>Ga0160492_100099_pt1 | contig 81756 bp, 71 predicted proteins | sample DID2MG_FD_108258 | JGI IMG/M metagenome (GOLD analysis project Ga0160492, IMG submission 108258) | Enriched soil microbial communities from UW Madison campus, WI, USA - DID2877_E24_FP2 MG | ecosystem: Environmental > Terrestrial > Soil > Unclassified | place: USA: Madison, Wisconsin | collected... | reverse complement strand
CCCCTGTTTCTCTGCGATGCCATCGAGCCCGTTATCGAACCGTTTCTGCATCACGACGATGCAGTTTTTATCGATGAACTCGATCCGCATACCGTGAAAAGCATGATCCATGAAATGCAGAAACCTTCCGTACATGCCGGCGTGTTCCTGCATCACGACCTGGAAGAATTGAAACATGCTTTCTTCAAAAAATTCACGCAGGTACAGGCAGCCGGAGGCTTGGTGGAAAATGAAAACGGCGATTGCCTCCTCATCTTCCGCCGTGGCAAATGGGACCTGCCCAAAGGCAAACTCGACGAAGGAGAATCACTGGAAGAATGCGCCGTACGCGAAGTAAGCGAAGAGACCGGCCTGCAACAGGTACAACTGACCGCACCCCTGCTGATCACTTATCATACCTACCACGAAGGCACACATTTTATCTTAAAGGATTCACATTGGTACCTGATGACAGCCGGAGGCAAACAGGAACTGGTACCACAAACAGAAGAAGACATCCAGGAACTGCGCTGGACGGCACCCGCAGATTTAGCCGCTTACCGCGCGGAAACTTTTCCATCCGTACGCGATGTACTCGATGCCCGTTATAAAAAATAAGTAAATCAGCGACGGCGCACGGCCACTGTCAGCCGGCTTACGCAAACGAGTTCGCCTGCTTCATTCGTAATGCGGATATCCCACACATGCGTGCTGCCACCCAGATGAAGAGGTCGTGCCGTACCTGTTACATAACCATCCCGCGCACTGCGAAGATGATTGGCATTGATCTCCATGCCTACGCAGTAAAATTTTTCATGATCCACAATCATGGCGGAAGCCACACTGCCGATAGTTTCTGCCAGTACGCAGGAAGCGCCGCCGTGCAATAAACCATAAGGCTGACGCGTGCGGTCGTCCACCGGCATACGCGCCTGCAGGTAATCGGCTCCTACTTCGGTCCATTCGATGCCCAGATGTTCGCCCATGGTATGTTGCCCGAGCGGACTCAGCTTAGCCGTAGTCAGTTCTTTATCGAACCAGATCATAGTTATGATTTGTGGGGAAGACTTTGAAATACCACATCCGGCAAAAACGGACTGGCATTGCCACCATTGCGGATGATATCACGCACAATGGTCGATGCCACTGAAGTATACTTTGGCTCGCCGGTGAGGAAGATGGTCTCGATTGAATTATCGAGCGTACGGTTGGCATCGGCGATCGTTTTCTCATATTCAAAATCGCTGACGTAACGGATACCGCGGAGGATAAAATGCGCACCGATCTGCTTACAATAGTCAATGGTCAGCCCCTCGTATGCGGCCGCTTCCACTTTGGTATTGCCGCGGTAAATATCGCGGATCCATTCAATCCGCTGATCGGCCGAAAACATCGGTGACTTGGCCGAATTCAGACCAACGCCCACTACTATTTTATCGAACAGCGGAATAGCCCGGTTGATAATATCGACATGGCCCAGGGTGATGGGATCGAACGTACCGGGAAACAGACAGATTCGTTGCATAATGCGAACATAAGAAGTTTTGGCTTAGGCCGTGGGATTTTGCGAACTCAGCAGGTATAAAACCGCCATCCGCACCGCTACGCCGTTTTCCACCTGCTGCAGGATGATCGACTGACCGCTGTCGGCCACATCGCTGTCCAGCTCCACGCCGCGATTGATCGGGCCCGGGTGCATGATCACAATATCTTTCTTTATTTCTTCCAGCATGCGACGGCTGATACCATAAGCCAAGTTGTATTCGCGAAGCGAAGAGAACAATACCTGGTTCTGCCGCTCGAGTTGGATGCGCAGCACGTTAGCTACATCGCACCATTCGAGCGTTTCGCGCAGGTTGTAGCTCACTTCCACACCCAGCGACTCGCGGATATAACGCGGGATCAGGGTGGGCGGTCCGCAAACCGTGACTTTTGCCCCCATTTTGGTCAGCAGGTAAATATTACTCAAAGCCACGCGGCTGTGAAGAATATCGCCGATAATGGCCACTTTCACTCCGTCCAGTCCACCCATTTTTTCGCTGATCGACAGCGCATCGAGCAATGCCTGGGTAGGATGTTCGTTGATACCGTCGCCGGCGTTTACGATGGCCGCAGGAATATGTTTGGCTAAAAAATGCGGGGCACCGCTGGCACTGTGACGCATCACCACCATGTCCACTTTCATCGACAGGATATTGTTGACCGTATCCAGCAGGGTTTCGCCCTTGGAAACGGAAGATCCCGATGCCGTGAAGTTGATGGTATCGGCGGAAAGTCTTTTTTCAGCCAGTTCGAAGGAAATGCGGGTGCGGGTAGAGTTCTCGTAAAAAAGATTGACAATGGTCACATCCCGGAGGGACGGTACTTTTTTAACGGGACGTTGCAGTACTTCTTTGAAATGCCGGGCCGTATTCAGATAAAGGGAAATATCATCTTTGGTCAAATCCCGGATGCCCAACAGATGTTTTGTAGAAAGGCTCATTAAAAAGCAAAGATAATGGCTTCAGACATTTGAAAATTTGAAAATTTTCAAATCGTGAATAAGTCAATAACTGAGGGGTAAATGGATTCACAATGCTCCAAAAGTCATTTATGCTCTGGGGAAGCTCCGGATACTCCCTTAAACCTTCCAACTGGCTAAAAAATACCACTTTCATGGTATTGCAGGTTTCCCCGCATCGGCGTAATCTTGCATTGGTTTTTCATAGGATATTGGATTAAAAAACGGGGGTGCATGTCTATGCCGCCCCTTTTTATTTCCCCCCTTCGAGCATTGAGCGATGGACCTCCCGCTGTTGGTTCGTTAATACACGAACCAAGGCATCCCATTCACCATTCACTATTCACCATTCACAATTGCCCTCCAAAACGGGCCTCCCGCTGTTGGTTCGTGAATAAACGAACCAAGGCATCCATTCACCATTCACTATTCACCATTCACAATTGCCAGATTCACCCCCACCCTGAGCGCCTTCAGTCCCGACACTCCCTGCAACTCTTCCAATTCCAGGTACTCCAGGTCGTTCAGCAACATGCCTTCGCCCTGCAGGTAGCGGATATAGCCGATATACTCGTCGGCCTCCTTCTGATTAAAGTATACCAACGCAATTTTATTGGGCTGCGTCAACCGCTCGCGGCTGTCGCGGATGCGCACTTTGTCAATTCTCTTCTTGATAATATGATACCGGATGTTGTACGCACCTTCCACATCAAAACGCTTTTCATCACGGCGAAACCGGATATCGATCGGATGGGAATGAATAAAAATGAGCTGCGTGGTTTCAACCGGCGTAGACAATTGCGGCAGCAACGCATGCGAGTAACGCGCAATCGCCGCCATCGAACTCAATTGCAACAACCGCAGGTTCTTTAAATAGATATCACTGTAGGGTTTGTCCGGCGTGATGGATTGACCTATATAAATATCATATTCCACACCATCGGTCCGGAATTTTTCAAAATAACTTGGATAAGCCCGCTGGATTTCGTCTTTCAGCAGATCAAAATAGTTATTAACGGCAGAGATCACCGTGGTCATCGACGATTCCAATTGACGGCGATGCACAAACGCACCACCTGTATTTTCGTCGATGGCCGAAAAATAGTCCTGCGCAATGGCGCGATAGGAAGGATGACTGTCGGTAAACTGTACCAGGAAAGGCGTCATTTCATTTTCCAGGAAATCATTCAACCGTATTTCGTGATTGAATCCATGACCTGCGTCAATACGCTGCTGCCATTGCTGCACCTGGAATATTTTTTCATCCAGCAACCCAAAGCCCGACGCTTCTTTCAACCGCAGCAGCACCTGCAACAGTTCATTGAATTGTATTTTCAGGTCTTCCTGCAAAGCTTTATTCCGTTCGACTGTTGAGTTGCGGATATCCACCGCACCATACAGCGGGTAGACCTGCGGAAATAATATCTCTTCCGGCTCGAGCCGGCCCGGCTTCGTTTTCTTTTTTCGCAGATATTGCCAGGCTACTTCGTTGAATTTCCATTGCACCGACGGCTGCAACGTGGTAAATTTTTCCTTGATCACCGATTCGATCTGCTCGTCGAATTCCGATACGGCATGCACCATCAGTTGCGACAACATATTGATCGCAGGTTCGATCAATGCAAAGAGCCCTTCATTCAACAACCCTTTTTCATGGCTGTACACTTCAAGAGCACCGAGGAGTTTATTGTTATCATATACAGGAAACAATGCGTAGGCCTTGATACCTGATTTATGTAAAAAGCGTCCCGCATCTTTTTGCAGGCTTGCTTCGCTCTCAAGGTCGCCGAAATAAACGATCTTCGGGTCAGCGACAAATTTTTCGATCATCGAGATACAAGCCTCTCCGGAGAAACCCATTTTCCGGCCACCGTCGAAGAGGATGCTTTTGCCCAATGTTTCTTCATCATCCACCAGTTTGCCGTTTACCCGCAGCAACGGCAGAATATTGAATTCAATTTCTTTTCTTCCGGCCAGTTCCTTCAATGCTTTTACTACCAAAGGAAAGGCTTCTTCGGCACTGTCGGCCGAATGTTCACGAATGGTCTGCAACGCATATTCAGCCGTTACATCGGTAATGGTAATAATGGAGAAACCCGACAACACAAATAGTTGCGGCGGCAATAAACGATACAACACATCGAGCGCATCCTCTTCAAAGGAATAGGAACGGATCACTTCCGTATCGATAACCGGCAGTTCTCCTATCGGATGCACGTCGATAAAACGCGTATCAAGATTTACCCGGAAGTGTTTGGTCAATCCGGAAGATGTTTCGGAAATACTTTTCACCATATCCGCTTTTCTGCGGAAACGGATGCCATATAGTTTCTCCAGGATAAACGAATAGAACCATTCGAGTTTCTGCCGCTCGGCTTCGGCCAGCGATTCGGTGGGAAGCGAACAGTCGAGTGCCTGGAGGTTGGCTTCTGCCAGCAGGTTGTAAAACAGGTCGGAACCATAAAAAACAATGGGCGACATGGGCACGCTCATGCCCCAGTATACTTTTTTCTCGTCGTCTACCAGGGTAGACAACCCAACATATAAAAGATCAAATAACGATTTATAGCGTGTAAGATCTTCGAGCGGCACGTTGCCCTCCAGTTCGGGATAGGGAGCAAATTCATTCAGTACATGCCGGAAAAAACCAGACTTAATACTGGTCTCATCCTGCAGGCGCAGCCGCACATTATCCAGGAACGGCTTAAAGGAAAGGTGCGACTCACATTTGGTCTCCGCATCGGGAGACTGCATCATATTCAGTAGTTTCTGCTGCATGTATTAGCGTGTAACATTGTATTCGATAGCCAATGATTTTGATCAATAACAATCAGGGAAGCAGGATTGTTTTCTTTTTTTCTTTGTGATAACGATAAACCGCTCTGGTAACGTAATGCCCGAGCATGGAACCCAGGAATATGTCACTGGACCAGTGGCGGTTATGATATACTCTTGATAATGCCGTTAACGAAGCTACCGAATATGCCGCCCACGGCACCCAGCGGTGTTCATGAAATTCGGTGGCCAGCACCGTAGCAACGGTAAAGATCGTATTACTATGGCCAGATGGCGATGAAGTATACCGTTTACCGGCAAAAGGTATACGGTAATCAAACGGTGAAGATGCCTCATCCGGGCGCCGGCGACGGATCACTTTTTTTGCGGCCGTATAGATTACGGTTGATATGGCCAGCGATTGCGCTCCCCGCAAACCCATCGAGGCCACTTTGGGTTGATGCAATAATTCGCCGGCAACATACATAGTAGGAAAAATATACAGCCCGTAAAAGTTTCCGAGAGGTTCCACCGTATTGGCCACACTTGTTGCAAAAGGTGCATGCATTTTTTTCGCACGGTGACGTATTTCCCAGTCCATTGTCATCAGTCCGCCTGTTGCTCCGACGAGCAGACCAAATCTTGTCCAGTCCTTCCCTTTCCATTTCAATGGCCGGCCCGCTGCATATTTCAAAGCGCCCCAACTGTCTTTTGCGTAAGTGAGATTGAGTTTGTAAGCAGGTAATGCGAAGGAATCTTCTGCGACATGCATAGTATCTTCTGCCGGTTGTGCATTTACACGTTGGCAGAAAAAAATAAACAGCAACACACACACAGTTGTCTTCTTCATATTATGATCATGAATGGTGATTGGCGAATAGTCAATAATGTTTTTGCTGATAACTTCGCTCTTTTCACGCAAAGAAGCAACGCTTACCTGTCACCCGCAACACCTTCCTACACCCTACACCTTACACCTTATACCTTATACCTTACGCCTTACGCCTTCTCAAAAACGGAAACCCATCGTAAAATACGGGTACCATCCTTCACGCGAATGCCCCATCACCATATTAAATGCGACCATCGACGCGGGAGCAAAATAGATACCAGCACCCGTTCCATTATGCCATTTACCTGAATTGTCATCCGACTCCCACACACGACCGATATCCCAGAACCCTGTAATGCCAATCTGTCCGGGCAGTATGTAACTTCCGACATCTGCAATCTTCACCCGCAATTCCAGGTTATTATAAAAACTATGCTGCCCCGCAAAACGATACTGACGATAACCCAACAGGTTTCCATGTCCGCCAACAAAAGCCGATTGATAGAATGCCGCTTTACCAAAACCGATCACACCACCGAAACGATCCGCCAGCACAATTGAAGCACGCGCATTCAGACTTTTATACAAAGCCACTTCCTGAACTAACTGCCCGAAGTCGGCCGCATATTCGCCCTTTCCCTTATAAGCATGTATCCGCGTGCGCACATAAGTTCCCCATTGCGGAATCACTTTGCTGTTCCGTTTGTCCGACACATATTCAATCGCCGCACCCACATGCAGTTTGGCTCTTGCAATCGTAAGACTGTCATATGAACCAATAGCCGACGCCTGCTCAATAAACCGTCCGCGGTTATCTTCCGGATCAAAGCGATAGTAATAAAGCGAGGGACCAATAGCCAGGTGACTGCCCTTTCCTCCGCGCCAGCGCAACGACGGTTCAAACAAATAAGTGCTGAACCTTGTGCGGTAGTAACGGATAGGATTATCTTTTTTATTAAATGCTGTCTCATTGCCCCGCCCGAAAAAGTTCACCGTGTTATTGGGCGCTCTTATCTGCGCCTGCACCACCACATCGGCCTTACCGATTACCTGTATCCATTCACCCGTATAACGGATGCGATAGGCGCTGGTGGAAAAAGAATGTGCCACGGAGAACTGTTGCAGACTCGCATAGGGATATTTTCTAAACCCTTCCTGCCGTATATGGCGGAAACCGCCGCCGAGAATGAATCCATCGTCGAGGTTAAGCCCCAGACTGATCACCGGCATCCAGATATTGTACAAATTAACAGGTGTGAAAGCCGTATGCAAACTGTCACCAGATAAACGGCGCTTCAAGCGGTTCGACGGATCACTTACCACCGAACCGTTATCGGTATCGTACACGCGCACCCTGCGCGGACTTTGCGTCACCACATAGCTCTTTGCGTCTTTGCCACCGATCAGGCGCAACTTTATCGATGAGCCTGAATCTGCAATGATTACACTGTCCCTGCCATTGTGCAGGTAAATCCTGATCTCTTTGGTCAGTTGCGGATCGAATGTTTTATCCATCAACTCATCCTTCACCTGCCCCTCTTTGTTCACTTTATTCATTTGCACGCGCAGGCCACCTTCTTTGGTGCCGGTGATCAATACGCGCTCATTTTTATCAGTAGCCTGTATGTCCACAATCTTTTGGGTGAAACGATAATACCGGTCCATGGCTTCCGGTAATTCATCGCGGCGCGCCTTCAATGTTGACAGTAATTGATCATGCCGTAGTTGGTATGCACTTTCAGGTAAGCGGCGAAGTCCCGCTTCCAGCACGGAGTCTGTGAGTGATGCTTTTACGCGTTCGGCTTGTTTGCGCCATTCTTCCCGGCTGAATTGCATCGAAGGATAGGCATTCACAAATCTTGTTTTGTACAGCAACCATTTTACATGCCGCATACCCGGATCGAAATCGCGCAGCGTTGGTAATATATAAGAACGCGATGCCAGTTTCGGGAAAATGCCCTGCGTCAAATGAAATACCTGGTCCCTGTCGCGCGGCACCGGCAGGTAATCTTTTGATTTACCTTTTCCATCATCGCGCCAGCGCCATTGATCTTCATGACGATCCCAGTCGCCCAACACAGCATCGAGCATGCGGGCGCGCAGCATCGTCTTGCCGTGAAGCGTATTATCGTTGTCCTTGCGCAGGTTCTTTTTCATTTTGTCGGAATTATCCGACGATCCAACAGGTTCCCGCTCTTCGAACAGGGCCACCATGTTGCCGAAAGTTTTACCATATACACCCAATGCCGTATCGGGAGACACCACACCGATAACCGGGTTGGAATGCGGCACTTGTACCGCATGCGCCAATGGCGGAACGATCAACGCAGAGAACGGATATTGTGCACTCGTTACATCATCGAGCCAGTCGCGCGCAAAACTTTGCTTCAGCCCTTCGGGCAAAAGCGCATCCGGACTTTTTTCCACGCTGCGTATCACCCATTCTTTCCCTTCTTTGTCTGCAAGCCTCAACGACTTCGATTGCATACCGCCACCGAGTTGCAACGGCGTTAATCCTCCTTTGATTTCACTGATACGCAATACAGGCAACTTCGTTTCCGCGGCCCACTCCTTTCGATAATTTTCCCCGAATAACCAACGATGCAACCGTCCCGGTTTGTCGTAGGAAGGATGCACTTTAACGGTAACACTGTCGGTAGTGATCGGTGTTCCCGCCAGCGGATCTGCTTCACTGAATGAACGGTAGGGCTGACGATAACGGTAAACTTCTTTTACCTGCTCATTTTCATAAACAAAATATTGCAGCAGGAGATCGCCATTATTGAGCAGGTCGGCCATCACAAATCCCTGTGTCGATGCGGCAAACAACGAATGCCTTCCGCGAATGGCAGCCGTATGTTTTGCCCCGGCACCACTTACCACTTGTAAGCGTTTGTTTTTGATCAGTTGCAGCCCGTGCTCATGTCCGGCTACATACACCAGATTGGGCATGCTGTCAAATACAGCTCCCACTTTATTGATCATGTCTTTGTACAAGGGATGACCAAGGTCTTCGGGGTTGGCAAATGTTTTACGTAAAAAAGGATACAACGAACCCACGCCGGGCAACGGAATGTATAATTTAGGATTGGCTGCGGTCAGCGGAAACAAGTGATCTTTCCAGGTAAACCGGCCGCCATGCGAACCATAACTGTTAAACGGATGATGCGAAGCGATCAGGATCGTTCTGTGCCTGTAACGATATCGCAACTCTTCGAGTTTGGCGAGTACATCGCGTTTATTCCCACAGGCACAACCCGCATCATCATTGTTGACGGCAAAAGGATACACCCACCACTCGCTGTCATAAGCAATCACCACCAGGCTATCTCCTAAAGGAATAGCTACCGGATCGGGACAACCATTCGCCGGGATCAATTGCAATAAGGAATCACCCTGGTCCTGCAGAAACTGTCCCTGCTCACGTATACGCGCCAGTCCTTTGGGTCCGGAACGATCCCAATCATGATTACCCGGAACAAAATAAACTGCCGCTCCTTTTGCTCTCATCGGTACAAACTGTGCGCGTAAAATATCACGGGTCACTTCCTGGTTCTTTTCACCTGGAAGAGCCATACCATGCGGATAAATATTATCACCGAGAAAGAACACCGTTGTTTTACCGGCGGCGATCATGCCGGCAGCAGCTTCCAGCGCTTTGTGCTGCGCGCCATTGATCTCTCCCGCATCACCGATAAGAATGACACGCTGCCTGATGCTGTCCTGCGCCATAGCAGAGAGACCGGATAACAGCAGATACCCGGTCAATACGAAACAGGCTGTCATTATTTTTTTCGCGGTTGCCATATAAAACGCAGAATATTACCATTGGTGAGATCATCTCCTTCGTTGGAGATATAAAGATTTCCATCGCTGTCAAAAGCAATGCCCTCGGGTTGGCTGAAGCGGTTTCCGTTCAGCGGATAAGTGGCTTTCACTTTCCATTGTGTATCGGTGATCACGAGCAACTTATTTACAGCAGATAAAATATACCACTCATTCGTTAACGGATGACGCGCCAATGCCGAAGGCCGGAAACCACGCTTCACTTTTCCGGCAACAGCTGACAGTTGTTTTTCATCAATAAAAAAATTGCCGGTCACTGTCACAGAATCGCCGCAGCTGAGGATATAACCGGAAACCTTATCCGTTGTTTTGTCGCCGGGGCAATTTTTACATAAAACATAAAGGCTATTGTCTTTTGCATCGGCAAAAAGTGATTCGTATTCACCGGGCGGCAGCAACCCTTTCCATTCCCGCGTACTATCGGTTTCGGGGAAATGGCGTTCGTCAAAAGGAAATGTATAAAGTGAACCATTACTTTTCAGCACCACGGCTTTGTTGGCCAGCAGCGCGAGATCTTCGTAATCGCCTTTCTTCGCAAAACGGGTGTGGGTTTGCTTTTTAATCTTCCACGGAAGCGCAAACAACTTCCCTTCTTCATCCTGGATGGCATAAACCGTATCTGCTTTTCCCTGGTAAAAAGCAATACCCGATACTTCGAGCAGGCTCTCCGGAAGATTGAACTTTTCGGGTTCATTGAAATCATAACCCGGCGGGTTAGGATCTTTGCTGTTCTGGCTGCAAGCCGTTCCCAGCAACAGCAAGACCAACAGATATGGTAGAATAACTTTCATTAACTGATTGATTGTTGTTGTTCTGATAACCATTGCCAGCTCTGTTCCTGCGCGCGCATGATTACTGCTTCACCGGCAACCGGCTGTTGCTGTAAGTGTTCATTTAACTGTACGCCCCGCGAATTATCAGCCCATTGCCATCCGGCCAGTTGTTGTATCGTTTCCTTTGCCTTCGCATCTTCCACGGGAAAACAAACTTCGATGCGCCGGTAAATATTCCTGTTCATCCAATCCGCCGAACCCATGAATACTTCGGAGTTCCCGGCATTATGGAAAATAAAAATGCGTCCGTGTTCGAGGTAGCGATCCACTACGCGGCGAACCGTGATGCGTTCGCTGACACCCGCTACTCCGGGCACCAGGCGGCAGATGCCGCGGATCACCAGGCGCACTTCCACGCCAGCCTGGCTGGCCTCGTACAATTTATTGATCATGACTTCCTCTTCCAGGTTATTCAGTTTGATCAACACACCGGAAGGCCGGCCATTTTTCGCCGCTTCAATCTCACGGTCGATCAGGGAAATAAAACGTTGCTGAAGGTTGAAAGGCGCTACCAGCAAATGATTGAACAAGGGGGCATCGGAAGGATCGGGCTTTTTCTTTTTACTCAGCCATTCAAATAAGGTATTCAACTCTTCCAGCAGGTATTGCCGTGAAGTGAGTAAAATATGATCGGTGTAAAAACGTGCCGTCTGTTCATTGAGGTTGCCGGTTGCCAGCAAGCCGAGCAACGGTTTCTCGGGATGCGACCGTTTGATCAACGCCACTTTTGCGTGCACTTTCAACGCATTGCTGCTGTAAAGAATGCGTACGCCCGCTTCTTTCATGCGCTTGGCCCAACGGATATTATTGGCTTCGTCGAAACGCGCTTTCAGTTCTACGAGTACGGTTACTTTCTTCCCATTCATCGCCGCACTGATCAATGCCTGGCAAATACGCGAATCACTGGCTACACGGTAAAGTGTGGTGTATATCTCCTGCACATCCGGATCGATGACCGCTTCGTTGAAAAAACGCAGCACGGTTTCGTAGGACTCGTACGGCGGATTGATTAAAATGTCCTGTTGTTCGATTGATTGCAATAATGTTTTTTCCGGCAAAACTGTATTGGCCGCCGGCCATGCTTCATATTCCCAACCAGCCCCGCCAACGGGCAACTTAGCCAGATCGCGTAAATGGTGATGTTGGCCGCCTTCCACCACTGCCGCGGCCTGCAGACCGAAACGACTGATCAACTGCTGCAAATGACGCAATGAAATGCCGGGCTGATAGAGTACGCGCGTGGCCAGTCCTTTGTCGCGTTTACTCAATAATTTCTCCAGCTTCTCGGCTGTATCTTCTCCGTACTCGTCTTCCAGGTCCAACTCCGCATCGCGGGTGATCTTGATATTACTCGAGGAAAGAATGTTCATACCCCGGAAAACCAACGGCAGACAGTAACGGACAATGTCTTCCAGGAAAATGATAAAAACAGTTTCCTGTTTTTTTATTTTATAAAAACGCGGCAGCGTTTCCGAGGGAATATTAACCAGGTAATGGTGTTCATTTTTTTCCTGGTCTTCGGCCACTACCGACAAATACAATTGATTGTTTTCCGGAAAAAAATCCTTTTTATCCGATAATGAAACAGGTCGCAGCAATCCGGCTACATCGTTGTAAAAATATTGTTGCACTTCCGCTGCCAGTTCTGCGGGAATGGATTGCTGATACACTAATTTATATCCGCGTGCATCCAGTGCCGGCAACAACTGCTCATTAAGCAACTGACCAAAAAGTTGCTGTTGCCGCGAGATGGTAGCGGTGATCTGTTTAAACAACTCCGGCGCTTTCTTTTTCTTCGCTACTCTTTGCAAAGCAAGAACGGCGGGCATACGCACGCGGTAAAACTCATCGAGGTTGGAAGAATAAATGGAAAGAAAACGGAATCGTTCGAGCAAGGGCAGATCACTCCTGCCTGCCTCCAGCAATACACGCTCGTTGAATAAGAGCCAACTGAGATCCCTGTCGAAAAAAATGGGTAATGACATATCGATCAACTAAAAAAAACCACGGCAATCATAAAAGCCAGCACAGAAATAATAATCCCGAACATGAATACATTGTACCCTTTGCGCAGCAAACGGTATTTGCGCCCGAGCACCACCCCCTGCGAATACACATCCCGCGTAAGGCTTCCATAAAGAAAGTCGCGGTCGTTCATCATCTGCTGCATGCCTTTATTGTATTCTTCATAACTCATGCGAAAGAAATTACCAAAGAACAACAGGTTCACTTTTTTATCCGATATATCCTGCGGCGTGAATCTTCCTTCGGGTAATGCGGGGCGTGTGGCCAGGATGGAAAAAACCAATGTTGTGACACAAACAGTCAGCAATAAAACGGTTGGTATAATGAGATGCGGATTGTCTTCGAGTTTGCGCAGCAACACACTCAGCAACACCGAAAGAATGATCGAGGTGGTGGTGATCATGATATTGGCTTTGTTGTCGGCCATATCGCTTAGGCGCTGGTGGTTGTTGGAACTGATACGGAACATTGTTTCGATACCGCGCTCCGGTCTTTCAACTTTTACTTTTTTAGCAACCGGCATTTCCGGTACGGGTCCCTGTTCTGTTGCAATAATAGCGGGGGCAGGCGTTTCCGATTCTTTTTCCTTCAACAGTTGAATGTTGGCGCGCTTGCCTTGTTCGAGCAAATCGCGCACATAGTCGGTATGGTAAAGATGTGATTCCAATAATTTGAGTGTACCCTGCCGCCATTCGGACTTGCCGATCTTTTCGCCTTTGCGCCACTCCGCCTCTTTGCGCATTTTTTTATTGAGTTCGATGAAACGGTCGGTACCAAGATGATAAAGATCGGCATCTGCCACGATCTTTTCCAGCAAGGTGGCCGGATGCTGGGGCATGCAGGTGGCCATAATGCAATTGCGCACGTCGGAAATCACGAATTCATCTACGGCCTGTTGTTGCAAAAATGCAGTAGCCAATTCGGCCCCGCGCCGTTCATGCTCCGTAGCGCCGCTGATATAATAGCCGGCGTCGTGGAACCAGGCTGCAGCGCATACCACAAAAAAATCGCGGTCATCGAGCTTGTAATGCCGCGCTATCTGCGCCGCACTGGCGACTACCGCTTGTGTATGGGAAAGATTGTGATAAACGAGTTCCGGGTTTTCATGGGTATGAAAGAAACGGATCATTTCATTTTTAACATCTTCCAGCAGTTGCACATAATTCATGAGCAGAAAAATTTTGCGTGAAGGGCTTGTGTATCAAAGGTAATACAATGATTGATGAGGTAACAAACAGGCGCGGCAGGATGTTTTAACAAATAAAAATTTGGTGGAACGGATAAAAGGGCGCTAATTTTGCTAACAGTGTTAGGTAAAACATCCTCATGGGCATTACAGAACGACGTATAAGACAAAAAGAAGAAGTGCGGCATCGCATTCTTGAAACAGCCTGGCAGATAGTCAGGGAAGAAGGCTGGCAGGCATTGTCGATCCGCAAAATTGCGGATGCGATCGAGTATAGTGTGCCCGTGGTATATGACCACTTTGAAAACAAAGAGGCGATACTCGAAGATTTTTCCCGTCAGGGTTTTGAATTGCTGGTAAAAAAACTGCAGGCCGCTAAGAAGAAGTCCGATGACCCCTCCACACAATTGAAGAACATGGCGGATGCCTACTGGCAGTTTGCGATGAACAACCGCGAGTATTATCAATTGATGTACGGACTAGGCATGGCCTGTTGTGAAATGCAGAAGTGCGCGCCGAAAGAACAGATCTTCACCGACCTGGTGATGGAACCTATCCAGCGCATTCTCGATAAGCATGGCAACAAAGAGGCTAGTCCCTGTATAAAATACCACACTTACTGGTCTGTGATGCACGGGCTTATTTCCATTAAAATGGTAGCCGACTCAGGAGAACTGAATAAGATGGTATTGGACGATGCCATTGCGGGATTCATTAAAAATTTAGAAAAATAATTTTTTTGCCTTTTTAGTTAACAATGTTAGGAAAAATAGTGTTGTTATAATCCGTAACGCCAAACCGTTTAATCCTTCCATATTGATTTCATTTTTTAACCGGGGTCATGCCCCAAACAGCCTTTCTATGCGTGTACCGATCAAAAAAACCAACGTAACCCGCCACCATCCCAGGTTCAACAACATTCCCGCTTTGCTGCTTCCCGTAGCCGGCGCCGTTTTATTGTATGCCTGCACCCAATCTTCGGGCAGCACGCCACCACCGCCTACTGCCCCCGCCCTGCCGGTTGTAACCATACAAACCGCGCCGGCCATCACGTTCCGCGATTTCTCCGCTTCGCTTGAAGGCAAGCAGGACGTAGAGATCCGTCCGCAGGTAGATGGTTACCTCGAAAAGATCTTTGTTGACGAAGGCGCTTTTGTACGCAAAGGCCAGCCACTTTTCAAGATCAACGACCGCGCTTACCGCGAGCAGCTCAACAACGCGAAGGCCGTATTGCTCAGTGCAAGGGCCGGTCTGCGCAGTGCCGACATCAACGTCACCCGTCTGCAGCCACTCGTGGCCAACCAGGTAGTATCCGATGTGCAACTCAATACGGCCGATGCTTCACGCAGTGGCGCAGCCGCCGGTGTGGCACAAGCCGAAGCACTGGTGCAGGCCGCTGAAGTAAACCTTGGTTATACACTCATCACCGCACCCGCCGATGGTTATGTAGGACGAATTCCTTTCAAAACCGGCAGCCGCGTGGGATTGAATACCATCGATCCGCTGACAACCGTATCAGCCGTTAAAGAGTTATATGCTTATTTCTCCATGAGTGAAAAAGATTTCCTGGCCTTCGAAAAATCATTTCCCGGTAATTCTGTGGAAGAAAAATTAAAACACCTTCCTGAAGCGGAATTGGTACTGGCCGATAATTCTGTTTATCCTTTCAAAGGAAAAATTGAAACGGTAACCGGACAGTTCCAGGCCGGCATGGGATCGATCAGTTTCCGTGCGGTATTTCCGAATGCTGAAGGTTTGCTTCGCTCGGGCAGCACCGGCCGCGTACGCATTCCGCAAAACAGCAGTCACTTCCTCGCCGTGCCGCAGGAATCTACTTTTGAATTGCAGGACAAAGTATTTGCCTTTGCCGTTCGCGACAGCAACAAGGTATTGGGTGTACCCCTTTCCATCAATGCAAAAAGTGGCAACTACTATTTGGTAGACAGTGGCCTGCATGCCGGTGACCGCATTGTTTATTCCGGTATTGACCGCTTGAGAGACGGCGCTGTGATCCAGCCGCAAAACATTTCATTCGACAGTCTTCTCCGCAACAACCCCTTGAACACGCCTTTGCGCTAATTATTATCAACCAATAAGAAGATGGGCATCACGGTGCCGACAGAAGTGCAATGATCTTCTGCCAGGCACCGTTTGCCCTGATCAATCACTAACAAATCCAGACGGATGCTCAAACGATTCATCGAACGCCCCGTATTGGCAACAGTCGTATCTGTACTGCTTACCTTACTCGGCCTTTTATCCCTTTACACTTTACCGGTTACGCTGTTCCCGGATATCGCACCGCCGACGGTGCAGGTGACCGCTACTTATCCCGGTGCCAATGCAGAAGTGGTGGCCCGTGCCGTTGCCACACCATTGGAAGAAGCCATCAACGGCGTGGAGAACATGACCTACATGACTTCCACTTCCAGCAACGACGGCACACTCGCGATCAATGTATTTTTTAAACTCGGTACCAATCCCGACCTCGCAGCTGTGAACGTGCAGAACCGCGTATCAAAAGCGGTGAACCAGGTACCACAGGAAGTAGTGCAGGCGGGCATTTCCACACAAAAACAACAGAACAGCATGATCATGGTGCCGCTGATTTACAGCACGGACAGCACCTATGATGAAACCTTCCTGCAGAACTATGCCAAGATCAATATCATTCCCGAAATACAACGTGTACCGGGTGTAGGTCAGGCCATGGTATTCGGCGCAAAAGATTATGCGATGCGGATCTGGCTGCAACCCGATCGCCTTACCGCCAACAATCTTTCGGTACAGGAAGTACTCGGCGCTATCCGTGAACAAAACATCGAAGCAGCACCCGGACGATTTGGTCAGAGTTCCAACGCATCATTCGAGTATGTATTGAAATACAAAGGCAAGCTTACGCGAAATGAAGATTATGAAAATATCATTCTCCGCTCCTCTCCCGACGGATCAGTAATCCGTTTGCGTGATGTGGCGCGGGTGGAATTCGGTTCTTTTTCTTACAGCGCCAACACGCGCATCGGCGGCAAACCCGGTATCGGTATTGCCATTTTCCAGACGGCCGGTTCCAATGCCAACGACATTCTCACATCTGTAGACAAAGTATTGCAAAAGTCGGCCACGAATTTTCCTACCGGTATTTCCTATTTCAATATGTACAATGCCAAAGAGTTCCTCGATGCGTCGGTGAGCCAGGTGGTACATACATTGCTCGAAGCATTTGTGCTGGTGTTTATTGTGGTGTTTATCTTCCTGCAGGATTTCCGTTCCACCCTGATCCCTGCGATTGCCGTACCCGTTGCGATTATTGGCACCTTCTTTTTTATGCAGTTGTTTGGGTTTACCATCAACCTGCTCACCTTGTTTGCCCTGGTACTCGCCATCGGTATTGTGGTGGACGATGCCATCGTGGTAGTGGAAGCGGTGCATGCTAAAATGGAACGAACACGGCTGAATGCCAAACAGGCAACGATCCAATCCATGAAGGAAATTTCAGGTGCCATCGTGTCCATCACGCTGGTGATGACGGCCGTATTTGTGCCGATCGGATTTATGCAGGGCCCTGCAGGCGTTTTTTATAAACAGTTTGCCTTTACCCTGGCCGTTGCTATCCTCATCTCCGCCGTAAACGCATTGACCTTAAGTCCTGCGCTGACCGCCTTGTTGCTGAAAAATAAGCACGCCTCTCCTGAAGATGAAGGAAAGAAACTGAGCTTCAGCAAACGGTTCTTCAAAGGTTTCAACGCTGGCTTTACTGCTACTACCAATAAATATAAAAATGCGTTGCGCTTCCTCCTTCGCCGCAAATGGGTGGCATTGGCAGGTTTGGCATTGGTAACGGTGGTGACCGTGTGGATGATGAAGCGCACACCTTCGGCCTTCATCCCCACCGAAGACCAGGGCTTTATCATTTATTCCATCAACCTGCCGCCGGGATCTTCACTGGACCGTACGGAAAAAGTGATGGCGAAGATGGACAACCTGTTGAAAAATGTGGAAGCCGTAGACAAACTCGGCAGCGTGGCCGGACAAAACATTGTAGCCAATTCGAACAGTTCTGCTTATGGTGTAGGTTTTATCCGCCTGAAGCCGCATGACAAAAGAGGAAAAATAAAAGACATCAACGCACTCGTTGGCGTATTGAATCAGACCCTGAGTCCGATTACTGAAGCAAACATATTCCTGTTTGTTTACCCGACGGTGCAGGGGTTTGGTAACACCAGCGGTTTTGAATTCCTGGTGCAGGACCGCAACGGCGGCTCACTTGATAAACTGGGTCAGGTAGCCAACGGATTTATTGGTGAACTGATGAAGCGTCCCGAGATCGCTTATGCCTTTACCACCTTCAATACGGGCAACCCGCAATACATGCTGGAGATCGATGAACCCAAAGCACGTCAGTTGGGTGTGCCGATAAGTGATCTGTTGCAAACACTGCAGGTATATTACGGCAGTACTTTTGCATCGGACTTCAACCGTTTTGGTAAATACTATCGCGTTATTGCGCAAGCCGATGTGAGTTACCGCGCTGATGAAGCGTCGCTCAACAGCATTTTTTTAAAAAACACGCGCGGAGAAATGGTACCTGCCAATACGCTGGTCACGTTGAAAAAAGTATATGGCCCCGAGACCGTAACCCGTAACAACCTCTTCAATGCCGTTTCCATCAATGGTATGCCGAAACCCGGATACAGTTCAGGCGATGCGATCCGCGCGATCGAAGAAGTGGCGGCCTCTTATCTGCCACGCGGTTATTCCTACGACTGGTCGGGCATGACGCGCGAAGAGCGGGAAGCGGGAACTGCCACCACTGTCATTTTCCTGCTAAGCCTTGTATTTGTGTACTTCCTGCTTGCGGCGCAATACGAAAGTTATATTCTGCCGTTTGCAGTAATCCTGACCATACCAACAGGTATATTGGGTGTGTTTGCCTTCATTAATCTCACCGGTATAGAAAACAACATCTATGTGCAGGTGGGTCTGATCATGCTGATCGGATTGCTGGCAAAAAATGCGATCCTGATCGTGGAGTATGCCGTACAACGAAGAAGAGCAGGCAAGACGCTTGTCTCTTCAGTGATGGAAGCATCGGCCATGCGTCTGCGTCCCATCCTGATGACATCGCTGGCCTTCATTGTGGGACTGATGCCATTGACATGGGCCACGGGAGGATCCGCATTGGGCAACCGTTCTATCGGTACTGGTGCGCTGGGTGGCATGCTCACAGGTGTGGTGTTAGGCATTTTCATCATACCGGTATTGTTTGTCATCTTCCAATACCTGCAGGAACGCATTCGTCGTCCGCAGCTACCGGAGCAGGAACAACATGCATAAAAACAAATTGACTCAAAAATATTTTCAGCAATCATGCGCAATATTTCATTTCTATTATTGACCATCATACTAATCGTATCGGGTTGCCGTGTTGGCCGCGATTACCAGCGACCAAACCTGCATCTGCCGGTGCAACTGGACAGTACAGCAACAGCAGCCGACACCGTAAGTGTAGGCGACCTGCCCTGGGCTGCTTTTTTCAAAGACAGTTTATTGCAAAAGCTGATCGGCCAGGCCGTCGACAGCAACCAGGATCTGCAACTCGCCATGCGTCGCCTGGACATAGCCAGCAAAGAAGCCGCGCAGGCACGTCTTATTCAATTACCCGAAGTGCAACTGCAGGTAAATGGTCAGCTCAACAGACCATCAGACAACAGCCTGAATGGTTTAAGTACGAAAACATTTTTACAGAAATCGTATATCGAAAATTACCAGGCAGCCTTGACGGTAAGCTGGGAAGCAGATATCTGGGGCAAACTCCGCAGCCGTCGTGAAGCAACGTTAAGCGAATACCTGCGCACCACGGAAGCCACTAAAGCTGTGCAAACACAGATCGTTGCCGAAGTGGCAGAAGGTTATTACAACCTGCTGATGCTCGACAGACAACTGACTATTGCGCGACGTAATCTTGCGCTGAGTGATAGTTTTGTTACCGCTACGCGTTTGTTGAAAGATGCAGGGCAGGTTACGGGTCTCGCGTTGCAGCAAGCTATTTCGCAGCAACAAACAACTGCATTGCTCATACCGCAACTGGAGCAGGACATTGCAATACAGGAGACATCCATCAGCTACCTGGTTGGCAGTTTGCCCGGCCGCGTGCAGCGCGGACAATTGGAAGACGGGCCGGACAACAGCAGTCTGCCGGCGGGATTGCCCGCGGCATTGGTGGGGCGCCGCCCGGATGTACAGGCGGCCGAATGGGCGTTGCGAGCGGCGAATGCAAGAGTGGGCGTCGCAAAGGCAAATATGTATCCGGCGCTGACGATCACCGCTGGGGGAGGACTGGAAACATTCACTGCGAGTAACTGGTTCAATCTGCCAGGTTCGTTGTTTGGTTTAGCGGCAGGTTCCATTGCGCAGCCGATCTTTCAACGAAGAGCTTTGCGCACACAGTATGAAATAGCACAGATAGAGCGTGAGGCGGCTGTGACCACATTCCGGCAATCGGTACTGCGTGCCGTTGGTGAAGTAAAGAACGGACTAGTGCAACTGGACAAACTTTCTGTACAGGATTCATTGGCGGGTGCGCAGGTAAGTAATCTGCGTGATGCGGTAAAAAATGCGCAATTGTTATTCAAAAGTGACATGGCGATCTACCTGGAAGTGTTGACGGCACAGAGCAATGCCTTACAGGCGGAATTGAACCAGGCCAGCATACGGAGGAGTCGTTTGAGTGCGGTAACGCAATTGTATAAGGCACTGGGCGGAGGATGGAAGTAGCTAATCTGATGATTTGAAAATTTGGTAATGAAACAGCCACCGGCCTGTTCGCTTATTGACGAACAGGCCGGCATGGTAAATAACGTTATGGTCAAACCACCTTCAACTTCCTGGTTCTGGTTGTGGCAATATTCACCCCCACCAATGCATAAGGCCGGTTAAAGGCTTCCTGGGATACTTTAAAATGCATCGCCAACTTCCGGATCACTTCTTTTGACAATCCTTTTTTATAATGCAGGATATCGGAAACATAACCTTTGCTTACTTCCAACAGATCGACCAGGTCTTTCGCTTTCATCTGCCGGTCGGCCATCAGGGATTGCAGCAGGCTGACAGGATCGCTCTCTTCAAATGATGAATGATCTGCATCCCATTTTTCAATCAATAGTGTAAGCAAATCGATTTCATCTTTGGTATTACGGTCTTTTGCGCCCGTAAACACCAGTTGTTCAAGCTTGTTGCAATATTCTTTATACTGCTTTTTACCCGAGACAACTTTGTATTTCAATGTCGACATAAGCGTTGTTTATTAGTACATGTTTACTATAAATTGTTTATTGCCATCACATAACTTTTCATATTCAGCATGTGTACCGATCCAGCAGATGAATAAATGCACCTGGTTCTCCCCAAATCCATATTTGCCTATCATCCTGTAATTGTTGCCTCCGATATCAAAAACCGCCCTGCTTGATCCATTTCCCAATAAATCTGTACATGGGAAAGTCTCTAATATATCTGCAGGCTTCCACCAATTGGCGTATTTAATCCTGCTCAGCCATTCATCAAACGGCCTTTTACTTTGTATATTTTTCAAAACAAATTCATCGATCGTACTTTTTCTTATCAAATGTACTTTCATAACAAAGGTATGCGTATTTTTATAATGTTCTCTTTTAGAGAACATTATTTTTTGAAATATTTTATCACTGGAAAAATATCATACCTGTACAATAAGTCAACGGTAGAAAACACAAGAAGTCATGCTTTTTTTCCTAGAGAATAAATAGCGATCGTCCCTAATCCCAAAAAATGCCCCGCTACTAGCGGGGCTGATGGATAGTCAGGACAGGACACGTTTTCGGACTCCGAAATCAAAAAATCTTCTTTAATCAATAAAATAAACTTTCCTGATTTTATTATTTTCCACCTGGTAAATGGCAACAGCTTCAATCATTTTCCCATTGAAGTGAACACGTTCTTTGTCTATCACTACCTTTCCCTGTACGATCCTATTCACCAGTTCGCAATGAAGACCGGGTGTTTTGTTAAACATCGCACCGTAAACCTCCCGCATCTTTTGCTTTCCCTGCATATCTAATTGACCGGGAAAATTATACAGTTCCACATCATCGGCATAAGGCTCCAGGAAAGCTTCTATATCCCCGAAATTATACGCATTCAGTTGCCGTTGTACCAGCGCAACCGGTGTTTCAGCAATCAGCGTATCGGGATCGATCACAACCCCTCTGTTAATGACACGGTATATCTTAGTCAGATTGGCAACGCTGTCAACCGGGTTGGCATTCAACAAAACCAGGTTTGCCTTTTTTCCGGCGGCAATCGAGCCGAACTCTTTTTCTTTACCCAGCACTTTTGCGCCATTGATGGTGGAAGCCTGGATGATCTGCCAGTTATTCATGCCACTCTGCTGCATCGCCAGCAATTCATTGAGATAAGAGGAAGCATGTAATGTACCAATGTTCCCCGCATCCGTGCCCGTGGCGATGATCACGCCGCCGTCGGATAATTTCCTGAGATTTTGCAGGCTGATCGTATAGGTCGCCTTAGCCCTGGCTTCCTGCGCCGGCAGGTTGGTCCAGTTCTTATATCGGTTGATTAATGCAGTATCTGGCAAATGCTTCAAATCCAGCAGCGACCCTAATTGAAAAGGGTCGGCATACCTCAACTCATGATCATCCATTTTCAGCTTCTGACCAAAGGTATTTCCATATCCACCGGATACTACCAGCGTTGGACATAAGATCGTTTTATTCTTCTTCAACAGTTGCACAAAGTCATCATTCACTAATTCGTCATCTACATTGTGCACCAAAAAGTCTGCGCCACTTTCCACTGCCAGTTGAGCCGTTATTCTTTCCGTCGCATGCACGGCTACTTTCAGGTGATGCCTGTGCGCTTCATCGATGATGGCCTTTATGATGGGTTGGTTTTTTCGCGCACTTTGTTCCACGCCCAATCCGTCTGCTCCCGCGATGTACCAGATCTTGATAAAATCCGGTTGATAAGTCAACTGTTGTTGCAGCATTTTTATTCCGTCGTCAACGGTTTTTACCAGGCTGAACGGCTCCTCATCTTTCAGGTTTTCATACACTTTAGGCTCGTAGGTGGTCAGCAAGGGACCGGTCATATAAACAGCCGGAGCATAGGCAGCATCTTTAAAATTGGCGCGTTGTTTCAAAAAGCTATAGGTAGCGCCTACATCGATTACGCTGGTGATGCCATTTTGCAAATACCTTCTCAGTTTATCCTCCATTGTCTGATGTGCGAGTTCTATTTCTTTTGCATAAGGCATTTTATTTTGCAGGTTGATCGCATCGGGCCGGGTGTACAATCCACCATTCTGAAAGAAATGTATGTGTGCATCCGTAAGTCCGGGCAATAAATACTTGCCGGTGCCGTCGATGACGATTGCGTTGACGGGTATTTTTGTTTTAGCCGGTTGAATGTTGGTGATCAGATCCCTGGTGATGATCACAGTCTGGTTGGGAACCAGCTTTTGTTTTTCGACATCGGCGACAGTGACGTTGGTGATATAGGTTTGGGCAGATAAACCAAAGAATAGATGTAACAGTAAAGTGGTTAGATGGATTTTCCTGAGCATGCCGTCATGGTTTTTGTAATAACAATATACGCATGTCCTGCCGATCTGTGCATTTTTTGTGGCTACCATTTGGCTACCAAATGAGGTTAAATGATCACTGGAGGCCCTGAAATAAAAGAGAGTGAAACAGCCTGTGGCAGAGGAGATTTTCTGAAAAAAGAAAACCCCGCAAATTGCGGGGCCTTCTTTTTCTGTGACCGCGTCAGGATTCAAACCTGAAACCTTCTGATCCGTAGTCAGATGCTCTATTCAGTTGAGCTACGCAGCCATTCCCTTGATTGGGAGGGCAAAAGTAAAGAAAAACTCATTCCACACAAAAAGATTTTCAAAATTTCTTTCCTGTTTTTTCAGCGATCATCTCCGATTTTCAGTCCAGACACCTCCTAAAGCCCCAATCCTGAAGCGGGGGGGATTTTTCCCGTCAATCATTCCACGCTTGTTTTTCCCGTGGTTTATCTATTTATTTGACTTTCATTCCACCATTATTAAACACTTATACTATGGATTTCAAAGATCAGGTAAAACATCTTGCTGACAGAGTCAGCAAGATGCGTGACAGCATTCTCACCGAAGAAGCCACAAAAAATGCCTTCATCATGCCCTTCATCCAGACCATGGGCTACGATGTATTCAACCCCCTCGAAGTGGTTCCCGAATTTGTCGCCGACATCGGCATTAAAAAAGGCGAAAAGGTTGATTATGCCATTATCAAAGACGGCACACCGATTATTCTGATCGAGTGTAAACACTGGTCGGCAGATCTCGACCCGCATAACAGCCAGCTTTTCAGATATTTCCATACAACCAGCGCCAGGTTTGGTATACTCACCAATGGCATCGCTTTCAGATTTTATACGGACCTGGTTGAGCCCAACAAAATGGACGAAAAACCTTTTTTCGAATTCAGGATAGATGATATGAAAGAGGCGCAGGTTGAAAAACTGAAGGAGTTCACAAAATTAAATTTTAACCTCGAAAGCATAAATAATACGGCTAGTGAGTTGAAATTCATGTCGGAACTGAGAAGCATTATCGTTAAGGAAATCAGTGATCCGACTGAGGAATTTGCCAGGTATTTTGCCAAAGTCGTCTACCCCTCCATGGTAACGGCAAAGGTGCTGGATATGTTTAAAACCCTGGTGAAACGCAGCTTTCATCAATACATCAACGACACAATAAACGAGCGGCTGAAGACCGCCCTGGCTACCGAACAGCAGAAGGTAGAACAGATTGCCAAAGAAGAACTGACGTCAAATATTACGGAAGAAACCAAAGTGATCACTACGGCAGAAGAAATGGAAGCGTTCTACATCATCAGAGCCATTCTTTGCGCCAAAGTCAATGTATCCCGAATCTCTCTGCGTGATAATCAGTCCTATTGCGCCATCCTGTTAGATGATAACAACCGCAAACCGGTATGCAGACTGTATTTCAACGGAAAGAAAAAACAAATCGCTTTTTTCGATACCGATAAAGAAGATAAAGTTTACATAGATGATAGCAACCAGATTTACGAACACACATCCCGGTTGATAAAGACTATCGAGCAATATGAAACCACAAATAGCAAAAAAACCATTGTGACGGAGTGAGCAAAACCTGCATAGATTGCGGTTAACAGTCCGCCTGTAATAAATAAGCCTCCGACCGGGGGCTTATTTATTATACCAGCGCCTGTTCCGTATTTTTTTCCGTTTACGCAACCCATCTTTTCCATAAACGGTTGTTTACCATACACCGAATTACTTAGCTTTAGCGTTCATTTAATCACTTCCGCAATATGAGAAATTTGTTATTTTCCGCTCTCTGCCTGCTGTCGCTCTCCTCGCAAGCGCAGCTCAAAGCAGACGACGTACAGAGCTTCACGCTCAAAAACGGGATGAAATTCCTCGTCATCGAAGATTTTTCCATCCCCAACGCCAATATGTACCTGTTCTACAAAGTCGGTTCCCGCAACGAATACCAGGGCATCACCGGTCTCTCCCACTTTTTCGAACACATGATGTTCAACGGTGCCAAAAAATACGGCCCCAAAGAGTTTGACCGCACCATGGAGTTCAACGGCGGCGCCAACAACGCCTATACCCGCGAAGACATTACCGCATACACCAACTGGTTTCCCGCTTCCGCTACGGAAGTCATTTTCGATCTCGAGGCCGACCGTATCTCCAGCCTCACCATCGATCCCAAAATGGTGGAAAGCGAAAGAGGTGTGGTTACTTCCGAAAGAAGCACCGGCCTCGAAAATTCCCCCTGGCGCATGCTCATGGAAGGCATGCAGGGGCTCGCTTTCCAGGAACACCCCTACCATTGGCCCGTTATCGGTTATGAAGACGATATCAAAAACTGGAAACAGGCCGATCTCGAACGCTATTTCCGTACTTATTATGCTCCTAATAATTGCGTAGTGGTGATGTCCGGTGCTGTCAAAGCTGCCGATATCCGCCGCCTCGCAGAAAAATACCTCGAGCCCATTCCCGCGCAACCCGCGCCTCCCCCCGTTCACCTCGTAGAACCCGAACAAACCGGCGAACGCCGCATCGCTATCCGCAAAGACGTTAGCACGCCTTACCTCGGTATTGCGTACAAAGCGCCGCAGGCCACACAGGATGATTACTACGCACTCATGTTGCTCAGCGACATCCTTTCCAGCGGTAAATCTTCCCGCCTCTATTCCGCGCTCGTCGATCAAAAACAATTAGCTACTTCCGTATTCGCCAATTACGGCGAAAGCTTCGATCCTACCCTCTTCGGCATTTATGCCATTACCAACCGAGGCGTCAATGAAGCAGACCTGGAAAAAGCTATCTATGAAGAATTGGAGAAGATCAAGAAAGACGGCATCACCGAACGTGAATTGCAAAAAGTGAAAAACAAAAAACTCATCGAGTTTTACGACCAAGTGGAGACCATCAACGGCAAATCCAACAATATCGGCACCTACGAAGTTTTCTTTGGTGATTACCGCAAAATGTTTGATGCACCTGCCGCTTACAACAAAGTTACACTCGACGATATCCGCCGCGTAGCCAATAAATACCTGATCAAGACCACCCGTACCGTGGGCGTACTCAAATCCAAAACAGACGACTAATTTTTAACGATCTATCTTTTTATATATGAAACGATTTACCTCATTTATCCTGGCATTGCTGCTCGTACAGAGCGCCAAGCTTTTTGCGCAGGATTATAAACTGCCTGCTTACCAGAAGTTCACGTTGCCCAACGGCCTCACCGTTTACCTGATGGAGCAACGCGAAGTACCGATGATCAGCGTATCGGCTATTCTTCCCGCAGGTGCCATTTATGATGGCGATAAAGCCGGTTTGGCTTCGCTGACTGCCGTTGCTTTGAAACACGGTACACGCTCCTATCCCAAAGCAAAACTCGATGAAGAACTTGATTTCATCGGCGCCAGCATCAACACTTACAGCACCAAGGAAGCCGCACGTCTCTCTGCCGAGTTCGCTTCCAAAGACCGCGAAAAAGTATTTGGCATTATCCAGGAGTTACTGACGGCCCCGGTTTTCGATACGGCTGAATTTTCCAAAGAAAAAAACCGCGTGCTCGTTCGCCTCAACCAGGCCAAGGAAAGTCCGCGCGCAGTGATCGGTTCTTATTTCGATAAATTGATCTACGGCGATCACGTATACGGCAACATTGTAGCCGGCACACCAACAACAGTAGCTGCGCTGACGGCAAAAGATGCACAGCAATTTTACCACAACAATTATATTCCAAACGGAAGCGCCATTGCTGTTGCCGGTGATTTTAACAGCAAGGAAATGAAAGCGATGCTGACCAAACTTTTTGCCGGCTGGAAAAAAGGCAGTCAGCCCGAAGCCAACGTTGCTGCCCGCCCGATCAACAAGCCCAACGAGAACCGTGTATTACTGGTAAACAAAGACGATGCAAAAGAAACCACCTTTTATATTGGCGCGCCGGGTGTAAGCCGCAACAACCCCGACTTTGTATCAATCTCCGTGATCAACACTTTATTCGGCGGTCGCTTTACTTCCATGCTGAACGACGAATTGCGTGTGAACACGGGTCTTACCTATGGTGCCAATAGTTCCTTCTCGCCATTGAAGAATGGTGGTTCATTTGTGATCTCCACCTTCACCGCTTCAAAAACTACGGAGCCGGCAATCGACAAGGCTTTGGAAGTACTGAAGACGCTGCATGAAAAAGGCATCGACGAACAAGCTCTCACTTCTGCCAAGAATTATGTAAAAGGCCAGTTCCCTCCGCGATACGAAACCAGCGGTCAACTCGCCGGTTTGCTCACAGACATGTTCTGGTTCAAGTTCGATGAGTCTTACATCAATAATTTCCAGAAAAATGTTGATGGCCTCACACTGGATAAAGCACGTCAGATCATCAACACTTATTTCCCCAAAGACAAACTGCAATTTGTATTAGTAGGGAAAGCCGCCGATATCAAAAAGATCGCAGAGAAATATGGGAAAGTAACGGAAGTACAGATTTCCGCTGAACCTCCGAAAAAAGCATTCTGATCAACCAGGCCTTCCCGCTGTTGCGGGAAGGCTTTTGTTTTTATGAAAATACAATTCTGCAGCATAGGCAAAGCACATGAAGCCATGGTGAAGTCCGGTATAGAAGATTTTACCAAACGTGTGAACAATTATTTCAAAGCTGAATGGCTGCTGCTGCCCGTACCCAAACAAGCCGTAGGTCTTTCCGAACCCGAGCTTAAAAAGAAAGAAGCTGCACTCGTACTGGAGCATATAGACAAAGATGATTTCCTCGTGTTGCTCGACGAGCGCGGACAAATGCTGAGTTCGCCCGAACTGGCACAATTCATTCAAACACGCGCCAACGCCAGTACACGAAAAATCATTTTCCTGATTGGTGGTGCGTTTGGCGTAGATGAAGCGGTCAAACAACGAGCGCAACTGACCTGGAGTTTATCCAAACTGGTATTTCCGCATCAACTGGTACGGCTGATACTGGCCGAGCAGGTGTATCGCGCCTGTACCATTATCCGCAATGAAAAATATCATCACGTTTAGGTATACCACGCATTACGCATAACCCGTATATTTAAAGCATGGAACTGAGTATCACCCTCATTATAGTTATCGCAACGGCTGTCACGTCAATTGCCGGTTTCAATAATCAGAAAGTCATCAACGACCTGATCTTTTATCCGCCTGCGGTTACCAACCGTCGTCAGTGGTATCGCTTTTTCAGCTCGGGTGTTATTCATGCTGACTGGCTGCATCTTATTTTCAACATGGTGGCCCTGTATTCTTTCGGTCAATTGGTGGAAAATGGTTACCGGTATACGGATGGTATCGACTATGGATTCCTGCAGATTTTTGGTGTGCAGCGCGGAAAACTTTTCTACCTGCTGCTGTATGTGTCGGCATTATTTGTTTCCTTACTGCCTACCTATCTTAAACACCGCAACGACTACCACTATCGCAGCCTCGGCGCATCCGGTGCCGTAAGTGCGGTGGTATTTGCGGCTTTGTTGCTGGAGCCGCGAAGCGGCGTGAGTATGTTCTTCCTGCCCATTGCTATTCCGGGTTATATTTTTGGTCCTTTGTACCTGATTGTATCACACATGCTGGCGCGTCGCGCGGCCGATAATATCAATCACTCGGCACATATCTGGGGAGCCTTATATGGTGTTGTATTTGTGCTGTCATTGTCGGCACTGTACTCCGACTACGATATTCCGCGAAGTTTTGTGGAAAAGGTACAAATGCACCTCAGTAAATTTTTCTAAGCCGGTTTCCATTGCAGCTCGAGTACTTTCGAAGTTGCCGGCAGTACGCGAAAGCGATCATCGATACGGTGACCGACCACCCAGCATATCCGGTATTGTGCTTCGAGTACCCAAATCTTTTCCTTATCAATTTTAGACTTTTTCTGATCAATCAGGAAGCGTGCAATCTTTTTCTTTTTGCGCATGCCCAGCGGATAAAAATAATCGGCGGTTTTCCATTTGCGCAGCAGCAAAGGAAATGAAATCCTGCGCGCATCGAGAATGGCTATGGTTGCTTCTGTTTCCAATTCTTCTTCGTTCCGGTATGCGCGTTCGGTCACCTGCAATTCCCCTCCGGGAAATGCATACGCGCCTGGCCCATCAATCAAAATGGTAACAGCCTCTGCAGTGTCTGTTGGCGAAACCACCAGCCACGCTCTGTTGCGCAATATGCGGTAAGTGGCAGACGCTACAAAACGGCCCGTCTCCGCCTCTAGCAGGGACATTATATCCGGGATCTGTGTTGCCTGGAAGCCGTATGGCTGCAGCAATTCATACAAAACAGATTGCAGCGGACTGGTCTTTTTCAACTTGAGCACGGGAATATGCAGTTCATTTCCTTTTTGCTCCACCAATTGTTTGCGATGCCACGCGATCGCCTGTTTATACAAAGCTTCCGTTTCGGCGAAACGGGCAAGATTGCCTGCCAGGCGGTTTTGCAGATCCGGATAAATTCTTTCCGCCGTTGTGAGCAATGAATGACGCACATAATTACGCGCGTATGTCTCCAGCGAATTGGAACTATCCTCCACCCATGTAAGCTGTTGTTCTTTGGCAAACTGCAGCAATTGCTGACGCGATGCAAACAGTAAGGGACGCACCACGTTTCCCTGCACAGGCAGCATACCACGCAAACCGGCAATGCCTGTACCGCGAAAGAAATGCATGACCGACGTTTCGATATTATCATCGAGATGATGCGCGGTAAGCACCCATGTTCTTTTCCCGGATGTCAATGCTATATCCGCTCTGCATGTTTCAAACCAATCGTATCGAAGGATACGTGCGGTTTCCTGGATGCCTTTGCGCAGGCGTTCCGACTCCGCAGCGGCCTGTACTTTTTTCAAATGCAAAGGCCAGTTGTACTGCCGCGCAAGCTGTTCAACAAAAGCAGCATCACGTTCACTTTCCGCTTCGCGCAATTGAAAGTTCATGTGCAATACTTCCACCTCAAAACCACAGCGATGGCACAATTCGCAGAGCACAACAGAATCAACGCCGCCGCTTACGGCCAGCAGCAATTTATCTTTTTGGGTAAAAAGATGGTGCTGCTTTATATAATTTTCAAATTGTGTTATTAAATCCATCTTGATGCAATCTTCGCTTGTTTCTTTTCGCAGGCCCTCTGCGCCTATTCGACCTGCTGATTATTGCCAGCCACACTGCTTAAAACTCCAGTTCCTCCAGCGCTCCCCGCAATTCCCCGTAAGCGTGTTTTTCACCCGCGGCCTGCGCCACTTCCATTCCTTTGCGGTAAACGGAAATAGCGGCTTCATCGTCGCCCTGCCTTTCCAGCAATTTACCCAGATGATAATAGCTGCCAACATAGCCGGGATCGGCTGAAAGCAGCGCCTGGAAACGGTTACGGGCGCTCTCGCCATCCCCGGCCTTCACATATTCGAGTGCCAGGGCATGCTGCAAAAAGCTGTCGGAAGGCTGATCTGCCAACATCGCCAGGAGCTTTTGTATACGATCCATAAGCCTTAAAAAAATTTCCGTTTTGTGACCATTATTATTTTGCTTCGCTTATCTTTGCTATAGTTGCATAAACAACTAACCTACCTACCTTTCTAACGATCACTTCAAAACTCACGTAATGAAGATTTTAGTTTGTATCAGCAAAACGCCGGACACAACGGCAAAAATAGCTTTCACCGACAACAACACGAAATTCGATACCGCCGGCGTGCAATGGATCATCAATCCTTACGACGAATGGTATGCCCTTGTACGTGCCATCGAGTTGAAAGAAAAAGATCCTGCGACGGTTATTCACCTCATTACTGTTGGTGGTGCAGATGCAGAACCTGTAATCCGTAAAGCGCTGGCATTGGGCGGCGACGAAGCCATCCGTGTCAATGCCGACAGCCAGGACAGCTTTTACATCGCTTCGCAGATTGCCACCGTGGCCAAAGAAGGTGGTTATGACCTGATCTTTACCGGTAAGGAAACTATCGACTACAATGGTTCCGCTATCGGAGGCATGGTAGCCGAACTGCTGGACATGCCGTTCATCTCCCTTGCTGCCAAACTCGAACTCAACGGCACTGCCGCTACCCTTACGCGTGAGATCGAAGGCGGTGAAGAAGTAAACGAAGTTTCGCTGCCGATCGTGGTAAGTGCGCAAAAAGGAATGGCCGAACAACGTATTCCCAATATGCGTGGCATCATGGCCGCCCGTACCAAGCCGCTCAAAGTGGTAGAACCCGCCGCTGTAGATGCGCTCACAAGCGTTACCAGTTTCGGTCTGCCGCCTGCCAAAGCCGGTGTAAAACTGGTGCCGGCCGATAACGTGGAAGAACTGGTGCGCCTGCTTCACGAAGAAGCAAAAGCCATCTGATCAGTCACCCGATTGTTCTCATTCATCACTTTCAAACTTCAAACATGTCTGTTTTAATATTTGTCGATACTGCTGAAGGACAAGCGAAAAAATCTTCCCTGGAAGCACTCAGCTATGGAGCTAAAATTGCGGAACAAACCGGTACTACTGCAGAAGCCGTTGTACTCGGAGCTGCAAGCGAAGACCTCGCTGCGCTCGGACGCTTTGGTGTAAAAAAAGTACACCATGTTACTGCCGATGTATTCAACAATTTCGATGCACAACTTTATACAAAAGCGATTGCCGAACTGGCCACTGCCAGTGGTGCCGACGTGATTGTGCTTTCGCACAACCTCAATGGAAAAGCGATCGCTCCCCGTTTGTCTGCCCGCCTCAAAGCTGGTCTGGTACCGGGTGCCGTATCACTGCCCGAAACGGGCGGTGCTTTCACCGTACGCAAAAACGTATTCTCCGGTAAAGCCTTTGCGAATGTTACCGTAAACACCGCGATAAAAATCGTTTCCCTTAACCCGAATGCGTATCCTGTAACGGAAACCGGCGGTACTGCAGAAGTAGTTGCCGCAACCGTGCAGGCCAATGAAGCACGCGTAAAAGTAGCGAGCGTTAACCGCGCAAGTGGTGAAGTGCCGCTGACGGAAGCAGAAGTAGTAGTGAGCGGTGGCCGCGGATTGAAAGGGCCGGAGCATTGGGGTATAGTAGAAGACCTCGCCAAAGTATTGCATGCAGCTACAGCTTGTAGCCGCCCGGTTGCCGATGCACACTGGCGTCCGCACAACGAACACGTAGGCCAAACAGGTTTCGCTATTGCGCCCAATCTGTATATCGCCATCGGTATCTCCGGTGCTATCCAGCACCTCGCCGGGGTAAACCGCAGCAAGGTGATCGTGGTAATCAACAAAGATCCCGAAGCACCTTTCTTCAAAGCCGCCGATTACGGAATCGTAGGCGATGCATTTGAAGTAGTACCGAAACTGACAGAGGCGATCAAGAAACTGAAAGGCGTTAGTTAAGGTGATAAGTAGAAAAATATAAGTTCAGCCATGGTTCTTGAACCATGGCTTTTTTTTGCCCCCCTTCGAGAGGCGAAGGATCGGCCTCAGGGAACACCTTCGAGAGGCCGAAATATCGGTCTCTCGAAGCACTATTCACCACCGGTGCCTTGGGATCACAATCCACCGTTCCCATTTTGACTTTTGCCTTTTGACTTTTGAATTTTTACCTTTGATTATCATGAAAAAAATTTACCTGCTATTCGCCAGTCTCCTGTTAGCAGCTTGCCTGCATGCACAAACAGCATTTGAAGGTATCATAACGTACAAGTTGAAAAACTTTACCGAAAACGGAGATGATGCCGAGTTAAAAGTATACTTCGGCAAGAATGCCCTGCGGCTCAAGTTCCGGGAAAAAGAGTTTTTCAATAAGGAAGAACTGGTGGTAAGAATCGACTCGGGCAAAACCTATACACTCAATACCACGCATAAAACTTACTTTGGCCGTCCTTTGTTCATCGCTAAACCGCCGGTGGTCAGGGCGGATGAAAAAACCATTGCAGGATACAAGACGCAATCGGAAGAACGGATAGCGTTTTCGGTCTCAACGGTTCTCGGAGATCGTTTCAGAGCCAGCCAGCTTTTATCCTATACCGCACCCGAACTCTTTTTTCCGGTCCCCGATTCTTTACGCATCAATCCCGAATTCCTGGTAGTCCATAACAACCATATTGCCCTGCGGCTGGAAGCACGTTTCGCCAAGACTTTCGATATAAACGACGACCGGGCTGAATCTTTCACCATGGAAGCGGTAGAAGTCATCCCCATGACGGTGCCTTCAGCCGATTTCATGATCCCGCCGGCCGGATATACCGACGATCGGCGATTTGCTGCCGACGATTATATGATGGATTCTCTGGCAGTAGTGGTCGATACCGTTGTTTCAACGGAGGTCTGGTCCGAACCACCACCGCCTCCTCCGCCGCCGCGCGCAGCACCAATGCCCGCCAAAAAGAAGAAAAACGGGCAAACATCTCCGGCGCGCAAGCCCGATTAAAAGTCAAAAAGTCAAAACCCTGTGACAACAGGTCAAAAGGAGGCGGTTTTACCTAAAACTTACTACTTATAACTTATAACTCTTTGGCTTTTGAATTTTGAATTAACCGGCCGGGCCGGTTTATTTTTTTCGGCAAAAGCCGTAGTTTCGTGGGATATTTATGAAGAAGATAGAACTGGAAATAGTGGCCTTATCTCACAGCATTACGCAGACACATTCGTATGCCGTGGTATTGGGAGAAGTGAATGGTTTGCGCCGGCTCCCTATCGTGATCGGCGGATTTGAGGCTCAGGCCATTGCAGTGGCATTGGAAAAAATGCAACCCAGCAGGCCCCTCACCCACGACCTCATGAAAAACTTCCTGAATGCCTTCAATATTGAGTTGCACGAAATCATTATCTGCGATCTCCAGGAAGGTATCTTTTACTCCAAACTCGTCTGCTCATCTGACAACGATACCATCGAGATCGACTCCCGTACTTCGGATGCCCTGGCTCTCGCCGTACGCTTCGGCTGCCCGATCTACACGTACGAAAACATCCTCGAAAGCGCCGGCATTATGATGGAAGACACCGGTGCCGGTAAAAAGAAAAAATCTTCAAAGCCGGAAGCCGCCGTAGTAGAAGAAACGGATTCAGCCAGCCACGAAGAGCTCAAAAGCCTCAGCCTGGATGAACTGAACCAACTGCTCAACGAAGTGCTCGAAAACGAAGACTATATCCGCGCTATCACCATCCGCGACGAGATCAACAGCCGCAAAAAGAAAAAGTAACCCGCGTGGTCAACTTTCCCAATTGCAAGATCAACCTCGGCCTGCGCATCCTGCGCAAAAGAACCGATGGCTATCATGACCTGGAAACTGTTTTCCTCCCAATCGCTATTCACGACATCCTCGAAGCCATTCCCCATCCCGGTGGAAAAGATGCTGCTGTCAGCATTCAGTTCAGCGGGCAACCCATTCCAGGTGATCCGCAAACCAACCTGGTTGTAAAAGCCTGGCAGTTGCTGAAAAAAGATCATCCGCAATTACCAGCGGTGCAATTTCATTTACATAAAACTTTACCTCCCGGTGCCGGACTCGGTGCAGGCAGTGCAGACGCCGCCTTTGCTTTGACACTACTTAATCAGCGTTTCGCACTCGGTGTTTCCTCGCAACAATTGGCTGCATACGCATTGCAGTTGGGAAGCGACGTTCCTTTTTTTCTCGTTAATAGTCCCGCTTATGCTACCGGCCGCGGCGAACAACTAACCGCAATTGATCTCGATCTTTCCGGCTATTCGATCATGCTGATCCATCCGCGTATTCATGTTTCCACTGCGCAGGCTTTTTCGCAACTCACACCCGCAGTACCTGCAGAAACTTTACCAACCTTACTCAACCACCCCATCGATACCTGGAAACATTCCATCGTGAATGATTTCGAAAAGCCCGTATTTGACCAGCATCCCGCCATTGCGCGCATTAAAGCACAGCTTTACGATGCAGGCGCCGTGTACGCGTCGATGAGTGGCTCCGGCAGCAGCGTGTTCGGACTTTTCAAGGAGCCTGTTCCTGCTATTAAGTTTGAGGCCGATTATTTTCAGATGACGGCGAGTGTCAATAGTCAATCGTGAATGGTGAATTGTCAATCCCCTGGTTCGTGTATACACGAACCAGGGAGTAGAAACCCAAAGCCTTACGACTTCCACCTTTTAGTTAAAAATTACTTACCTTCGCCTTCATGGCATCCGCCCTCTCTCCCATACCTTTTCTGCAACAGAACCTCGATCTGTTGAACCACTGACAGTGATTGTTATTCCATTGCTCTCTCTCTCTTATTCCTTCACACAACAAACCGATCATCATGTCCGCGAATGTACTGACCAGCCGGTCTGCCCAATATTTTATCGACCTCGAAGAACAATATGGTGCCCATAACTATCATCCTTTGCCCGTTGTCTTAAGCCGCGGCGAAGGCGCTTTTGTATGGGATGTGGAAGAGAAACGTTATTTTGATTTCCTCAGTGGTTATTCGGCCGTTAACCAGGGACATTGCCATCCCGCTATCGTAGCAACATTCATCGAACAGGCCCGGCGACTCACGCTCACCAGCCGCGCTTTTTACAATGATGTATTAGGTGAATACGAAAAATTCATGTCCGCTTATTTCGGATTTGATAAAGTATTGCCCATGAACACCGGCGTGGAAGCGGTGGAAACAGCCATCAAACTTTGCCGCAAATGGGCGTATGAGAAAAAAGGTATCGCGGATGGTGAAGCGGTTATCATTGTCTGCGAAGGCAATTTCCACGGACGCACCTCTACCGTCATTTCATTCAGCAGCGATCCTTCTGCACGCACACACTTCGGTCCGTACGCTCCCGGATTTATCGCAATCCCTTACAACGATACAGCCGCACTCGCAGAGGCACTCCGCAATCCCAATGTAGCCGGCTTTCTCGTAGAACCCATACAGGGAGAAGCAGGTGTGCTCGTTCCCGGTGAAGGGTATCTTGCTGATGCAAAAAAATTATGCGAAGATGCCAACGTACTTTTCATCGCAGATGAGATACAAACAGGCCTTTGCCGCACCGGTCAATTGCTCGCCTGCGATCATGAAAACGTAAAACCGGATATCCTGATCCTCGGCAAAGCACTGAGTGGAGGTATGCTGCCCGTCAGTGCTGTATTAGCCAACGATCCTATCATGCTCACCATTCGTCCGGGTGAACACGGCTCCACTTATGGCGGCAATCCGCTTGCCTGCAAAACGGCCATCAAAGCACTCGAAGTTTTGCGCGATGAACAAATGGCGGAAAACGCCGAAGCCATGGGCAAACTTTTGCGCGATGGACTGGCAGCTTTACAATCGCCGCACATTTCGCTGATCCGCGGAAAAGGCCTGCTCAACGCCATCGTCATTAACCACAACGATCCAGATGCCGCGTGGAATCTTTGTCTTGAATTAAAAGAGAACGGTCTGCTCGCCAAACCTACCCACGGAGATAAAATCCGCTTTGCGCCACCACTGGTGATCAACGAAACACAAATAATGGAGTGCGTTGCTATTATCAAAAAATCCCTGGAGATTTTTGACAGGCACTAACTTTACCGTTTATTATGTCTACACGCCCGGTCTCCTCTTCTGCAAAAATGGACAGTGTTTTTGCCGACATCATCATTGGTGTCAGCGACGGGCTTTCCGTGCCGTTTGCCATAGCAACAGGCCTCACGGCTGCAGCCGCTGATCCGGGAATGATATTGACAGCGGGACTCGCCGCTACCCTTATCGGTGCTGCGGGTATGGGAATTAGCGGCTATCATACGGTGAAAGATGAAAGTGCTGGCCCCAAAGAAGACCGGAAGTTTTACGCCAACATTGGTTTTACAGAAGAAATGCAGGAGGAAGCTATGGCTGCATTGACGGAGGAACAGCAAGCGGCACTGCAGCAATTGTCCGAAAGTCATTTCAATTCACCACGCAGCTCAGGATTCATCATCGGCTTTTCTTACTTCATCGGTGGATTGATTCCACTCGCTTCTTACTTTTTCATTGATGATACCTATGTGGCGTTGACAATTGCGGCGCCTGTTACACTCGTTTGCCTGTTTGTATTCGGCTATCTCAAGAACCGGCTGTCCAACGCCAACCCCTGGTCAGGTGCCGTCCGTATGTTGATACTGGGCACGCTTGCTGCAGGCGCAGCATTCCTGCTGGCCCGTATTCTTAAATAGAGCTGTTAAAATCCGGTACTGAAACCAACCACCCACACACTGTTCTTTTTCCAATCCGGCTGCGGTGCCCAGTGATAGAATAAACCACCATTGATATAGAAATAAGCGAGGCCGAATAGATTGATCTGGTAAAGCTGATTGATCATTATACCCGATTCATGATACCCTTTAACCGGAGCTGCAACGCCGGCATTTGCTTCGCGATGCGCCGTCTTCAATCCGCCATACATCAGGTTGTGTGCAAGACTTATATAAGGCTGACTTACTTTCAGGTTCCACAATCGCTTATCGAAATCGTGACGATACAGGAAAGACACATAACGATCGGAATAAAAATCGTAAGGCTTCATGGTTACAAACCCACCATACGCATAATAATTGGTGCCGCTGTTGCGAAATCCATTACCGGCCAGCAGTAATGATCTTGGCAATGGTTTGTTGTCCGTTGTTCTGATTATGCCGCCTTCCAATCTGAAATGATCGAATCCCCAGCGATTGATATGTTTGGTAAAACGTACAGCAGCCAAGGTGCGCAGATAATTGGCGCGATAGTCACCGTTGTGCACAGTGCCCGATGCTCCGCGTAAATAAAGAACAGGATATTTTGTAGATACAGGAAGATAATATTCAAACAGCGGCACACGCTTTTCTCCATAAGCATAACGGAAACCGACACCTGCTTCGCGTACACGATAGTCGATGGGATTTTTTCCATCGGTTTCAAACTGGCTCTGCTCGTAGCGGGGCCGCAGATACCGTTGCAATACTTCTGCTTCAGCCTGCAAGTATCCCAATTGTGTATGTCCTGTTGCGCGGTATTCTTTCAGCCAGTCCACACGTGTCAATATCCAGTTGCGGAATCCGGTGCGGTCGAGTTCGGGATGTATTTGTACAAGACCGGATGATTGATAATTCTGCTGGTAAGCAAATTCCAGCCAATGATCTTTGTCTCCTGCGGGAAATATGCGTGCATGTCCGCCATATTTCCATTGTTTATCTTTTGTACCATAACCAAACCAACCTCCTATCGAGAAATAACGTGATATGCGGTTATTGGTAGAAAGGCCTAGTCCCAAACGGGTTCCTTCAAAATTGTTGATCGCTACCAACCTGTTTACTTCGATATCGACCGGACCAAGCGGTAGTTTACCCAAACCGAATTTGCCGGCGGCATACACCAGTTTTTCGAGTTTCATTTCGGTGGTCAGGCTATCGATGACCTTATAAGTATTTTGTTCTTTTTCCGTCAATCCGTCGGGGCGTAACTGTTGCCATTGTTGGTCCGTGTGCAGATCCACCGAATCGCCAAGGCGCACGGTGTAAGCTTTTCGCTGGCGCAATGCATGAGCTGCGTCAAAAGAAACGGAATCGATCACCGAGTGGCCATTGAGGCTGATACCCATTTCGGGAGAAGGATAACGGAGCAGGTTTACCTGGTAATTAAGTTCGCGCGGAAACCAGCGTGTTTCCACTAACTGATAAATCTGTTCGATGCGGATCACGCGTTCGGATGCGGAATCTGTTGTGGCGGCGATCAAATGCGAAATGGCATAACCATTCGAATTGATATAAACCGTTCCTTCCAGCGAAGGGAAAACGGCGTTACGTTTGGGTTCGAAGCTAAGGATGTAAGTGGTGTCATTACCTGTCATCACTTCATCGAGCAACCGGAATTTATACCGTTGCTGCCAGCCTTTCGCAACGGGATTATTGTAGTCGCGGCCATTGAGTGAAATATAATCGCCGTAAACATGAAAGGGTAATACGTCGGTAACAAGATTGGTGAAATAGGTTTTCTTCAATCCTGAAAAACGCGATGCGATCACTTCTTCCTGCAACTGTTGGGGGCGCCGGTAACTGCGGCGGCTATAGCTTTCGGATAAAATAACATGATTATTGCGCAGGAAGCGGAGGTTGGCCGTATCCGGATCCGGCAATGATGGTTCGTTATTCTTCTTATTGTTTTTCTTCGAAGACTTTGCAACGGGCTCTTTCTTCTTTGCGGACGTATCCAGGTTCGGTACGAGGTCTACTTTCATCTTGTAATAAATATTACAATTGTAGCGATCATACATCTCCGGGTTGTGATTGGATTTGTTGCGGATGGTCTTCTGTAAAATGGAGCGGATCTTTTCTGCATCGGCACGGATCACCACTTCTCCCAATATACCGGATGCAGGTAAAAGGAATAAGGTATCCCGTTCTTCTGCCAGGGAAAACGTGGCAGACTGGTAACCTACGTAAGATACCTGCAGTGACGCTGCACCTTCGGGAACGGCGAGACTGAAATGGCCGTTAAGACCGGTGATCACGCCTTTTCCCTGTCCTCCGGCTTTGACCGTAGCAAAAGCCAGCGGTTGCCGCGAAAGGCTATCGGCCACAACGCCGGATTTTGTGTGTTGTGCCGAAACACGAATAAGGGTTAAAGTCAATAAAGCGGTCAGGAGGTAAAGATGTCGCATAGAATAGGCTACAAAATACTGAAAATGGCTTTCTGATGGATTGATCCCGGCCCCGATTGGAGATAAAGATGCAAAACTGTCAAAAATCCGGTATGCGTATGCAAAATATAAGTACGGAAATATTTGCCGAAAGGTCGTCAATAAGTGAATGAGTGTATAAGTCAATGATGCCGCCAGGGCTCCCGGCGCAAACCGGACCGAACGCTCCTGGTTGCTTTACCTAAAACCTATTACCTATTACCTAAAACCTATAACCCATCCCCCGAATCGTAAAACAACGAATGCCCCGAAAAATTCCGATCATACCTGTATCCATTCAACTATAGATAAGAAGTTCATTTTAAGGGTAATAACCTATAAAAACACCCCTCTTGCACGTACAATCACGTGGTTTCACGATACCAAAATCGTAATTCCTGCAAAAAAACTTCGTAAAAAGCTAGGATAATCCATAAGCAATACTACCTTTGCACCAGATCCTAATACCTTTTGTAAGAAAACGTACCCAAATGACTCTTTTTACCCTTTCGGCTAAGGCTGTTATGCCTGGCCAAACCCGCCGGTTCCGGCTTTTATTGGTCCTTGTTTCCCTTTTTTATATTCCCGTGCATGCCCAGCAGGCTGTGTCAGGTATTATTACTGATTACAATGGCTTCTGGAAAACGTCTGCGACGCAGGTGAACAGTGTAAAACCTGTTAACAGCCATAATCTGCTGTCATTTACCTACAACAACAAACAGTATTCAACAGGGGTTAACGATGCACTGTTGTCTTCAAAAGGTGAAACATTCATTGCAGGGGATTTCTGGTCATTGCCGGTAGAAGGGTACTCCGGTACGGTTACGTCAGATACAAAAGTAGGTGTAGGTGAAATGTATGATGGTTTGCATAACGGAGCTGGTCCTAACAAACCCGATATGTATCTTACTTCTTATCTCACCGATGGTATTAAAGGATTGGATCTTGGCACCTGCGTGGCCAACCTGCCCGCCGGTACGCTCACATTTGCCGTGGCCAATATCCGCCCCGAAAATATTGGTGATGGTATTCCTGATATCATTGTAACGCAAATCGCCGACCCAAGCGGTTCCACTGATACTTACAGCTTTATCAACGAGGCCGGTCAGATCGTTGGTGCGCCTAAAAGCATTCGTTTCACCAACATTTCGCCTGTAGCCAACTGGACAGCCGACTTCTATGAAGCGAATGTAAACCCACGCGTTCTTACGGCTGGTTTTACCAACACTGACCGCCCGATCCGTCTGTGGGCTGCGGATCTCAGCGATTTCGGTATCACACGCGACAACTACCTTTCTATTTTTAAATTCCGTATCAACCTTTCCGGCAGCAGCGACGTAGCATTCGTTGCCTATAATAACAAGACACTTACGATCAATGTACCGCTTCCTGTTAAACTCAACTTCTTTACTGCACAGGAAAGCAACGGTGCGGGTCTCCTGAAATGGCAATCGCAGTCAGAACTGAACACCCATCATTTCATTATAGAAAAAAGCACAGACAACAACCAGTTTGTGGCAATCGATTCTATCCCTGCAGCCGGCCGAAGCAGCGAGCCCCGCGATTATCAGACTACCGATGCGCACTTGCAGACTGGCGTGAATTATTATCGCCTGAAAATGGTGGACATCGATGGAGGATTCAAGTACAGTGCTGTGGCAAGAGTACAATACCGGACAACAGTTAACGAACTGGTAGCTTATCCCAATCCTGCTACCGGTGGTAAAGTGCAGGTGGCGCATCCTGCGGGTGGTCAACTGTTGTCGTTGTACAACGCAGCCGGACTTCCCGTGTGGCAGACACGCCCCGTTAACAATGCCCGTCAGACACAGATCGATCTGTCGCGTTTGCCGGCTGGTGTGTATTATATTCAATGGCAGGGTGCCGAAGGCAAGCTGCGCCAGTCATTGCTGATCCGCTGATTTTTACTAACGACTTTTTTACAAAAGGGTACCAATAAACGGCCGTTCCTGTCCAGGAATGGCCTTTTCTTTTAGGAAGGTGTGAATGGTGAATAGTGAATGGTGAATGGGTGTGCTTGCCTGAATATGGTTGGAGTCTTCGCTAACCGGCAAGAGCCGGTTCACGCAAAGGCGCTAAGGAGCAAAGGCGCAAAGCTTATCAGCTACCTATAACTTATCACCTATAACCTATGCCCGAAGTATCGGGCCGATACTTCATATTGTCAATAAACAGCCGTGTCAATCGTGAATCGTGAATCGTCAATAAGTGACTTGGTTCATTCATTCCTGGTTGGAGTCTTCGCCAATCCGCAAGAGCCGGTTCACGCAAAGGCGCTAAGGAGCAAAAGCGCAAAGCTTATCAGCTACCTATAACTTATCACCTATAACCTATAACCTATGCCTTACACCTTACACCTTACACCTTACGCCTTAAAAAAAAACCACCGTCTTCAGACGATGGTTTCATTCAGAAAGTCTTTTCGAATATATTAGGTACGGAAGTGAGCGAAAGCTTTGTTCGCTTCTGCCATACGATGGGTATCTTCTTTTTTCTTGAAAGCAGCACCTTCACCTTTGCTGGCAGCTACGATCTCGTTAGCCAGTTTGTCGGCCATGCTACGACCATTCCGGTCGCGGCTGTAACGAATCAGCCATTTGATGCTCAGGGAAACTTTACGATCCTGGCGTACTTCAGCAGGAATCTGGAAAGTTGCACCACCGATACGACGGCTACGTACTTCCACAGCAGGTGTCACATTCGACAATGCTCTCTTCCACACCTCGTATCCTTCTTCACCAGTTTGCTTCGCTACTTTATCCAGTGCGTCGTAAAAGATGTTAAAGGCTCCGCTTTTTTTGCCTTCCCACATCAGGTTGTTTACAAACCGGGTTACCAGTTTATCGTTAAACCGGGGATCTGGTGCTAAAGGCAGTTTCTTTGCTTGTGCTTTCCGCATGACTTATTCTTGAAGTTGCTTTTTAAAAATTACTTTTTGGCTTTCTCTTTCTTGGTACCGTATTTAGAACGGCTTTGTTTACGGTCTTTCACACCCGCAGTATCCAGAGAACCGCGTACAATGTGATAACGTACACCCGGAAGGTCTTTTACACGACCACCGCGGATCAATACGATTGAGTGCTCCTGGAGGTTGTGACCTTCACCCGGGATGTAGGCAATAACCTCAATTTTATTGGTCAAACGTACTTTGGCTACTTTACGCAGCGCAGAGTTCGGTTTCTTAGGTGTTGTTGTGTACACACGAGTACAAACACCACGACGCTGAGGACACTGGTCCAACGCACGTGATTTGCTCTTCGCGCGGATAATTTCTCTTCCTTTTCTTACTAATTGTTGAATCGTAGGCATTCTGAATGCTTTGTTTTTGGGACGGCAAAGGTAAGACCTCCGTCATTAAATACCAAAATATTGCTTAAAAAATACGCAAATGCCTAAAATTTTAAGCGCCTTGCGTATTACGTTTATACTAACTATTTAATTTTCAATATCAAACAGGCCACATCCAGCCATGCGTGTCCTCACTGCGTCCCTCGCGGATATTGTTCAATGTCTCTTTGATCTGTGTGGTAACTTTCCAGGTATCCGTATCAAAAGACAATACCGTGTCCTTGTATTTCAGTTCGCGGATCAACGTGATCGTAGCTGCCGTACCGGTACCAAACACTTCTTTCAGCGTGCCTGCCTGGTAAGCTTCGATGATTTCATCGATACTCAACGGACGTTCCTCCACTTCTATCCCCATTTCCTGCAACAACGTGATCACTGTCTGACGCGTTACACCATTTAAGATAGTGCCCTGTTCCAGATCAGGCGTTATGGCTTTGTTGCCAATAACAAAGAACACGTTCATCGTACCGATCTCCTGTACATATTTGTGTTCATGCGCATCGGTCCACAATACCTGGTCGTACCCTTTTTTACGCGCTTCGGCCGTTGCCAGCATCGAACTTCCGTAGTTACCGGCCGCTTTTGCATAGCCGATACCACCGGCACAGGCACGCACATAGTGTTCTTCCACATAAATCCGCATCGGAGCCGCATAATACGGGCCTGTGGGACTGAGAATGATCATGAATTTATATGTCTCGGAAGGACGCACACCAATCATCTCATCGCTGGAGAACATAAAAGGGCGGATGTACAACGAGTGATCCGGCTGCGAAGGAATCCAGTTCTTGTCGAGCTGCACCAGGCGGCGCATACCTTCCATGAACCATTCTTCCGGTACTTCAGGCATCTGCATACGCGTTGCTGAAATATTGAAACGACGGAAATTATCGATAGGACGGAATATAAATGCCTTGCCCTGCGGATCGCGGTAAGCTTTAATGCCCTCGAAGATCGCCTGACCATAATGCAACGCAGCCAGTGACGGACTCATCAGCAACGGCTGGTAAGGTTTGATCTCAATGTTTTTCCACTCACCATTTTCATAATCGGCTTCCAGCATATGATCGCTGAAATACCGGCCAAATGGCAGATTTTCCAGGTTCAAGTCGTTTAACTTGCTGGTTTCCGCTTTTGTAACAGATATATCCATAGCCTCTATCATAATATGTTATTTTTGACGGGTCAAAGAAACAAAAAAAACTAACACCTGATCGTATTATTTGTTCATTCGCATGAGCCTCAACGAAATTGATCTGAACGCTGCCCTGTTAACGGAGCTCTATGGCCAGGTGCTCGTAGATACAGGAGAACGTGCTCCGGCAAAGGTAACACAAAGCCCGGAACCCGTACGCGCTCCTGTTGCCGAACCGCAGCCGGTTACTGAAACAATCAGCCAGCCTGCCGTTGCCACTACGCCCAAACCCCAACCAGTTACCACTGCCGCTCCTGTTCCGGAGCCTGCCGCACCCGTTATCGCTGCCGCACCTCCAACAGATGACGATTGGAAATTCCTTGGCAAAAACGCCCAGAAAGTGCTGATCGTGGTGGACTATCAATCCGCCCTGCATATTCCGGATGAAGACCTCGGCTTCCTGACGCAATTGCTGGCCGCCTGCAAACTCAACCTCGGCGATATCACGCTGGTTAATTTTCTTCATTACCGCCAGACTTCCTACCAGGCAGTCCTGGAAAAGTTTGGCAGCCGCCGTGTGATCCTGTTTGGCCTGGATCCGGTACAGTGGGGACTGCCCATCAATTTTCCGCAATTTCAGCAGCAGGCTTTCGCCGGATGCCAGTTCCTGCATGCACCCGACCTGTCTGCCATCAAGGCCGACAAACTCGTTAAAACCAAACTCTGGGTTGCCCTGCAGCCTTTTTTCGGGCTATAATGGCCCGGCTTTTGCCCAACAATAAAACCAGATGCAACTCATTTTCGCCACCAATAATCAACACAAAGTCAACGAAATCCGGCAGGCAGTCGGTAAACAGCTTGAACTGCTGACCTTGAAAGAAGCCGGCATCGACACCGATATTCCCGAGCCTTTTGATACATTGGAAGAAAATGCTACCAACAAGTCGAGAACCATTTACGACATGACGGGCGGCGCCAATTGTTTCAGTGAAGACACGGGGCTGGAAGTGGATGCCCTCAATGGCGAACCAGGCGTTAAAAGCGCGCGCTATGCCGGCGAAGGCCGTTCCTCACAGGACAATATCATCAAACTGCTGGGCGCCCTGGAAAATCAACCCGAGCGTTCTGCAAGATTCCGCACCGTAATCTCGGTGATCATCGACGGAAAGGAAAGCTTTTTCGAAGGCATCTGCACCGGCCGGATCATTCACGAACAGCGCGGCACCGACGGATTTGGTTATGATCCGGTCTTTATTCCCGACGGATCCGACAAGACATTTGCCGAAATGAACATGCAGGAAAAAAACCGGTTCAGTCACAGAAAGAAGGCAGTTGAAAAACTGGTTGTATTTTTGAACGGTCTCTCCTGAAACACTTAATAAATTTTGATTTTGCAAAGCAACCTTAATATCTCCGAAGACGACTTAATAAGAGGATGCATGGAAGGCGACCGGCGTATGCAGGAAGAAATGTATCGCCGCCTCTCCCGCCGCATGTATGCCGTTTGTCTCCGGTATGCTTCCAACGCGGAAGAAGCCGAAGACATTCTCCAGGAAGGCTTCATTAAAGTCTTTAAAAAACTGGACAGCTACCGGGGCGATGGTTCTTTTGAAGGATGGGTCCGCCGGATATTTGTGAATACGGCTATTGAACATTTCCGCCGTAAAAAATACCTGCAGCCCGTCACCGAAAAAGAAGAAAACACCATCGAAGGAAAATATGTATCCGTGCTCGATCAACTCGGAGAAAAAGATATCCTCGAACTGATCAAGCAACTTTCACCAGGCTACCGCACCGTCTTCAACATGTATGTGGTGGAAGGATACAGTCACAAAGAGATCGGCGAAATGCTCGGCATCAGCGAAGGCACCAGCAAGTCGCAGTTATCAAGAGCAAAAGTGATCCTTCAGGACATGGTGAGAAATTTCATTGAAGACACAAAAGACATGGGTGTAAAGAAATGAGCACACGGCATAAATTATACGATCAGGAAGTAAATCCGCCATCCGGTGTGTGGGAACGCATTGCCGCATCGCTGGAAGATGAAGCCGTTGGCCGGAAACTTTACAACACTGAAGCTACTCCCCCCGCAAACAACTGGAACAAGATTGCTGCCGCACTCGATGCAGCAGAAGCGCAGCGTCCCGCTTTCGCCACCAGCTTATACAACGCCGAAGTACAACCGCCGGCCACTGCCTGGCAGCAGATTGCGGCTTCACTTGATGAAGCACAACCTGCAAAGGTGATCCCGATGCAGCAACGCCGCAACACATTTTACCGCTACCTGGCCGCAGCCGTTCTTGCCGGCGTAGCCGTACTTGCCGCCTGGAACTGGTTAGGTTCTTCGGAAGAAGAAAGCACTATTGCTTCTACCGATACCATCAGCGTTAAGCCTTTAATCGAACAAACAACAAAAGATACCCGAACTACTCCGGAGCCGGACATGACCGACGAACAATTGCTGGCCGCCACCACTGACGAATCGCTGAAGCCAACCCGCACACGCACAAACAATACCAACGGGTACAGCAATGCGCTGTATGCGTCGAATACTACGGCAGCAGCCAAACATCCCGCCGACCGTTACATCATGCTCATCACGCCCGATGGCAATGTGATCCGCATGTCTAAAAAATGGGGCGATATGGTTTGTTGTGTATCCGGCGAAGAACAGGATGACGCCTGCAAAGACCAATTGCAACGCTGGCAGGAAAAAATGGCCGAAGCACCGGTAGCGCCAAGTCCTGATAACTTCATGGACATTCTTACGCTTGTAAATACCCTGAACGAAACCGATCTCTGATCCCGCTTTCCTCCGGAAATTACCGATCTTCGCGAGGTATTAATTCAAACCAACTGATGGCGCGTATAAAGATCCAGACACCCGAAATCTTTTCTTTCACCACTTCTATTCCCGTTCGCATTACCGATATCAATTACGGCGGCCACGTAGGCAACGACCGGTTGCTGAGCCTGCTGCATGAAGCGCGTATCCACTTCCTGGCCAACGCGGGTTACAGTGAAGTCAATTTCGCGGGTGCCGGCATGATCATGGCCGATGTGGGTATCGAGTTCCGCAACGAACTTTTTTATGGTGATACGGTGCTGGCCTCTGTTACCGCTGCAGAATTCAGCCGTGTGAGTTTCGACATTTATTACAAACTGGAAAAAGAAACAGATGGCAAACGCGTACTCGTTGCGCTCGCCAAAACCGGGATGGTTTGCTACGACTATCAGCAGAAAAAAATAGCAGCCATTCCTGAAGAAGCCCGTCAAAAACTCAGCGCTCAATGAAGAAATTCCCTGCGCTTTTATGGTTGCTCTTCATGAGTGCGTTTTCCCTCAACGCACAGTTGCTCTATAAATGCGAAAGCCCCAATGGTGATACCATTACCTGGATCATGGGCACCATGCATTATACTGATCGTGATGGTTTTCGCGAAGACCCCATTTTTGATTCATTGATTGCCGCCGCTGATGTATTTTTTGAAGAACCCTTGTTAAACGAACACCTGTCGCCTGAGCAGTTGGCACGGCTTTCGCGTGCGCAACGCTATGAAGGTGGCAAAACGCTTAAAGACTTTGTATCCAAAAAAGAATTAAAACAGTTGACCGCACAACTGTCCGGCCAGCTTAACGTTGCGCCTTCGGTTATCCGCCGCTCATTTATTTATGCGCCCTTCTTCATGCTGTCGAAACTCCCTCCCAAAGACAGCCTTCGCCATCTCGAGCTCGACAACTATCTTATCGATAAGGCAAAATTTCATAAGCGTCGTATTGTGCCGCTGGATCATCCTGACAGTATTCATCAGACAGCACTTGTTCTTCGCGAAAAGCATCAACCGGAATGGTTGCTGAAGGTTTATCCAACTTATTATAAAACCAATGCCTTATTGGAAAAAGCCTATCGTGCGCAGGATACGGCAAAAGTCATTTCCTTCCTTGGTTACTCCGCAGACACTTTACTGATCACCCGCCGCAATGAGCGATGGGTGAAAATTATTGAAAGGGAAAGTGGTAAAAAGAATTTTATTGAAGCGGGACTCGCGCACGTGATTGCACCTTTCGATGGATTGCTTGATTATTTCCGCAGGAAAAACTGGAAAGTATCCGGCGTGCGCGTAGACTTATTTACCAGGGAAAATAACTGATCAGCTGTTCCAGATACGCCAGTTCTCTTCGGCCTGGAGTACCAGCATATCCGCACCATTGCAAATCACGGCTCCCTGCTCCTCTCCTTTTTGCAGAAACAATGTTTTTACGGGGTTGTACACAAGGTCATAGAAATAATGGGCAGAGGTTGCCGCCTGATAAGGAATGACGGGAAAACTATCCGTGTCGGGATACATGCCCAGCGGAGTGGTGTTGATGATGACCGTATGTTCTTTCATAATGTCATCATTCAATTCGTCGTAGGTCAATGAAGACTGGCCGTGCAATTGCCGGCTGACGATGTTGTAAGCGATGCCGCGCGAACGCAGCACAAACAATACTGCTTCTGTTGCTCCACCATTTCCCAATACCAATGCCTTTGTATGATGAGGCTGTAATAAGGGCACAAAGCTTTTTTCAAACCCGATATAATCGGTATTGAAGCCATACAATTTTCCATCGCGGATACGGATGCAATTGCAGGCGTTGAGTCCTTCGGGAATGCCGGAACGGTCGTGGAGATAAGGGATCACCTGTTGTTTATAGGGAATGGTAACAGCCAAACCTTCCAATTCAGGATTAGTGTGCAATACTTCTTCAACATCAGTGATAACGGGAATGGAAAAGTTTTCGAAACCGCAATCGGTCAATCCTTCCCGCGCAAACTTTTCCAGGAAAAACTTACGGGAGAAGGATTGTACCAGCGGATAACCGATGAGGCCGAAAAGCCGCATCAGGCAGGTTGTTTTTTGTCGAGGAACATGCTGAATGTATCGCCGCGCAAACCAACACGCATGGCTTCGAGTGCGATCATTTCAGAGGGAGCAATGTTGCCGAGGTTTACATTACAACCGATCAATTCGATAAAATACAATTGTTGTGCTTTCTGGGGAGCTTCCCAGATGATACGTTCTTCGGGAATCTGTGTGAGGATTTCCTGCACCAGGCCTTCGCGTACTTCACCTGAACCGCGGTAGATGCCTACGTTGCCGGCTTCGCGTGCTTCTGCAATCACATAAGTAGCACCTGCAGCCAGTTCGGCACTCATCTGTTCGATCCATTTGTAGGGAGGAATGATGTGTGCGGCATCTTTACTGCCCACTTCACTGAGTACCGTACCATGCTTGGTCAGTTTCTCGATATAACCACATTTTTCCGCATGCGGAATAGTGATGGAACCATCACTTACTTCCATATAGCTGATACCAAAATCCTTACATACCTGGATGTAATCGTCAAACTGGTTGCGCACGAGAAATGCCTCGAACAAGGTACCGCCGAAATAGATGGGAATATCATAACTGCGGTATACTTCCAGTTTCTCACGGAGGTTGGGGGTTACATACGAAGTACCAAAACCTAATTTGATAATATCTACATGGGGATAAGATACGCTCAGGAAGTTCTTCGCTTCTTCGATACTGAGGCCCTTATCCATCACCATGGTAATGCCTGCGGTACGGGGTTTCTGATGACGTTCTGGAATCTGAGAGAGATTAAAATTCATGCCTTCTTCCTTTTAAGGTTACAATAGCAAGCCGGCAAAAATAAGATTTAATGACGGATTACCATACAAAGGCTTTCTTCCTCAGCCCCTTTTTCTTAAATAGACCGGTTACGTTTAAAACGGGCCAGCACATCCAACACCTGCTGGTGTTGCAAAATGGCAGGATCGAGGTTCACCAGTTTCTTCAACAACCTGGGCGCCTGCTCCAGTGCCGATTCGAGTACCAGCAATGCTTCCTTGGTTTTTCCCAGTGACAGCAGGATGCCTGCTTTATAATAAAGGAACAACGGTTTGTGTCCCGTAGCTTCCAGTGCAGCCTGCACCTGCTCGAGTGCCTGTTCTTCAAAACCAGATTTATGCAATCCACGCACCAGCGCTTCCCAACCGGCCACGCCACGCGGGCGGCTTTTTACTACCACCGAAAAATACTGGATGGCTTCGCGGACCTGTCCCAGTTCCATCCGGCATTCTCCCATCAGCAGGTTGTATTCCGGTTGTTGCTTCTGCATGCGCAAAGCGTTTTCCAATTGCTTCACGGCACTTTCATACTGCTGCTCATTGTAATACGTGCAGGCAATTTTATAAACGAGTTTGCTGTCTTCCTGGTTAAGATGTGATGCCTTGCGATAATAAAATCTTGCCTGCGCAAAATTTTTCATTTTATCGTAGCAGTGCCCGATTGCTTCGTAGATCACGTCTTCGGGTTTTGCCAGTTCCAGCACTTTCTCCAGCGATTCGATCGCTTCTTTGTATTTACGCAAACGGATATAGGCATCGCCCATATTGCGGTAAGCGTAATCAAACTTCTCTTCGATCGTGATGGCATACATATAAGCATCGATCGCTTTTTCATACAATTTCAGTCCCTGGTACGCCGCGGCGAGGTTGAACCATGCCAGCTCGTTATAAGGATGTTCGTCGATGATCTGCTGATGCAGGCGGATGCCTTCTTCATTACGCCCGGTGAAGTCGGTCCAGAAACATATCTTGTACAAAGCCTCTTCGTTGGTCGGTTCCTGCTCAAGGATCATCTTGAGGCAGTCGAAGACTTTATCGAAGTCTTCGTAATCGTCGTATACATCGGCGAGTTCGAAGAGCAGGTCGATCTTTTCTTCTCCGTTGAACGATTGGAGTGCTTCTTCGAGTAATGCCACGGCCTCTTCCTGCCGGTCGAGTGCGAGGTAGGCATCTGTTTTAAGAATATAGAGATTGATGTCTCCACTGTCCAGCAGGGAGGCCAGCTCAAGACTGTCAAGGGCTTCCTGGTAGCGGCGGTTGGCCAGTAAAACGTCGGCCTTACGGATCAGCAAAGAACCGGAATAAGGATATTGTTCGATGGCAAGCTCAGCGGCTTCCAGCGCATTGCGATAGTCTTCTTTTTCTTCGAAATAGTTGATAATTCGCTCAAACGATTCTTCCTCGAGGAAAGAATGGCTGCGTCCCTGGCGGAGATTATCAAACTGTTTCAACAATTCCTGCATCTGTTCCCGGTCTTCGCGGTATGGTTGCTCTTTCATGGACGCGGTGGTTTTAAGGTGAACAAATTGGATAAAAAGGCGCGAAGCGATCGTCTGTTTTAACTATCAACAAGTTATACCAAAAACAAACTGACTTCCAAGCTTAGTTATCCCCATATGTTAAGATCTGTAGCTATTTATTTTCAGGTTTCTGTAACAATTTTGCATTACACGCGTTAAATAAGTATTAAAATCAACGCAAGTATTTTTCAGCATTTCGTTTAATTTTCGTTAATTTTGTGTCATTGAAACCGAATACTACCATATCACGCTTTAAAGCAGGCAAAAAATCAGCCATTCTCGTATTGCTGGCTTTTTCTGCCATGGGGGCATTTGCTACCCTTGGTGATGGTAAATATGGCAAGAACAAGGCTGTCAGTTCGGCAAAAAAGAATACTGTCCGCACTGGTGGTATTTCTCTCCGTTCAGGTTATACATTCCGTGGTACTGAAGTGATCAGCACGCAGGCTCCGCAGTATATCAATCTGAACTCTTCTGTTGCTACTTACCAGCAAGGCAACAAAACCTATGTGGTGCCGGTTAAAACCCGTGTACTCAGCAAAGTTGTCTTCAACCCCAACGAAGCTACCCGCAGCTATCGTTGATCATCCAGCAATGATTTTGGTAAATGAGTAACTTCCGGAAGGAAGTTTTTTTGTTTTGGACCTGCACGTGCTGTAATAAGGTTCCTGAAGTCAGTTGTGAATGGTGAATTGTCAATTGTGAATAAACAGCCATGGCTGTTCGCGTATTATCATTTCCACATTCATACATTCCGCCGAAGGCGGACACATTTCCACATTTTTAATTCCCGCCTCCTCCTGAAATGCTCTCTTCGTAGGTCATCACGCGATAACCCGAGCGGGGCAGATCAAACTTGGCAGCAGGCACCAATCCGAAATTGATGTTGGATATGGTATAAGTAACCTTTGTCTTGCCCTGGGTAGCCTCATATTGCATAGCCAGTCCGGGCAGATTTTTGTTGAGGTATTGAAACTCCCTGTTAACGGGAATGAGGTCGCGTGTAAAATAAACCGTAAACGTGCTGCCATCTGTCAGCTTACCAATAGCTTTCTGACAGTTGTAACCAGCAATGGTTTTGTATTCATTTTCATAAGTAAATGTCACGCCTTCGTATTTCCGGTTAGACTGTTTCCAGTTGTCCGGGTTAAGGGTGATCATGTATTTCTGCTGACCATAGTCTTTCAGGATGGTCACATTTCCTGATTTACCATCCACAATCGTAGCGGTAGTGCCGAGCGAGCTGATCATTTCGGAGCGGCTCGAGTTGCCTTTGAGGTAAATCACGCTGGTAGCTCCATCGAGCATATCGGCGGCTTTAGGGGCGGCATTGTCCGTATTGATCACAATATCATAAGACAATGTGGCCTCTGTCAGCTTTTTTTGAGCCGCTGCCGGAAGGTTCCAAACGCCCACACCCATCAACAATATCAGAATTATTTTTTTCATGCCGGATATCTCCGTTTTTTTCTATCTGAATGACGAGACAATATAGGGAATAAGTTGCAAAACGCCAGACGCACATTGCCTGGCAATGTGCGTCTATGTGAAAATGTGTCCGCCTTTAGCGGAATGTGTAAATGTGAAAATGCATCTTTCGCTATTTCATCTCCGCATTTACACATCTACATATTTACACATTTGGCCTTTATCTCTTCTTGTTCTTATCCTGCATTTCCTTGATCTTCTTCTGTTGTTCCTGCATCGCTTCCAGTCGCTCCTGCCATTTCGATTTGGTTTTTGGCTTTTTGCGGTTCTCGTCGATTTTCGCGAGGATCTTGTTGTGATCGATAATATAGTTCTGGATCACAAACTGCAGCGCCAGCGTAATAAGGTTGGATACCGTATAGTACCAGGTAAGCGCCGAAGGGAGGCGGTTGAAGATAAACAACAGGAATACGGGGAAAATATAAGGCATCCACTTCATCAGCGGGTTGCTCTGATCAGCCGCCATGCTCATGCTGTAGACAGAAATCAGCAAACTGGTGAGCACCGCAGTGATGGTAAACAGGCTCAGGTGATCGCCCAGCAATGGAATATTTACACCAAAACGGATAGGCGCATCGAATGCAGAAAGGTCCTGTGACCACAGGAAGTCTGCACCACGCAGGTCCACGCTGGAGTTAAAGAAGCTATACAAAGCAAAGAAGATCGGAATTTGTAACAGTGCCGGAACACAACCACCGAAAGGACTAACGCCTGCTTCTTTGAATAATTTCATTTGCTCGATACCCATCTGCTGCTGATCGCCACCGGTTTTTTCACGCAGTTTGGCAATCTCCGGGCGCAATGCTTTCATTTTGGCACCGCTGAGATAACTCTTGTAAGACAGTGGAGAGATCAGCAGGCGGATAAACAGCGTCAGCAAGGCGATCACAATACCAAAGCTTCCTACAAAACTTTTGATACCATCCCAAACCGGCAATACAATGTATCGGTTCAACGGGCGTACAAAGGCATACATGCCCTGTCCGAGGTTGACCATCTTGCTCAGTTTGATATCGTATTTCTGCAACATCTTGAAGTCCGAAGGACCATAGAATAATTGCATGGCAATATTAGCCTGATTGGCGGCAGGTACTTTCAGCTTCATCAGTGAAGTAGCTTCTACCACTGTTTTACTGGCATCCGGAGGAATAGTCCATTCCATTGTTCCGGAAGTAAAATTATCTTTCGCGATCAGGAAAGTATTGAAGAAACGCTGACGGATTCCGAGCCAATGCACGGGACCTTCGTCAAACTTCAGATCGCTTCTGCGACCGATGGTGTGATAATCGAATTCGCCATTCTCCACATAACCGATCTGTGTATTTTCTTTTTCAAATGAAAGGGAAGATTCCTGCTGCGCAGCGGCATATTTCCAGGTGAGGTTCAGGTCACCATTTTCCAACAGCGTAGAAGGGCTTTGCATGATTACGTTAAAGTCGATCATGTAGTCGTCCTTGCGGATCGTATACTGGTGAGTGATGTAGGCGATTTTGGACGTGCTGTCGCCACCGATGAGATCAAAGGATACCACCTGTGAGCCATCGGGTTTGCTCTCCACGCGCGGAGCGGCAAAGTAAAGATCGGCCGTGCTTGCAGACTGACCCGGAGCCGTATTGATTTTATAAGCTATCTGATTGAACGTAGAAGCGGCCAGTTTCACATTACCACTGTCTTTGTCTTTGAAATGCTTCAGTTCGATGGAACGCGGTTGTGCACCTTTGGTTGTGAAGGTGACGGTAAACAGATCGTTGGATACCGGGAACAGGCTGTCGGCATGCTCACCACTAGCGGCGGCGCTGAATATACCGGATTTGTTCAGACGGCCTATTGAGTCGGCAATTGCCTGCTGGCGGCGCAGGGAAGCCGTATCTACCGGATTTTTCAATGCATCCAGTGAATCGGCTTTTATTTTCTGGGCCAGTTCAATGGAGTCCTTGTGTTGTCTGTCGCGCAAGGCAGCCTGCTGATTCTTATTGCTGATATAGAAAAATGCAATGAACAGCACGGCAAGCAGTGAAAAGCCGATAATGGTATTACGATCAAATTTCATCGTTCGTGGAAAATTTTAAAGACCGCAAAGATAGGGACTTTGCGGGTAAGGGCGCAAGGTGTTTATCCGATCGTTGACCGGTTAAAAAGCACCGTTTACCGAATCAGCTCAGAGTACTTCGCTGCTTTGCAACTGCGTCTTTTTGATTTCGCTTATTTTTTCGGCACGTTCTTTTGCTGCACGGATAAAACGCACGAAAACGGGTTGCGGACTTTCCACCGTACTCTTGAGTTCAGGGTGGTATTGCACGCCGATGAAGAAAGGATGACCGGTCAATTCAACAATTTCCACAAGACCTGTATCGGGGTTTTTGCCGCTGGCGATCATGCCGGCCTGCTCAAACTGGTCGAGGTATTTGTTGTTGAATTCCCAGCGGTGGCGGTGACGCTCGCTGATCGGCGTTTTGCCGTAGATATCGTAGGCCAGTGAACCAGGCTTGAGATCGCAGGGATAAGCTCCCAGGCGCATGGTACCACCTTTGGCAGTTACTTTCTTTTGTTCGTCCATCAGGTCGATCACCGGCTCGCGTGTTTCAGGATCCATTTCTGTGGAATGGGCATCCTTCAGGTTAAGCACGTTGCGGGCAAATTCAATCACCGCCATTTGCATACCGAGGCAGATGCCGAAGAATGGCAGTCCTTTTTCGCGGGCATATTTCACGGCAGTGATCTTTCCTTCCACGCCACGCAATCCAAAACCTGGTGCTACCAGCAGACCATCAAGGCCATCCAGTTTCTCCCCTACATTTTCCGGGGTGATGTATTCACTGTGTACGTTCACGATCTGCACCTGGCATTCGTTAACGGCGCCTGCATGCACAAATGATTCGAGAATCGATTTGTAAGCATCCTGGAGTTCCAGGTATTTGCCAATCAGACCGATGGTCACTTTTGATTTGGGGTATTTCAGTTTGTCGAGAAACTCTTTCCAGCGGGAAAGTTCCGGCTCTGCATATTCAGCGATGCCGAATTTCTTCAGACAGATCACGTCGAGTTTTTCGCGCATCATGGTCAGCGGCACTTCATAGATCGTAGGAGCATCGGCCGCTTCGATTACAGCTTCCTGCTTTACATTGCAGAACAGCGCGATCTTTCTCCGCAGTTCCGGTGTAAGCGGACGCTCGGTGCGGCATACAATAATATCCGGATGCACGCCTTCCTGGCTGAGCATACGCACGCTGTGTTGCGTTGGTTTTGTTTTCAGTTCCTTCGCTGCTTTCAGGTAAGGAATAAGGGTAAGATGCACCACCACGGTATCTTCTTCAGGCAGTTCCCACTGCAATTGTCTTACAGCCTCCACAAAAGGAAGGCTTTCGATATCGCCTACGGTGCCGCCGATCTCGGTGATCACAATATCATAGTCACCGTTCTGCCCCAGGTGCAACATTCGGCGTTTGATCTCGTCTGTAATATGCGGCACCACCTGTACGGTTTTGCCGAGATAAGCCCCTTCCCTTTCTTTATTGATAACGGTCTGGTAAATGCGACCGGTGGTAACGTTGTTGGACTGTGTGGTGAAAAGGTTGAGAAAGCGTTCGTAATGGCCAAGGTCAAGATCGGTTTCTGCACCGTCTTCGGTTACATAACATTCACCATGTTCATAAGGATTCAATGTGCCGGGATCCACATTGATATAGGGGTCCAGTTTCTGGATAGTCACGCGCAGGCCGCGTGCCTGAAGCAGTTTGGCCAGCGATGCTGCAATAATCCCTTTACCTAATGAAGAAGTAACCCCGCCGGTTACAAAAATATACTTAGCCATAAACGGTCATTTTATTCTTTGCAAATCCTTATCCGAAAAAACAGGCAAAAACCGGTCTGTTTTGAACGATGTTCAACTAAAAATCTTCTCAAAATGATCAAACTTGGAAAAAAGAGGCCCCACCTGTCGTGACCAGGGGAAGAATAAGGAGTAATTCCCGGAGGTCATGCAAAGCTAAATTATATTCCCGTGCCAGCCAAAAAACAACCCCGGTGAGTTGTACACCGGGGCGGTTCTGAACGTATTGTCACGCGGAATTAATCGCGCTCAATTTTTTTATAGCTGGCTACAATGCCGCGGATCAGCGAAGAGCTGAATCCCTGGTGCTCCATTTCATTGAGTCCTGCAATGGTGCATCCTTTGGGCGTGGTTACTTTATCGATTTCATGTTCAGGGTGCGTACCTTTTTTCAATAAAAGTTCGGCAGCCCCTTTCACAGTCTGCGCGGCGATCAGCGAGGCGGTAGTGGCATCGAAACCAATTTCAATACCTCCCTGGATATTGGCGCGGATGTACCGCATGGCGAAGGCGGTGCCGCAGGCGGCGAGTACTGTGGCGGCTTCCATCAGTTTTTCATCAATGGTCACCACTTCACCGAGGTTGCGGAAAAGATCGTTTACATAGTCCACCGTATCGGCGTTGGCCTGGCGGCTGCAGATACAGGTCATACTTTCGCGAATGGCTATCGCCGTGTTGGGCATGGCGCGGAAGTAAGGCAGCCTCTTCCCTGTTACTTCTTCCATTTCACTGATTAACACGCCCGTAACGACGGAGATGAGTATTTTTTCTGAAGTAAGTTCATCTTTAATACCTCCCAGTACTTCTGCCACCTGGAAGGGTTTTACGGCCAGAATGATTACTTCGGATTCACGCACGGCCGCCTGGTTGTCGGACGTTATCTGCACGCCGGCTTTCTCCAGCCCCTGCAAGGTAGACGTATTCCGTTTGGTTACAGTGATTTCCGACGGTTTGCTGAATTTTCCGTGCAACAATCCTTCTGCAATAGCTGATCCGAGGTTTCCTCCGCCAATGATGGCAATCTTTTTTCCCATAATGCCTAAAGGTAATTAAGTTTTAAGTTATAGGTATTAGGTAGTAGGTATTAGTTAGTAGGTGGGTGATTGACGATTCACTATTCACTATTCACTATTCACTATTCACTATTCACTATTGACGATTCACTATTGACCAAAACCAAACTCCTCCCGACTTCGTATGTAGGAGAACAAATAACCTAAAATCATAGTTATGACAAAAAATCTGCGTTTGCTCGCCCCCGGTATGATGGCTCTGCTCATGGTTGCCTGTAATAATGAGGCGGACAATACCGTAAAAACTGATGACACCGCTACCAAAAACACGCAAATGGAACCCGCCCCCATGCCCGAAGAAAAAGGTGTAATGGTTGGCGGCGCCAACATGGTTCCTTCAAAAGACATCGTTGATAATGCCACGAACTCTGCAGACCATACCACACTTGTGGCAGCCGTTAAAGCAGCAGGATTGGTTGAAACATTAAAAGGAGCAGGACCTTTCACCGTATTTGCTCCCACCAATGAAGCATTTGGAAAACTCCCCGCCGGCACCGTTGATAACCTGTTGAAACCCGAAAACAAAGCAAAACTGAGCAATGTACTGACCTATCACGTAGTTCCCGGTTCTTACAAATCCACAGATTTGAAAGACGGACAAAAACTGAAAACAGTACAGGGCGAAGAACTGACCATCTGGTACAAAGACGGCAAATGGGCTGTGTCTGATGCCAAAGGTGGAAAAGCAAACATCACTATCGCCGACGTTATTTCCAGCAATGGCGTAACGTATGTAATCGATGGCGTATTGATGCCTAAAAAGTAAAGAATTTGTGGTCGTGCATAATGCAAAGAGTCCGCGCAGGCGGACTCTTTCTTTTTATCTTAACCGATATTTTTATCAAAGTGCTCCCAGCGCTCCGGCTGCATCTTCTTTGCGCAGTTGATTGCCGATAGCTCTATCATATCTGTCTTTCCAACTGGTGATCGTTCCCCAGAATTCTCCATCGATCAACACATCGCCCGAGGTTACCACACCTATTTTTTCTGCGTTGAATCCCTGCAGGGCTTTTTCAAATGCAGGTATCTGACCCAGTGCCACACTTACCACTACCCGGCTCTGTCCTTCACCAAACAGCCACGCGTCTTTGCGCAGCGAATCAGGAGAAAGTGCAGAGAAACCCAGTCCATTGGAGAAACCACTTTCACAAAGCGTCACAAACAGTCCTCCTTCCGCTACGTCGTGCGCAGAACGAACGAGATCCTGACCGATCAGCGCCGCCAGTTTTTGCTGAAGCGCCGCTTCTTCCTCCAGTTCGAAATGTGGCGCAGGAGAATGCGTTACACCCTGCACATTATGCAGGTACTCCGAGCAACCGAGATCATTGGTACTGCGACCCAGCAGGAACAACACATCGCCTTCTTCTTTGAAGTCGAGCGTCATCTTGCGGTTGATATCTTCGAGCAAACCAACCATACCGATTGTTGGCGTCGGATTAACAGGCCCGTCAGGATTCTGGTTGTAGAAACTTACGTTACCGCCGGTTACCGGCGTTTCGAAACGGCGGCAGGCTTCTCCCATTCCCTTGATGGCGTGCACGAATTGATAATATACTTCGGGATCATAAGGGTTGCCAAAGTTGAGACAGTTGGTTACCCCGAGCGGCTGACCACCACTGCAGACAATATTCCGTGCCGCTTCACTTACTGCGATCATTGCACCTTTGTAAGGATCAGCATATACATAACGGCTGTTGCAGTCTGTAGTAACGGCGATGCCTTTCTTCGTGCCTTTAACAGCCACTACTGCCGCATCCGAAGGAGCATTCGTGGAAGTATTGACCGTACCAACCATGCTGTCGTACTGTTGATAGATCCAGCGCTTGCTCGCAATAGAAGGCAGGCTGATAATCTGCTCTGCCACTACACGCAGGTCTGCCGGCACCGGTACAGTTTCCTGTTTGAATGCAGCGATTTTCTGGAAATAAGCCGGTTCCCTGTATTCGCGGTCATACTGCGGAGCACCACCACCCAGCACCAGGTCCTGTGCGGGCAGCTCGGCTTCCAGTTCACCATTCATATAAAACTTCAACAGTCCGTCGTCGGTTACTTCGCCGATAACGGAGCAGGGAAGATCCCATTTTTCAAATACCTGTTGTACTTCTGCTTCGCGGCCTTTGTGCGCCACGAGCAACATGCGCTCCTGGCTTTCGCTTAGCAACAGTTCCCATGTTTTCATGTTGGGTTGACGCGTGGGTACTTTATCCAGGTCGATGCGCATGCCGGCATTTCCCTTTGCACTCATTTCTGCTGTAGAGCAGATGATACCTGCAGCACCCATGTCCTGCATACCTACCACGGCGCCGGTGCGGATCACTTCGAGACAGGCTTCGAGCAATTTCTTTTCCTGGAAAGGATCACCTACCTGTACGGCGGGTAATTCCTGCACGCTTTCGGCAGTGATGTCGGCTGATGCGAAGGATGCACCACCGATACCATCTTTGCCTGTTGCGCTACCCACAAACATCACGGGATTGCCTGCGCCCTCAGCAATGGCCGAAACGGTCTGACCGGCTTCCACGGTGCCTACGCTCATGGCGTTTACCAGCGGGTTGGTATGATAACAACGATCGAAATATATTTCACCACCTACTGTCGGTACGCCGAAACAGTTGCCGTAATGGCCGATGCCGTGCACCACTCCTGCAAGCAGGTGACGTGTTTTTTCTTCTTCGAGTTTGCCGAAACGAAGCGAGTTGAGGGCCGCGATCGGGCGTGCGCCCATGGTGAAAATATCGCGGTGAATGCCCCCCACGCCGGTTGCCGCGCCCTGGAAAGGCTCGATGGCGGAAGGGTGGTTATGTGATTCTATTTTAAATACAACACCGAGGTTGTCTCCGATATCCATCAGACCGGCATTCTCCTCACCTGCTTTTACCAGCATGCGACCGCCTTCGCGTGGAAGCGTCTTAAGCCATTTAATGGAGTTCTTATAACTGCAGTGCTCGCTCCACATACCGGAGAAAGCGCAGAGCTCATTAAAATTCGGCGTGCGGCCAAGTTTTTGTTTGATAAGCTCAAATTCTTCTTCGGTTAACCGGAGTTGCTGTGCCGTTTTTACTGTTACGTCCATGAATGATTGATATTAGGAGTGAATGCCAAGGTGTAAGACGGCGCAAAAGTACAACGGATCGCGCCATTTGAAAGAATCCGTTATCCACTTTTTTCCCGATAATAATCTCTATTTTGCGCGCACTAAAATCAATCATTGGAGAATCTTCTATTTGCTGCGTACCTGGTATTATTTGCCTGGCTGGTAACTGCCGTGCGTTTTTTCCGCGGTTCCGGCCTCAGCAATCCGCAGTTGGTGATCCTGTTGCTGCTCAAAGTAATGACAGGTATTTTTTACGGGTGGATGGGTATTTATTATGGTGACACGGCGCAAATGCTCGATACCTGGGCACACCACCGGAATGGCCTGCTCGAATACGAGATCCTGAAGACCAATCCACATGAATATTTCACCAATCTTTTCCGCGATCCGTATCATGGCAGTGGTGTGGACAGTTTTTTCGGCTCCGCCGATTCGTATTGGAATGACCTGAAGGGAAATATGTTTGCTAAAATCCTTTCACTTTTCGACATCTTCAGCTTTGGTAATTATTATATCAACGTTATTTTCTATTCCTTCCTCACCCTGTTTGGACCTATTGCCATTTACCGGGTAATGATAGATGTATTTCCCAGACAAAAAACCGCCGTAATGATCGGCAGCTTTCTTTTGCCGTCCTTTCTTTACTGGTCGAGCGGTATTCACAAAGAAGGGGCCATTGCGCTGGGTATCGGACTGGTGGTTTATCATTTTTATTTCGGGCTGCGCGATAACCGGTGGGGTGCCGGCCGTATACTGACGATGCTGCTCGGCTTGCTGCTGCTGCTGACACTGCGCAATTTTGTGCTGGCGATCCTGCTGCCTGCACTGGCAGCCTGGTGGCTTGCTTCCCGCAGACCCAAACGCGCCTGGCTCGTATTTCTTACTTTCTACAGCGTGTGCATGGTATTGTTCTTCACGATGCGATATGTAGATGCACGGCTTGATTTTCCCCAGGCGGTGGTCGATAAACAGGCGGCTTTTCTTGCGCTGAAAGGAAGCACCTCCATTGACACGCGCATACTTCAACCTGATCCATGGAGCTTTATTATTAATATACCGCAGGCGATCTTCCTCTCTGCCATGCGGCCCTTACCGACCGATGCCAATCACATCCTGTCGATGGCAGCGGCGGCCGAGATCACACTGTTGTGGCTGCTGGTACTGCTGCTGATCGCTTTCCCGGTGGCCGGTCTGCGGATGAACAGCTTTTTGTGGTTCACCGTCTTTTTCTCGGGTACATTATTATTGGCGATCGGGTTCAGTGTGAATAACCTGGGCGCCATCGTGCGGTACAGGAGTATTTTGTTTCCGCTGATGGTAACGCCGATACTTGCGGGCATCGACTGGCAACGGCTGAATGATTGGACCGGGAAAAATATTAAAAAATAAAATATATTAAGTTTTTAAACACAAACAGTCGTTTTAAAAGCATACAACGCGATATTTTCTGGTCATTTTATTGATTTTTCGCTAAAATTCAGGTCTTCCCTCAAAAAAAATTGGCTTATTGTCTTAATTGTGTTTGTTTTGTAAAAAACACAATACACATATGTCACTTCGCTTTAATGCTATCGCCAACATCTCTACTGCTCCGGAGACGAAGGTGGAAGGATCGAGCAAGATCACAGCCATCTTCGGGAGCAACGTTTTTACCCTTAAAACAGCCCGCGAGTTTCTGAGCGACGAGGCATACAAAAGCCTGCTGGCCTCTATCAAAGCGAGTCAGAAGATCGACCGTGCCATGGCCAATCAGATCGCCAACGGCGTACGCGCCTGGGCCGAAAGCAAAGGTGTAACACACTTTACGCACTGGTTCCAGCCACTCACCGGCACCACGGCAGAAAAGCACGACTCATTCTTTACCTTGAAAAGCGATGGCACTCCGATCGAACAATTCGAAGGAGACGCCTTGATTCAACAGGAGCCCGACGCCTCTTCTTTCCCGAATGGTGGTCTGCGCGCTACTTTTGAAGCCCGCGGTTATACCGCCTGGGACCCCTCCTCGCCTGCCTTTATCATGGAAATCGGCCAGGGCAAGACGCTTTGCATTCCGACCATTTTCATTTCTTATACAGGTGAATCCCTCGACTATAAAGCACCACTGCTGAAAGCACTGGAAGCATTGAACCGCGCTGCAGTAGATGTATGTAATTATTTCGATAAAAATGTAACGAAAGTAACCGCTACCCTCGGCTGGGAACAGGAATACTTCATGGTGGACGAAGCCTTGTTCAATGCCCGTCCCGACCTCGTACTGTGTGGCCGTACCGTATACGGACACAACTCAGCGCGCAACCAGCAACTGGAAGATCATTACTTCGGATCAATTCCCGAGCGTGTATATGCTTACATGCGCGACTTCGAAACCGAATCTTACAAGCTTGGCATTCCGCTGCGCACACGCCACAACGAGGTAGCCCCTGCTCAGTTTGAGTGCGCGCCTATCTTCGAAGAGGTAAGCGTGGCCGTTGACCACAACTCACTGCTGATGGACGTGATGGACCGTGTAGCGCGCCGTCACCATCTGCGCGTGCTGGTGCATGAAAAACCATTTGCCGGTGTAAACGGTAGTGGCAAACACAACAACTGGAGCATGGCCACCGACACCGGTGTTAACCTGCTGGCTCCGGGCAAAACGCCGAAGACCAACCTCATGTTCCTCACCTTCTTCGTTAATGCGATCAAGGCAGTACATGACTACTCCGATATTCTGCGTGCGTCTATCGCTTCTGCACCAAACGATCACCGTCTCGGCGCCAACGAAGCACCTCCTGCTATCATCTCTGTATTCATCGGTCAATACCTGTTCAAAGTACTCAACGATGTAAAAGAGCGCGTAGGCGACAAATTCGACGAGCAGGATGAGAGCATGCTGAAGATCGATATCCACAAGAGCATTCCTGAACTGCTGATGGATAATACCGACCGTAACCGCACCTCACCATTTGCATTTACCGGTAACAAATTCGAGTTGCGTGCGGTAGGCTCTTCTGCCAACTGCGCCAACCCGATGACTGTGCTCAATACGATCATGGCCGAAACGCTCCGTCAATTCAAGAAAGATGTTGACGCGCTGATCGAGAAAGGTGATAAAAAAGAAATCGCGATCATGCATGTGATCCGCGAGTACATCGTAGCCAGCGAGAAAATACTGTTTGAAGGCGATGGCTATAGCGAAAACTGGGCGAAGGAAGCTGAGAGAAGAGGCCTGCCAAACGTTAAAACAACTCCGCTCGCGCTGGATGCCATGGTTACAGAAAAAGCCAAGCACCTGTTTGAAAGCAACAAGATCTATACACATGCCGAGCTGGAAGCCCGCCATGAGATCGAGTTGGAAAAATACATCAAGAAAGTGCAGATCGAAAGCCGCATCATGGGCGAACTGGCTACCAGCCACATACTGCCACCGGCTATCCGTTACCAGACACTGCTGGTGAAAAACATCAATGGTCTGAAAGCTGCAGGTTTGACTGAATCCGCTTACAGCAACCAGGTGCAGATCCTGAACAAGATCTCCGAGCACATCAACAAAGCCAGCGACCTGGTGGAGAAGATGATCGAAGCCCGCAAGATCTGTAACGCCATGGAAGACACACGTACCAAGGCTATTGCTTACCAAAGCCAGGTGAAGGATGCCTTCTTCGACGAAATCCGTTATCATGTGGATAAGCTCGAATTGCTGGTAGATGACCGCGAATGGTACCTGCCGAAGTACCGCGAGCTGCTGTTCCTGCGCTGATAATCAACATAACAAACTACGAAACCCCGCTACTGAGCGGGGTTTTTTATTGACAGATGCGCATATATGCGTTTTTTTTAATCTAATTATAATTTTAAATAATATCAATTTTGTTTAGGCATTTGTTGAATTTTTTACACATTTTGAGGCGTTTCATCCAAAACTAACACATGTTAACGACTCAATAGTTTAAATTCATCATGTTAATTTAATATTACACTTATTTATCATTTAAAAAAAGCACTATGCCCAAACTAAGCGTCAAGCAAATCGCCCCCTTCTTGGTGTTGACGGTGGTGGCTGTGGCCGCCATCTTCGTAACACCCGGAACCGCCTTTGATCCTTCCTCGGTTGTTGAAAACGGAGCCCCCAAGTACACTTACGACAGCGGCGACATTGCCTGGATGCTTGTGTCCTGCGCGTTCGTATTCCTGATGACCCCCGCCCTGGCCTTTTTCTACGGTGGCATGGTTGGTCGCAAGAACGTTTTATCAACCATGATCAAAAGCACCGTATCGGCGGGTATTATTTCTGTGCTGTGGGTAGTAGTTCAGTTCAGCCTTTGCTTCGGCAAATCGATCAATGGCATCATTGGCGATCCTTCCACCTTCTTTTTCTTTAAGAATGTAATGAATGGTGAACCCTGGCCACTGGCGTCTACTATTCCCCTCCCGCTGTTTGCTTTTTTCCAGCTGATGTTTGCCATTATTACTCCCGGTCTCGTAGTAGGTGCTGTAGCCGAACGTATCCGCTTCAGTTCTTACACACTTTTCATTGTACTCTTCGGCGTATTGGTTTATGCTCCGCTTGCGCATATGGCCTGGCACCCTGAAGGCCTGATGTTTAAATGGGGCGTACAGGATTTTGCCGGCGGTACAGTTGTGCATATTTCTGCGGGCATGGCCGCCCTCGCAGGTGCCCTGGTGCTTAAACCCCGCAAAAACAAGACAGCCAGTTCTCCTGCCAACATTCCCTATGTCCTCATCGGTACCGGCCTGCTCTGGTTTGGCTGGTTTGGTTTTAATGCCGGTAGTGCTGTCGGGGCCGGTTCACTGGCCGTGTATGCTTTTGCCACTACCAATACCGCCGCGGCCGCTGCCGGCCTCGCCTGGATGTTCTTCGATGTTGTCCGCGGTAAAAAACCTTCCGTACTTGGTTTTTGTATCGGTGCGGTGGTAGGGTTGGTAGCTATTACTCCTGCTGCAGGTTTCGTAGGCGTGCCACAAGCCATCTTCATTGGCTTTGTTGCCGCTATCGTTTCCAATTACGTAGCAGAAGTGCTCAAACACAGAACAAAACTCGATGACCCGCTGGACGTATTTGCCTGCCACGGTCTCGGAGGCATGACTGGTATGCTGCTGACAGGCGTATTCAGCATGACCGCCCCCGGCGAGTCTGCCCTTTTCAAATCACAATTCCCCATTCAACTCGTAGGCATGGTCGTAGCCGTTAGCTACAGCTTCATCGTTTCCTTTATTCTTTTTAAAGTGATCAACTGGGTGATGCCGATGCGCGTAAGCGAACAGGAAGAAGAGTCAGGCCTCGATGCTTCACAGCATGATGAAAAATATTTCCAGGGACATCTTATTGTCAACGGCGCCAACGGTTCGCTGACAGTTACCGAAACAATACATAAGGAAATAGAAATCGTGAAAGAATAAGACGGCAAAAGCATTTTGCCTTTTGCAAAAAAAGGTACAGCACATTGGACTTCTGACACAAGCCCGTGCTGTACCCATTTCTAATAAAAAAAACCAACCACAATGTTAAGAAAAAAAATTTTAGCATCGGTCATCCTCATGCCCTTTACGGCAGCTATGGCACAAGACTCAACGATAGTAGAAGAGAAGAAATCTCCGCTCACTTTTTCCGGTTCGGTCGATGGCTATTACAAATACGATTTTGCAAAAACAGCCGCCAACAGCTTCACCAGTTTCACCGGCACACACAATTCATTTGCATTGGGAATGGGAAGCATCAAAGCCACATACGAAGGCGACAAGATCGGCGCAGTCGTTGATCTTGGTTTTGGTCCGCGTGCAAAAGAGTTTGCTTATACCGATGATGGCATTACAGCAGCGATCAAACAACTTTATGTAACGTATACTCCTGCTGAATGGCTGACGCTTTCATTAGGCACCTGGGGTACGCACGTGGGTTATGAAGTGCTCGACCCACAGGTCAACCGCAACTATAGCATGTCGTATATGTTCACCAACGGACCATTTGGTCATACCGGTTTTAAAGCGCAGGTAACAAAAGGTGCACATTCATTCATGGCCGGTATTGCCAATGCTACTGATTACAGAGTGGTGCCGGAGGATCAGATCAACAAAAAATTTGCGCTTGCGCAATACGCTTATGCCGGTGACAAAGTGAGCGTGTACCTGAACTATGTAGGCGGTAAAGCACCCGATACAACCAAGAGCAACCAGGTCGATGCCGTGGTCACCGCAAAATTCAGCGACAAATTCTCCATCGGTTACAACGGCACCGTTGCATTTGTAAACGGTTGGGACGGTGTAAAGAATACAAGTTCCAAAAGCTGGTGGGGTTCTGCGCTTTACCTGAATGTAGATCCGAAGCCGTGGTTTGGTCTCACCCTTCGCGGAGAATATTTCAATGACGACAACCAACTGAAAACATTCTCCGGCGCCGCCGCGGGCGGCAACATATTCGCCACTACCCTCTCGGCCAATTTTAAAGTGAGTTCGCTTACACTGATCCCCGAGATCCGTTTTGATAACGCCAGTGAAGATATCTTTACGGATAAAAATGGCGCAGGCACCAAATCCGCCGCGAGCGTGCTGGTAGCAGCCGTGTTGTCATTTTAAAAAAAATCGCCAACTGCTTTAGATTTATTTCAACTCCTGCCCGGAATAATTGTCATTTGACAACTGTTCCGGGCTTTTTGCGTGCATACATTTTATCGTTTAACATTACTGTACGAACAAGCGTCAGTTTAAGCATTATCTTTGCGGCAGGTTTAGAAGAAGAACTGATTAGCACATTTTTCAATTGCCTGCATATGAAGCTGTTTCTATTCGTACTGGTTACAGTGGCTTCTCTGCATACGCGAAGCCAGCCGTTGTTTCACCTTGCTGATATTAAAGAGACATCTTCTGTCTCTGAAGACTCCGTTTTGTTTGCAAAACACGAAGCAGGTCATCCGCTTTACCGCGGCATTACGCGCAATGGCAAATTGCACGGTAGCTGGACAAGCTGGTATGCCTCCGGAAAAAAATGCGATGAAGGCCGCCTCGAAAAAGGTATCCCCGATGGTGAATGGAAAACATGGTATGAGAATGGCCAGATACGTCACGTCCGCAACTATTCTTACGTGAAGTGGTTGCGCATTAGGGAAGAACTTAATAAACCGGTGAAGCATCCGCTGTATCCGCTTACAAGACTGGCACGCACACGTTCGGGTGCCGAACTCCGCGGTTTGCATCCCGACAAATCATTTCAACGCTCGGCTACAGGCGCTACCCTCCGTGATATCGTTACCAGCAACATCACCAATCATCCCGGCTACATACCGGTGTTTGCACAATGTGTGCTGCATGGGGCTTATCTCAACTACGCCGATAACGGTGCACTGCTGGACTCGGGTTATTATAAAAATGGCTTGCGCGATGGCGTCTGGATCGAATGGTCAACGGACCGTACCGAGCGCGGCACCGGCGCTTATCATCACGGGCAACGTGATCGTGAATGGAAATACTATGACACCAATAACCGTCTTCTTTATATCATTGTTTACAAGCAGGGAAAAAAGCAATTTCGAAAAGACTTTTCGTGAAAACCAACCCCTGAAGCTGCCGTCACGTTAACAAAAAAGCGACCTGTACAGGTCGCTTTTCTTTTTATCATGCGGGAAACAATTATTGCAATTTGAATCCTTCGATGAATTTGGTATTGAAATCGCCGCTGCGGAAGCGTTCGTCCTGCATCAATTGCAGATGGAACGGAATTGTGGTCTTTACACCTTCGATGACATACTCGCTGAGTGCGCGGTACATGGTATCGATGGCTTCGTTGCGTGTGCGGGCAACCGTGATCAGTTTACCGATCATGGAATCGTAATATGGCGGGATCACATAACCTGCATACACATGGCTGTCTACACGTACACCGTGGCCACCTGGCTGGTGCAATGTGGTGATCTTGCCGGGTGAAGGTCTGAAATCGTTGTACGGATCTTCGGCATTGATGCGGCATTCGATGGAATGCATCTGTGGAATATAATCGCTGCCGGAAATGCGTTCGCCCATAGCGATTTTGATCTGTTCTTTGATGAGGTCGAAGTTGATCACTTCCTCGGTTACGCAGTGTTCTACCTGGATACGCGTGTTCATTTCCATGAAGTAGAAATTCCGGTGTTTGTCTACCAAGAATTCCACGGTGCCTACGCTTTCGTAATTGATAGCGGAAGCAGCCTTCTTGGCGGCATCACCCATCCGAGCGCGGAGTTCATCGGTCATGAACGGAGAAGGAGATTCTTCAACAAGTTTCTGGTGACGGCGCTGGATAGAGCAATCGCGTTCGCTGAGGTGACATACGTTGCCGTATTGGTCACCGGCTACCTGGATCTCGATGTGGCGGGGTTCTTCCACAAATTTCTCCATGTAGATACCGTCGTTCTTGAATGCGGCACCGGCTTCCGCCTTTGCCGTATCGTAAGCTTTTTCGAGTTCACTTTCTTCCCATACGATACGCATACCTTTACCGCCACCGCCGGCGGTAGCTTTGAGGATAATGGGATAACCCATTTCGCGTGCAAGGCCACGGGCTTCTTCAACGCTTTGCAGCAGTCCTTCTCCACCGGGCACCACGGGTACACCGGCTTTGATCATGGTGTCTTTTGCGGTAATCTTGTCGCCCATTTTGCTGATCATGTCAGCAGTGGGGCCGATGAACTTGATGCCGTGTTGCTTGCAGATGCTGGCAAACTTGGCATTCTCGGCAAGGAAACCGTAACCGGGGTGTATGGCATCAGCATTGGTGATTTCCACCGCAGCCATGATATGAGGAATATTCAGGTAAGAATCGCTTCCCTGTGGTTTACCAATACAAACTGCTTCATCGGCAAACTTAACATGCAGGCTGTCGCGATCAGCGGTAGAATAGACGGCCACCGTTTTGATACCCATTTCCCGGCAGGTACGAATGACGCGCAGGGCGATCTCACCACGGTTGGCAATCAATATCTTTTTGATCATAGTGTGTTGAATAAATAAAAAGATGAAATAGTAAATCGCTGTCTTGGTACTGTGGCCTTTGCTTTATCAAGCAGGCTCTACCAGGAACAGTGGCTGATCGTACTCCACGGGAGAAGCGTCGTCTACCAGCACTTTTACTACTTTACCGCTTATTTCACTTTCGATTTCATTGAAGAGTTTCATGGCTTCGATGATGCACACTACTTTACCGGGTGTGATCTCGTCGCCAGGCTCAACAAATGAAGGTTTGTCGGGAGATGATTTGCGGTAGAATGTACCGATCATCGGGCTCTTGATTGTAACCAGGTTGGAAGCAGGTGCTTCAGCCTTCGATTTTTCAGTGGCAGGGGCGGCTCCTGTTACCGGCTGGCTCTGAGCGGCAGGCTGAGGTGCGTATACCGGAGCGGCCATTTGAGCCGGGGCAGCTACCACTTGCGTGATATTGTCTTCTTTCTGCCGGATAGTTACCTTGAAATCCTTCTGCTCGATGGTCACCTCACCGATATTTGATTTGTTGACCATTTTGATCAACTCCTGGATCTGTTTAAAGTCCATGTGTTTCAATTTAACAGGTATTTTATTTAAAGAAAAGGATGGCTAAGATAGGGGCAATAGCGGATTCACAGATCATTTTTACCCGAATTTTCGCCAAAAACAATAAAAAATGGCCTAAAATCAGTTGTTTTCAGGCCATTTTCAATAAATATGCGCTAATTATTCTTTTACGCGTTCTACGTATTCTCCGGTTTTGGTATTCACCCGGATCAGTTCCCCTTCGTTTACAAACAAAGGAACGCTTACAGAAGCGCCGGTTTCCACGGTGGCAGGCTTCAGGGTACGTGTGGCGGTGTCGCCTTTCAGACCCGGCTCTGCGTAGGTTACCAGCAATACAATCTTATCAGGCAATTCAACACTCATCGGCTGTTCAGTCTCGGTGTTGATGAGCACACTTACTTCCTGTCCGTCTTTCAGGAACTGAGGAGCATCGATCAGTGTTTCGGCAAGTGCTACCTGCTCAAACGATTCATTGTCCATGAAGTTGTAGCCGGAGTCGTCTTTATAAAGAAACTGATACGCTCTTCTTTCCACGCGCACGGGGTAGATATTGTCACCGGAGTTCCATGTTTTTTCAATGGAGCGGTTGTTGTCTACACCTTTCAGCTTAGCCCATACTTTGGCGGCTGCGCGGGCAGTTTTGTTTTCACCGAATTCTACGATAGAATAAAGGCTGCCATCAAGTTTGATGATCATGCCCCGGCTGATATCTGAAGTAGTTGCCATAATTGCGATTTTGATCCCGGAAAATTTCGGGAGGCAAAGATAAGGGTCTGCCCTTTTAACCGCAAAATCTAAAAATGCGGGCGGTAATTTGGCATTGTGTTAATTTGGAAATTAGCGCAGGCTACTTCAATTTGAGAGCAGGTGCCGGTGCTTCCCTGGATTTGCGCTCCATCGGGATCACGCGAATATGGTCGGCGCGCATTTGGTAGGTCCCGTTTTTAGCATCGCCGGTCTTAGTAATGACAACCGAGTCGGACATCATTGTCACATTACCATTGGTGTATACAACGTTGCCGGTGTACACCTGTTTCACCTGCTTTTCGGCATCCACTACGCGTTTTTCGGTCTTTTGCTTGTCTTTATACTGTTCTTTTGGCGCTTTGTTTTTTTCCTTCACCGGTACAATCTCGATGCTTTCTGTTTTTGCAGGCTGCGCTTTCGGCGCTCTGAAACGAAGCTCTTTCACCTCCGGTTCAGTGGCTGACTTCTTCGCCGGTACAATCTCGAGGGTTTCCGTTTTTGCAGGCTGCGTTTTCGGTGCTCTCAAACGAAGCTCTTTCACCTCCGGTTCAGTGGCTGACTTTTTCGCCGGTACAATCTCGAGGGTTTCCGTTTTTGCAGGCTGCGTTTTCGGTGCTCTCAAACGAACCTCTTTCACCTCCGGCTCGGTGGCGGGCTTTTTAGCTGCCGGTTTTTTAAATGCTTTTTTCTCAACTCCCACTTCCTTCACCTTAGGTACTGTGTCTGTAAGCGGCAATGCGGGTGCTACCGCCATGGTTGTGTTTTGCGGCGACGGCGGCCAGTTGCTGCGGAAAGAAAGTAAGACAATGGAGGCTACCGGTAGCAGTAGCAGGAACCAGGACAAATGTGCCCTTGCTGTTTTGTTTTTGTTCATCATGGCTATACGTTTTTTAAGTGAAGAGACATTGAAGGAAATGCCTGCCGGGACAGGTCGCTGACCAAGCACCTGCAGCAAGAGGTACTGGTACTCTTTTTTATTGACACCGGTTGCCAGCACACGGTTATCCGCAATGAACTCCAGGTTTTGGCGGATAGCTTTCCGGATCAGCCAGGCGGCAGGATTGTACCAGTTGATCAGGCATAGCAACTCTGCCCACAACATGTCCACCGTATGGTGTTCGCGGACATGCACAAACTCGTGCCGCAATATATTTTCCAGTTCACCGGCGGTATGCTGATGCTGATTAATGTAAATGGCATTGCCAAAAGAAAAAGGAGCGATCGGTTCTTCCACCTGGTACACTTTCACCTGTCCATCGCGCAACAGCGAAGCCTTGCTGCGCAATTGCCGAAGCGACCATAAACGAATGCACATACGTAGCAAAAGCACCAGGCTTACGGCCATCAGCAAACCTATAACCCAGGTACTGAGGCTGGCGGCTTCTGCCGCAGGACGCGCATACTGCGTTACCGGAGGAACCCATTCTTTTACCTGCTGCATACCCGGTGAAGACGGCGACCACAGCTCTGTGAGGTCGATCAATGGGATAAGAAAACTCACCATCGAGTACAACAACAGGTACCAGCGGTTATGCCGGTAAAAAGTGAAGCGCTGCAATACCAGGCGGTAAAAAATGTACATCACGCCGAGCGATAATGACAGCTTCAGCAGATACAACAACAAGGTTGACATGCAAGAATAGTTTAATTATGAAAGGATCACTTTCCCTTTTCAATCATCTGCAGTATCTCTTTGAGCTCTTTGGCACTGAGCTTTTTCTGTTCTACGAAAAAGTTCACCAACTCTTTATAGGAGTTGTCGAAATACTCGCGCACCACCGTGCCCATGAATTTCTTTTTGTAATCGTCCTCGTCAATAGCCGGCTTGTAGAGATAGGTATTACCGATGAGCCGGCTTTGCAGATAACCTTTTTTTTCCAGGTTCTTGACGGTGGATGCCAGGGTGGTATAAGGAGGCGGTTCGGACATCTGTTCCATAAAAGCCTTGATGTTTCCTTCTCCTGTGCGCCAGATCACCAGCATCGTTTCTTCTTCCTGTGTGGTTAAACGTTCCATATAAATCTACGAAGTTTTCGTAAAGATTACGAATATTTCGTAGACTGGCAAATATTTTTGCATTCTTTTTAGAATTTAAAAGACGCCCGGCTGCTGAATGCTGTTTCTTTGTAAGATGAAGAAATATCTTGTTCTGCTGCTAACGATTACGAGCCTGCTGCAGGGGCTTGCCGCTCAAACAGACAGCGCTGACATAGCGCGTCCGCCGTACAAACGTTTTCCGCAAAACCTGCCGTTGCAATTGTTGTTGCCGGACAGCACGACCAAATTCACCCGTGAAGATTTTGCCCGTAAAAAGCCGGTGTTGCTGATGCTGTTCAGCCCCGATTGTGAGCACTGCAAGCATGAAACGGAAAGTATTATCAGGGAAATGGAACGCTTCAAAAAGATCCAGATCGTAATGGCCACCACGGCCCCGCTGGACCGCATGCGTGAATACATTGCCAGTTATGGCCTCGACAAATACAACAACATTGTAGTGGGCAAAGACGTCAACTATCTCCTGCCAGTTTATTTCGATCTGAAAAACTATCCCTTCCTCGCGTTTTATAATGGCAAGAAGGAACTGATCGACGTAGTGGAGGGCGCATTGCCCATTGAGAAGGTCCTGGCGAAGTTCGGCCTTTAGGTGGGGAGAATGTGAAAATGTGTAAATATGTAAATGTGTAAATTAAACAGCCGGTCACTATTCACCATTGACGATTGACGATTCACGTCTCTCTCATCCAAAACTTATCACTTCCAACTTAAAACTTACAACTTATCTTTGCCGCGCAAATAATTTCCTCATTCCATAAATTCTTCGATTCATGAAAGTAACTGTAGTAGGTGCCGGAGCCGTCGGTGCTACCTGTGCAGACAATATTGCACGTAAAGAGCTCGCTTCGGAACTGGTTTTACTGGACATCAAGGAAGGGCTGGCCGAAGGCAAAGCACAGGATATGATGCAAACAGCGGCACTGCTGGGTTTTGATACCAAGATCACCGGCAGCACCAATGATTATTCCAAAACTGCCGGCAGCGACGTAGTCGTTATCACCTCAGGTATTCCCCGCAAACCAGGCATGACCCGTGAAGAACTCATTGGTACCAATGCCGGTATTGTGAAGTCTGTTGCCGAGAACATCCTCAAATATTCTCCGGATGCTATCCTCATCGTGATCAGCAACCCGATGGATACCATGACCTACCTCGCGCTCACCGCTACAGGCCTGCCTAAAAACCGTATAATCGGTATGGGCGGTACACTCGACAGCAGCCGCTTCAAGTATCAGTTGAGCCAGCACCTCGGTGCCAGCCCGGCCGACCTGAATGCCGTTGTTGTAGGTGGCCATGGCGATACTACCATGATCCCGCTCATCCGCCTCGCTACCTGGAACAGTGTTCCAGTAACACAGTTCCTCTCTGAAGACCAGCAAAAACAAATCGTTGCCGATACAATGGTGGGTGGTGCTACCCTTACCAAACTCATCGGTACTTCTGCCTGGTATGCTCCCGGTGCTGCCGGTGCGGCCCTGGTAGAAAGCATCCTGCGCGATGAAAAGAAATTGTTTACCTGCTGCGTAGCCCTCGAAGGCGAATACGGCCAGAAGGATATCTGCCTGGGCGTACCCGTGATCATCGGCCGCAATGGCTGGGAGAAAATCCTGGACTTCGGCTTGAACGAAGCAGAACAAGCAGAATTTAACAAGAGCGCAGACGCGGTAAGAAGCATGAACGACGTGCTGAAAACCCTCTGAGTTTTTCCCTGCTATTTATACGAAGGGCGTACCATGTACGCCCTTTATTTTTGCATGAACACGCATCCTCTTAGCCGTTTGCCGCGTATATTTAAACAAATTTTCTTCATGCGTTTTATCAGCTGCCTTATCTTATGCCTGCTGCTCTCCCGCAGCCATGCCCAAACCATTCAGCCAGGCTTTGATGCCCGCGAATACGCCCAGCTTTTATCGCTCGCTTTTTACAGCTCCAGTATCCCCGATTCTGCAGCCCGCCTCACCACACAAGACCCTTATCATCTCGAATACCGTTCTCCTGAGGTAGGCCTCAAAAACCGCTGGACATTGTACCTGCGCGAAGATGGCGTGGCCGTGATCGATGTGAGAGGAACGGTGGCGGATAAAGCAAGCTGGCTGGCCAATTTCTACGCGGCCATGATTCCCGCAACCGGCAGTTTGCAACTCAATGACACCACACAATTCTCTTATAAACTTTCCGCCGATCCCAAAGCTAATGTGCATGTGGGATGGACCGTAGCGCTCGCTTATCTCGGACCAGACGTAGCCAATAAAATCCGCGAGTATCACAGTAAAAAGAAGATCAAGGAATTTTACATTTTCGGTCACAGCCAGGGAGGTGCCATCTCCTTTTTACTCCGCTCCTACCTGCATTACGAACAACAGGCCGGACGTTTACCTGCCGATGTAACATTCAAAACCTATTGCAGCGCGGCACCCAAGCCCGGCAACATGTTCTACGCATACGATTATGATTTTATCACCCGCGGCGGCTGGGGTTTCAATGTGGTAAACGCAGCAGATTGGGTGCCGGAAACACCCTTCTCTATTCAAACGATCAACAGCCTTAACCCGACCAACGTATTTGTGAACCTGCCCAAGACCATCAAAAAACAAAAGTTCTTTGTACGGCTTATCGGCAATACGCTGTACAATAAAATGGAACGCAAGCCACGCAAGGCACAGCGGAAGTATGAAAAATATCTGGGGAAAAAATTATTCAGGCTGGCACTTCGCAAAGAGTTGCCCGGTATGAAAGAACCGACCTATGTACACGATGGCAATTATATGCGTGCCGGGTCTCCCATCATCCTCATGCCTGACAGTAAGTATTACGAATTATATCCCGAAAATCCTGACAAGCCCTTCACGCATCACGTGTTTGGCGCATATATCCATCTGCTGCAGAAAGATTACCTGGTGAAATAATAACACCAGCGGAATAGACGTCCTTCAAAATCAAATGGCGTAGTCGCCTTCGTGATGTCGCGAAACGAAGCGGCCTTGATATGTTCGGTATCGAGCACAAATTTCCGGAAGTTGGTGCTGAAGAAAAGATGGCCGCCGGGATTGAGCCGATCAAGACATTGATTGATCAGCACCACATGATCGCGCTGGATATCGAGAATATCTTCCATGCGTTTGCTGTTACTGAAAGTGGGCGGATCGAGTACGATGATGTCGTACATCGTATCGGAAGGTTCGCGGAGGTATTGCTTTACGTCGGCGGGAATAAAACGGTAACGCTTTTCGTCGGTAAAACCATTCAGCGCGAGGTTGCGTTGTGCCCAGCCGAGATAAGTGCGCGACATATCCACCGTATCTACCTGCGTGGCGCCGCCGGCCGCTGCATATACGGAAAAGGAACCGGTGTAGGAAAACAGGTTCAGTACTTTTTTGCCTTCACTTAATTCTCTTACACGCATGCGTGTGAGGCGGTGATCGAGGAACAATCCGGTATCGAGATAATCACTCAGGTTTACGAGAAACTTCAAGCCGTTTTCTTCCACCACCCATTCGTTGCGCGCCTGCTCCAGGCGCTGATATTGACCGAGACGCCCGGGTTTGCGCTGGCGCAGTTTCAGGAAAATACGGTCTTCCGGAACATTGAGAATCTCCGACAATACCAGTAACGCATTCGAAAGCCAGCTGTCATGTTCTTCGTCGGTCAGGTTGTGACGGCGTTTGTATTCGGCAACGTATAATTTGTCTTCATATAATTCCACACACAAAGGAAACTCGGGAAGATCATGATCGTAGAGACGATAGCAGGTAACGCCCTGCCTTTTTGCCGTTTTGGAGAGATGCCTGTATACTTTTTCCAGCCTGTTGCGAAACATGTCGAACTTATCCTGCATGCCGCAAAGATTTGATGATTAAGCCGGAAAAAAAATTTATCCGCTATAAAACAATGCTTTGCTAATTATTTTAGGATTTTGTTTTAGAAATTACGATCTTAGCTGTCGCTTTTTTTACCATGTATGCGATAGTGGATATAGAAACAACGGGGGCCTACGCGTCCGGTAATGGCATTACGGAAATAGCCATCATACTGCACGATGGCCAGCAGGTAACGGGACAATTCCAGTCGCTTGTGAATCCGCACCAGCACATACCACGCTACATTACGGCCCTTACAGGCATTACCAATGAAATGGTGGAAGCCGCACCTTCGTTTGCAGATATTGCGGAGCAAATTTATCAGTTGCTGGACGGACGTGTATTTGTCGCCCACAGTGTCAACTTCGACTATCCCTTTGTAAAAGGCCAGCTGAGTAAATGCGGATATGAATTACAGGTAAAAAAACTGTGTACGGTCCGGTTGAGCCGGAAACTGGCACCAGGTTTTCCGTCGTACAGTCTTGGCAACTTATGTCATTCCCTGGGTATACCACTGGAAGACCGCCACCGTGCCGCGGGTGATGCCGCTGCCACGGCCAGGTTATTTTCTTATTTGTTGGAACGTGATGAGGAAAAATTCATCATCAAAAGTCTGCAACGGAATTCCAAGGAAACGATCCTGCCGCCACATGTTCCGAAGGAACAATTCGATCAGCTCCCCTACACCCCGGGTGTTTATTATTTTCATGATGACAAGGGCAAAGTGATTTATGTGGGCAAGGCCCGCAATATCCGCTACCGGGTCAACAGTCATTTCAGCAATAATAGCCAGAGCCGGCAGAAACAGAATTTTCTCCGGCATACGCACCAGATATCCTGTCAGCCCTGTGCAACGGAACTGATGGCGCAGATACTGGAATCAACGGAAATCAAAAAACGCTGGCCCATCTATAACTATTCGCAGAAAAGACAGGAGCAACTTTATGGCATTTTCGTCTATGAAGACCGCAATGGCTATCAGCGGTTGATCATTGAAAAAAATAAAACCCGGCTCGAAGCAGTTCACACTTTTCATTACCTCACAGAAGGTCATACATTGTTACGCCGCCTGATACAGGAATACCGCTTATGTCCGAAGTTGTGTTTTATCCAGACCAGCAACGACCGCTGCGTAGGCCTGGAAGACGGCTACTGCGATGGAGCCTGCGAACACGAAGAAGATGCTGACACTTACAATGAGCGCGTAAGGGCTGCCATGCGTTCCGTACAAGAGCGTCCTTCTTTTGTCATTGTGGAAGAAGGAAGGCAACCACAGGAGCAATCCTGCATATTGGTGTGGAAGGGCGAATTTGTAGCGATGGGCTATATCGCTTCAGATATACAGATCAGCGATATCGATCAGTTGCGTGATATGCTCACACCGTATAAAGAAAATTTATTTATCCGCAACCTGGTGCATAGTTATGCGGATAAGTACCCGCAGCGCGTGAGGAAGTTTTGAAGAAGAGGCGTAAGGCGTAAGGTTTAGGTGTAAGGCCGACACTTCGGGCCGAAGCTTCGGCCTAAGGTAATAGGTTTTAGGTAATAGGTAAAAGTCATACCGGCTGCTATGGCTCGTGAGGACACGAACAATGGAGAAGCGGAATAGCCGGTATAAGTAACAGGTTTAGTGACTTTTGCGCCTTACAAGTTTTTTCGTGAACCGGCCTCACTTTTCACACAAAGCCGTAAAGAAACAACGGCGCAAAGAACGACACTAAGAGGTCAATTACTTCACATAGTGAGGATTACTATCCAATTTTGCATCATATGCTGCAAAAAACACTTTATACTCCCTATCAACTGACAAATTCGTGAGTTTATACTTAAGCTTGTATTTCCGCAGGCAATCACAAACATTTTCCTGTAATGCATTTTCGACTTCCGCAGATTGCACAGTCAGGAAAATAGAATCATTTCTCAAATAATACCCGGGAGTAAATTTATGTGTATCTAAACCGAACAGATAAACCTCTGTGGCAATACCATTCTTCAATGTGTCAAATAGCAATTGATTGAAAGGATTTCCATCGGTAAAATCATTCGTTTTGGAAAATCGTAAAACTTTATCGTCGGGATCAATTTCTTCATAGCTGAAAATGAAATGGCCAGGTTTTCCGCAAGCGACAAGTATGTTAACAGTTAAAAAAAATAATACCCTTCTAATCATTCTTGTGTGGTTGTTAGTTGCTGTTGGTTCGTGAGAACACGAACCAGGCCGCTGTTATTAACTACTCCATTGTCTAATTTTCAAATCATCAAATTTCCAAATTAGCTCTCCCAAACAAACGTCTCATGCTTCGGTATCTGGTTGAACACATCCGCTACCTGTTGCGGTGCTATCGCAATTTTTCTTTTTGCCGTATTCAGCCATGCTCCGTCTACCGTAACGATGGCGGCCACCGTTTCATCATTCTTCACAATCTCATGCCGAATAGACCAGCGTGAAAAATCTGCCCGCGCTTTTACCAGCGTCAGATCGATCGTCACCTTATCGCCCAACCTGATCTCCCGTTTGAACAAGGCCTCTTCGCGGAACAGGATCGGACCAATCGATAATCCGGCCATCACAGCAGGTGTAAGACCACATCCATTCAAAAACTCGATCCGGCAGAATGCTCCCCAATCGTAATAAACAGAATGACGCAGATGCACATTCGGATCCAGATCCGACCAACGCACCTGTAATTCACGTACAAAACGGTCCATAATCGCGTGATTTTGTTAACAGCCGCTAAAATTAAAGGATTTATACGCCGGAATCGGAAGGCAGACTATATTTTTGCCATTCAATTTTAGTACATGAAGAAATTATTCCTTGTTACCTTATCTGCCGGTCTCGTACTTTCTGCCGCTGCGCAGAAAACGCCGGTAAAGAAACCAGCAACCAAACCTGCCACCAAACCCGCTGCAAAACCTGCAACCGGCGGTGTCGTTCTCAAAAACCTTTCCGATTCTGCCAGCTATGCGCTGGGCGTCAACATCGCCACTTCCCTGAAGATGCAGAACATGACCAGCATCAATACTACTTTGCTCAACCGCGCCATGCAGGATGTGTTCAATGGCAAACCGACCTTGATCGACGAGAACTCTTCATTCATGGTGCTGAATGCGTATGCCAGCAAAATGCAGGAAGAAAAAAGTAAATCAGCTATCGACTCAGGCCAGAATTATCTCGCTAAAAACAAATTGCGCCCAGGAGTAAAAGTTACTTCTACCGGTTTGCAATACGAAGTAATCACCCAGGGTTCAGGTCCTAAGCCCACTGCTGAAGACACGGTTACCGTTCATTACCGCGGTACCCTGATCGACGGCAATGAATTCGACGCCTCTTACAAACACGGACAACCCATTTCCTTCCCGCTTAACCGCGTAATTCCCGGATGGACGGAAGGTTTGCAATTGATGAGCCAGGGCTCCAAGTACAAACTCTTCATCCCTTACAATCTTGGTTATGGATTGCAAGGCAGCCCTCCCGTTATTCCCGGTGGCGCAGCACTGATCTTTGAAGTAGAGTTGCTTGAAGTGAAAAAAGCCAGTCAACAATAAGGGTCAACTGACTAAAAGAAAAGGGAACCAATGGTTCCCTTTTCTTTTTATCTTAACGAAGGCCCGTTTTACTTTTCAGCTTTCTTTCTATCGTGGATCCAGCCCAACGCTAATTTGAACTGTTCCTCTTCTGTTATTTTGGTATTATCCAGCACCACGGCATCATCCGCTTTGCGCAACGGACTCACCTCGCGGTGTGAATCGATATAATCCCGCATTTCCAGGTTGTTCTTTACTTCTTCGATGGTGATATTGGGATTTTTTTCATACAATTCTTTGAAACGGCGTTCTACACGCACAGCATTATCTGCCGTCATGAAGATTTTCATTTCCGCATCGGGAAATACGACTGTACCGATATCCCGTCCGTCCATCACGATCCCTTTTTTCTTTCCCAGTTTCTGTTGCTGGGCCACGGCAAATTCGCGCACTTCGCGGATGGCCGCCACATCGCTCACTTTTTCAGCCACCACCAGGTCGCGGATCACATACTCAACGTTCTCATCATTGAGATACATCTCGCTGCTCTGTGTTTTTTCATTGAAATGGAAATCGAGGTGAATTTCCCCGAGCGCCTTATGAACTTCACGCTCATCGGTCCAGTCGATATGATTACGGAGAAAATAGAGCGTAATAGCCCTGTACATCGCTCCGCTG
>Ga0160492_100097_pt1 | contig 82951 bp, 67 predicted proteins | sample DID2MG_FD_108258 | JGI IMG/M metagenome (GOLD analysis project Ga0160492, IMG submission 108258) | Enriched soil microbial communities from UW Madison campus, WI, USA - DID2877_E24_FP2 MG | ecosystem: Environmental > Terrestrial > Soil > Unclassified | place: USA: Madison, Wisconsin | collected... | reverse complement strand
GACATCGGCGACTTCGCCGAAGTGGCCATCATCGAAGTGCTGGTCAAACCCGGCGACACCATCAAGGCCGAGCAAAGCCTGATCACCGTGGAGTCCGACAAGGCCTCCATGGAGATCCCGTCCAGCCATGCTGGGGTTGTGAAGGAGCTGAAAGTGAAGCTGGGCGACAAGATCGCCGAAGGCTCGGTGGTGTTGACGCTGGAAGTGCAGGGCGCTGCAGCTCCAGCGCCTGCTACAGCCCCGGCACCCGCAGTTTCTGAGCAAAAACAGGCCCCATCGCCCGCCCCACAAGCGCAAGCAGCTATCAATTTGGTAGCATCCAGCTTTGCAGGCACTGCCGATATGGACTGCGACGTGCTCGTGCTCGGCGGCGGCCCCGGCGGCTACTCGGCTGCCTTCCGCGCGGCCGATCTGGGCCTCAAGGTCATCATCGTCGAGCGCTACGCCACCCTGGGCGGCGTGTGCCTGAACGTGGGTTGCATCCCGTCCAAGGCCCTACTGCACGTGGCAGCCGTCATGGACGAAGTGAGCCACATGGCCGACCTGGGCGTGGACTTTGGCGCCCCTGCCGTCAACATCGACAAGCTGCGCGGCCACAAGGAAAAGGTCATCGGCAAGCTCACCGGTGGCTTGGCCGCCATGGCCAAGATGCGCAAGGTGACCACCGTGCGCGGCTACGGTGCCTTTGTGGGTGCCAACCACCTAGAAGTGGAAGAAACCACCGGCACTGCGCAAGAGAAGACGGGCACCAAGAAGGTCATCGCCTTCAAGAAGGCCATCATCGCCGCCGGAAGTCAGGCCGTGCGCCTGCCCTTCATGCCCGACGATCCACGCGTGGTCGACTCCACCGGCGCCCTGGCGCTCAAGGAAGTGCCCAAGCGCATGCTCATTCTGGGCGGTGGCATCATCGGCCTCGAAATGGGCACGGTGTACAGCACTCTGGGCGCGCGCCTGGATGTGGTCGAGATGATGGACGGCCTGATGCAGGGCGCCGACCGCGACCTCGTCAAGATCTGGCAGAAGATGAATGCCAAGCGCTTCGACAACATCATGTTGAAGACGAAAACGGTGGGCGCCGAAGCGACACCGGAAGGCATCAAGGTCACGTTCGCCCCGGCAGAAGAGGGCGGCACCGCCCCCGAGCCGCAGGTGTATGACCTGGTGCTGCAGGCTGTGGGCCGCACACCCAACGGCAAGAAGATTGCCGCCGAAAAGGCAGGCGTTGCCGTGACGGACCGTGGCTTCATCAACGTCGACATCCAGATGCGCACCAACGTGCCGCACATCTTCGCCATCGGCGACATCGTGGGGCAGCCCATGCTGGCGCACAAGGCGGTGCATGAGGCGCATGTGGCGGCAGAAGTGATTGCTGGTGAACTGCAGGGCAACAAGGAACTGGCCTCCGCCGCCTTCAACGCCCGCGTGATTCCGTCGGTGGCCTACACCGACCCCGAAGTGGCATGGGTGGGCCTTACCGAAGACCAGGCTAAGGCGCAAGGCATCAAGGTCAAGAAGGGCCTGTTCCCCTGGACGGCCTCCGGCCGCGCCATCGCCAACGGCCGCGACGAGGGCGTGACCAAGCTGCTGTTCGACGACTCGCCAGAGGCCCATGGCCACGGCAAGATCCTGGGCGGCGGCATGGTGGGCACGCATGCCGGCGACATGATCGGCGAGATTGCCCTGGCCATCGAGATGGGCGCCGACGCCGTGGACATCGGCAAGACCATCCACCCGCACCCCACGCTGGGAGAAAGCATCGGCATGGCGGCGGAGATTGCGCACGGCAGCTGCACGGATGTTCCGCCGCAGAAGAAATAAGTAGCCAGCTTCTCAGCTTCTAGCTAGTAGACAAAGCCCGAACCGGTAACGGTTCGGGCTTTTGCGCATTGCGCGCCCCTGCAATCGTTGCAAAATGTTGCTGATTGGTATTGACTGAAGCGATCGCCGGTCTCCCAGGCGGGCGTACGACGACCACCAGCAGATTGTTGATCTGGAAGCAGGATGCCCGTAACGCCAACCATCGCCGCTCAGCCTGACGATGACCCGAACCTTGCCTGGGTGCTGCTGGGTAAGGGGCTGGACCTGTATCAGGATGCCGTACTCATACTGGGCGAAGAGGGCCGCTTCGTCTATGTGAACGATGCCGCCACCCGCGCCCTGGAATACAGCCGCGAGGCGCTGCTGACGATGGGGCCGCCGGACATCGATCCGAACATTTCCAGGGAGCGGTGCCAGGAAATACTGCAAAGCCCGGAGGGCCAGGCTTTTGTCATCGACACGGTGCACAAGACCCAGAGCGGCAAACAGATTGCCGTGCAGGTGCACGGTGTGACGCTGCGGCGGGAGGGGCGCTTGTTTGCCGTCTCCATCGTTCGCGACATGTCGGAAGCCCAACGAATGCAGGAGGCCCTTCAGCAGCGCCAGCAGTATTGGCGCACCCTGCTGGACGAGTTCCCATTTTTTGTCTGGCTCAAGGACGAGCACAGCCGTTTGCTGGCAGCCAATATCGCGTACGCCAGAGTGGCGCGGGTGGCCTCCACGGCGGAACTGGAGGGCCGGACTGAATTCGATTTCTTCCCCAAGGATTTGGCGGAAACGTATGTGGCCGACGACAAGGCTGTCATGGCGGCGGGCGTGGCCCACTATGTGGAAGAGCTGTACGTCGATGAGCACGGGCAGCGGCGCTGGATGGAGGTGTGGAAGTCTCCGCTGCACCAGCATGGCAAGGTGGTGGGCACGGTGGGATATTCCAGAGATATCACGGACCGCAAGCACACCGAGAGTGAACTTCAGAAAGCGCTGGCCTTTGCCCAGGGGGTGATTGATGCCTTTCCGGATTTGTTGTTCGAAACCGACCGGGAAGGCCGTTACCTGAATATCTGGACGCGCAACCCCGAGTTATTGGCGGCCAGCCGGGAGGCTTTGCTGGGGCGGACGCTGCAGGAAGTGCTGTCTCCTGAAAGTGTGGCGATTGCCGAGATGGCGTTTGCGGAGGCAGAGCACAAAGGCGTGTCGTTGGGCCATGTCATATCGGTTGCGACCTCTCTGGGCCCACGCTGGTTTGAACTGTCGGTATCGCAAATGCGCACCAGCGTGGATGCGTGCCCGCATTTCATTACGGTCTCCCGCGATGTAACGCAACGGCTGGAACTGCAGGATGAGCTGACCTTGCGGGAGCGTGAGTACCGTACCCTGGTCGAAAACTCTCCCGATGTGATTGCCCGTTTTGATCTTCAGTTCGGCTGCCGGTATGCCAACCCGGTGTTGCTGAAGGCGGTGGGGCGGCTTGACACCGGCGCGCTGGGATGCTCGCCCCATGCGCTCTGGGGGCAAGAGGTTGGGGCAAAGTTGGCGCAACATCTGGTGCAGGTGGTGGACAGCAAGACGCCTGTCGAGTTGGAGCTGCAATGGTCCGATGCGCTGGGGCGCCGAATCTGCAGTTTGGTGAGTTTGACCCCCGAGTTGGACGACGACGCCAGCGTCTCGAGCGTGTTGCTGGTGGGGCGGGATATCGGTGAACTGAAGGCCTACCAGGACAAGGTCCACCAGATGGCTTTCTACGACGCGCTGACGGGGATGCCCAACCGCGTGCTGTTCCATGACCGGCTGGCGCAAATGCTGAAGGATGCGGCCTACCACCGCGCTCAGGCGGGTGTGATGGTGGTGGACCTGGACCGCTTCAAGCAGATCAACGACACCATGGGCCATGCGGCGGGAGACGCGTTGCTCAAGGAGGTCTCCCTGCGCCTGCGCGCCAGTGTGCGCACTTATGACACCGTAGCCAGGCTGGGAGGGGACGAGTTCGGCATGCTGTTGCCAAAGATCCATACCGGCAGCCATCTGGCGCGTGTGGCGGGGAAGGTGAAGACCGCCTTCAACCAGAGCTTTTGGCTGGAGGGGCAGGAAATTTTCGTCTCCTGCAGTGTCGGTATTGCGGTGTACCCGACGGACAGTGAGGCGGCAGAAGAGCTGCTCAAGTACGCAGATTCGGCGATGTACTCCGCCAAACGCTCCGGGCGAAACAGCTTCCGATTTTACTCCAGGGATATGACCGAGCATGCCCAGCAGCGGCTGACCCTGGAGTTCGACCTGCGCCGAGCGCTCCAGCGCGGTGAACTGGCGCTGCACTACCAGCCCAAGGTGCTGCTGGCGTCCGGCGCAACGGTCGGCTGTGAGGCGCTTTTGCGCTGGACGCATCCTCGCCTGGGCCAGGTGTCTCCGGAGTTGTTCATCCCGGTGGCAGAAGACGCTGGCTTGATCAACCAGCTGGGCGCCTGGGTGTTGCGCGAATCCTGCTCGACCGCCGTCGCCTGGAATGCCGGGGCCACACAGCCACGCAAGGTGGCGGTCAATCTGTCGGCCCGTCAGATCCAGGCCTCCGGCCTGGTGGCGCAGGTGAAGGAAATCGTGTCCGAAACGCGTTGCAAACCCCAGTGGCTGGAGTTTGAGATTACCGAGAGCCTGCTTCTTGACGAGGACGGTGTTGCAGTCAAGGCTCTGCAGGCCCTGCGCGACATGGGGGCCACCATCGCGATCGATGACTTCGGCACCGGGTATTCGGCGCTGTCCTATCTGGCCCGCTTCCCCATCGATACGCTCAAAATCGACAAATCGTTCATCCACTCCGCGACCACCGACCATTTCAGGGCCGAGCTCATCAAGGCCATCTTGTCGATCGCGCGCTGCTTGAACCAGGAGGTGGTGGCGGAAGGCGTGGAAACGCCCGAGCAGGCAGACTTCCTGGCGGCGGAAGGATGCCAGTTGGCTCAGGGCTTTCTGTTCAGCAAAGCGGTGCCACGAGAGCAGTTGCTGGGCATGTTTGGCGCCTGACAGGAGCCCGCTGGGCTGGCCACGATCCGCCCGCACCGCGCAGCTCTGCATGGGCTGCTGCAGGGGGCTTTTTTCGCCTGGAAGATGATCAAAGGCGCATTGGGCTCATTGTTACAGGTGGAAACTGACATGGGGGTCGGGCGATTCAATCCAGTATTCTCGACAACACACTTGCTCCGGACTGGGCTCCCACGCCCAGTTGCCGTGAATACAGTGAAGAAGGCGCAAGCCAATTTTGGCTTGGCGCCCACAAACCAGGGAGTCGACTTTGAAATGGATGAACTTGGCCCGCTTTACCGGGCACGCGGTAACGTTTGCGAGTCTCGTAGCTTTGCAGGCCTGTGGCGGTTCCGGAGGAGGAGACAACGTCAGCCCACCACCGGCAGTGGCTGGAAAAATCGCCCTCTTTGCGGGTGACGTGGGGGGCGTTGGAAACCTGGATGGAGCTCGCGGCAACGCAACCTTCTATGGCATCCAAAGTCTGACGGTGGACCCTGCGGGCAATCTCATGGTGGCCGAGGTTGGCAACCACGCGGTGCGCAAAATTTCTTCTGACGGCACCGTGAGTACCGCTGCCGGTGGCGATATGGTCGCGGCATTCGCTGACGGGCAAGGGGTAGCCGCCAAGTTTCTGAATCCGCAATTTATTGCGGCGGACACCAAGGGCAACTGGTACGTTTCTGACAACGGAGAATACATACGCAAGGTGACGCCTCAAGGCGCGGTTACCACGCTGGCAAACGTCTCGACCAATTGGAACTGCCAGAGTTCATCGATGGTTTTCTGCCATGTTGGCAAACCTTTGGCGGTGGACGTTGCGGGTACGGTGTATTTCACCGCCAATAACCAGCTGCGCAAGCTGGGGGCAAACGGCCAAATGGAGACTTTGGTCAATGCCATCAGTTCCCGGGGGCTACCCACTCCGGCGTTTTCGTTTGTCTACCTGGCCTCTGGCTTGGTGGTGGATGCACAGGGGACGATCTATATCGCTGACCGTAACCAGCCTGTGATTCGCAAAGTCTCGCCTGCGGGCGAGATGACGATACTGGCCGGCTCGGAAGAGTCAAGCCAGGCTGTGGACGGGCAGGGTAGCGCTGCGCGTTTTGTGGAACTTCAAGCCATCACGATGGATGCCGTGGGCAACTTGTACGTGTTGGAAGGCAACGGTGCTATCCGTAAAGTTACGCCTGCTGGTTTGGTCTCCACTGTTCGGCAGCCAACACAGACATGGAGTTCAGGCTGGTCGTACAGCTTTACCGGGTTTGCACGGGATGCAGCTGGAAACTTCTACCTGTCTGCGCTCGGAGCTGGCGGAAATGCACCTGTTTTTGGGAATACTGCCATCCTGAAAATTGATGCTCAAGGTGTTGAAAGTGTTTATGCGGGCCACAAGGGACTGGAGGGTGAGGGGGATGGAATTGGCAGCGCTGCACAGTTCTCTGATCCGCGCAGCCCATCCATCGATGGGAATGGCAATCTGGTCGTACTCGACCGGTTCGTTAATCCCAACAGCCACTTGTCGGGCCACATTGACGACTCCTACTCTCTGCGCCGCATAAGCCCAGAAGGCGGCACAACGAGTATCGTTCGCATGGAATATCAAAATGCGATGAGCGGAGCGGCCGTAGATCGACGAGGCAACACATATGTCGGCGGTGGGAAGCGCATTCGAGTGATTGCTCCCGACGGCACAGTCCAATCATTCTTTGAAGGCAGCGAGAGTCTTCCCGATGGATTGAAGGTGTTGGCGGTAGATAGCTCCGGTGCGGTGTATGTAGCCGCAGGCTCAACAGTACCGGCCGCAGGCCTGCCTATTTTTGTGCCGACAAGGCCGTATGGAGCAATTTACAAGATCAATTCGGACAAGACCGTGAGTCTGCTGGCTGGCAGGGCGGGCGTTCAGGGCCTGGTGGATGGCATGGGGGATTCCGCTCGGTTTTCTTCCATTGGCGGTGGCGCGCTGGACTCTGCAGGTAATCTGTATGTGGCGGATCCCGCCAATCATGTGGTCCGCAAAGTTACTCCAGCGGGCTTGGTCAGCACCATCGCCGGCCAACCCGGCGTTCTTGGCTACAACGATGGGGCGGCGGCGCAGGCTAAATTCTGGTTCCCCGTGGATGTCAAGATCGATGGTCAGGACAACTTGTATGTGGCTGATCGCAACAATGCTTTGGTGCGCAAGATCACTACCAGTGGTGTGGTGAGCACCGTGGTTGGCACGGTTGGAAAGTACGGTTTTGTACCTGGCGCCTTGCCGAGTGTGATTCCTCCCCCGGAAGGCATTGCTCTGAAAGACTCCGTGCTCTTTATTACGACGCGCAATGGGGTGTTGAGGGCTGATCTGTAACACAGAAGAGGCTGGCAGCTCATTCTGCTTGCGGGATGGCTGCTGGCAGCCCGCTGTAGCGAAATCAAGCCGCCTCCTTGGGGGCTGCGTCAAAGTGCCCGGACAAAAGTCGTGGAAAATAGAGGGTTTTCTGCCGCTACCTCTGGGGCAGAACATCCGCCCGGCCTCCCAATCACTTTTGCTCCTCTGAGCTTGTCCATGTCAGACGTCAACTCCTCCAAGATCTCTGTCGAGAAAATCGGCGGCACCTCCATGACCGCCTTTGGCGATGTGCTGCGCCACATCATGCTGCACGATCCCAAGCGCATTTATGGCCGGATCTATGTGGTGTCCGCCTACTCGGGCGTGACGAACCAGTTGCTGGAGCACAAGAAGACGGGCGAGCGCGGCATCTATGCCCTGTTTGCAGAGGGCAAGGGCTACCAGGACGCCTTGACCCAACTGGCCGCCAGCCTCAAAAAGCTGAACGCGGGCTACGCCGACCTGGGCCTGCCGCTGGATGTGGCCGATGCCTTCATCGACCAGCGCATTGGCCAGGCGCGTGAATATCTGAACGCCATGCAGCACGTGCTGGCCAGCGGCTATCTGAGCCGCAAGGATGTGCTGCTGGCCGCGCGGGAAGTGCTGGCCTCCATTGGCGAGTCGCACAGCGCGTTCAACTCGGTCGAGATCCTCAAGGTCAATGGCGTCAACGCCATCCTGATGGACCTGGCCGGTTTTGACGACAATGAAGCCTGGACCATTGATGAGCGCATTGCGCAAAGCTTCAAGGGCCTGGACCTGAGCGACAAGGTGGTGGTGGCCACTGGCTATACCAAGGGCACCGAAGGCATCATGCGCGAGTTTGACCGCGGTTATTCCGAGGTCACCTTCAGCAAGATCGCCGTGGAAGTGCGCCCCGCCGAGGCCGTGATACACAAGGAATTCCACCTCTCGTCCGCCGACCCCAACCTCGTAGGCCTCGAAAACGCCATCGTGGTGGGTGCCACCAACTACGACGTGGCCGACCAGCTGGCCGACGTGGGCATGGAAGCCATCCACCCCAAGGCCGCCAAGCCCATGGAGCTGGCCGGCATTCCCATCCGCCTGAAGAATACCTTTGAGCCTGACCACCCCGGCACGCTGATCACCAAGGATTTTGTGGGTGAGCGCGCGCGTGTGGAGATCGTGACCGGCACCGACAAGGTCACGCTGATCGAGATCCACGACCCCAGCATGGTGGGCACGGTGGGCTTTGATGCGGGCCTGATGAACGTGTTCTGCAAGCACGACGTGAGCTACATCCTCAAGGCCACCAATGCCAACTCCATCGCCCATCTGGTGTGGGACAACCAGGTCACGCCCGAGCTGGTGGCCGAGCTGCAGGAGGGCTACCAGGTCGTGACGATCAAGCCCAGCGCCATCGTGTGCACCATCGGCTCCAACATCGGCATCCCTGGTGTGCTGGCCAAGGCCGCACAGGCGCTGGCCGATGCGCGGGTCAACGTGAACTGTGTGTCCCAGACCCTGCGGCAGGTGAACATGCAGTTCGTGATCGAGCGCGAGGATTACAAGACCGCGATCAAGGCGCTGAACCTTGCGCTGTGCGTGAACTCAGGAACTCCCGTTCCACGCGTTTGAAGGAATGGCTGCAGGCTTGCCTGCCGCTAAGCCCTTCTATAAGGAGCCCGCCATGCGCGGGCTTTTTATCGTCTGGATGTTTCCGTCAGCCCGCGCCGAGCAGCCTCTCGAAGAGGTCCGTTCCACCCATCTGCCCACCCTTGAGCATCAACTCCAGCCCGTGGCGCGACGGATCTGAGCTGTGTGCGCTGCTCAGCGTGACCCCGGGACATACCGTGGTTTTGTACGACAGCCCCCACAGCTGAAGCGCCTGCACGGCGTGGCTGGAGGTGTCGCCCCCCGCAATGCCAATGCGCCCCAGGGGCGTGCCGTTGTCGGCCTGCGCCTGCACCACGCCGGCGACCAGGGCCGCGCTGGCGGGGGCGACGGCTGCTGAAGCACCACTGGACGGAGCAGGGGCGCCGTTCGTTGGCCCGGTGTAGGCCAGTACATGACAGCCTTGTTGCAGCCCGGCGCATATCGCGCGCTGGGTGGCCTGGGCGTACGCTGCGTCGGTGCCCAGGCGCTGCGCGTCCACAGGGATGTGTTGGTAAGACGCTGCGGCCTGGACCTGGGCCGCAGTGATGGGTGACAGGCTGCCCGCCCAGGCGAACACAGGGCCAGTCGATGGCGCCAAGGCGGGGGTGGGGTGGCTTGCGTGGGCTCCCCAGTGAGCGATCAGCGCTTGCGCCACGGAGCTGGGCCCCACGGCGAGCAGACGCGCGCGTTGTGCCTGTTGCCAGAGCAGGCGCCCCACGCTGGCCAGCTGGTCTGCACTGGTCAGGTCCAGCAGCGTGGGCACGAACGGCAAATCGGGCAGATCGGCCGGGCCGTTGTCCAGAAGCGTGCCCAGTGCGGTGCGCAAGGTTGCCGCGTTTTGCCCTGTATCCGCTTCATACAACGGGTAATGCAACGCCGTGATGCCCTGCAATCCTTGTTGCGCCAGATGCACCCGCAAGTCTGCCTCGGCCATGGGGGTCACTGGGTGCCGGTGCATCGTCGGGTGCCGGTCAATGCGGTAGACGGCTCCACCCATCCCGGCAGCGGCAAACAGATTGCTGAACGCGCAGTATCGGCCCAGGCTGGGCTGGCCTCCGAGGATGGGCACCCAGCGGTTGTCCACGCTGGGATGCAGGGTCTGGATGGCGCAGGCAATGTTGCCGACATGGGGTGCGCTGTCGAAGGTGGAACACACCTTGTAGTGCAGCACGGTGGGCGCAATCTGCCTGAAAAATTGGCCCACACCGGTCAGCTCGACGCGCATGGCGTCGGGCGCCATGGCACGCGCGGCGCCGGCAATGCCGATGGCATCCAGCGGCCCGGCGGCCACCAACGCTTGCGCGCTGGGCACGCCCATGAACAGCATGGACCGCAGGCCCGCCTGGGCCAGCACGGCGAGGGTGTCGGTGGCGCCGGTGAAGTCGTCGCCGTACCAGCCAAACCGGGGGGCTGTGGTGGTCATGGTTCAGGGCTTCTTGCCGAAGAATTCGATGGCGCGGCGCAGCTCGGGGGCGCGTGCCGCGCGCTCGGCCAGGGTTTCGCCCTTCTGCACCGCATTCCACGCCTGCTGCAGGCTGGCCACGCCCGAAGCGGGGCCATCGGGGTGGGCCAGGATGCCGCCGCCGGACATGAACAGCAGGTCGTTGGACTGGATGTTGTCCCACGTGGCAGGCACGGTGCCAGCCCACTGGCCGTTGGAGAAGGCGGGCAACACGCGGTCGTCCAGGCCTTCGCACAGCGGGGCCAGGGTGTCGCGCGCTGACTCGATCACTTCTTCATCGGTCTGCGAGAACTTGCCTTGCAGGCCATGCACGTGCATGTGGTCCACACCCGCAAGGCGCCACAGCGTCTGCCAGGCGTTGAACGAAAAGCCCAGCAGCGGGTGGCGCGACAGGGCGCCGTAGCCGTTGCGGTGGCCGTGTAGCGCCAGCGGGGTGTGGCGCCGCAGGGTTTGCACGGCGGAGTAGCCGCACCAGTTCAGGCTCACCATCACACAGCTTCCGCCTTCTGCGGCGATCAGGTCGGCGTGGCGGCGCATGGCGTCGGTTTCGTCGGTGATGTTGAAGGCCACCATGACCAGCTTGCCGGTTTTGTCCTGGTGGGCGCGCACGCGGCGCATCACGGCCTTGACGCGGTCGACCAGCGGCGCGTGCACCGGGTTGGCGCAGACCTCGTCGTCCTTGATGAAGTCCACCCCGGCGGCGCACAGGCGGCCCGCCAGGTCGCCGGTTTCTTCGGCCGACAGGCCCACGTTGGGCTTGATGATGGTGCCGATCAGCGGGCGCCCCTGCACGCCGGTCAGCGCGCGGGTGCCGCTGATGCCGTGGCGAGGCATGTCGAACTGTTCGCGGTAGGCGCGCGGCAGTTTCATCGACTCCAGCCGCAGGCCGGTGACTTCGCCCAGGTCGTACAGGTTGCCCGACACCGTGGCGGCCAGCGTGGGCAGGTTGGGGCCGATGTTGTCGCACGGAAAGCTCACGCGCAGCCGGGCGCGCTGCCAGGTCTGCGGCGTGTCGAACATGCCGCGCCGCTGCATCCAGCCGTTGGGCAGCGAAGGGGCGGGCGCCACGTCCAGCAGCTCAACCGATTCGACCGTGGCGCGGGCGCGTTCGCGCAGCGCGTCGGTCTCGCCCTCCACCCGGGTGAAAGTGCCACACGATTGCTCGCCCGCCAGCACCTCGGCCACATGGGCGGGGTCCAGGGGGGTCTCGATCAGGTAGGTGGCTTCAAAGCGGTCTGGGGACATGGTGGGAGAACTACGGTTTTGATAGCTGCTAGCGCTTATGGAATAAGCGCCAGAGGCCAATTTGGCTTGAAATTCTGGGCGCCTTCAGATCTTGGACAGATCCGGAAACGGCCGCACCGGGTCGGTCGTGCCATCCCAGGTTTCAGACTCCGAACGGATCAAGTCGAACATGCGGCCCTTGGGGCCTGCCACTTCCGACAGCTCGATCACCGTGCCGGGGTGGTACTCGGTGTCGAAGTACACAAACCGGCCCTTTTCGCCGACCTCGCCGCTCATCACCGTCTTGAAGCCCTGGGCCGTCAGCCGCGCCAGGTCGGCGTCGTAGTCGCTCGTCCAGTACGCCACATGCTGCAGTCCGGTGCGCCCGGCCTGCAGAAAGTCACGGTACATCGACGGCACGTCGTTACGCGTCTGGATCAGCTCGACCTGCACATAGCCCGAGTTGGCCAGCGCCACCGAGTTGTGCGGCTCGTAGCGCTCGCCCTTGTAAACGTAGTTCTTGATCGGAACCTTGGGGTTGTAGAACCAGGGGCCTACGCCCAGGGTCTTGCTCCAGTAGTCCATGGCGGCTTCGATGTCGTGGACCACGTAGCCAAGTTGGCGGATGGCGCCGAAATGACGGCTCATAAGAATTTCCTTTGGTGGTGATGCGTCAGGGCAGGGCGCAGCCGGGCGGGGCCCATCAGGCGCCGCCCAGGTCGCAGGCTTGGCTTGCTTGTTGGCTTACTTGGCGCCGTCGATGATTTCTTTGGGGATCGGCACGCCCGCGTACTTCACATGGATGTCGTTCAGCTTGCCGTTGGCCAGGTTGGTCTTGATCCAGCCATTGACGGCGGCCATCAGTTCGGGCTGGCCTTTGCGCATGGCCACGCCCAGCTGGTACGACTGCAGGATGAACTTGGTCTCGAAGTCGCGCGCCGGGTTCTTCTTGGCGATGGCCGCGATGATCGGCGGCGTGATGGCCACGATGTCGGCCTGGCCGGTGGCGGCGGCGGTGATGGAGGCGGATTCGTCATCAAAGCGCACCACCTTGGCCTGCGGCGCGCGCTCGGTCACGATCTTGTCTTGCGGGCCACCGCGGGTCACGGCCACGGTCTTGCCCGCCAGGTCTTCGATGCTGGTGAGCTTGAGGCCCTTGGGCGCGCCCACCGCGGCCTGGATGGCGCCGTAGGGGATGGAGAAGTCCACCGCCTTCTGGCGCTCGGGCGTGATCGACAGCGACGAGATGATCAGGTCCACCTTATTGGACAGCAGGTTGGGAATGCGCGCGGAGTTGGTCGTGTTCACGATCTCCAGCGTCAGGCCCAGGTCCTTCGCCAGCAGCTCGGCCGCTTCCACGTCGGAGCCCACGGGCTTCATCTTGTCGTCCACAAACCCATAGAACGGTGCGCCAAAGTCGATGCCCACGCGCAGCTTGCCGGCGGACTTGATGTCGGCCAGCTCGGCCATAGCGGGCATGCAGAGGGCGGCGGCGCCCATGGCCAGCAAGGTGCGGCGGAAGAAGAGGGAAGCGGTCATGGTGGTTGTCTCCTGGTGGTTTTTGGATACGAAATCGAAAAGGTCAGGGCTTCAGTCAAAGCCCGTGAGAAAGAAAGTCGCGCAGCTCGGCGGTCTGCGGGTTCTTGAGCATGTCGCCGGGGCCCGTCTCCCACACCTTGCCTTCGTGCATGTAGATGATGGTGTCGGCCACGCGGGCGGCAAACTCCATCTCGTGGGTGACCAGCACCATGGTCATGCCGCCCTGGGCCAGGGCTTCGATCACGCGCAGCACCTCGCCGGTCAGTTGCGGGTCCAGGGCAGAGGTCACCTCGTCAAACAGCATCACCTGCGGCTCCATCGCCAGCGACCGGGCAATGGCCACGCGCTGCTGCTGCCCGCCTGACAGCTGCTCGGGGTAAGCCTGCGCCTTGTCCGCCAGGCCCACCTGCTGCAGCGTGCGGGCGGCAATCTCGCGCGCCTTGGCGGCTGGCATGTTCTTCACGGCCTTGGGGGCCAGGGTCACGTTCTGCTCCACCGTCAGGTGCGGGAAGAGGTTGTAGCTCTGGAACACGATGCCCACGTCCTGGCGCAACTGGCGCAGGTCGATGGCGGGGTCATGCACCGCATGGCCGCAGACATTGATGGTGCCGCTGTCGATGATCTCCAGCCGGTCAATACAACGCAGCGCCGTGCTCTTGCCCGACCCGCTCTTGCCGATGATGGCCACCACCTGGCCCTTGGGAATGGCAAACGACACGCCCTTGAGCACCTGGTTGCTGCCAAAGCTCTTGTGCACGTCTTTCAGTTCAACCACTGGCAGTTGTTGCAGTCCTTGCTGCTGGGGTTGTTGTGCAGACAAAGCAGCGTGCGCAACAGGTTGCAGAGCAGCGTCTTGGGCGAGGTTCATGGTGTCTTCTCGTTTCATGCGGTGGTCACAGGCACAGTGGCTGGGCCACGGTTTCCAAACTGCTGGCGCTGCTCCAGCTTGCGGCTCCAGACGGACAGCGGGTAGCACATCGCAAAGTAGACGATGGCGATCAGCAGGTACACGGTGAAGGGCTGAAAGATCGAGTTGTTGATGAGCTGCCCGGCACGCACCAGCTCGATGAACCCCACGATGGACGCCAGCGACGTGTTCTTCACGATCTGCACCATGAAGCCCACCGTGGGCGGCGTGGCAATGCGCACCGCCTGCGGCAGCACCACCAGGCGCATGCGCTGGGTGCGTGACAGGGCCAGGCACTCGGCCGCCTCCCACTGCGTGCGCGGCACCGACTCAATGCACCCGCGCCAGATCTCACCCAGATACGCGCTGACGTAAACAATCATCGCGATGCTGGCCGCCACGATGGCGGGCAACTCCAGCCCCGCAATGGACAGGCCGAAGTAGCACAGGAACAGCACCACCAGCAGCGGCGTGCCCTGGATGATCTGGATCCACGCAATCGTCGCCCAGCGCACTGCCTTGATCGGGCTGACGCGGCACAGCGCAATCACGCCCCCGGCCAGGCCACCCCCCACAAACGCAATCAGCGACAGGCCAATGGTCCACAGCGCGCCGAACAGCAGGTACTGCAGGTGGTACGAATTCAATCCACCGTCAATCATTTAGCGCTCCCCAATTTGCGTTGGCGCGTGAACACGATTTGCCCGAATACCCACAACCCCAGCCGCATCAGCAGTGACAGCGCCAGATACGCCACCGCCACCAGGATGTAAGCCTCAAACGGGCGGAAAGTTTCAGACTGCACCCGCGCCGCCACGGCCGTGAGTTCTTCCACCGAGATCTGCGAGGTGATGGACGAGGCCAGCATCAGCAGCACAAACTGGCTGGTCAGCGCCGGGTACACCTTCTCCATCGCCGGGCGCAGCACCACATGCCAGTACACCTGCCGACGCGTCAGGCCCAGGCATTCGGCCGCCTCGATCTGGCCCTTGTGGATCGAATCCATGCCCGCCCGCATGATTTCGCAGGTGTAGGCCGCCACGTTGATCACCAGGGTCAGCAGCGCCGCAGCAAACGCCGACACCTTGAAGCCCAGGCTGGCCAGGCCAAAGAACACCAGAAACACCTGCACTAGCAGCGGCGTGTTGCGCAGCACTTCCACATACGCACCGCAGGCCCGCACCAGCCAGCGCTGGTCGCTGCGCCGGCCAATGGCCAGCAGCGTGCCACCCACAAAACCAATCACCGTGGCCGGGAAGGACAGCAGGATGGTCATCCAGGCCCCTTCCAGAAACTGGGGCCAGTTGGCCAGCACGCTGGCAAAGTCGAACTCGTATTGCATGGACGCGGCGGCGATGCTTCAGCGCACGCAGGCGGGGCGCCTGGTCACGAACGGCACGAAGGGCACGGGCGAGCCCGAGGCGCGGCACGCGGCGCGAATTGGGGTATCAGGCATGTCTTGTCTCCTGCGCAATCGGTCTTGGCCGCTGCAACCTAGGGTTTGTACTGATGGTTTCTGATGCCTTTCAGCATCGAACGCCCAGTGATACTATCCGCGGAATCCATCAAATACCAGCAAACTAGATGATGGTTTTTGATTGAATCCACCATGGCCCAAAACCCGCCGAACCCCAGCAGTCCCCGCAGCCCGCGCATCCCCGACATCGCCCAGCTGTCCGGCGTCTCCACCGCCACGGTCGATAGGGTGCTGAACCAGCGGTCGGGCGTGCGCAACGCCACCGCGCAGCGCGTGCTGCAGGCCGCCGCCACCCTGGGCTACCTGCCGCAGGCCGAGCTGCACGCAGCGCTGCAACCGCAACCCTTGCGCCTGATGGTGCTGATCCCCGAGGGCAGCAACCGCTTTCTGCAAATGCTGGGCGACGTGATCGGCTACGCGCAAGACCACTGGGCACCGTTCAACGTGCGCTGCCAGGCGGCGTATATCGAAAGCTTCAACCCCGACGCTTTGGCCAAAGCGCTGCTGCACTACGGCAAGCGCTGCGACGGCATCGCCTTCATGGCGCTGGAGCACCCCGTGGTGCGCGAGGCCGTGGCCCAGCTGGCAGAGCAGGGCGTGCCCACCGTCACGCTGATCTCGGATTTATCCAACTCGCGCCGCGTGGCCTACGTGGGCCTGGACAACCGCGCCGCAGGCCGCACCGCCGCCTACCTGATCGCCCGCTTCATGGGCCCCTTGGCCCACAGCCGCAAGGCGCATGTGGCAATGATTGTTGGATCACTGCGCTACCGCGCCCACGAGGAGCGCGAGGCGGGCTTTTTGCACCTGTTTGAAGAGCAGTTCCCCCTGGTGCAGGTGGTGGGCGTGCGCGAAGGCCAGGACGACGCCGAACGCAACTACCGCCAGGCCCGCGCGCTGCTGGAGCAGCACGACGACTTGGCAGGCATCTACAACATCGGCGGCGGGGCCGAAGGCATTGGGCGGGCGCTGAAAGAGGCCGGTGCGGACCGCAAGATCGTGTTCATCGGCCACGGGCTCACGCCGGATACGCGGGCGCTGTTGATCGACGGGACGATGGATGCGGTCATCACGCAGAACCCGCAGGGTGCGGTGATGAACTGCGTGCGGATCTTTGCGAATGTGCGGGATGGGCGGGAGCCGACGAGTGGGGTGGAGACGACGCGGAGTCAGGTGATATTTCGGGAGAATTTGCCGTAGGGGATGGTGCTGCGCCGCGTTGGAGGCAGGCCAACAGGCGAGCGAAGGCATGCTCTGTATTGGCAAGCCTATGCTGAGCTGGCTCATTAACCGTTCAAGGCTGATCTAAGACATTGGGCCGCCCACCAAGAATGGGGCGACTGCGCAAAGCGGTCAAGCGCCAGCCGCAGCCCTGATCGTCCGCTGCACATCCAATACCGGTCAGTCGACCGTGGCCCGCCGAGTCGTAGCTCGCGAGTGACTCTTGGCGCCTCACGTCATACCGCTGGGACTTTTAAGCGGAAGCGAGCCATGGTCAACTAATTTTGACGTATATTGGCGCCGAAGGCAATTCTCGGGAAATATTATGACCCTCGACATCCGTGGCGGGCTCAAGAATAAAACAATTAATCACAGTAGTCATGTGGCGTTGGAAGAGATGCTCTCCAACGCAATTGATTCGTACCTAATTCGCCGAAGCAGAGAGCCAAACGCACCTCCGTTTTCAGTTGATTTTCACGTCGAAATTATAAGTACTGCGCTATTCGATGATGGTTTTGACGTGCACGTATCGTGTGCAGATAATGGAGCGGGATTCGGTGACGAACAGGTAAAGGCTTTCGTCACTATGGATTCCACGTACAAAGACTACTTGAAGATTCAAGGTATTGGTAAGTGCAAAGGGGTGGGGCGAATCCAGTACTTTCACCACTTCAAGCGACTGTCCATACGTAGCGTCTATAGCGACGGAGACCAGAAGTTCCGGCGAACCCTTAACGTTGACGCGGAAACTCGAGAGATCTCTGAGCAGTCGTTCGCGCGTGAGGTGACCGATGAGCCAATTGGGACGACGGTGACGCTCAAGGATCGGCGAAGCCAACCTGCGAGTGATGATTGTAATGACGAAGGCGTGGATGCCTATTCTTGCTATGCAGTAGTCGCTCACCTATACACCGCATTCCTTCAGCGACTAATAATTCTAAAGGGACTCATTGGAGACTTTTCAATTGGCGTAAAAGAAACGCGAGGAACCGATGAGCGCCAGGAATTCATTCGATCTGACTCGCTCCCCAAGCCGGTCGAGAAGATTGCGCTACCTCTACTTTGCGAGCATGGTGAAACACCTCGATCTGGTCAATATCTGCAAATAACTCACTATTCTTTCGAATCCGAAGAATTCCGTAATTTTCAGCATGAGGTTGCCCTATGCGCCAATGCTGCAATCGTTCAGCCGGTCACGAAGGAATTCATTAAAAATGCCGCCACCAGGAAGCGACCCATTGGCGGTAGGTTTGAGCTAATCTTAGTGGAAAGTGCTGAGCTTGAAAAGAGCGTAAATCAGCAGCGGGATGGTTTTGATATACCGGAAAAATGCACATCTACGGGTGACTTTGATGGCAGGTTCTCCCTGGAAGATGTGCTGCAGTCTCTTGAGGACTATGTCTATAAGGTCATCACTCCGGAGGACTTTAACCGTGCCGAATTGGTTAACGCGACCGAGGAGAAATTCGGAATCACGAGTTCGATGTTAGATGGCGCGAACATTAAGGTTCATTACGGGGATACCGCTGAGAATATAGCTAAGCGCGTGCTGAAGAAGTTTCAGGAGGACATCGTTAACGACACTTCGAAGCTGTTCGATGTCAAGCAGGAGCTCCTAAAACTAGATCCCCGCAGCGAAGGTTTCCGTGAGAGGGTGAACGAGCTGTCATGGAGGTATACCAGCACCATACGCAAGATGGACATGGCCAACTTGTCGCAATTGGTTGTGCGCCGCACCGCAATGATTCAAGTCTTGAGGCATGCTGTGGATGGCCTGCTTGCTTGTCAGAATATTGCCAAAGGGGAGAGAAAACAGAATGAGTCCATTATTCACAACGTTTTCTTCCCGAGGTACAAAGATTCTACGGAAGTGCAGGATCACGACATCTGGCTCCTCAACGAGGAATATCAGTATTTTGAGCACATAACTTCCGACAAGCCTCTATCTACCCTAGCTTGGCTCGACGGAAGCAAGCTCTTTGACGCCGATGTAGATGTTGAACTTCTTGAAATGTTCAAGAAAAACAATGATGAAAATGGCAGCAAGCGGCCTGACATCGCTCTTTTCACAGCGGAGGGCGCAGCAGTAATTATCGAGTTCAAGGCGCCAGACGTGCCGCTGCAAGACCATGCAAATGATTTGGTAGAGTATGCGCGTCTACTGGCTTCTAAGTCCAATGGTCGGATCACGAAGTTTTATGGTTACCTGATCGGTGGCACCATAGATGAAAATCGAATTTCCACAGACTGGAAGGCCTTTGCGAATGGAAAAGGTTTCTTTGCAACGGGTCCACTCATAGATCACCGGACGAGGATTCCCTATGGTGAGCTGTACTCCGAGATGCTTTACTACCATGACTTTATTGATCGAGCTGAGCTTCGTCTTGAGGTCTATAAAAAGAAGCTGAACGTCGAATTGTGAGCAGGTGGATAGGCTGCGTTGGGTGCTGGCCGGTGGTGGCATGACACTCCGGACGGTCGCTGGTAAGGCGTGGTGCAACCTACCGCGCGGCGTGGGATGGGCACTAGCGCACAACAGTTCACGGGAACGGGTTTGGCTGGCCATGGCATCGACACGAGAATGTCAGGCCAGCAAGTGCGGGGCCGCGAATGGCAGATTCAACGCACATACCGGTAGTTGACTCTATGCAGCAGCTCAAATCGTGATGACCGTAATCGGTCCGCTACGGTAAGCACAAATGGTGGCGCCGAACGACTGAGATTGCTGCACAGCGGGCATGGCGACTCGTAGTCGCTACGGTATTAATAGCTATTAGCGCTCTACTAATAAGCGCTTGAGCCTGTTTTTTAGTATTTTTCCGCTGAACCTTGTTGCGTAGGTTTACGTCCCTGCAAGCTCAGCCAGCGCGGGGCTCAGTCGCGGGTGCACAAATCGGTAGCCCCGATTCAGCGCAGCACTCGGCACCGGGTTCTGCCCCTCCAGCAGGAGGGAGGACATTTCTCCCAACAAGACCCGCAAAGCCAACCCCGGCACACGAATCCAGGCCCGGCGCCCAAACGGTGCTGCCAAGGCCTGGGCAAACGTGGCCTGCGACACCGCTTCAGGGGCCACAGCATTGACGGGGCCTTGCAGGTGCGGGTGCGTCATCGCAAACCGCACAAGGCCTACCGCGTCAGCCAGATGAATCCACGGCGCAGGTTGTCGGCCGTGGCCCAACACGGCGCCCAGACCCAGGCGTGCGGCCAACGCTTGCATCGGATAGGCACCACCCCCGTGCCCCAGCACCACACCAAACCGCATGCGCACCACGCGCACGCCCAGGGCCTCGGCGCGCCGTGCCTCGTGCTCAATGGCCGCGCAAAGGTCAGACTGGAACTCGCCCGGGCGGGGTGGGGCGGTTTCGTCCAAAGGCTCCATCGACGCGTTGGGCGATGCGCCGTAGAAGCCCACGGCCGATGCGCTGACCAGCACGCGCGGGACCTTGTGCAGGCGCCGCATCAGGCTAACGACGGCCACGGTGGTGTCCACACGGCTGGCCAGCAGTTGGCGTCTGCGCGCCTGGGTCCACGGCATGCCCAGCACGCGGGCGCCTGCCAGGTTGACGACTGCGTCGACGGTCGTCTCTGACGGGATGGCGTCCAGGGTGTCTACCACCCACACGCTGGGGCCAAAGCTGGCGCGGGCCTGCAGGGCGTCGCGGGTCAGCACGATCACCCGCTGGCCGTCGCGCACCAGGTCGGCCACCAGGGCGCTGCCCACAAATCCGGTGGCGCCGGTGACCAGGGTGGCTGGCTGGGGTTGGAGGCCACGGGCATGCAGGGCGCTGGGCTGTGGTGCAGGCGGTGGCGTGCGGTAGAGCTTGATGGCGGCCAGCGTGTTGCGCACGCTCCAGGCCCACACGCCGACTGCGTAGACCGTGAACAACCACGACACCCAGCCGTGCGGGGCCAGCACCATGGCGGTGGGTTGCTGCGCCCAAGCCCACAGCACGGGGGCGATGAGGCCCAGGAAGAGGCCGTAGCTGATGGTCAGCACGGTGTGCAGCACGCGCTCGAACGGCGGCAGGCGCCGGGTGCGGTCTTCTTCCAGAAAGTCGGCCAGGGTGATGCCCACTTCGATTAGTAGCAGGGCCGCCAGCACGGCGGCAAAGGCGCCGCGCCATTCAAACCAGGCCAGGCCGACAAAGACGACGCCGTAGATGGCTTCGCGCGCGGCGTGGAGCGAGAGTTCGTACCGCGCGGAAGTGCGGTGCGGCAGCCGGGCTTCGAGCTCGTGGTGCCACAGGTTGTCAAATGCGCCCAGGGCGGCCTGGATGGAAAGCAGCAGGAAGATGGTGTTCATGGCGGTCATGGTGTGAAAGCCTCAGTGGGTAGAAGAATGGGGGCCAGCGGGGTCGGCGCAGTCGTCGGTCATGGGATCGACCACTGGATCGGTGAACACGCCGGATTGGTGGAAGGTCTCGCCCCACAGCGGGTGCACCATGCTCAGCGTGAAGCGGAACTGGCCCGCGCCCAGGTCGGTGTGGGCAACGCGGCAGGTGCCAGGCGTCAGCAGGGTCGGCACGGGGATGCGCAGGCCCGCCACCACCCACCAGAAGCGGCGGCTGCGGAACACCAGTGCGCCGTCTTCTTCCAGCACGTCCAGCGACATGGCCAGGCCGCCGTCGGTGCGCTCCAGCAGGGTGCCGTCGGTGCCCAGCTCCTTGGTGGATCGAACGGTGCGGTCTGCGCCGTGGTGGGCGCCGTTATTGGTGTCCGTGCCAGTGTGAAAGCGCCGCTCCCACACCACGCCACCGCGCCCGTTGTGGCTGACGTTCACGGTGGCGGGCAGGGCGGTGGTGTTGATGTGGGTCAGCGGGCCGCCCCAGGCCCGGGTCAGCGCGGCGTAGATGTGGCCGATCAGCGAACAGCGCAGGTCCATGTGGCCGTGGTAGCTCACGTCGGCGTGTGCGGTGCCAAAGCGGCGTTGCACGGCGGCGGGTAAGCGTGCCCAGGCTGCGGCGCCGGCCAGGGCGGGCAGGTCAAGCACGGGGCTGGGCTGCGCTGGGTTGGCGGTGCAGCGGCGGGGCGCTGGGCTGAAAAGGGCAAACATGGTGGGCTTTGCAAGAGTGGCTGTTGCACTCTCTATTGCGAAACCCGGGCCAGCCTCTGCGGCCGCTGCAAGTGGTTGATTTCATTGAAATTTGCTGTGCGACCTGCATACTTGGTTTACAGTGCGCGTAGCCCCCACCGTTAACGCCAGGAACAGGTCCCGCCATGATCACCACCACCGTCTGCACATGCTGATCCACGCCGTCCTCGGGTTTTCGGTGCTCGAAACGCTGGTGCTGGCAGCCCTGCTGCTGGCCTGGGCCGACCGCGTGGCGGGGGCCCGGTTGCTGGCGGCTTTTTTGATCGGCATCTCGCTGTGGATGGTGGGCAACGAGCTGCCCAACTGGCTGGGGCCCGAGACCGAACCGGTGGCGATGCGCTTGCTGGCCACGGCGCCGTTCACCTCTGCGCTGTTCTTTCATTTCTGCACGGTGTTTTGCCGTGTGGACCTGGGGCGCTGGGGCGTTGCGGCCGCCTATGCGCTGGGTGGGGGCGCCTCGGTGGTCTCCGTCATCCTGGTGCCGGGGCACTTGGTTGAGCACCGCGACATTGGCTTTATTGCGGTGGCCGACCCGGTGGGCACCATCGCCAGCATGGCCTGGGTCATTCTGGGCATTGGCGGTGTGGCGGTGCTGCTGCTGGCCTTGCTGCGTGCACGCCGGTCGGGCGACGGGCAGAAGTTTCGGCAGATCGCCGCGGTCACCGCGTCGTGCTTGTGGGGCCTGCTGTGCCTGGCGGGCTATGGCATTGCGGTGCTGGATTTGCCGATCTACCCGTTCCCGCTGCTGGGCCTGCCGCTGTACTCGTTGATTCTGGTCTACGGCATCTTGCGTTATGGCGTGTTTGTGGCCAACGCCTGGGCACGCCGCGCGCTGGTGTGGGCGCTGCTGCTGGCGCTGGGGGCGGTGGTGCTAGCGCTTACGCCGCTGCTGCCGTTTGAGTCGCGCTGGCTGGGTGGGCTGGCCGTGGCGGCTAGCGTTCTGGCGCTTAACGGCCCGGTGCGCCGCGTGGCCGAGCGGCTGGTATACCCGGGGGGCGAGGTGTCCATTGCCGACCTGGGTGCGTGGCGCAGCGCGCTGCTGTCGGCCGAGACGCCCGAGGCGCTGGCGCAGCAGGCCGCCACGCTGCTGAGTGCGCGCATTGGCACGCAGGTGGAGGTGCAAATTGGCGCTCCGTCCGCATCAACAACACCCTCAACGTCATCAGTGCAATCAGCGCCATCAACGCCACCCGGCAGCACCCCGCAGCTGGTGTGCAACCCGGGCGAGCAAGGCTGGCAAACCACGCTGCACGGCTGGGACGCCGCACCGCCCGGGCCGCGCCATGTGGCCGAGCTGTTTGGCACGGTGGTGGCCGAAGCCGCAGCGCGCGTAGAGCAGGCCCAGCAGTTTGCCGCCCGCGAACGCGAGCGCCAGTTGCAGGCCCGGCTGGCCGAGCTGGGCGCGCTGGCCGCGACCGTGGCGCACGACATCCGCAACCCGCTCAACATCATCTCGATGGCCGTGGCCGCTGCGCCCGGCGAGACGCGGCGCGAGGTGGCAGACCAGGTGGCGCGCATTGCGAACCTGACGCACGACCTGCTGGACTTTGCCAAACCCTGGAAGCTGGTACCCCGTGAACTGGACCTGGCTTCCCACGTGCGCAACGCGGCCATGCGGTTGCCCGACGTGACCCTGGGCGCGGGCCTGGCCCAGCCGCTGGTCTTGCAGGCTGACCCGCGCCGCGTGGACCAGGCGCTGACCAACCTGTTGGAAAACGCGCGCATTGCAATGGCGTCTGAGGCCTTGGATACCGATGCCGATACCGGTGGTGGCCCAACAGCGTCAGCAACGCATAGCCCCGTGCACATCGACGCAGAAACCACCGCCGACGCCGTGCTGCTGCACATCTGCGACGCGGGCCCCGGCGTACCCGACGAAATTCGCAGCCGCCTGTTCGAGCCCTTTGCATCGCGCAGCCCCGGCGGCACCGGGCTGGGGCTGGCCATCGTGGCCCGCATCATGGCGGCGCATGGTGGCTCGGTGGCGCTGACCGAGCGGCCGCCGTGGAGCACGTGTTTCACGCTGCGCTTTCCTTTGACGACGACGCAACGCCTGCCATGACCGCCAACACCACAGACAACGCCGCCGACGCCCCGCCGGATGCAGGGCAAGACGCCGCGCCAGCGGGCGAGCCGCAAAACGGCCATGTGCTGCTGGTCGATGACGAGGCGGCTTTTCAGCGGCTGGGCGGCGCCTTTTTGCGCAATCTGGGTCATACCGTCACGCTGGCGGGCGATGGTGACCAGGCCCTGGCGGCGTTTGCCAAACAGCAGCCCGAGCTGGTGCTGCTGGACCTGGCCATGCCGCCCCACATGGACCCAGAGATCGGCCTGGAGCTGATCCCTCGTTTTGCGCGCGTGCCCGTGGTGGTGCTGACCGGCCACGGCGACCACGCACTGGCCCTGCGCGCCACCGAGCTGGGCGCCTGGGACTTTCTGACCAAACCCATCGACCCCGACATGCTGCGGTTTGTGGTGGCACGCGGGCTGCGCAAGGCGCGGCTGGATGCCGAACTGGCAACCCTGCGCGCAGGGCAGTCGCTGGACGATCTCGGCATGGTGGGGCAGGCCGCTGCCACAGTGCAATTGCGCGCCCTGGTGCGCCGCGTGGCGCCCACCCACGTCAGCGTGCTGGTGCTGGGCCCCACCGGCACCGGCAAAGAGCTGGTGGCCCGCGCCCTGCACGCCTGCAGCGCCCGCAAGAGCGAGGCCTTTGTCGCCATCCACTGCGGCGCGCTGTCGGCAGAGCTGCTGGAAAGCGAGCTTTTCGGGCACATGAAAGGCAGCTTCACCGGCGCCTACCGCGACCAGCCCGGCCTGGTGGAGGCTGCCCACGGCGGCACGCTGTTTTTGGACGAGGTGGGTGAAATGCCGCCGCCCATGCAGGTCAAGCTGCTGCGCTTTTTGCAAGAGGGCACTTTTGTGCCCGTGGGCGGCCGTGTGCCCAAGCGCGCCGACACCCGCGTGGTGGCCGCCACCCACCGCGACCTGGAAGCGATGGTGCGCGAAGGTACGTTCCGCGAGGATCTGTTCTACCGCCTCAAGGGCGTGGTGCTACGCACCCCGTCGCTGGCCGAGCGGCCCGCCGACATCCCGCTGCTGGCCACGCGTTTTTTGCACCGCGTGGCGCACCGCGCCAGCCTGTCGGCCAGTGCCCTGGCGTGGCTGATGGCGCGGGAGTGGCCGGGGAATGTTCGCGAGCTGAAGGCCGTGGTGGAGTCCGCCGGGGCACTGCTGATGCCCGACCAGCGCGAGGTGGACGCAGAGCTGCTGCAACTGGCCAGCGGCGATATGCCCGACGTGAGCGACACCGCAGCGAATCTCAAAACCCATCCGCTGGCCCCGCCCGGCAGCACCGGCCCCCTGGACGCCGCGCTGATGGAGCTGGAAGTGCGCATGGTGCGCGACACCATGGCGGCGGTGTCGGGCAATCAGTCGGAGGCAGCACGGCGGCTGGGGATTTCTAGGGTGGGGTTGATCAAGAAGCTGACGCGGCTGGGGTTGAAGTGAGACCGCGAGCATGACCACGGCTACGGGCACCGTGACGCACGATTTCTTCGTCTGCATCGGCGGCAGTGCCTGATGCCAGACGGGTCCGAAAGGGCTCTCTCTAAAGCAGCAATTTGCCTATTGCTATATTAAATATAGCAATAAAGCCTTATAGATAAAGCGCTAGTCAGCAATTTTGCTGGATTTTTACGGTGAGCACACGTTGCGCTTCAACGTTGTCATCCCTTGCCGCCGCATCCGCCATGGGCTTTCCGGCCTGGCGGCCCGGACAGGAGTGTCAGCGCCCGGATCCTTCCTGTGCCTCGGCGTCGGCACCGCGAGAGCTCACACCCGCTCCCACCGCCATGACGCCCAGCCCGGCACCGCCTGCTCCGTCGCCACCACCCCCGCCGCCACTGCCGCCGCGCCCCCCACCAGCTTCGGCCCTGCCAGCCGCGCCCGCGCGCCTGCCTGCGGCGCCGCCCGCGCTGCCGGCCGGGCGCAGCGGGCCCTGGTTGGGGATGGCCACCGAGTCAGGAATCGCCTCCAGGTCCAACGCCGCGCGGATGAAGTGCCGCAGGGACACGACCAGCTGCGCGGTCTCGATGCTGCGCCCGGCCACCATGTCCTGCGCGGCGCGGGCGGCTAGCTCGACCTGTTCTTCGGTGCCCAGCAGGATCACGTCGGACAGCGCGGCCTCCACCGCATCGCGCACGCGGCGCTGGCGGTCGGTGCTGGCCAATTCGGGGATGGGGGCCAGAGCCTCGGCACCGACGGCATCAATGGCGTTGGTGCCCGATGGGTGTGCCACTGGCACCTGCACGTCGCCCGGTTGCACCTGCTGGCGCCGCAGGTCGCGCATGTGTGTGGGGTTTACCTGCAGTTGCCCGGTGAACGAGCCGCCCAGCGTCTTGTAGGCGGCGATCAGTGTCTTGAGCCGCTCGTTGATCTGGCGGTTTTCGCGCTCCCGACGCTTCTGGATGGTCTGCATGAAGACCAGCCGCGTACCCACCATGACCAGGGTGGCCACCAGCAAGCCCATCAGCGTGGTGAGCAAGGTAGACCAGGAACTGAAGTCGATCAGGTTGCGCATGGGGGTCGGCGGTGCGGGCAAGCCGCAGGGGTGGCGAGACATCCATCCTAGCGGCGGCAGGCTGATTTGCCCTGTAGGCCGGAGCCCAACGGTGGCGCACCGTTGCCAGCTTCGACTGTGGCAGCGCGAATTACGCAGGTTGAGTCGCCGCACCCTCCGGCAGCTTCGCAATCACCTTGATCTCGAACTGAAACCCATACAGCCACGTCACGCCGATGCCCGTGAGCGTGGGGTGCGGCGCATGGCCCCAGTATTCGCCCACGATTTCCCACGCGGCTTCGAAATGCTTTTCTGGGTCCACCATGAACACCGTCACATCGATCACGTCGGCGAAGCTGCAGCCCGCAGCCTGCAGGATGGCGTTGAGGTTGTCGAACGCCAGCCGCACCTGCGCTTGGTAGTCGGGCTCGGGCGAGCCATCGGGCCGGCTGCCCACCTGGCCGGAGACGAAGAGAAAACCGTTGGAGCGGATGGCGGGCGAGTAGCGGTTCTTCTCATAAAGCGCCTGGCGTCCGGGCGGAAACACCACGTCGCGCGGGGAGGAGGGGGTTAGGGATGGGGTCATGGGGCGAGTCCTTTCAAAAGGGCCAGCGTGGGCCCGGATGGGTGATGAGAGGAATTTATCGGCGTGTCCCTGGCAGATAAACGGGCAGGTCTGTCCATCACTGTTTGTAAACTCCAAACAATCTTTGACCAGGCAGGAGCGCCATGGACCGGTTCGATGCAATGCAGGCGTTTGTGCGGGTGGTCGAATCGGGCAGCTTTACCAAGGCGGCCGACACCATGCACGTGAGCAAGACCACCGTCACGCAGCTGGTGCAGCAACTGGAGGCGCGGCTGCGCGTCAAGCTGCTGCACCGCACGACACGGCGCGTGCAGGTCACGGCCGATGGGGCCGCGTACTACGAGCGCGCGGTGCGGCTCTTGGCCGACATGGACGATGCCGAGACCAGCCTGTCGAGCGCGTCCGCCGCGCCCCGGGGCCGCTTGCGGGTAGATGTGCCCAGCCCTCTGGCCCGGCTGATCCTGGTGCCGGCCCTGCCGGAGTTTCATGCCCAGTACCCCGACATCCAGCTCGACATGGGCGTCAGCGACCGCATGGTGGATCTGATCGGCGACAACGTCGATTGCGTGGTGCGCGGGGGTGAGATCCAGGACCAGTCCCTCATCGCGCGGCGTGTGGGCGACCTGCAGCTGGGCGTGTACGCAGCGCCCAGCTACCTCGGCCGCGCGGGCAGGCCTGCGCATCCGCACGAGCTGGAGGATTCGCACCACCGCGTGGTGGGCTTTTTGTGGTCGCGCTCGGGCAAGACGTTTCCGTACGCCATGCGGCGCGGCGCAGAGGAGGTCATGGTGCAGGGCCGCTATGTATTGGCGGTCGACGACGGCAACGCCTACCTCGCGGCCGGGCTGGCGGGTATGGGCGTGCTCTGGCTGCCGCACTACATGGCCCGCCCGCACCTTGGCAGCGGCGAACTGGTGCCCCTGCTGGAAGACTGGGCGCTCGACCCCATGCCGCTGTACGTGGCCTACCCGCCCAATCGCCATGTCAGCGCCAAGGCGCGAGTGTTCATCGACTGGGTGGCGGCGCTGATGGCAAAGCATGCGCCGCCGGTGCGGCCGCCGGGCAAGCGGCCCAGCCGGGCGGCGGACTGAACACCACCGCCCAGGCAGGTCAAGCTGCTGCGCTTTTTGCAAGAGGACACTTTTGACGCTGCCTTGCCTTGGCACCACGGTGGCCATGGAGAAGGCGCTCGGCTTTCATGGCCGCTGGGTGCCGCACTGCATCAGGGCTAAGGTTGCCCGAAGCTCAACATCACTTGATGCCCCTCTGGCTCCACGCTCAACATCCAGTAGCGTCCATCAATCAGGGCCAGGGCAGGGGTGATGTTGCTTAAAAGCTGCTCGCCGTCAGCTGCATCCACATCACCAGGAAGGTACTGGCGTTGTGTTGTGTCGCCAAGGGTCTGCTGGGTGATGCTGCGAAGTGCGTTGTCATCGTGCGGCACGACCAGCAACACCTGGCTGTCAGTGGGCTGTGCGGCAGCCGCTACGGCTGCTGACGTCCATGCGACGCTTTTGTCGATCAGGCGGATGGGCTCGTTGCCGTAGAAGTAGAAGTTTCTAGCGGGGTCGTTGTCGCTGACCCAGATGGAGTACACGCTGCGTCCGCCATGGGCGCGGAAGTACACGAAAGCACCCTCGCGCGTGCAGGCAGCGCAAGGTTGTTCATCTGTCATTGCTGCGTAGCCCTGGCCCGTCTGAACCGGTGTGTTTCCCAACCACTTGGTTTCCTTATCAAAGCGCCATGCGTAGTAGAGGTCACTGGACCGATATCCCTTGAAGAACAGCACGAGGTGGCGTGCGTTGGGCAGTGAAACCGCACAAGGGGCGCGATCGGTTTTGGCGGCACTGCCGTTGACTTGCACGGTGCCATGTTTCATCCAACGGTCGCCGTTCCATTGCAGCCACTGTAGACAGCCCTCGAAGTCGGCATAGAAGCAATGCAGCACGTCGCCATGAACAACCAGTGTCGCAGGGGTGGATGTCTGCACCGGGTCGCCGGACACCTTCAGAAGTTGAAAATCGGTCCACTGCGTGCGGTGGCGCCCGATCAAAAACTGGTTTCCTTGTTTGACGCACACCCACCGTTCACCCTTGAACTCGGCGATGGCAGGTGAAGACTGCGTGGTCAGCGGTTTGCCCTGACGCTCCAGCAGACGGGCTTGCACTATCCAGTTTGTGGCGCTGCCAGAACCGGTGTTTGGGCCTGTGGCTTGGCCTTTGCCGGGTGGTACGCCTATTTTTGGGGGGCGCAGCGCACCATTGAGTTCTGCCGCCAGTACCCACCAAGGCGCGACGCCTAGTATTCCCGCGCGCATCCATTCGCGCGAATTGGGGTTTGCAGTTGGGACACGTACCCGAGCCAAGGCTTCACCCGGTTTTGCGACAAACAGTGGTGAAAAATTGTCGGTAGCCTGAGGGTCGAGCGGGAGCTTGGGAAGAAGTCGCAGGTAAGTGGGAGCGGCCACGGCCTTGCCATCGGTGAACGCGCGATATACATCGGCGATAGCCGCGCGAAGGGCCGCGCGCATCACATTGCGGTTGGCCGCATTCACGGCGTCAAAGTAGCGCCCATCGCCGTAGGCGATCCAGCGGTCGCCAGCCGCATTGCTTACCCACAAACCGTTGAAACCGTCCTCGTCATGCATCGCCTTGGCGCATGCATCCGGCGCAAAGTCGATCGAATGGGTCTGAGAGCTCTTGAAGTCGTGCAGGTGACGCCGCGGCGTGCGCAGATGTCCGCTGGCGAAACCGTCGGTCAAATAGTGGCTGGCGAATGCCAGGTACGCATACGCCTTCAACAGTCCGTTGCTGCGATGCAGCCCCTGCTGGGCACTGGCTGAAGCGGCGGTCTCCATTGCTACTTGAAGACCTGCGCGGCAGACATCTTGGGCGTGGGCACCGAAATGGTCCCAGTTGAAGCTGGCAATCCACATGTAGCGGCCCCACAAGCTGGTGTCATAGGGATAAAATTTTTTGTCCGACCCTCCGGTGGCGACGTTGTATTGCAGGTCCCAGTGGTCGCTGTTGCGTGCGTAAGCTTCGTGGGGGTCTTCGCCCTTCGCGATCGCGTTGGCGATGGCCTGAAACTCTTCCTCCATGATTCCCAAAATCTTTTTGACCTCCTGCGGGTTGGCGTTGTCGAGCTTGGCGAAGGTTTCGCGAAACGCAGCGGGCTTGTCCGCCTGATCGGAGATGGGCTCGTGCGGAAGGGCATAAAAATCGCCAGCCAGCGCGACGATCTGGCCGAAACTCAGTCGGCAGCCGTTTTCCAGTGTGAATTCGAGATGAGCGGCATCGTGTGAGCTGCCATCCGCCAGCGTGAGCCTGAGCCCATCCACGACCGACCAGTGCTCGGCGCTACCGAAAAAAGCCACCCCTGGCCTACGTCCACCCGCAAGCGCTGTGCGCGTGCGAAAGCGCATCGGGACCTTGCGAGGCTGCTGCTGCGTCTGATCCGGACCGAGCGGTTGATTGACTTTGATGTCCATGAGGTTCTCCTGGTAGTCGGCTTGGTGGGCGCTGCTCCGCGCCTGTCAGCCGGTGTTGGGAAGAACCGAAGGCTAGCGACAGAGGGTCGCGTCGAACAGTCCAAAGCTTGCATGGATCGTGTGCGTGGCATGAACACACGAGGCTTTTCAGGCATTCGGCTGATCACCAACCTGAAGCTGCGCATCCGACCGTTGGCCACGAATTTGGGGAATCCTTCGAGTTCGGCATGGCCATGCTGTTGGCTGCTCCTGTCGGGGAAGCAGGCGGCCATCACGGCCGGGCGCTGACGACCTTGGCCCCAGCCACTCGCAGGCTGGCGACAAGCTTGGCGGGCGTGGCGGCTGGCACTACCAGTGTGGCCAGCTCCTTGAGCGCCGCAATGCCGAAGGGGGAGGCGGCTCCGAGTTTGTCGATGGAGGCCAGCACCACGGTTTCTGCGGCGCGCGCGTGCAACGTGCGCTTGACGGCGGCCTCTTCAAAATCCCCGGTAGTCAACCCGGCGTCGGCATGCACACCCGTCACGCCCATCAGGTACAGGTCTGCGCGCAGCTTCATGGCGGCTTCGGTCACGCTGGCGCCCACGTTCACCATCGAATGGCGGAACAGGCGGCCGCCCAGCATCAGCACCTCTACCTGCAGGTGGTCCGCCAGCGCCGTAGCCACGCTGGGGCTGTGGGTGACCACGGTGGCGCGCAGGTCCAGCGGAAGGTGTTGCACCACCTGCAGCGAGGTGGTGCCGCCGTCGAGGATCACCACCTGGCCGGGCTGCACCAGAGCCGCGCCGGCACGGCCGAGCGCGCGCTTGTCGTCGGTGGCAAGGTGTTCGCGCACCTGCAGGTTGCCCACGGCCTTTGATGCGGGCAGGGCGCCACCGTGCACGCGCTGCAGCTGGCCCTCGGCCGCAAGCTCGCGCAGGTCGCGCCGCACGGTGTCTTCCGAGATCCCGAGTTCCTCGCTGAGGGCCTTGGCCACGATCTGGCCGTCTTGCCGCAGGCGCTCCAGAATGAGTTGTTTGCGTTGGGTGGTGAGCATGGGCGTGAGAACAAGGCAGGAGTGGATCTAAGAACCTGTTCAAGATCTTTTCGGGGTCGCACAAGTACCTTGCCGGGATGGGATGCAAGGCGCGGTGGGCCGCCAATAGCTCGGCTATTGGCAAGCGCCGCAACGCCGCAGACCGCCCGGCAAGGCACTTGCCCGCAGGGTTGGAGTGAAATCGGGCGATTGGGCGCCCCGGCTGCTTGCATGGGCATGAGCCCATGCGGCGCATCCGAGGCATCCACTCGTCCCGATTGCACTCCAATGCGATCCCCGAAAAGATTTTGAACAGGTTCTAAAACAAGGTTGCGTGAATTTGCATGTTTGTGCATGATATTGCACGAATCGAAAATTGCAAGACCATGTCCATCCCCATCTCCACCGACCCCAACCCTCCGCTCCGGGTGCTTATTGCTGGCCCCTACCTCTCGGGCACCGACGGCGACCCCGTGGTGCACCCCGTGAATGAATGGCCGCTGCGGCAGCACGCCTGCGCTGCCAACGCCATTCCCGCAACGGAGCCAAGCCTGTGAGCCGCCCCGTGCCCGCACCGGTGCCAGCCAGTACCGAGCAGGTCAAGCTGCAGTCGGTGGAGGTGCTGTCCGACCACTGGTACACCCTGCGCAAGGTGACCTTTGACCTGCGCCGCCGAGACGGCCAGTGGCAGACGCTGAGCCGCGAAGCCTATGACCGCGGCAACGGCGCGGCCTTGCTGCTCTATGACCCGCGCCGTCGTACGGTGGTGCTCACACGCCAGTTCCGGCTGCCGGCGTTCCTCAACGGCAGTGCCGACGGCATGTTGATCGAGACCTGCGCCGGCCTGCTCGACGGGGACGACCCCGAAACCTGCATCCGCCGCGAAGCCGAGGAAGAAACCGGCTACCGCGTGCGCCAGCCACGCAAGGTGTTCGAGGCCTACATGAGCCCCGGCTCGGTCACCGAAAAGCTCCACTTCTTTGTCGCCGAATACGAACCGCAAGACCGCATCCGCACCGGAGGTGGCCTCGCCCACGAGGGCGAGGACATAGAAGTGATCGAGATGCCACTGGCCGAAGCCCTGGCGGGCATTGGCAGCGGCGTGATCGAGGACGGCAAGACGGTGATGCTGCTGCAGCATGTGGCGTTGATGCTGCGGTAGGCGGCAGGATGAGGACATGCGGGTGGCGCAGGCGTTAAGGCCTGCGATGCCTATCGCGGTGTGCCGCCAGGCAATGCACCGCCGCGCATCAGGCCTTCTTCTTGACCAGCCCGTAGATCACCAGCAGCACGATGGCGCCGATGATCGATGCGATCCAGCCGACGGACGCGTTGGGCCCGTACCAGCCCATGGCCACGCCCACATAGCGCGCCAACAGCGACCCGGCGATGCCGAGAACGGTGGTCATGATCAAGCCCAATTTGTCATTGCCCGGCTTCAAGGCGCGCGCAAGCAATCCGACGATGAAGCCGACAACGATGGTTCCGAGAATGGAAAACATGGAATTCCTTTGTGATGATGGTCAAGCCGCACCGATGGCCCGGCAGCGACTGTAATTGCATTTCTGACCACGGTTTTCCACGCAGGATCCAGGTCGTTGCAGGGCAACGGCGCACCTTGAGAATGGCCTGCATGCTCCCGGCGAGGCGATGGTGGCGCGGATCGGCACGGCGCCTTGGTCCTTGCAGGCACGATAATGGATGGTGCTATTATTTCAGTAGCTAACAGTGCTTATATTTCAAGCGCCAGCGGCCATTTTTTCTCATACTCTCGTTTTTCCAACCCGCCCCCGCTCCTCCATGCAAGCTTTGCTCGACGCCATCGCCGCCATGCCCCTGCCCGTTGAGGCCCAACGCGTCTTTCACGGGCGGGGCGGACTGCATCCGGGTTCTGAGCAGTGGTCGCTGGACGCCTACCCTCCGGTGTTCGTACTGACCAGTTTCGCACCCGCCACGGACGAAGATCTGGCCGCCATCGGCGCCGCGTTGCAGGCGCGCTGGGCGCAGATCGCACCGGCTGGCGAGCCGCTCAGCTGGGTCTTTCAGCACCGGGGCGAGGCCCTGCGCATGGAGGGCCGTAGCGAAACACGGCTGATGACCGGCGCCGTGCCCGACCCGCACATCGTGACGGAGGCTGGCGCGCACTATCGCGTGCATGTGCTGCGCGGGCAAAACCACGGCCTGTTCCTGGACATGGCCGAGGGCCGCCGCTGGGTGCGCGACCACGCGGCAGCCCGCAGCACCGACCGCTACGGCCTGAAGGTGCTCAACCTGTTTGCCTATACCTGTGCCTTCTCGGTGGTGGCGCTGCAGGCGGGCGCCAGGCACGTGGTCAACGTAGACATGAGCCATGGCGCCATCGGCATCGGGCAGCAAAACCACCAGCTCAACGGCATCACCACGGGCGCGGCGTTTTTGCCGCACGACATCTTCAGCAGCTGGGGCAAGATCACCCGCAGCGGGCCGTATGGCCTGGTCATCGTGGACCCGCCCAGCTACCAAAAGGGCAGCTTCGTGGCCACCAAGGACTACGCACGGCTGATGCGCCGCCTGCCCGACCTGCTGGCACCCGGCGGGCATGCACTGCTGTGTCTGAACGCGCCCGAGCTGGGCGTGGGCTTCCTGCAAGGGCAGATGCAGGAGCTGGCGCCTGAACTGCACTTTGTCGAACGGGTGGCCAACCCGGCTGTGTTTGCGGATGTGGACCCCGAGCGCGCCCTCAAGGTGCTGGTGTACGCCGCCCCGGACCTTTGAACAGGTTCTCAGGGCCGCTTGCGAGTGCCATTTGGGCTTTGTGGGTTATGGGTAGCTTCTGATATTCTTTGCGGCGCCTGTGTGAACCACAGGCCCACGTTCTCACGGCCTCGCCGCCTGGCGCATTCCTGGCGTGTTGGTGCGCGCTTCACCAGGTTCTTCTCCTCGACGTATGGTCCGATTTTTCTTGATTTTCATCGCCGTCTTGGCGGTCCTCTTTCGCATCGACATGCTCGATGAGGTGCAACGGGTCGCCATCGAGCCCTGGACCAGCCTGCTCGCCACCGCCAGCGCAGCGCTGATGACCCCGCTGGACTCGGATGTGGCGCACCATGGCCGCATCCTGATGAGCAAGGCCACGGGTTTTGCGGTGTCCATCGAGGCGGGCTGCAACGGCGTGGAGGCGGCCATCATCCTTATCGCCGGCATGATCGCGTTTCCTTCCAGCTGGAAACACAAGCTCGCCGGCATCGCCATTGGCATTGCGGCGGTGCAGGTCGTCAACCTGCTGCGCATCATCAGCCTGTACTACCTGGGCAAGTGGAACATGACCGTGTTCGAGTTTGCCCACCTGTACCTCTGGCAGGCGCTCATCATGCTGGATGTGCTGGTGGTCTGGATGCTCTGGATTCGCTGGATCGCCCGCCAGCAACCTCCCTCACCCCCTCAACCCCCCCTCGCCAATGCAGCTTAGTTCGGTCGGACGTTTCCTGCTGGTTGCCATCGCCAGCCTGCTGTGCCTGATGCCGCTGTGGTACTACCTGTCGCCACAACTGTCCAAGCCCGTGTTCTTCATGGCGGGCGAGGCGGCTTCCACCCTGTTCCATTGGGCACTGAGCTACACCCAGAAAGAGACCACGGCGTTGTTGAACACCACGCTCAAGGTGGTCTCCGTGCAAAACGGCCAGTTCAAGTCGGGCAAGCTTGCGCCTTTGGTGGACTACCGGCTGCTGGGCTACGGCATCGTGATCTTCTGGGCGCTGGTGCTGGCATCGTTTCCCCGTCACTGGGGACGCAAGCTGCTCATAGGCTCCTTGGCCATGCTGCCGATCCAGGCGCTCAACGTGGCCCTGCAGTGGTGCAACGATGTCTTCAACCGGGCGGGGCCTGAGGTGTTTGTGCAGACGGGACTGCCCGGGTGGGTGGCCGACGTGGTGGCATTTCTGTACCACTTCAACCTGTTCATCTTTACTGCACTGGCCCCGGTGATGCTGTGGCTGTTGTTGGACCGGGAGTTCCTGGCCAAGCTTCACGCCCAGGCGCGTGCCGCCGTGGCCGTTCAGCGGCCACAGTAAAGCGGGGAGGCCCCAGGGCGGGGCAGGGCGGGGGCAAAGCAGGGCAAGCCTGTGGCTCAGCCCAGCATCTCCATGATTGCAGCCCACTCGACCGGCTCCACGGGGGTGATGGACAGGCGGTTGCCGCGCTGCAGCACTCGCATCTGCGCCAAATCCGGGTGCTCCCGCAGCTGCGCCAAACCCACCACCCGTGTCTTGCGCTGCGCCTGCACATCCAGCTGCAGCCAGCGGGGTTTGTCGGCAGGGGATTTGGGGTCGTAGTACGGCGAGGCGGGGTCAAACTGCGTCGGGTCGGTTCGTGTGCCGCTCGCCACGCGCGCAAGGCCGGCAATGCCTGGTTCGGGGCAACTGGAGTGGTAGAACAAAACGCCATCGCCCACCTGCATGTCGTCGCGCATGAAGTTGCGGGCCTGGTAGTTGCGCACGCCCGTCCAGGGCACGGTGGCATTGGGCGCGGCCAGGGCGTCGTCGATGGAGCACTCGTCAGGCTCTGACTTCATGAGCCAATAGCGTGGTGTGGGGGCTGCGGGTGTGGACATGAGGCATTCTGGCAAAGATGGGGAAACGGCCGGTTGGGGGTTAGCACTCTCCGCCACGAAGGCTCTGCGGTAGTACACCTCTGCTATACAGAAATTCTGAGTCGCTCATGCGGTGGTGGGCCGCTTTTTTTTCCCTATGCCATTTCACCTGAACTCGCGCCTGAGCCTCAAGATGCGTTTGAGCTGGGGTATTGCCGCCGTAGTTCTGCTGGCAACCTTTGCCATTGCCACCATTGCTCTCTACTACGTTCGGCAGCAGCTTGAAAAGTCCATTGCGGAGGACCTTTTTCAGAGGCTGTCCACCATTTCCGACGCGATTGACCTCAAATTTCAAAGCCGTCGCACCCTCCTCAAGACGCTGTCAGACAGTTTTGGGGCCGTGCCGCCCGGCGAGCCAGTGAAGCTGCAGTCCTATATTGAAAAATTCCAGTCTTTAAGGGATTTGTTCGACAACGTTTCACTGATTGATCCCAAGGGGAATGTGGTTGCCAACCTCGGCGGTACAGTGGCATTCGGGGCGGTGAATGTCGCAGACCGTGAGTATTTCACAGAGTCTCTAAGGTTGGCGAAGGGGATTATTTCTCAGCCCTATAAAAACAGATATACCGGTTTTCCACAAGTCACCATGACGGAGCCGGTGTGGAATGAAGATGGGTCATTGCGCTATCTTCTCTATGGTGCCATCAACCTGAAGGATCAACGTTTTCTGGATAGTTTGCAAGGAGTGAAATTCGGCAACACCGGCTATCTCTTTATTTTGAATTCGCGGGGACTGATTATTGACTTGCCTGATAAATCCAGAATTCTCCAGCATGTAGATGCGCAAGGCGGTGCAAATGTAGTAACTGCACGGGCCATTGCAGGGTTTGAAGGCACCACCACCGGAGCAACCAGAGCAGGAGTTCCGGGCCTGTATGCCTTCAAAAGAACCAGGGAAACTGATTGGGTACTGGGTGCTTTTTTTCCAGCGTCAGAGGCGTTCGCCCCTTTGAATGCCATCGAAAAAAATGCCTGGTTGGGCGCGTTGCTCTTGTCAGTGCTTGCAGGCCTGTTGGCGGCGGCAGTCATACAGCGGCAATTGCAGCCACTCAGTGTGCTGCATGAGCGTATGCGGAACATGGACTCGACCAAAGAGTTGGACCAACTCGTCTACCATCCGGATGAAATTGGAGCACTGGCCAAGACGTTTGACGAATTGATGCGCAAGCAAAAAGCCGCTGAGCTGCAAATACGCACCATCATCGACAACATTCCGGCGCTTGTTTCGCATGTGGATACGAATTATTGCTACACGTTTATCAACGCCCGTGTGAGGGACTTGTATCCTGACAGCGGCGATTTGATCGGACGCAGCGTGCAGTCCATACGGGGTGGCGAGTTGTTCGCTCAGGTGGCGCCCCATCTGCAGAAGGCTCTAGCAGGTGAAAGTGTGCTTGCAGAAAGGCTGGGAAGTACCAAGAGTGGAGAGGTCCATAACACTTACCAAGCCCACTACATTCCCGACATCGGGCCCGATGGCAAGGTCAAAGGTGTTTTTGCGATGAGTTTTGACACTACCGCGCTAACCGCCGCATTGCATAAGCAGGAAACCAGCCAGCGGTTTTTGCGGACGATTACGGACAATATCCCTGCGCTGATCAGTTATTTTGATAGTAACAATCGAATTACCTTTGCAAATGCGACCGTGGGTGCCTGGTTAGGGGTGCAGCCAGAGGAGATAATAGGAACCCATTTGGGAAATGTGCTTGGGGCGGACAGGTATTTGTACAGGGCGTCGATGATTGAATCCGCCATGGCAGGCAATCGGGTGGAATTTGATTCAGAATTGCATCTGCAGGGCGAGCAGCGATTCACTCGCACGATTTATGTGCCAGATATTGCGCAAGATAATAGCGTTCGTGGTGTTTTTTCTTTGACCCTTGATGTCACCGAGTCGAAAGCCATAGAAAAAAAACTGGAGCAGCTTGCGCGGCAAGACGGTTTGACAGGGCTTCCCAACCGAACGGCTCTCCACGAAGCCCTGCCCATGGCGATAGCGCGATCGCAAAGAACCTGTGTTGCCATTGCCATCATGTTTCTGGACATTGATTGTTTCAAGCAGATCAATGACGAATACGGCCACGGCGTCGGAGACGGGGTGTTGATCGAATTCGCTGATCGATTGAAGAAAACGCTTCGTGTAACGGATTCTGTGTACCGACTGGGCGGCGATGAGTTTGTGATCGTGATGGAGCACCTTGCTGATCGCGATGCTCCCAAGGGCGTGGCAGAAAAGATTGTGGATCTCATCCGTTCTGCCCGTTTTGATGAGACCTTGAGTCTGAAGGTGACCACCAGCATCGGCGTGGTGACCGGCGTCCCCAAAGAAGATGCGGACGCAAAGGCGCTGCTCGAAAAATCGGATGCCGCTTTGTATGCAGCCAAGGCCTCAGGCCGGGACCGGTTTCACCTGGTAGAAATGCAAAGTGCATGATGGGCCGGTCTGAGATGCGAATGCGAATGCGAATGTGAATGTGAATGTGAATATCAGCATCTCGCAAACTAATGAATGAGGGGCGTTGCCGTGGGAAAACCCCAATGCAACGGCAAGAGCAAATGGCAAACCATGGCAAAAATCACCCGCTAGCAGTCGACACCCGTACGGAAGCACTGGATAAACACCGCAAACGGTCTGCAGGCACCTGGGTTCTGGCACTGTTTGCGCTGCCATTTGCTGGTGTAGGCATCGGCTCCTTGTTGCTGGCCGTGCTGCCCACGCTGTACGACTGGACGCGCATGCAGTCCTGGCAGCCTGTGGAGGCAACGCTGCTGTCAGCCAAGCTGCACACCAGCCGCAGCAAAAACTCCAACACCTACAGCGTGACGGCCAGCTACCGGTTTCAGGTGGCGGGGCAAGAGGTGCACGGCAAAAGGGTGGCCATCAACGAGCGCTCAGACAACATCGGCGATTTCAATCAGGAGCTGGGTGCGCGGCTGGAGCGCGCGCTTCGCAACGGCCAGACCGTGCAGGCCTGGGTCAACCCCTCGGATGTGTCGGATTCCGTGATTGACCGCAGCCTGCGCTTGGGCTTGCTGGCGTTCTGGATGGTGTTTGTGCTGGTGTTTGGCGGCTTTGGCGTGGGCATGCTGGCCTATGTGTGGGACGCGCGCAAAAAGGATGCTGCGCGGCGCCCCGAGACCGAAGCGGAACCCTGGCTGGCGCGGCCGGAGTGGGCAAACAACCACATCCGGTCGCACAAGCGTTTGGAGGTGTGGGTGGCCTGGGGTTTTGCCACGGTGTGGAACCTGCTGGCACTACCAGCCGCCATTGGTGGCGGGCCCCAGATGCTGCGCACCGAGAACTACGCGGCCCTGGGCGCGGTGTCGCTGTTTGTGCTGGTAGGCCTGGGCCTGCTGGTGTGGGCCGTGCGCGCAACGCTCGATGCTCGGCGCTATGGCGAGGTGTACCTGCAGCTGGACCCTTTTCCAGGCTCCATCGGTGGGCACTTTGGCGCCACCATGTCGCTTAGCGTGCCCTTCCAGGCGGGGCTGCACTTTGATGTGACGTTGAGCTGCGTGTTGCACTACCGCACGCGGTCGGCCGGCAAAAGCGGCTACGAGTCTCGCGAAAGCGTGGTGTGGCAGACCGAGGGCGTGGCACAGGTGGCGCCGCATGCGCAGGGCGTGGAGCTCAGCTTTCGGTTCAACGTGCCCCGTGGCCTGCCGCAGTCGCAAGAAGTGGACACCGAATACCACGCATGGCGGGTGCACATTGAAAGCGCCGACCCGGCCCTTGCCTTTGCGCGAACCTTTGATGTGCCGGTTTACGCCACGGGTGAAACGTCCGATGACCTGGCGGCAGACGCGGCGCAGCACCCCCTGCAGCAACTGACGCGCGACGCGCAGGTGGACGAAGTGAGCGATCTGGAGCCCATCCCCGGCGGGGTGCGGCTGTATCTGCCCTATGGGCGGCTGTTGCGCCAGAACCTGGTATGGCTGGGCATGGGCGGCGCTCTTCTCGGATTTGGCGTGATGGCGGGCCGCATGGGGGCGCCAACGTTGTTCCCCGTGGTGTTTGGCGGCGTGGGCGGGGCCATGGTGGTGTGGGGCTTTTATGCGCTGTGCAACAGCCTGCGCGTGCAGCTGGACCAAGACGGCTTGCAGACCGAGCGCCGCTTGCTGGGCCTGAGGCTGGCTTGGCACCGCGTGCCCGCCCGCGATATTGCGCGTTTGGCCGTCAAGGAGAGTTATTCAACCCAGACGGGCACCCGCCACATGACCTTCTTTCGTGTGCAAGTGGATCTGAAAAACGGCAAAAAAATTGCCATTGCCGACAGCCTACGCGGTCGCGAGGCGGCCGATAAGTTGCTGGAGTCCATCGCATCCGCGACCGGCTATCGGCGGTAGAGCCCAGGAGCGTTTCAGCCCGCCTTGCGAAACGTGAGGTTGATGCGGTAGCTGCCCGTCATCGGGTGATGAGCCTCAGGTAGCGGCAACACCCCATGAAACCGCAGCCGCGCCGGGCCGCCCCACACCACGACATCTCCATGCATCAGCGCAATGCGCCGCGCCTTGTCGGAGCGCTGTGCGCCGCCCCACAGAAACACCGCCGGAATGCCGAGCGACACGGACACGATGGGGTGCGCGTAGTTGCCCTCGTCCCGGTCCTGGTGCAGCGACAGCCGGGTGCCAGGGGCATATCGGTTGATGAGGCAGGCGTCGGGCGCAAAGCCGGGGAAGCCCGCTGCTTGCGCCGCGTTAAATGCCAGCTGGCGCAATAGCGGCGGCATGGCGGGCCAGGGCTGGCCGCTGTCGGGGTCGAGGGGGTCGTAGCGGTAGCCGCTGCGGTCGCTCACCCAGCCGAGTCTTCCGCAGTTGGTCATGGCCACCGACATGCGCAGGCCCCCGGGGGTGATGAGGTGCCGAAAGGGGGCTTGTGCCGTCACCTGCTGCACCGCTTGCAGCAGGTCCGCCGCCTGCTCCAGCGCAAAGCCGCGCAGCACCATGGCGCCGGGCTCCAGCACCTCGGGCGGCTGGGCAGGCTGGGGTGGGTCGTCGAAAAGGCTCGGGCTCATAACGGTGGCAATCCATGGCGGCAGTGTGGACCACAGCTGTCGTCGTCCCCGGAGGAGAAGGCGCGAAGCGGCACAGGGGGAACATCATCCAGCATCGTGAAAGATCACACCCAGCGTGTGCCGCTGCCCGCTGCGCAAGCGGCTTACGCCATGTCGCATCTGCACGCGGTACGGCCCGCGCGTGCCCTGCACGGGGCGGTGGTGCACGGCAAACACCACGGCGTCGCCGCGCAAAAGCGGCACCACCTCGGCCCGCGACTGCATGCGCGGGCGCTGCTCGGTCAGCACGAATTCGCCGCCAATGAAGTCGCGCCCGGGCTCTGACAGCAGCACCGCGACCTGCAGCGGAAACACATGCTCGCCATACAGGTCCTGGTGCAGGCAGTTGTAGTCGCCAGCGCCGTATTGCAGCAGCAGCGGGGTGGGGCGCATCTGGCCAGCGGCATGGCAGCGGGCAATGAAGTCGGCATGCCGCGTGGGGTAGCGCACATCGATGCCCATGGCGGTGTTCCACTGGTTGGCGATGGGCGCCAGGTGGGGGTACAGTGCCTCGCGCAGCCCGGCCACCACACCGGGCAGCGGGTAGCTGAAGTACCGGTATTCGCCCTGGCCAAAGCCGTGGCGCTGCATCACCACGCGGCTGCGGAAGGTGCTCTCATCCGTGTTGCCATACAGGCGGGCCAGCGCGGCACATTCGGTGGCGCTGAGCAGTTGCGGCAGTACCGCGTTGCCTTGCTGGTGCAGGGCCTCCGTGGTTGTTGGCCAGTCGATGGCAACTGCACGCTGCGCCCAATCGTCGTTCTTCAGACCGGGTTGGTGAGACAGCGGGCCAGCGCTCATGCCGCCTTCTCCACGGGTTGCGGCGCCGGGTCTGCGGCGGATTCGCGCGTCAATAGCGCCCGTTTACGCTCCACGCCCCAGCGGTAGCCCGACAGCGCACCATCACTTTTCACCACCCGGTGGCAGGGTATGGCTACCGCCAGCGCATTGGCAGCGCAGGCCTGCGCCACGGCGCGCACGGCGGTGGGGGCGCCGATGCGCTGGGCCACCTCGGCGTAGCTCGCGGTCTGTCCGGCGGGGATGGCCTGCAGGGCCTGCCACACGCGCTGCTGAAAGGCCGTGCCGCGCACATCCAGCGGCAGGTTCAGCCCCAGGCCCGGGGCCTCCACAAACGCCACCACCTGTGCCACCAGCGCTTCAAACGCGGTATCCCCGCCGATCAGGTGGGCCTGCGCAAAACGGTCCTGCAGGTCGCGCACCAGGGTGTCGGCGTCGTCGCCCAGCAAGATGGCGCAGATGCCCCGGTCGCTCTGGGCGACCAGAATGGCGCCCAGCGAACACTGGCCAATCGCAAAGCGAATGTCTTGCGCCGCCCCCCCCGCGCGGTAGCGGCTGGGCGTCATGCCCAGCACCTGGGCCGATTGTTCGTAAAAGCGGCTGCTGGACTGGTAACCCGCGCTGTAGATGGCATCCGTCACCGAGGCCGTGGGTGCGTTGTCGAGCGCACTGCGCAGGCGCTGCGCACGCTGGGCGGCGGCATACGCCTTGGGCGTGAGGCCCGTGGACTGCTTGAAGATGCGGTGCAGGTGTGACGGGCTCAGGCCCATCTGGGCGGCCAACGCATCCAGCGTGGGCGCCTCACCGGCGGCAGCGCCTTCGATGATGCGGCAGGCCTCGGTGACCAGCGCGGCGTGGTGCGACAACGCCGTGGGCAGCAGGGGCTTGCAACGCTGGCAAGGGCGAAAGCCTGCGGCTTCTGCATCCGCGCAGCTTTCGTGAAACCGCACATTTTCCGGCCGGGGTGCACGCGCCGCGCAGCTGGGGCGGCAGTACACACCCGTGGTCTGCACCGAATACCAGAAGCTGCCGTCCGCCGCCGCGCTGCGCGCCGCCACCGCCGCCCAGCGCGGGTCGGCCTGGGTGGCGGCGGCCTGTGCGGCCTTGGTGGAGGGGGTGACGCGGTGGGGCATGGCGATGGCGTAGGTAAATGGTCGGTCCGGGGCGTTGGCGCTGCGCTGGGTGGCGTTCGGGTTCATGGTGGATGGCTCACAAGGGGGTTGCGATGCCATGCACTCTAGGGATGGGGTGCGCAGTGTGCACTCCGAAGCTTGCTTTTGAATTCTGCGCTTTTCGGGGGCCAAGGGTCTTAGGCTCAGATTGCTACTATATTGATAGCTTTTAGCGATTTGTAGATAAGCGCTAGGGGCAAAAAACACTCAAACTTCTGGTGGCTGCAACGGCCGGGGCCGCCGTTTGCCCGTGCCGCCCCAGCGCAGCGCGTCTTCTCCGGGAATGCCCAGTGGGTTGTTGGCCGGTTCAGTCAGTGGCGCCAGCAAGGCGTGCAGGTCGGCCTCGCTGAATTTGACCGAGCCCTCGGCATCGTGGCCCAACACGCCCTGGGCCAGCGCGGCCTTGCGGGCCTGCAGCTCCAGCATGCGTTCTTCGATGCTGCCTTCCACCACCAGTTTGTAGACAAACACGGGCTGGTCCTGCCCGATGCGGTGGGCGCGCGCGGTGGCCTGCTCTTCGACGGCGGGGTTCCACCAGGGGTCGAGGTGGATCACGGTGTCGGCGGCGGTGAGGTTCAGGCCCAGACCACCGGCCTTGAGGCTGACGAGCAGGATGGGGGCGCTGGTGTCGTCCTGCGCCTGGAACTGCCGCACCACCGCGCCACGCTGGCGGGGTGGCGTCTGGCCGGTGAGGGTGAGGTAGGGCAGGGCCAGGGTGTCGAGCAGCTCGGCCGCCAAGCCCAGCATCTCGGTGAACTGCGAGAACACAAGCACGCGGCGGCCTTCATCGACCAGGGCGGGCAGCATGTCGGCCAGTAGTTCTAGCTTGGCGCGCTCCATGGTGTGGGCCGTTTTCGTGGTGCCTTTTACCAAGCGTGGGTCGCAGCAGACCTGGCGCAGCTTGAGTAGCGCATCGAGGATGGTGATCTGCGCGCCGTCAAAGCTCTGGCGCTCCAGCGCGCGGCGCACCTGTTTGTCGGCCGTGGTGCGCACGGCCTCGTACAGCTCGCGCTGTTTGCCTTGTAGCTGCACGCGCTGGATGACTTCGGTGCGCGGCGGCAGTTCGGTCGCCACGTCCTGCTTGCGGCGGCGCAGGATGAAGGGGCGCACGCGCTGGGACAGCAACTGCGCGCGCAGGGTTTCGCCGTTCTCCTCGATGGGCTTGCGCCAGCGGGCGTTGAAGCTGCGCACATCGCCCAGAAAGCCGGGCATCAGGAAGTCAAACTGTGCCCACAGCTCGCCCAGGTGGTTCTCCAGCGGCGTGCCCGTCAGGCACAGCAGGTGTGGGGCCTGCAGCTTGCGCAGGGCGCGGGCGCTGCGGCTGCCGGCGTTCTTCACCATCTGCGCTTCGTCCAGGATCAGAAGGTGGAATGGCTGTGCGGCCAGCGCTTCCACGTCGCGCCAGAGGAGTGGGTAGGTGGTCAGGACCAGGTCGTGGTCGGCAATCTGCAGGTGGCGCTGGCCACGGCTCGCGCCGTGCAGCGCCAGCACGCGCAGGCTGGGGGCCATGCGGGCGGCCTCGGCTTGCCAGTTGAAGAGAAGTGAGGTGGGCAGCACCACCAGGGCGGGGCGGGTCAGGCGCCCGGCCTCCTTTTCGGCCAGCACATGGGCCAGCGCCTGTGCGGTTTTGCCCAGGCCCATGTCGTCGGCCAATATGCCGCCCAGGCCCTGCGCGCGCAGGTACTGCAGCCAGGCCAGGCCCTCCAGTTGATAGGGGCGCAGCTGCACCTGAAGTCCCTGAGGCGCGGCCACCGGCTGCGGGGTGCCGATGGTGCGCAGGCGCTTGGCGAGCTGGGCCAGGCCCACGTCGCCCTGCAGCTGCCAGCTGTTGTCCCAGCCGTTGACGGTGCCCACGCGGTGGGCCAACACCAGCCCGGCGCGCAGGGCTTCGATGCGGCGTGCCTCCCACGCGCCCAGGTGCAGCGGGTCGCCTTCCTTGCGCTGGTTGCGGGTCGGGTCGGTCAGCAGATCGACCATGGCGCCCACGATGGCCTTGAGCGGCCCGGCTGGCGCGTCGATGCGTTTGCCGCCCGGTGCGCGCAGCGAAATGATGGCGATGTCGTCGATGGCCGCCATCTGCCGGGCGTTGAGCCAGCGGGCATCGCGGCGCAGCAGGTCGGCCAGCATGGGGGCCAGGTCCAGCGTTTCGCCGTCGATCTCGATCCCCAGGCTCAGCAGCCAGGCGCCTTCGCGCTCGGGAAGCATGAGCTTTTGCACCGGGCGCTCGCGCTCACCAAGGGGGCCATCCACCTCCTTGCCCAGCAGTTCGCCGGTGTCGGGGGCAATGATGAGCTTCCAGCGCTGTACGGGCACGCTTTCGTGCGCAAAGCCGGGGTGCACCACCACGCTCCAGCCTTCGGCGCGCAGTTGGGGGATCTGTTCGGCCCAGAAGTCACCAAAGTGCGCCTCCTGCGCCAGCGTCCACACGGGGCCCAGCGGGGTGGCGGCGGCGCGGTGGCGCCATTGCAGCTTTTTCGCATCGACGGGGATCAGGCCCAGGTCCCACACGCGGTCCATGGCGTCCGCCTCGGCACCCAGGTTGCGCTGCATGCGCACCACGGGGCCGCCGGTGTCGAACAGGTCTTGCACGGGGGCGGGCCGGGCGTTGAGGATGGACGTGGGGGCGGGCGTCTGCCAGGTGGCGCCGGCGTCGGTGCGGTAGGTCCAGTCAATCTGCACCAGCGTCACACTGTCGCCGCGCGGGCCCAGCTTGCCCTGCGGTTGCAGGCCCAGCAGGCCGTCGCCCCGGCCCAGGGTCATGAGCGTGATGCGGGGGCGGAAGTGGCCGGTGGTTATGCCGGGGCTGTCGGTTTGAACGGACGTATGAGGCGCATCGTTGCGCAGCAGCGCCATCACGCGCGCGGCTTCCGCATCGCTCAGGGGCGCTAACGCCTGCAGCTGGGCGGGCCCGGCCTGGGTGCGCAGGGCCTGCACCCAGGCCTGAACCAACGCCGCCCGGTCAGAGCGGGGCGGGATGGGTTCTGTAGGGCGGGCACCGGATGCAGGCATAGGCCGCCGATTGTGCCGTGGCGGCCGTGTGCCGGGCGGCGTTTAGAACTCCCAGGCCATGCCCACCTGGCTGAACGTGCGGCCGTTGCCACGGCCCACGGCGGCGGATGCTTTGAGCCCGTCGGTGATGGCGTAGCGCAGGCCCACGGACTTGTCCGGGCGCGACCTTTGTTCGCCGTAAACCTCGGAAGTGAGTTGCAGTTGTTCAGTGAGCGGAATCTCGTAGCCCACGGCCCAGGTGGCCGCGCGGTGGCGGGTGCCTTGTGCCTTGACCGATTTGTGGCCCGCGTTGAGGTGCAGCACCTGCGCATTGGCCAACCGGTAGCTGGCCAGCGCTGTGAGGGCGGTTTCGCGCTCGGTGAAACGCTGTGGGGTGGCGTGGTCGCGAACGCGGGTGTGGCCCATGTCGAACCGCGCCCCCACCGACCAGCCTGTTTCGTTCTGGATGGGCACCCACTTCACACCCCAGCCATGCCCGTGGAAGGTGGTGGATGCACCCATGGCCGTGTCTTTGGCGCGTGCCAGCGAGACCTCCATTTCCAGCTGCGGCGCGATGCCAGCGCCAAAAAGCAGCTCGGCACCTCGGGTCTTGTCATCGCGGCCGAAGACACCTTCGAGCTTCATGGCGCCTTGGGTCAGCGTGCCCGCATCGTCGGTGTGCATGGGCGCTTCGGCGTGGGCGTGCAAGCCGCTTGCCAGGCTGGACAGTGCGATGCAAAGGGGCGCGATTTGCGAGGGTTTTGTGGCTTTGGGGGGGCGTCTCATGGGGTCTCTCTTTGTAGTGGGATTCGAATTATTGCGGGGCGGGTCAGGCGCATCGTCAGTCGGCAGAACGGGGTGGGGCGGCAGGCCATCGCAGCTCAATGCCAAAGCCCGAAGCACAGCCTGGCAGCACCGTGTGGCCCCCGTGCGCGCGCGCCACTAGGTCGGCCAGCACCAGCCCCAGGCCGCGCATGGCGCTGCCTTCGCCATAGGCTTGCTGCTGCAGCGATTGCTGCAAACGGGCTTTGGTGTGGGGCTGGCAGCCGTCGCCATCGTCCTGCACGCGCAACACGGTGTCGACGCCCTCCTGCAGCGCCGTGATGGTGACCTGGTGGGCGTTGAAACGGTGCGAGTTGTCCAGCAGGTTCAGCAGGGCGGCGGCCAGCAGATCGGGGTCGGCGTCCACTGGGGTGGTTTGTTGGATGGAGATGGCCATGTCGTGAAACGCCAGCGCATCGATGAGCTGGCGCAGGTCAACGTTTTGGCGCTGTGGCTCCATGCCGCTGCGAAACATCATCAGCAGCGCTTGCATGACCCGACCGAGCCTGCCCGCAGCGTCTCGCGCGCGCACCAGGCGCGGCCTTATCGACTCGGGCGCCTCTTTGATCGCCAGGGCCAGTTGCACGTCGATACCCGCCACCGGCGTGCGCAGGGCATGGGCCGCGTGCGAGGTGAACGCGCGTTCGCTGATGATCCGCTGTGCCAGCCGGTGCCCCAGGTCCCCAATGGCCTGCTCGATGGGATGCAGCTCCTGCCTCGGTGCTGCCTTGGGCGCGGTGTCGGGCCGAAGCGGGTCATAGTGCTGCACGCCCTGGCCCAGCGCTGCCAGTGGGCGAAGCTCCTGCCGAATCCGCCAGTTCATCAGCAGGGCCGACAGCAGGCCCATCGACAGCGCCGCCATCAGCGTGTACCAGACCACTTCTCCGTGCACCTCGTCGCGCTCCGTGCGGCTTTGCGCCACCACCAGGAATTGCCCGGGGCGCTGGCTGAATACCGACGTGAAGGCGCGCCATTGCCCGTCTTGCGTCCAGGCGATCGCCTCGGTGGGGGCGGTTTGCAAGGCCAGCTCGGGGGCCTTGTGCGAGCGGCTTTTCACGCGGCCCGACGGAGCGTCCACCACCTGCCAGACTAGGTGTTCTTCATACGAAAAGTGTTTGGTGGCGCTTTGGCCGCTGGTGGCCAGATCGGGCTGGATGGCCATGACGCTGTGAAAAATCTCAGCAGCCTCTCGCAGTTCCTGGTCCATGAGTTCGCCCATTTCGTGGGCGATCACGTACCAGACGACCACGGAGGTCAACAGGCCGAACGCGATGGAGATAAACAGCAGCGATTGGACGAGCCGCCCCCGGATGGACGGCGGTTTTGTCTCGCCCGTGCGCGTACCCATGTCGTTAGCCCGTAGAGGCCGTTAGGGCCGTCGGCGGGGCAACGGGTACAGGAATGCGGTAGCCCATGCCCCGCACCGTCTGGATCACGTCCTTGCCCAGTTTGCTGCGCAGATTGAAAACGTGCACCTGCAGCGCGTTGCTGGCCAGGTCGCTGTCCAGCCCCAGCACCAGTGCCTCCAGATCCGACGTGGAAACCGTGCGCCCCGCGCGCAACACCAGCGCCTCCAGCACCGCCCATTCACGGGCGGTCAACTCCACCCGCTGGCCGTGCAGCCGCACTTCCTTGTCGGCCAGCAGCACCTCCACCGCGCCAAATGCCTTGCTGGGAGTGCCGCCGGTCATCCGGCGGGACAGTGCACGCAGCCGGGCACACAACTCCTCGGGGGCAAAGGGCTTGACGAGAAAATCGTCAGCACCGCTGTCCAGCCCATGGATGCGGTCACTGAGCATGTCACGCGCGGTGAGCACCAGGGCCGGTGTCTTAGCCCCTTTGGCGCGCAGGCTGCGCAGCCAGTCGAGGGCGGAGCCATCGGGCAGGTTCCAGTCCAGCAGCCAGGCGTCGTAGGGCTCTGTGATCAAACCCCGGGCTTGCGCCAGGGTGGTGCACCAGTCCACCAGATAGCCGTCGTGCTGCAGAAAATCCCGCAAGCCTTCGCCCAGAGTGTGATCGTCTTCCAGCAGCAACAGTCGCATGCGAGCCTGGTCCGTCAAAAGTGCTGCTTGGTGCCGGTGACCATGGCCCGCACGAGGCGCACCCGCTCCAGCCGCCCCATCACGATGGCCGCCGCAGCGTGCAACCCTGCCGCCAGCAGCAGTCCGTTGGCCAGCACCTCGTGCAACTCCATCAGCCATTCTTCGCCGAAGAATGTGTCGGTGGTTTGCATCCACCCCGTCACGCCCAGGGCCAGAACGATGGCCATCAAGACCAGCATCATCAGCGCCCCGAGGGGGTTGTGGCCCACGTAGACCGGATGCTCGCCATTGCGAAGTGCGCCCAGATGCTTTGCCAGCCTGCGCGGGGTGGGGAAAAAGTCGCTGAACCGCGCGTGCCGGCTGCCCACGAAGCCCCAGACCAGTCGCGCCAGCACCAGGGCGCTGGCGGTGTAGCCCACCCACTCGTGTGCTGTTTTTCCGGGCTCCAGAACAAACTGGTTCAGGACCACGCAGCTCACCAGGCTCCAGTGAAAAATGCGGACAAACGGGTCCCACACCTTGGTGGCGGCAGGGGGGGGTGGAGAGGGACGGGCTTCATGGGCGACTCGGGGTGCAGGCGAGGGGCAGGACGGGACGCTTCGCTGAGGCTTACTTACGCTCGATTTCAGCGCCAGTGGCGGGGTCGAAATAGATCTCCACCTTCTTGCCCGCCTTGTCCAGACCGTAGATTTCGTAGCACTTGCCTTTGCTGACCTTGAAGGTGCGGATCTGGTAGCCCTGCTTTTCGAGCCCGGCCTTGAAGTCGGCTTCTTTCATCCATTTTTCTTCTGGAACATTGCAGGTGGGGCCCGCAAATACAGCGGTAGAACCAAGGGCGAGAACAAGGGCGGTGATGTGCAGTTTCATGGTGAATGTTGGTGTCAGTGGGTTTGAACATGTGGACTGACTGCCCACAAACTGCATTGGACGCGGCCAAGATTAAGTGGGGATGAAGCCGCACTGCGGCGCGCCGGACACAGGCCACAGATGCGCTGCACCTCCAGGAAAACTTTTGTTAACAAGGGGGATGGTGGAAGGTGCTGCGGTGAGTGGGGCCGCCGCAGACAACGCAAGGACAGCCTTCGGCAGCCAATTGGCTTGGGGGACGGCTCTGCGCCTGCATACACCGCTGGCTGTAGCGCAACCGAGCTGTTCCGTTCGCGAAGGACTTGTCCCCAGCGTCGCCCCTTACCTGGGCAGTGGCCTTCGTGCTAACCGCTCAGCACCCGCGCAAACAGCTCGTTGCGAAAGTGGATGCCCAGGCGCGCAAAGGCGCGGTTGCGGTAGGTTTTGACGGTGGGCACGCCCAGCCCCAGGTCGCTGGCGATGCCCTCGTGTGTCATGCCCTGCAGCAGGCGGGCACACACGTCCAGCTCGCGGTCCGTGAAGTCGGCGTGCACACGCAGCAGGCGCTCACGCAGCGCGGGCAAGCTGGCGGGCAGGGGGCCGTGCCGGGCAGGGTGTTCGGCCTGCGGCAATGCCAAGCCGGCGCTTCCAGACCGTGGCCAGGCGGCGGGTGCCAGGGTGTCGCTGTGCGACAGTGCAATGTGTTTGCGTGCCAGCGCCAGCAGCACGGGCGCCACCGCCTCGAAGCCGCCGATGTGGGCATCGCGGAAGGGTTTTTGGTGCTGGTGGCGGTAGAAGTTGACGGCAAATACCGATCCATCGCTTTCGTATTCGACTACCGACACGCGCTCGGCCACGCCATGGGCCTCGTACACCCGGGCGCGGTGCTCTCCATCGACCTCCCGGGCCGTCAGGTGGCACAGGCGGGTAGGGGATTCTGCGGGCGCCGCTTCGTCAAAGGAGCGGCCCCAGGTGCGGTCATGGCGGTAGGGGCCTGAGAGGTAGGCCCACCAGCAGTCCTGCGTGGTGTCTGGCACGCCCAGGCTGGCCGACATGAACAGCGTGGGCTTGCAGCGATGCCCTGTGCGGTACACCGACCACGAGGCAGCCGGCAGCACGGGGGCCAGGTCCTGCAGCAAGCCCGACGCAAAACCGGGTTCGCCCAGCCGGTGCACCATGCCCGCCAGCGCATGGCCCGCCGGGCCCGTGGTGGCCTGCCTGCCGGTGGCAGACGGTGGGGAAGGGGTCCATTGCCTCATGGCGGGCAGGGGTGGGGGTTACGCCGTGTCATTGCGTTGTCATCCTCTGGGATGACAGGGGGTTTGCGCCACGGGATTTACGCTAGGTTCATAACCAATAGGGTTTACGCAAACCGGGATGCAGCGGCCGCCTCGCTCTGGGGTGAACCGCTTGCCTGAACCCTGTTTGCGTAAGTCATGACTCATTCTGCAGCCCAAGCCCTCTTATGCCTGACCTACCGACCCTGGCCGAACCTCGGCTGAAGTTCTTTGCCGATCTGCGTGTGGAAGTGGGGGCACCCCAGCAGGTGGGGCAGACCGTGCATGGCCTGCGCCGCCTGATTCCCATCACCGGCGGTACCGCCACGGGCGATGGCTGGAGCGCCCGGGTGCTGCCAGGCGGTGCGGATTTTCAGCTCATCGTGAATGACCGGCTGTCAGAGCTGGATGCGCGCTACGTGCTGGAGACCGACGCAGGCGACTTCATCTATGTACAGAACCGGGCCGTGCGCTCCGGGCCGCCGGAGCTGATTGCCCGCCTGGTGCGCGGCGAGCCGGTGGACCCGGAGCAAATCTACTTCCGCTGCAGCCCGAGCTTCGAGACCGCTGCCCCCGCGCTCTCCTGGATGGGCGAGCGCATGTTTGTGGGCACGGGTGCCCGCTATCCCGACGCTGTGGTCATGCGTTTTTTCGAGCTGCTTTAGGAGCCCGGTTCCTCCTTCTGACCACCCAGCGCTGCATTCTTTTTTCCCTTGACCACACTGACAGAACTCCTGGAGACAACCATGACGCCTTCTTTCCATTCCGCCCCCGCCGCCGATGCACGAAAAAGCGGCACACGCCGCACACTGCTTGCCACAGCGGTCACTCTGGCCGCCAGCCTGCTGCCCTGGTCGGGCGCGCAGGCGCAAGCCAGTGGCGGCGCGTATCCGAACAAGCCGGTGCGCATCATCGTGGGCTTTCCGGCGGGCACGGGGCCCGATATCGTGGCGCGCCTGCTGGCGCAAAAGTTGTCGGAAGGCTGGGGCAACCTGGGCGTGATCGTGGACAACAAACCCGGCGCTGGTGGCCTCATTGCAGCGGGCGAAGCAGCCCGCGCCGCGCCGGACGGCTACACGATCATGCTGGGCGAGACGGGCCAGCTCAGCATCGCCCCGAGCAGCTACAACAAGCTGCCCTACGACCCGGCCAAGGACTTCGCCGCTGTGAGCCAGGTGGTCACGTCCGACTTTGTGCTGCTGGTCAACCCCCAAAAGGTGCCGGCACGCAACGTGAAGGAGTTTGTGGACTGGACCAAGCAGCAGAAGGGCCTGTTCCTGGCCACCTTTGGCGCCGGCACTCCGGGGCATTTTGGCGCCTTCATGTTTGGGGACGCGGTCAAGCTCAAGCCAGAGCCCGTGCACTACAAGAACACGTCGGATGCGCTGGGCGGCCTGTTCAGTGGCGACGTGCAGGGCGTGTTTGCCAGCGTGGGGCTGGCCGCGCCCAACGTGAAGGCTGGAAAGCTCGCCGCGCTGGGCACCACCGGGGCCACGCGCACGCCCACGCTGCCCGATGTGCCCACCATCAAGGAGCAGGGCTACGCCAATCTGGAGTTCTCATCGTGGTTTGGCATCGTGGCCCCCGCCAAGACGCCCCCCGAGATCATTGCCAAGCTCAATGCCGACATCGTGCGGGCCGTGCAGTCGCCTGAAGGCAAGGCGAAGATGGAAGAGGCCGGTTTCCGCGTGACGGGCACCAGCCAGCAGGATTTTGCTCGCACCATTGCCGCCGACACGGTGACCTGGGGCAAAGCGGTGGCCGCCACGGGTTTCAAGGCCGATTGATGCGCCCAGACTCTAGGGTCACGCCATCTGCGGCTAGCCCTCGCAGGTTCTCAGCAGGATTACCGAGATGCCTTGGGTGCGGGCAACTGCAGCTGCGCCTCCTGCACCACGCGAACGCAGTCCTTCAAGTGCTGCTCGCCAAGGTAGCGCAGCGTGGCATAGCCAATGGTGGCAGCCACAGCCTGTCCCGCGAGGGGAACATACTTGGCGGCCTGTTTGGTCGTCAGGCGAAGACCCACGGTCTGCGTGGCGCGGATGACCAGCTCGCGCGTGATCAGCTTGCCGATCAGCACCGACCCCACAAGGCTCACCGCTTTTTGCACCTGCTCGCGCTTGTTCGGGTCGAGTTGGTCAATCTGCGCCGCCGACAGGCCGAACTCGGCATTGATCTGCGGTAGCAGGCGTGAGAGCAGTGCGGCATCCACCGCCCAATCGAGCCCGGGCACGGGCACGGCACTGGCGGCGGCAGCCACCAGGGCACGCCGATGGAGCAATTTGCGGCTGCGTTGCACGGCGGCAGCCAAGGCGGGATTGCCAGCTGCCATCTGCAGGGAAGTGGGCATGGTTGGGTGGTATTGAATGAAATGTCGGTGAAAGAAGGAGCGGCTGCCAACAGTAGCAGTGAATCCATCATTTCATCAGTTTTTGCCCTTCACAAGGCTGTATACCGCCAGCAGCAGCATGGCGCCCACCACCGAAGCGATCCAGCCTGCGGCCTCGCCTTGCTGGTACCAGCCCATGGCTAGGCCCAGATAGCTGGCCAGAAATGAACCCGCCACCCCGAGCAGTGCGGTCATGATCCACCCCAGCTTGTCATCCCCCGGCTTGAAGGCCCGGGCCAGAAGACCCACCACCAGACCGACCACCAGCGTTCCGATCAATGACACCATAATTGTTTCCCCTTGTGTTGTTACGACGGCGATGCGCTGACTCTAAAGAAGGCGGGAAAGTGGGGGTGTCGGACAACGCGCCCTGTGGGCGTCCCGTCTGGTGGCGCGCCGTCGCCTGTTCTCGCCATGCATTCGCTTTCGCTCCGCGTGTCGGCGCCGTTGGATGACGCTGCAAGCGGTCGGTAGCGGGTTGTGGGTGCTGTCTGACATCCTGGTGCGGCGGGTGCTTGCCAAGCCAGCGTGCGCTGGGCCCTACATTCAAGCGTCTGCACTTTAAGGAAGACTGATGACCCAAACCCCCAAGACCCGTTCTTTCTCCCTGGTGTTGATGGCCGCGCTGGCCCTGGGGGGCGCCGTGGCGCTGCCCACCACTGCGGCCGCACAAAATGGCGATGAGGCTTCGCTGGCGCGCGGTGCGGTACCGGACACGACCCCTCAGCAACGCTACCAGACCGCCATCCGCGAGGCAGGCGGTGGCCTCAAGGTCAGCCTGGAGGAATGCCGCACCATGGCTGCGGCGGAGCGCAGAAGCTGTGAGTCCCAGGCCCGGGCACGCTATCAGGCCGACATGGCCACTGCCAAAGCCATGTTGCGCGACCCTTCGCTGGGCCCGGTGAATGTGGTGGGAGGCCCGATCCGCAGCACCGAAACGGTGTACGAAATCAAAAAGTAACCGGTGCCGCAGGCCGGCAGTTACTTTGCTTGCGCGGTGTCGCCGTCGGCAGTGCCCGCCACGCGGCGCGCACCATTGAAGCGGCGGGCCCAGTAGGCTACGCCCATGTCTTCCACACGGATCTGGGCGCCGCTGCGGGGAGCATGGATGAACTTGTTGTCCCCCACGTAGATGCCCACGTGGCTGAAATTGCGGCGCATGGTGTTGAAGAACACCAAATCACCCGGCTGGAGCTCTTTTTTGTCGATGACCTGGGTGGCGGCAGCTTGCTGATCTGCACGGCGGGGCAGCAAAAGGCCCACGGTCTGTTCGTACATGGCACGCACGAAGCCGCTGCAGTCAAAGCCTGTTTCGGCACTGCTGCCACCACGCTTATAGGGCACGCCCAGAAACCCCATGGCGTTGACCACCAGGGAAGATGCCTGGTCGGCCACGGTGTGGGCCCGGTCCGCCACCTTGTGGCTCACGTCTTCCAGCCGCGTCAGCAGGCCTTTGTCCGTGATGAAACGGTCCATATCGTCAGGGTTTGCCGCTTGCGGCGCAGCCTGGGCGGTGGTGGCGCAGGCCAGGAGAAGTATGCAAAGCCATCGGGACATGGGGGCGAAGGGTAACACGCAACGCTTGCTTATCGAAAATAATCACCTTTGCAAGCCGTTGATTTCGTTGAAGTAAATCAAAACCCCGGGTTTCCCCAGGGATCACAAGGCCCTGAAAGCCCCTGCAGGCACACTCCGACGATGCACCTCGGGCGTCGCCCGGGGACGGGTGGTTTCCACCGCTTTTTCAGGATCGCAGCCTTATGAAGTTCAAGTCAAAAATGCCTCCAGCGCTTGCTGTAAAAGCGCAAGCAGCTATCTTTTTGGTAGTGGCAGGGGTTTCAGTCAGTGCTGACGCCCAGAACACCACACCGGCGGTAGCGCTGGTGCCCGTGGCCCAGGGCCTGGATCACCCTTGGGCGGTGGACTTTTTGCCGCAGGGGCAGTTTCTGATCACTGAGCGGCCGGGGCGCATGCGGGTTGTCAGTGCCAGCGGGCAGGTCAGCCCCCCACTGGCCGGGGTGCCTGCTGTGGCAGCAGGCGGGCAGGGCGGCCTGCTGGATGTGGTGACGGACACTGCCTTTGCCCGCAACCGCCGCATCTTCTTTTGTTTTTCCGAGCCCGCAGCGGCGGGCGCACGCGGCAACAGCACGGCGCTGGCTCGGGCCACGCTGTCCGAGGATGCTCGCAGCCTGCAGGACGTCAAGGTGATCTTCAGCCAGCGGCCCAAGGTCGACAGCAGCCTGCATTTTGGCTGCCGCATCGTGCAGGCGGCGGACGGCAACCTGTTCCTGACCCTGGGTGACCGCTACCACCGCAAGGACGATGCCCAAAAGCTCGACAACCACCACGGCAAGATCATCCGCATCACCCCCGAAGGCGCCGTGCCGCCCGACAACCCGTTCGCCAAACAACCTGGCGCCTTGCCCGAGATCTGGAGCTACGGCCACCGCAACCCCCAGGGTGCAACGCTGGGGCCAGACGGCAAGCTGTGGATGCACGAACACGGCCCGCAGGGTGGCGATGAAATCAACCAACCCCAGCCGGGCCGCAACTACGGTTGGCCGGTGATTACCTATGGCGAAAACTACGGCGGCGGCAAGCTGGGCGAAGGCACAGCCAAGGCGGGCATGGAGCAGCCACAGCACTACTGGGTGCCGTCGATTGCGCCGTCGGGTATGGCTTTTCTGACCAGCACGCGCTATGGCCCAGCGTGGCAGGGCAGCCTGTTCATCGGTTCGCTCAAATTTGGCACCCTGCACCGCCTGGAGGTGGCGGGCGACAAGGTACAGCGCGAGGAAAAACTGCTGCAAGGCAACGGCGAACGCATCCGTGATGTCCGCCAGGGGCCGGATGGTCTGCTCTATATGGTGACTGACAGCCCGCAAGGCCGGTTGCTGCGGCTGCAGCCGAACTGACAAGCGTGAGACCGGGTGTGAAACCGCCGCAGGAGGCATGGCAGTCTTGACCTAGGTCATGGCGGCTGAAAGATCTACGCTCCAGACGCCGTCGCGCGGGGTGTTCCCAGGGTCTTGGTGGTCACTTTGGAGTTAGGCTGACGCGATGCATTCCGAGCCGTCCTCTTCTTCCTCTCCTGCCTCTGATCCCGCAGAGCCATCCGCTTCGGCCGACGCGCCGCCCCGGTCCCAGCTGGCCCTGCGCCGCGTGGCCATCGACACCTGGCGCGAAAACGTGGCCTACCTGCACCGTGACTGCGCCGTGTACCGGGCCGAGGGCTTCCAGGCCCTGTCCAAGATCGAGGTGCGCGCCAATGGCCGCCGTATCCTGGCCACGGTCAACGTGGTGGACGACCCTGCCATCGTGGGTTGCAACGAGCTGGGCCTGTCGGAAGACGCCTTCGCCCAGCTGGGCGTGGACAACGGCCACACCGTGTCGGTCGCCCAGGCCGAGCCTCCCGAATCGATGGGCGCGCTGTTCCGCAAGATCGCCAGCGAGCGCCTAACCCGCGAGGACTTTGGCGCCATCGTGCGCGACATCGCCGACCACCGGTATTCCAAGATCGAACTCACCGCCTTTGTAGTGGCCTGCCACCGCAGCGAGCTGGACCGGGAGGAGGTGTTCTTCCTCACCGATGCCATGGTGGCCAGCGGCCGGCGCCTGGACTGGCACGAACCGCTGGTGGTGGACAAGCACTGCATTGGCGGGATACCGGGCAACCGCACCACCATGCTGGTTGTGCCCATCGTGGCGGCGCACGGCATGTTGTGCCCCAAGACGTCCTCGCGTGCCATCACCTCGCCTGCCGGTACGGCCGACACCATGGAGGTGCTGGCCAAGGTCGAGCTGCCGCTGGAGCAGCTGGCCGACATCGTGCGCGACTACCGGGGCTGCCTTGCCTGGGGCGGCACGGCCAACCTGTCGCCCGCCGACGATGTGCTGATCTCGGTGGAGCGGCCGCTGTCCATCGACTCCGCCGGGCAGATGGTGGCGTCCATCCTGTCCAAAAAGGTGGCGGCCGGTGCCACGCACCTCGTGCTCGACATCCCCATCGGCCCCACGGCCAAGGTGCGCTCCATGCCCGACGCACAGCGTCTGCGCCGCCTGTTTGAATATGTGGCGCGGCGCATGGGCCTGTCGCTGGACGTGGTCATCACCGATGGCCGCCAGCCCGTGGGCAACGGCGTGGGCCCGGTGCTGGAGGCGCGCGACGTGATGCGCGTGCTGCAGAACGACCCGCGCGCACCCGACGACCTGCGGCAGAAGGCGCTGCGCCTGGCTGGGCGCCTGATCGAGTGCGACCCTGATGTGCGCGGCGGCGACGGCTACGCGATTGCGCGCGACATTCTTGATTCTGGCCGGGCGCTGGCGCGCATGAACGCCATCATCGCCGCCCAGGGCAGCACAGGGTTTGACCACAACCACCCGGCACTGGGTGTACTGACACTGGACGTGGTGGCCCCCGCCAGCGGCGTTGTCGCGGGCATCGACAACTACCAGATCGCCCGCGTGGCCCGACTGGCCGGTGCGCCCAAGGTGCCCGGCGCCGGGGTGGACCTGATGCACAAGCTGGGCGACACCGTGGCTGCCGGGGACGTGCTGTACCGCGTGCACGCCAGCTACCCGGCCGACCTGGAGTTTGCGCGCCACGCATGCGAGCGTGACACCGGCTACCGCCTGGGGACCGCTGACGAGGTGCCCAAGGTTTTTGTGGAGTTCTGACAGTGACTGTTGCCCCCCACCAAGCGTGTCTGCTGTACTTTGCCGACGAAGAGGCCCCTGCGCTGCGCCTGGCGCAGGCAGCTGGCATGACTGCCCAGGCCGTCGAGCGCCACCGCTTCCCCGATGGTGAACTCAAGCTGCGTTTGCCCGTCAACGCGGCGGGCCGCCTGCCCCGGCGGGTGGTGCTGCTGCGCAGCCTGCACCAGCCCAATGAAAAGCTGGTGGAACTGCTGCTGGCCGCGCGCACGGCCCGCAGCCTGGGCGCGCAGCAGCTCACGCTGGTAGCGCCGTACCTGGCCTATATGCGGCAGGACATCGCCTTCCACCCCGGCGAGGCCGTGAGCCAGCAGGTGGTGGGCGGGTTTCTGGCGGGCCTGTTCGACGCGGTGATCACGGTGGACCCGCACCTGCACCGCATAAACCGGCTGGAGCAGGCCATTACAGTGCCGCAGGCCGTGGTGCTCAGCGGCGCCGAGCCACTGGCCGACCTGATCGCTGATCGGCGCCCCAATGCACTCCTGGTAGGCCCGGACGGCGAATCCGCCCAGTGGATCGCCCAGGCCGCCGCCCGCCACGGTTTTGACCATGCTGTCTGTACCAAGGTGCGCCATGGCGACCGCCATGTGGCCATTGAACTGCCCTCACTCAACGCACAAGGCCGGGCCGTGGTGCTGCTGGACGACATGGCCAGCACCGGCCGCACGCTGGCGCTGGCCGCGCGGTTGCTGCTGCAGGCGGGTGCCGCCTCGGTGGATGTGGCAGTGACGCACGCACTGTTTGCGGGCGATGCGCTGCAGGTGCTGCATGAAGCCGGGGTAGGGGAGGTGTGGAGCACGGACTGCATCCCGCACCCGAGCAACGCCGTGGCCATGGCCGGGCCGCTGGCCACCGCGCTGCAGTCCGTCCTTCGCACCTGAAAACCCCGGGCTCGGGCTGCGACAATGCGCCATTGCCTCCGACGCTGCGCCCGCACAGCGATTCAACGAATACAGAAACGGTTCCACCATGCTGCTTGACGCCACCGAATCCCAACTCGTCCTGGTCGATTACCAGGAGCGCCTGATGCCCGCCATCTTTGAAGGCCCCGCCGTGCTGGCCAACGCACGCCGCCTGGCCGAGATCGCCCGCATGCTGGATGTGCCCGTGTGGGGTACCGAGCAAAACCCCTCGCGACTGGGTGCCAACGACCCCGCGCTGCGCGCCCTGTGCCAGAAGACCTTGGCCAAGATGCACTTCAGCGCCGCCGAAGAAGGCCTGGGCGAATGGCTGCGCCCCCCGGCCAAGCCGCAGCAGGGCGGCAACGCGCGCAGCCTGCCCAAGCACCTTCAAAAACCCGCTCAACAGGAGCCCGAGCGCGGCACCATCGTCATTGCCGGGTGCGAAGCCCATGTCTGCCTGCTGCAGACCGCACTCGATTTGCTGGAGGACGAGTTTGAGGTGTGGGTGGTGACCGACGCCTGCGGCTCGCGCACCGAACGCAACCGCGACGCCGCCTTCGACCGCCTGGCCGGCGCGGGCGCCGAGCTGGTGACCACCGAGATGGTGGCGTTTGAATGGCTGGGCACCTGCGAGCACCCGGCGTTCAAGGATGTGCTGGGCTTGATCAAGTAGCCAGTTTTTGAGTCTTTTTGCCATCTAGCGCTTATCTATCAAGCGCTAGCAGCTATCAAAATAGTAGTACTCGTTAGGCACCGCCGAGGGCGCTGATTGCTCCCATTCGCCCATGTCCCCTGTCTTGATTGGCCTCGTTCTGCTCGTAGTGTTGCTGGTCCTGAATGTCCAGGCCACCCGCCAGATTGTGCGCACCGGACTGCAAGGTTTTCGCAAAACGATGCTCACGGGCGGTGTGTGGGTGCTGCCGTTCCTGGGTGCCTGGCTGGTGAAGATCCACCTGCAGTCCGCCGCAGTGCCGGCGCCCGGTGAATCTGGTGCAGGGGAGGCCGAGCCAGCCCCCGAGCACCTTGAGGCGCCAGGCGTTGCGAGTTTTGACGTACGGGGGCATCTGCAAAACACACAGAATCTGCCGCAGCTGGATTGGCCCGCGCTGGACGCCTGGGCCCACGGCGCGGGCAATCGTGCACCGGCGGCCGTGGCCGACGCGCTGAACCAGGGCCGACGCGCCTGGCTGCTGCACCTGCGCGATGCGCTGGGCACGCACATGCATCTGCACGAAGGGGCGGATTGCTTCATCCTGTCGCCGCTGGAACCGTCAGTGGCGCGCGCCACCGCGCGCTATGTGACCACCACACGTCAGCGCATCGACCGGCTGCTGGCGGGCATGGCGCATTTCCCCGTGGCCGAAAAAAGCATCTTGCTCGTGCTGGATGACGAGGACACCTACTACCACTACGTCGCGCAGTTCTATGGATCGGACGGCGAGTTTGCGCGCAGCGGCGGCATGTTCATCCACTTCGGTTGCCCGCATTTTGTGGTCGTGGCAGCCGACCTTGCAGCCATCGAGCCGGTGATTGCCCACGAGATGACGCACAGCGCGCTGGCCCACCTGCACCTGCCCACCTGGCTGGACGAGGGCCTGGCTGTCAACACCGAGCGCCGCCTGAAGGGCGCGCCACCAGCACAGCACACCCCCGCGCAACTGCACCATCTGCACCAACGCTTCTGGACGCCCGAGCGCATGCAGGAGTTCTGGGCGGGCACGTCGTTTCAGCGCACCGACGACGGCAACCTGCTGTCCTATGAGCTGGCGCGCATTCTGGTGGACCACATGGCGCGCGACTGGGCCGCGTTTACCGCTTTTGTGACCACAGCGCAGCGCCGCGATGCCGGGGCGCAAGCGGCGGTCGAGGTGTTGTCCGTGGACCTGGGGAGCAGTGTGGGCGCCTTGCTGGACATTGTCGATAACGAGGGCTGGGCGCCAGACCCTGCGCGTTGGGGTGGGGCAGCGGCGTGAGGTAGCACTGGTCAGCGGCGGTCATCTAATTGAAGACACCCGAGCGCCCAAAGCCTATGCTTGGGCAGCCCAACAAGGCGGTTTTTTCATGTACCGACGTTCTTATTCTTCGTCTTCCCCTGTTTTTTGGGTCAACTTACGCCGCGCGGCGCCTGAAGGGGCGAGGCGGCCGTTCTTTACGTCGTGTGCATGGCTATTGGCGACGTTCACGACGTTGGCGGCGCTCAGTGGCTGCAGTGCAGTCCCACAGGCCGCGGATCCCAACTCCGACGCCCCCGAGGCGGCGTTTGCCCTGCGTGGCCCATTCATCGACGCGCCGACATACGACGAAGCGCTGCAGCGCTGGCAGAGCCCAGAAGACATCAACGCCTGGATTGGCGCGCGGTTCCGGTACGACACAGACCGCGCGATGCAGCTGTCTGAAACCCAGCGCCAGGCCAGCGGGCGCATGCCCATCCTGGCGCCTGACGCCTTTTTTGCATCCCCCAGCGGCGTGTGTGTGGACGTGGCCCGTTTTGCGCTGGAGACGCTGCGAACCCTGCAACCCGGCGTGCAGCCGCGCTACCTGATGATCGAGTTCGACCCCGTCTCTGTGCGCGGCAACACGCTGCGCCGACACTGGCTGGTGTCGTTCGAACGGGGCGGGCAGCATTATTTTTTTGCCGATTCCAAACGCCCAGGCCACATCGCCGGGCCGTACGCAAACGTGCAGGCCTTTGTGGACGAATACGCGCACTACCGCGGGCGGCGCATTGTGGCTTTCAGCGAGCGGGAGTCCTATGAGCGCAGGCTGCGCACCCGGGCGGTTGCTGAACCGGCATCGTGAGATGGGTAGAGGTTTGGGCCGCCTCTGAGTGAGCCAAGGTATGGCGCATGGAATGGGCTCAAACGCCGATCATTGCAGCACACGGGGCTGTGATTAGAAATAGGGGTGTTTTTTGCCTCTAGCGCATATCCACCAGGCGCTGATAGCTATCATTTTTAGAGATACAACGAAGCTGTGGACGGGTGTCCAGTCAGTCCCGGCTCAACCCGTGGGCAATGCTGAGGCTTTGGCTTGCACCGGTTGGCCCGCCGCGATCCAGCCGTCGATGCCACCTTGCAGAAAACGCGCCTTGATGCCTGCGGCACGCAGGCGCAACGCGGTGGAACGGCTGACCTCGTGGCCATAGACGCAGTACACCACCACCTCTTCGTCGGTCGGCAGCTCACCGGCCCAGGCGTCGATGGCCACCGGGTCGCGCCAGGGGGCATTGGGCAGGATGGTGGTGGCGGCGTTGTAAACACCAGCGCGGCGCACATCGATGCGATGGCGTGCCTGCTGCGCGTCTTGTACCGATGCCTCCAAGCCCTCGCTGGCGGCGTGGACCGCGCGCTGGTAGCGCTCGTACACGGCAGGCCAGTCGATATTGGCCATGAAGGCATCGACATACGCGCCCGCTGCAGCGCCGTGGTCGAGGTGGTAGGCATGTTCATACATGTCCAACGCGAGGATGGGCACCCCACCGGCAGCAGCCTGGGTGTGGTCGCTGGCCCACTGGTTGACGAGCGTGCCATCGCGCGGCTGGAACACCAGCAGCACCCGTCCCGAGCCGCCGCCCAGTGCCTTGCCCATGGCGACAAACTCTTCACGCCAGCGCTCCGCGCTGCCAAAGCTGGCTGCCAGGGCCAGCAGCATGCCGGGGGCAGGGGCGGCGCCACCGCCGCCCAGGCTGCCAAAGTACAGTTCGTGCAACAGCATCGAATTGCTGGCCATCAGCTCCTCGCGCTTGAGTCCGTTGACGACAAAGCCGGGCGTGGAGGCAAAGTCCAGCCCCGAGAGCTGCGCCCGGATGGCGTTGAGCCGCGCCACCGCACCGCCATAGTTGTTCTGGTGGTGGCTGCGCAGCAGCCTTTCGGACAGCCCGGGCAGCGTGGCCGGGTCAAGGGGAAGGGCTTGGGGACGTGCTTGCATGGGGATACTCCCGGGAAGTGGATGACAACTGGTTCAGGCCAGCCAGGGTTTGAGGAAGGTCACTGCCAACCCCACGGCCGCGCACAGCCCCAGCAGCGGCATCACCCCCAGCTTGAAGCGAAACAGCGCCACGAGTGCGCCCACGGCGATCACCGCCGACACGGCATCGAACGCCCCGCCAAGACCCTTGGGCCATAGGAGGTGGTAGGCAAAAAACAGCGCCAGGTTCAGGATCACACCCACCACAGCGGCGGTGATGGCCGACAGCGGGGCGGTGAAACCGAGCTTGCCGTGGGTGGCCTCTACCGCCGGGCCACCCGCGAGGATGAAGATAAACGAGGGCAGAAAGGTCACGAACGTCACCACGGCGGCGGCGGCTGTGGCGCCGGCAAACAGCGCTTCCGGGCCCCACACCTGCTGCAGCCAGCCGCCCACGAAGCCGACGAAGGCCACCACCATGATCAGCGGGCCGGGCGTGGTCTCGCCCAGCGCCAGGCCGTCGATCATCTGCGGGCCGCTGAGCCACTGGTATTGCTCCACCGCGCCCTGGTAGACGTACGGCAGCACGGCATAAGCGCCGCCAAAGGTGACCAGCGCGGCCTTGGTAAAGAACCAGCCCATCTGCGTGAGCGCGCCTTGTACCCCCTGGGTGACGACCAGCGTTGCCATGGCCGCCAGCCACAGCGCCAGCCCGGCCGCCAGCACCCTGGCCAGATGGCTGCGTGAGAAGCGGGCGTGGGGGGGCGTGGGGGTGTCGTCGTCGATCAGTGCTGGGCCGTAGCCCTTGTGGCCGTCGGCATGGCCGCCTCCGAGGGCAAACACGCCAGGCCAGCGTTGTGCGCCAAAGTAGCCTATCAGCCCGGCCGTCAGGACGATGGCAGGGAAGGGCGTATCGAACGCAAAGATGGCCACAAACGATGCGGCAGCGATGCCCCACATCCAGCGGTTCTTGAGAGCCCGCGTGCCAATGCGGTGCGCTGCGTGCAGCACCAGTGCGGTCACGGCGGGTTTGATGCCATAGAAGATGCCCGCCACCACCGGCACATCGCCAAACCGCAGGTACACCCACGACAGCCCGATCAGGATGAACAGCGAAGGCAACACAAACAGCGCCCCGGCCACGATGCCGCCCCAGGTGCGGTGCATGAGCCAGCCGATATAGGTGGCCAGCTGCTGCGCCTCGGGGCCGGGCAGCAGCATGCAGTAGTTGAGGGCGTGCAGAAATCGCTTTTCGCTGATCCAGCGGCGGCGCTCCACCAGCTCGGCATGCATGATCGCAATCTGGCCCGCAGGCCCGCCAAAGCTGATGAAACCGAGCTTGAGCCAGAACAGGAAGGCCTCGCCAAAGCTTACGGGGGTGGGGCGGTCCAGGGCGGAGGGGGTGGGCGCAGGGGTGGTCATGTTGCGGCGCTGGTCAGCGGAGCCTGGGAGGATGGAAGGGTGGTTGGCACGGCGTACAAGGCGTCGAACACCTGCGCGGCGGCCTGGGCGAGGGCGTCGTCATCGGCATGCACTTCGCGCAGGCCGGCCAGCACGGCCTCCAGCCCGGCGGCTTCGGGCACGGGCATGCCGCCGGTGTCCAGGTAGTGCACGGCGCGGGCCAGGCGCTGCAGGCGGGGGTCGACTTCGAGCCCGAAGCTGGCAATGAGCACCTCGAAGGTCACCAGGGCACCCACATGGGTGAACCGGGCGCCGTCAAAGTCAAAGCCCAGGACATCAGCAGGCGGCGATGCCGGATCGGCCAGCCATACGAACCGCGCGCCCGGGTCGATGAAGCGGCGGATCAGCCAGGCGCAGGCCAGGCGGTCCACCCAAGGCCGCGCCCGCGTGGCCCAGCGCTGGTTCTGGAACTGGACGGTGTGAAGGCGCGCGATGCCATGGGCGGGCAGGGCGGCGGGCTCCCCGCGTGAAAAGCAGGCGTCCAGGGCCTGCCGCAGGGTGGCCAGGTCGGCATCGGCCTGCGCGGCGGCGCCGCTGGGGTAGTAGTCGGTGCGGTGCAAGGCCTGCAGGGCGTCGGCAATGCCACGCAAGCGGCGGCGCGCTTCGGTTTCCGTGAGCTGTGCCAGCTCCGCCTGCAAGGCGGTGGCCGTGTCGCGCCACTGAGTGAAGGCTTCTGTGCGGTCGAACAACGCTTCGATCTCCTGGCGCTGTGCGCTGTCCGGCGCAGTAAGAGTCAGCAGCATGGCCGTCCCGCCGTGTTCTCGCACCTCGGTGGCAATGGGGGCCAGCAGGCCCGCGTGTTCTTCAGGCAACAGGTAGGCGCCGTCGCGCAGGGCGGCGCAACCCAGTGCCTTGAGATTGCGCCAGATGCGCAGCCGCACGGCGTTGGGCTGCGTCGGCAGCGTCATGATGAGGGTGGACCACATGGTATTGAAGTATATGCATTAAGTAGTGAAATAGTTATTTCTATTTCAGAAATCGTCATCACCAAAGATTCCTTGCATGCCGGGTGCTTCTGGTCATACAAAGGAGCGGAGCGGGCAAAAAGCATGCGGTACACAGGAACAGCGCCCAATGCAGGGCGGCAGTCGCTTTGTCCATGGAGATGTGGCCCCGTGTAAGTGGATTCAGGGCCGATGCCAAGCCCTGCGTCAGTTTGCCGCAAGCCCGTTATGAATAATTATGAATTCAAAACCTGCTGTCTTGGCAGGCCGAGAGAGATGCCGAGGAGACCTCCACAATGACCGCTTACGCTGATTTCTACCGCCAGTCCATCGACCACCGCGACGCCTTCTGGAGCGAACAGGCGCAGCTGATCGACTGGAAGACGCAGCCCCAGCAGGTGTGCGACTACAGCAACCCGCCCTTTGCCAAATGGTTTGTGGGCGGCACCACCAACCTGTGCCACAACGCAGTAGACCGGCACCTGGCCACGCGCGCCAGCCAGGCCGCGCTGGTGGCCATCTCCACCGAAACCGACACCGAGCGCAGCTACAGCTTTGCCGAGCTGCATGCTGAAGTGCAGCGCATGGCAGCCGTGTTGCAGAGCCTGGGGGTGAAGAAGGGCGACCGCGTGCTCATCTACATGCCCATGATTGCCGAAGCCGCCTTTGCCATGCTGGCTTGCGTGCGCATTGGGGCGCTGCATTCGGTGGTGTTTGGCGGCTTTGCCTCGGGCTCGCTGGCCTCGCGCATCGAAGACGCCGAGCCCGTGGCTGTGGTCAGCGCCGATGCCGGGTCGCGCGGTGGCAAGGTGGTGCCTTACAAGCCGTTGCTGGACGAGGCCATTGCGCTCTCCAAACACAAGCCCGCCGCTGTACTCATGGTGAACCGCGGCTTGGCCCCCATGCACCTGCAGCCGGGCCGCGACCATGAATGGGCGCCGCTGCGCGAGCAGCACCTGAACACCGTGGTGCCGTGCGAATGGGTGGAGTCCACCCACCCTAGCTACACGCTGTACACCAGCGGCACCACGGGCAAACCCAAGGGCGTGCAGCGCGACACCGGTGGCTACACCGTGGCGCTGGCCGCCAGCATGAAGCACATCTTTGATGCCAAAGCGGGTGACACCTACTTTGCTACCAGCGACATCGGCTGGGTGGTGGGTCACAGCTACATCGTCTATGGCCCGCTGATCGCGGGAATGACGACCATCATGTACGAAGGCTTGCCCACGCGACCCGATGCCGGTGTGTGGTGGAGCATTGTCGAAAAGTACCAGGTCACCCACATGTTCTCGGCACCCACGGCGGTGCGGGTGCTCAAGAAGCAGGACGCCAGCTGGCTCCGGAAGTACAACGTCTCCACCCTCAAGGCCCTGTGGCTGGCGGGCGAGCCGCTGGACGAGCCCACGGCCCAGTGGATCAGCGACGCGCTGCAGGTTCCCATCATCGATAACTACTGGCAGACCGAAACCGGCTGGCCCATCCTGACGCTGGCCAATGGCGTGGAGCAGCAGACCACACGCTTTGGCAGCCCCGGCAAGGCCATGTACGGCTACCACGTCAAGCTGATCGACGAGAGCAACGGCGAAGAGCTGACCGCCCCCAACCAGAAGGGCGTGGTCGCCATCGAAGGCCCGCTGCCCCCCGGCTGCATGCAGACCGTGTGGCGCGACGATGCACGTTTTGTGAACACCTATTGGAAGAGCATTCCCGGTCGGCTGATCTACAGCACCTTCGACTGGGGCATCCGCGACGCCGACGGCTACCACTTCATCCTGGGCCGCACGGACGACGTGATCAACGTGGCAGGCCACCGCCTGGGCACGCGCGAGATCGAGGAGAGCATTGCCTCCCACCCCAACATCGCCGAAGTGGCCGTGGTGGGCGTGGCCGACAGCCTGAAGGGCCAGGTCGCCATGGCATTTGCCGTGGCACGCGATGCGTCGGGCCTCACGGACGATGCCGCGCGCCTCAAGCTCGAAGGCGAGGTGATGAAGCAGGTGGACCACCAGCTCGGCGCGGTGGCCCGGCCGTCGCGTGTGTACTTCGTGACCGTGCTGCCCAAGACCCGCAGCGGCAAACTGCTGCGCCGCGCGCTCCAGGCCGTGGCCGAGCGGCGCGACCCGGGTGACTTGACGACGATGGAAGACCCGGCGGCGCTGCAACAGGTGAAGGACCTGGTGGGGTGACGAGCCTTTTCGACCCGCAGTGGGCTCCGTGCAAAGGCCGCCGTGCTGTTCGCGTGGGGCTTGGCACGCCAGGGCTCAGGAGATCACCAGGGTGAAGTAGCCAAACTCCATGTCGGTCGCTTCGGACACTGCTGTGACGGTGGCGTTGGGATTGGATGTGGTCACGCTGTCAGTCGTGATGCCATTGATGACGGCGTAGACGGAGTAGACGTCGCTGATTTCCACCGTGACCTGCACGAATGAGTCAGGCACTACGACGTCTTGCACTGGCACACCTTGGTGCGTGATCTGGAAGGTCACCGGGCCAAGGCTGGTTTTTTCGAATTGCATCTGGTTGGCAACGCTACTGGGTGTTGTCACCACTTCGAATTCGTAGGTTTGCTGGGCGCGCTGCTGCTTCACCTGCGCCAGAAAACGGGTCGCACCACTGACTGCTATCGGTGCGGAGGTATAGGTGTTGCCTTCCAGTATGGTGCTGGCCGTGATCTCGAAAGTTTCGGCCTCCGGGACGGATAGCGTCGCGCCGGGGGCGAGGCCCGGCAGGCGGGCGAGGGCCAGCCCACCCCGGTGAATCACGTACTGGGCGATGTACGAGGTGCTGTTGGTCAAAGTCAAAGCGCTCATGGGACCCCTCCGATAGTAAGAAAAGAACGGAGATTCATTTTTACCGCCTTGGCGGTCGCAACGCCCGGATTTTTTGCTATCGGCGCAGTGCGCTGGCACCGGGCCAGAGCGGGGCGAGACTCCGGCCGGAGCGCAATCACGCAGGCCGGTTTTTCTGCCACCCCACCGGCGGTTGCCACCCTGGCGTCCAGCCGATGAAATCCTGCAGCGGCATGGGCCGGGCGATACAGTAGCCCTGGGCCTGCATGCAGCCCAGCTGCAGCAGCATCTGGCCTTGTTCGATGGTTTCCACGCCTTCGGCAATCACGCGGTAGCCGAAGGAGCGGGCCAGGCCGATGACCCCCTGCACGATGGCCAGGTCGCCGGGGTCGCCCATCATGCCGTGCACAAAACTCTGGTCGATCTTGAGCGTGTCCATGGGCAGGCGGCGCAGGTAGGTCAGCGACGAGTAGCCGGTGCCAAAGTCGTCCAGCGACACCGCCACCCCCAGCGCACGCAGCGCCGTCAGGGTTTGCGCCACGGCGGTCAGGTCGTAGAGGGCGGCGCTTTCGGTGATTTCGATTTCCACCAGGTGGCCGGGCACGCCTGGGTGGCGGGCGATGCACCGGGCCATCCAGTCGGCAAAGTCTGGGTTTTGCAGGTGCTGGGCGGCGATGTTGATGCTCAGCGGCAGGTGCAGTCCGTGTGCCTGCAGTTGCGCCAGCACGGTGAGTGCGGCTTCGACCACCCATTCTCCAAAGTCGATTTCCAGCTCGGTGCCCTCCAGCAGGGGCAAGAACTCGCCCGGCGGCACCAGGCCGCGTTCGGGGTGCTGCCAGCGCGCCAGCGCTTCGGCACCCACCACGGCCCCACTCCTCATGTCCACCTTGGGCTGCAGGTACAGCGTGAACTGCGCGGCGGCCAGGGCCTCGCGTAAGTGGCGGCCCTGTTCGCGCTGCAGTTGCAGGGCGCGTTCCTGCGCAGCGTCGAACTGGTGGAACCGGTTGCGCCCGGCCTGCTTGGCGGCGTACATGGCCTGGTCGGCGTGGCGCAGCAGGGCGTCGGCGTCGGCGTCATCCTGCGGGAACACGGTGTAGCCGATGCTGGCAGTGACCACCACACGCTCGGTGTCGAGTGTGTAGGGCGCTGAGATGTTGTCCATCACCCGGTGCAGCATGCGCTCGCAGTCGCCCACGGATTCAAGGTCGGGCATGAGGATCACGAACTCGTCGCCGCCCAGGCGCGCCACAGTGTCCAGCGGGCGCAGCGCGCGTGTGAGGCGGCCACCCACCACCACCAGCAGGCGGTCGCCCGCGCCGTGGCCCAGGCGGTCGTTGACGGGCTTGAAGCCGTCCAGGTCCAGGTAGGCCACACCCAGTTGCCGACCGTTCTGGCTCGCCTGGTCCATGCACTCCTGCAGCTTGCGGGCCAGCAGCACGCGGTTGGGCAGGCCCGTGAGGGCGTCAAACAGGGCCAGCCGCTGCAGCAGAACCTCTTGCTCGCGCTGGGGCGTGACGTCAATGGCCACACCCAGCATGCGTGCGGGGCGGCCCGCCGCATCGAAGCCCACAATCTTGCCCAGGTTGCGCAGCCAGCGGGCGGGGTCGCCCGGCTGGTTCACGCGCCAGGTGGCGTCGAACGGGGTGCCGGGGTGGGTGGTGTGGCGGGCCAGTTCGCTGGTGATGCGGTCGATGTCGTCGGGGGCAATGCCGGCGGTCCACTGCGTGGAGGCCAGTGGGGTGTGGGGCGTGTCCAGGCCTCGCATGGCGTGCCAGCGGCTGTCGCCGGTGACGGTGCCTGTCTGCAAATTCCAGTCCCACAGGCCCAGCGATGCCGCCGAGATGGTGAGCGAGAGCAGTTCCTCGCGTTCCCGCACCTGCTCTTCGTTGCGTTTGCGGTCGGTGATGTCGTGCACCGAGAATAGCCAGCACGGCTCGCCATCGAATTCGGTGGCGCGCATGGACTGCAGCACGGTGCGGGGTGGGCCGCCACGCACATTCAGGTTGACCTCGTAGCTGCTCAGGTGGCCCGAGCGCTCCACCTCCGCAATCAGCTTTTCGCGGTCGTGCGCGGTGAAAATGCCCAGCTCGACCGCAGTGCGGCCGATGGCCTCCTCGCGCGGGATGCCCAGCATGTCCACCCAGGCGGGGTTGATGTCCACATAGCGTCCGTCGCGGCGGTGCGACAGGCCCATGGGGTAGGGCATAAGCTGAAAGATGCGCGAGAAACGCTCTTCGGACTGGCGCAGGCGCTGCTCGGCGCGCTTGGCCTCGTCGATGTCCTGCATCACGCCGCGTACGCGGGTCACGCGCCCGTTTTCGATCACCGGCTCGCCCATGGCGCGCACCCACACCAGCCGACCGTCGGTGTGCAGCACCTCGATCTCCATACTCCACTCGCGGCGCTCCAGAATGCTCAAGCGGAAGTTGGCGCGCAGCGTTTCGCGGTAGGCGGGCGCCACATGGCGGTCGATGTAGTCGTGGGGCAGCGGCGAACCGGGGGGCAGGCCGTGGATGTCAAAACACACGTCTGACCAGTAGACCAGGCCCTTGCCGCGCTCGTCCTCCCAGGCACCCAGCCGGGCCAGGCGGCCGGCCTGCTGCAGCAGGCCATTGAGGGCCCGCAGCTCGTCACTGGCGCGGTGGGCTTCGGTCATGTCATGGAAAACGAACACAAAACAGTTTTCGCCATCCACAAGCACGGAGCGTGCCGACATCAGCCCCGGGATGCGTCCGCCCTCGCGCTGCGCAACCAGCGGCAGGCGGTCCACCTTGCCGTCGCGGCGGAAGGTCTCCACCAGCCGCTTGCGTTCCTGTTCAGAGGCCCAGATGTTCAGCTCGGTCGATGTGCGGCCGATCACCTCCTCGCGCGGGCGCCCCAGCACCTCGCAGAATGCGGGGTTCACGTCGATGTAGCGGCCGTCCGAGATGCGCGAGATGCCTGCGGGGTCGGGCAGCGTCTGGTAGAAGGTCGTGTACTTGGCCTCGGACGAGCGCAGCGCATCTTCGGCCGCGCGGTGGGCGGTGATGTCCACGTCCATGCCGATGAGGCTGGTCGGCCGGTTCTGGGCGTCGCGCGTGGCCACCGTGCCGCGCGACATGAGCCAGTGCCAGCGGCCCTCGGTGTCCATCACCCTGAATTCGGCTTCGTAGCTGTCTTCCAGCCCATCCATGGCCCGCGCCAGCCTGGCCGCATTGCGCTCGGCATCCTGCGGGTGGCGCCGGGCATACCAGCGCTGCCACAGGTCTGGCGCCTCCAGGTCGGCGGCGGTGATGCCGAAGGTTTCATAGAAGCTGCCATGGCAGCGGAACTGGCGCTGCACCACATCCCACTCCCAGTGCCCGCCACCCATGGAGTCGAGCACCAGGCGCAGCCTGCGCTCTTGTTGTGCAAGGGCTTGCTGGATGTCGCTGCGTGAAAGCTCGGAGCGTGCTCCGTTGGCCAGCAGCAACCGGCCCACGCCCAGCATCAGAACCCCGGCGCCGTGGTGCCATGGCAGGCTTCGCGCCATGTCGGATGCGCCGTCGGTGGCCCACAGGCTGCCAGACACGGCCAGGGGCAGAGTCAGCGTCAGGCCGATCAGTGCAGCCCATTTGGGCACCTGCAGGCGTGCCCCCACATGGCGCCACAACAACCCCGTGGCCACCGACACGCCCAGCACGGCAACGGCTGGCACCGCATCGGACATATCAGTGCGCACCGCTGCCACCAGGGCGATGAGCGCCGCAATGATGGCCGCCGGAAACCTGAAAAAGAGCGCCAGAAACGCCGCCACCGTGGGGTAGGCCACCACCCGCAGCTCGGGGGCGTTCCAGCGCAGCGCCTCAAAAGAAATCCAGGAAACGAGGCCGCCTGCCAACCCCAGCAGCAGCAAGGTGCGGCGCGACGGGTGCAAGGACTCGCGCGGCGGCAGCCAGGCCAGCACCAGCAGCAGCGACATCAGCGCTGTGGCGGCCAAAAGGGTGTTGTTACCCATGGAAAACCCCTGGGCAAGCCACTTGCGGCGGGGTAGCCGCAGGCCAGGAGTTGCAGGGGGAGCGGCCGGGGATGTGTGTGGCAGTACAGCGCCCGGTGCCGTTGACGGACTTGGTCAGATGGCAAAAGCCCGAAGAAAACCCCATGGGCCAAGTTTAGGGCCGTTCTGAGGCGGGCAGGGCAGGCTTGAGTGTCCTGATAAGTCCGGTTGACAACAATGTGCCGCACACGATGACCACGGCGCAGCCCACCATCCAGGGCGTGATGCGTTCGCCCAGGAAGACCGTGCCGTACAAAACCGCAAACACGGGGGTGATGAAGGTCACGGCCAGCGCCCGGCTGGGGCCGGCACTGGCGATGAGGCGAAAGTACAGGATGTAGGCAATGCCCGTGCACAGCACCGCAATGGCAATGATGGCGCCCCAGGCGCGCAGGCCTGGCATCTGCGCAGGCCAGAACCACAGCGTGGGCAGGGCCAGTCCCAGCGCCGCGCCCAGCTGGCTGCCGGTCGCGGTGGCCAGCGGTGGAATGCCCGTGAGGTAGCGCCGCGCAAAGCTGGCCGACAGCCCGTAGAAGCTCGAAGCCAACAGGCAGGCGGCAATGGCCCATTCGGCGCTGTCACTCTTGAACCCGGTGCCCGCTGGCGCACGCCAGGCCAGCAGCGCCACGCCCACAAAACCGAGCGCCAGGCCCGCCCAGCGCAGGCGGTTGATGCGGTCACCCAGCCACATCCAGGCCACCAGCGCGCCAAACAGCGGCACGGTGGCGTTGAGGATGGAGGTCAGGCCCGTGGCAATGTGCAGCACAGCCCAGGAAAACAGCGCAAATGGAATGGCCGAATTGATGACCCCCGCAAACAGGATGGGCCGCCAGTGCTGGCGCAGCGCAGGCCAGTGGCCCTGGCGCATCATGATGGGCCACAGGAACATCGTGGCCAGCGCCACGCGCAGCCCGGCCGTGGGCAGAGGGCCGAAGTCGGACGCACCCAGCCGCATGAACAGAAAGGACGCGCCCCACAGCGCCGCCAGCAAGATGAATTCGCCGATCCAGGTGGAAACGGGCTGGTTGCCGGGGCTGTTCATGCATGTCCTTTGCGGAAAGCGTTGGGTGCGCTGGGGGAGGTGGAGGGCAGCGCATTTTCCAGCGTCAGCAAGACCGCTTTGCGATCAAGGCCACCGGCATAGCCCGTCAGGCTGCCGTCCGATCCCACCACGCGGTGGCAGGGCACCACCACGCTGATCGGGTTGCGCCCCACGGCGGCGCCCACTGCGCGCACGGCCAGGGGGCGGCCCAGCTGGCGGCTCAAGGCGCCGTAGCTGGTGGTGGCACCCCGGCCGATGGCCAGCAAAGCACGCCACACAGCCTGCTGAAACGGCGTGCCACCCGAAAGGTCCAGCGGCAGGTCAAACCCCGCACGTTGCCCGGCGAAGTACTGCTGGAGCTGGTGGGCGGCTTCCTCCAGCACGGGGTGGCTTGCCGTGTCAGCCCAGGCCGTGGGGCCATGAAGCCGCTGGCTGGGCTCGTGGCGCTGGCCTTCAAACCAGACGCCGACCAAGCCGGCGGGCGACGCCGCCAGGCGCACGGGCCCCAGCGCGGTGGAGGTGCGCATTTGCACGGTGTGGGGGTGAAATTGCATGACTGAATGAACGATTTTTAGATGAAATTGGCCTCCAGCGCTTGATGGATAAGCGCTAGCAGCTCCTACTTTGATAGTGATGGAACTGGTGGCACGGCACCCGCCGGGGTGCCCGCTGCCCAGGCGCGCAGCACCGCGTAACTGCGCCAGGGCCGCCAGGCCTGCGAGGCCTCGCCTGCGGCGCGGGCCGGGTTCTTGTGCCCCTGCACGCCCAGGGCCTTGTGCAGCGCCACATCCCCGGCCGGAAACGCATCGGGCCAGCGCAACACGCGCATGGCGATGTACTGGGCCGTCCAGTCGCCAATACCGGGCAGAGCGCACAGCGCGGCCGTGGTGCTGGCCACGTCGGCGCCCGCGTGCAAGGCCAGCGTGCCGCCATCCACGGAGCGGGCCAGCGCCACAATGGCAGCCTGGCGCTGGCGCACGATGCCCAGCTGGCCCAGGGTGTCGCCGTCGGCCGCTGCCAGCGTGGCAGCGGTGGGGAACAGGCGGTTCAGCCCGGGCCAGGGCGTTTCGATGGGCTCACCCAGCCGCTCCACCAGCCGCTGGCCCAGGGTGCGCGCAGCGGCCACGGTGATCTGCTGGCCCAGCACGGCGCGCACGGCCAGCTCAAAGCCGTCGAACGCACCGGGCACGCGCAGGCCGTCGCCCTGGGGGAAGTGCGGATGCAGCACGGCGTTAATGGCCGCAGGGTCGGCGTCCAGGTCGAGCATGGCGCGCACGCGGCGGATCACGAGCGGCAACACGGGGTACAGGCTGTCGCTGGTCTGCAGCAGCACCTGGTGCCGGGCCCCGTCAAAGCGTGCGCTGAACCATCCCGTGGTTTCGCCGGGCAGGCCGGTGCAGGAGGCGGGCAGACGCACCGTGCGCCGCAGCGTGGTCTCCTCCGGCAGCACCCATTCCACACCGTGGAACTGCCGCCGTTCAAAAAAGGCCAGCAGCGCAGGCACATCAAACGGCGGGCGCCAGGCCAGGCGCAAGGTGCTGGTGGGTTGCGCCCCTGCGGTGGTGCCGCTGCGCCGCAGCTGTGTGGGGTTCAGGCCGTAGTGCCCCGAAAACGCCGCATTGAAGCGCCGCACGCTCGCAAAGCCGCTGGCCAGCGCCACCTGGGTAACGGGCATGGGGGTATCGGTGAGCAGTTGTTTGGCGGTCAGCAGCCGGCGCGTCTGCAGGTACTGCAGCGGCGATACGCCCAGGGCCGCCTCAAAAATGCGGCGCAGGTGCCGGTCGCTCACGCCCAGGCGCTCGGCCAGCCGGGCCACGGTGGCGCTGCCTTCGCCCGGTGCGGATGGGGCGGGCCACAGGTCGGGCGCATCCAGCAGGCGCACGGCCTGCTGCACCAGGATGCCACTGGCGTCCTGCACCGACCACACCAGCGCCTGCGGCGCCAGCTCGGGCCGGCAGCGCAAGCAGGGGCGAAAGCCCGCGTTCTCGGCCTGTGCGGCCAGCACAAAAAAGCGGCAGTTCTCGCGCCGGGGCGTGCGCACGGCGCACACGGGGCGGCAATAGATGCCGGTGGAGGTCACCGCCGTGAAGAAATGCCCGTCAAACCGTGCATCCCGCGCCAGCACCGCCAGGTAGCGGCCTTCGTCCAAGGCGGTGTCAGGTGCCTGGGCAACGGGTGGGGTGGGGGGGGAGGGCGGATTCATGGGCTGGATCATAAGAGCCGGGGGTGTTTTCACTGGCCGTTTTCGGACATGTGCCTCAGCCCAACGCGAGGGTTTGCCCCCAGTACCCCCGGAGGGCGCGCCTACAATGCAGCGGACTTCCGAAAACAGCCCAACTCCCTACGCGAAAGGCCCCTGCGTGCAGCCCACACCCGCCATTTTCAAAGCCTACGATATCCGCGGCATTGTGCCGTCCACGCTCAACGAAGAAGTTGCGCTCGGCCTGGGCCGGGCCTTTGGCACGGCAGCCCGCGCCGAGGGGCAGACCACCGTGGCGGTGGGGCGCGACGGGCGCCTGTCGGGCCCGGCCATCTCGGGTGCGCTGATCCAGGGGCTGGTGGAGGCGGGCATTGAGGTGATCGATGTGGGCCTGGTGACCACGCCGCTGCTGTACTTTGCAGCCAGCACGCTGTGTGCCAGCGGCATCCAGGTCACCGGCAGCCACAACCCCAGGGACTACAACGGTTTCAAGATGGTGCTGAACGGCCGCGCCATCTATGGCGAAGAAATCCAGCAGCTTCGCCGCACCATGGAGCAGGAAACCTGGCAGCTGCTGCCCGGCGGCTCGGTGCGCCATGTGGACGTGCTGCCCGCGTACCGCGAACGCATCGTGGGCGATGTGAAACTGGCCCGCCCGATCAAGATCGTGGTGGACTGCGGCAACGGCATCGCGGGCGCCTCGGCACCGGACATCTTCCGCGCCCTGGGCTGCGAAGTGATCGAGCTGTTCTCCGAGGTGGATGGCAACTTCCCCAACCACCACCCCGACCCGAGCAAGCCCGAGAACCTGCGTGATTTGATCGAGGCCCTGAAGGCCAGCGACGCCGAGCTGGGCCTGGCGTTTGACGGCGACGGCGACCGCTTAGGGATCGTGACCAAGGACGGCACCAACATCTTTCCCGACCGCCAGATGATGCTGTTTGCGCAAGACGTGCTCTCGCGCGTGCCCGGCGGCGAAATCATCTTCGACGTGAAGTGCACCCAGCGCCTGGCGCCTGCCATTGCGGCCGCTGGCGGCGTGCCGGTGATGTTCAAGACCGGCCACTCGCTCATCAAGGCCCGCATGAAGGAGACCAACTCCCCGCTGGGCGGCGAGATGAGCGGCCACATCTTCTTCAAGGAGCGCTGGTATGGTTTTGACGACGGCACCTACGCGGGCTGCCGCCTGCTGGAAATCCTGAGCAAGTCCACCGACCCGAGCGCCGTGCTCAACGCGCTGCCCACCAGTTTCTCCACCCCCGAGCTGAACGTGGCCTGCGCCGAGGGCGAACCCCACCGCCTCACGGCCGAGCTGCAGGCCCTGGCTGCAGAGACCTTTGCCGCGCCCTCTCAGATCAGCACCATCGATGGCCTGCGTGTGGACTGGCCCGACGGTTTTGGCCTGATCCGCGCCAGCAACACCACGCCGGTGCTGGTGTTGCGCTTTGAGGGCCACACCACCGAGGCCCTGGCCCGCATCGAAGCGGCCATGCTGGCCCTGCTGCACCGGGTCAAGCCCGATGCGCACGTCGGCGCCGCCAGCCACTGACGCCGTATCGTCGAACCCGCCGCGCCCCTCTTTCTCTGCCCCTCTTTCTGTATTTGTTGTTGAACCGCCCCGCATGAAACCGTCACTGTCCACCCCCTTGCGTGTTGCCGCTGCCCAGTCGCCCTCGGCGCCGGGTGATGTGGCGCGCAACGTGCAAACGCACCTGGCCTTCGTGCGGGCGGCGGTGCACGAACGTGTGCTGGTGCTGGTGTTTCCCGAGCTGTCGCTCACGGGGTATGAACCGAACCTGCTGGCGGCCAACGTGCTGTCGGCTGACCATGCCGCTCTGGCTCCCTTGCGGCAGTCTGCTCAGCAACATGGCATCACCCTGGTGGTGGGCGCCCCGGCTGCGCCGGTGGTGGCGGGCGCCTTGCCCGCCATTGGCGCCTGGGTGCTCGGGGCCGACGGCAGTGTGGCGCTGTACCGCAAGCGCCACCTGCACCCGAGCGAGGAGCGGTTCGCCAGTGCTGGCACCGACGACGCCCAGGTGCTGTTGCTGGCCGGTGAACCCACTGCGCTGGCCGTGTGTGCCGACATCACCCACCCCGAACACGCCCTGGCCGCCAGCAATGCGGGCGCCGCGCTCTACGCGGCGGGCGTGCTGATTTCCGAGAAGGCCTATGGGGCCGAATCGGCCCTGCTGCAAGGCTATGCCCGCGACCACGACATGGCCGTGCTGGTGGCCAACTACAGCGGGCCCTCTGGCGGCTACGTGAGTGCGGGCCGCAGTGCCTTCTGGGCACCCGGGGGCCACTGCGTGGCAGCCGCGCCCGGTGACAGCCCCAGCCTGGTGTGGGCGGCACGGGGCGACAGCGGCTGGACGGGCGGGGTGGTGGAGCTGGTCGGCTGATCCGCTGATCGAACCCCCGCATGAACGCTGCCCGCGCCCTGTATTCGCTGGTGACCTGGTGCGCGCAGCCCTTGCTGCGCCGCAAGCTGCGCCGCCGCGCCGTGGCCGAACCTGGCTATGCCCATGCGGTGGGCGAGCGTTTTGGCCGCTATCCAGTGCCCATGGACAGCATGGTGTCGCACCACAGCGTTGATCCGATAGGCCAGTTTGTCTGGGTCCACGCCGTGTCGCTGGGCGAAACCCGCGCCGCCGCCATCTTGCTGGCCCAGTTGCGTGAGCAGCTTCCGGGCATGCGCCTGCTGCTCACCCACGGCACGGCCACCGGGCGGGCCGAGGGCGAAAAGCTCTTGCTGCCCGGCGACGTGCAAGTGTGGCAGCCCTGGGATACACCGGGCGCCGTGGCGCGCTTTCTGCGCACCTTTCGGCCGGCCATCGGCATCCTCATGGAAACCGAGGTCTGGCCCAACCTGGTGGCGGGCTGTCAGCAGCGTGGCGTGCCGCTGGTGCTGGCCAATGCCCGTTTTAACGCCAAGTCGCTGCACAAGGCCCAGCGCCTGGCAGCGCTGGCCCGGCCCGCCTATGGGGGGTTAACCGCTGCCTGGGCCCAGACCGAAGACGACGCCACCCGCCTGCGGGCCATCGGCGCCCCCGTGCGCGGCGTGTTTGGCAATCTCAAGTTTGACGTGGTGCCCGACGCCCGCCAGATCGCCCAAGGTCGGGCCTGGCACACCCACACCGGGCGCCCCGTGGTGCTGCTGGCCAGCAGCCGGGAGGGCGAGGAGGCAATGTGGCTCGAAAACTTCAAGCCAAAACAGGCCGCAGCGCATGATGGACAATCGCAAGCAGCTATTAATAATATAGCAAATGGCGTGCAATGGCTCATCGTGCCGCGCCACCCTCAGCGGTTTGACGAGGTGCAACAGCTGCTCCTGCGCGCTGGGCTCACCGTATCGCGCCGCAGCCACTGGGCGGCAGAACCCGAGGCGGCCGACGTGTGGCTGGGGGATTCACTGGGCGAAATGGCGCTGTACTACGGCCTGGCCGATGTGGCCTTGCTGGGTGGCAGTTTTGCCCCCCTGGGCGGCCAGAACCTGATCGAGGCCGCCGCCTGCGGCTGCCCTGTGGTGCTGGGGCCGCATACCTTCAACTTTGCCGAGGCGGCCGAGCTGGCCTGCGCGGCAGGTGCCGCGCAGCGCGTGCTAGACATGGCCGCAGGGATGGCAGTGGCCACTGATTTAGCCACGGTTGCCGCGCAGCAGGCTGCCGCCAGTGAGCGAGCCACGCTTTTTGCCACGGCGCACCGGGGTGCAGCGCGGGCCACAGTGCAGGCAATTTTGGAAATCGTACAAACCGACTCACGTTGATAGGTGCCCCCCTCCGGTAACTGCTACAGCATCGGTCTGCCAGAGCGGTGACGGACTGCCGCCGCAAAATGCGCTGAGAGATACGGTAAATGCACCCAATCCGCTGATTGCAAAATACACGTAAATTTGTGAGTGCAAAAATGAGTAGCTTCCTATCCTGGATTCACAATACTGTAGCTATTACATTGGCTTCAGCAATCGCTTCTGGCGGATGTATTGCGGCTTCTCTTGACAAAAAATCAAATTGTGAACATTCGATATTGAATGAATCGGCGGGCGTTAACTTTGTCGCGGGTTTGCCAGTTTACGTGTCACCCAAAAAAATTATTGTCTCTACCGGCTGCCAGACTATGTGGGATTCCAAAGGTCGCATCACGATGCAGATATTTTTTAGCAAAGGAAAGGTTGTTCAGTACATTGAGTACGCAGAGAATGGCATTGCAGAATTGATTTGCGAATATGTCGAAGGAGCTGCGCTTCCCAAAACTTGCCCGAACTTGAATACCCTTGCAAATGGTTTCGCAATTCTTAGTGATGAAATTGAAAAGTCGCTGCCAACATTTGATGATCTGCGCCGTAAAACGGAAGTGCGAAAGTAGTGCCGCCTGGAAATCTGGCTGCGCCTAAAAGCAAATTCACGATCTAGAAGTCGATCAATAAATTGGATTGATGGAGACGAATGTTTTGGTGGCGCTTAAATTGGAGATCCGCCGCAGCGTTGGACTGACAATTGCGAATTTGTTTGCAATGGTCCTTGCAAGTTTGCTTTCAAATTTGGCGGTGGCGGCAGAAACACCCGCTTTTGCTCTAACGGTGACACCAGCCAAGGGCTTGGTTGGCCCTCAACTAAGAATGGAGCTGAAAAATATCAGCTCCGATTCGAAGGTGATTTTTCAAGGCGCACTGCCCTGGGTAGACGGAGTGTCAGCTGCTCGACTTGTTGGTTTCAGCGGTAACTTGGAAGAGGGCGATGAAGCGTTGACACCAATCAGGCCCGCCGGAGCCTTATTTCACAGTTTGACTGAAATCGTGATCGATTCAGGTGCGTCTTTGATAGGCAACGTTGATCTCGAAGAACGCTTCCCTGGAATAAATGAGCTACTTCGAAAGGAGTCTATTATTGTGTACTGGGTATATCGTCCGTTAGACGCAAGTCTCGTCAAGCATCAGGAGTTGACGGGAGCCGTGTTTTTGCAAAGACACCCCGAATAGGGTTGCCTATATGGATGAGTATTAATCAAACGAGATTATTGGAACGCAGCTTCTGATATGTCGTGACCCGAGCGGCTCCAAAACGTCGATTGGTGCATCATGTAGGCGCCCTGGGGACGCCCTCACAAGTTTTTTACTACTTCACCAGCAAGGCGTTGATCGCCTCAATGTCCTGCTGCGTCAGCGTGCCCGCCGCCTGGCGCAATTTCAGCGTGCCGAGCAGCACGTTGTAGCGGGCCTGGGCCAGGTCGCGCTTGGTCTGGAAGAGCTGGCTTTGGGCATTGAGCACGTCGATGTTGATGCGCACGCCCACCTGATAACCGAGCTTGTTGGCATCGAGCGCACTCTGGCTGGAGGCTTCGGCAGCCTCCAGGGCCTGCACCTGGCCCTGGCCGGATTGCACGCCAAAGAAGGCGGCGCGCGTGGCCTGGGCCACGTTGCGGCGCGTGGTCTCCAGGTCGGCGCTGGCCTTTTCTTCCAGCGCCAGGGTTTCCTTCACGCGGTTTTGCACCGCAAATCCGGCAAACAGCGGCAGATTGAAGGCCACGCCCACGCTGGCGCTGTTGGTGCGGTTGTTCACGCCGGGCGCCGTGATGGTGCCGTTCGGGTTGCGCGTGACGTTGTAGCCCACCTGCAGGTCCAGGGTGGGCAGGTGGCCGGTTTCGGCCTTTTTGGTTTCAAGGCGGGCAATGTCCAGCGCGATGGCGGCCTGGCGCACGCCGGGCTGCTGGTCGCGTGCGGTGTCCACCCAGGTGGTCACGTTGTCGGGCTGCACCGTGGGCAGTTGCACGGGCAGCGCCAGCGGCTGGGGCTTGGTGCCGGTGATGCCCACCAGCTGGTCCAGTGCCAGGCGTTTCACGCGCAGGTCGTTTTCGGCCGCGATTTCCTGGGCCACCACCAGGTCGTAGCGGGCCTGGGCCTCGCGCGAATCGGTGACGGTGGTGGTGCCCACCTCGAAGTTGCGCTTGGCGGAGGCCAGTTGTTCTGACACGGCCGCTTTTTGCGCCTGCACGAAGGTCAGGGTGTCCTGCGCGGCCAGCACGTCAAAGTAGGCCTGACTCACGCGCACCAGCAGGTCTTGCGTGGCGGCGTCCAGCTGCGCCTGGGCCACGTCAATGCCGCGCTGGCCTTGCTCCAGCGTGATGCGGTTGGCGGGGCGGTACAGCGGTTGAGAGGCCTGCACGCCCACCGTCTGCGTGGTGCCGGTGTTCTCCACAGGCGGGCGGCTCAGTTCCACATTGGCGCGGCTGAGTCCGGCCGTGAGCGCGGCGCTGGGCAGCAGGCCGGCGCGGGCCTGGTCGGCGCGGCGGGATGCTGCGTCAAGCTGGGCTCGGGCCGACTGCCAGGTCGTGTCATAGGTGCGTGCCGATTCCACCAGCTCCAGCAGGCTCTGGGCGTGCGCCGGGGCGCTCAGCGCCGCGCCGAGCGCCAGGGACAGAAGTGACAGGGAGAGGGGCCGGTGCGGAGTCATGGGGGTCCTTCGGAAGAGTCTGCGGTTCGATGGGAGAGCGGGGTGCCAGGGGCGTGATCAATAGCGGGGCACGGTGGGGTCGTTTTCGTGCGACCAGGCATCAATGCCACCGGTGATATTGGCCAACTGTTCAAACCCGTTGTGTTGCAGGAACGATGCCACCCGCAGGCTGCGTGCGCCGTGGTGGCACAGGCACGCAATGGGGCGGGCGGGGTCCAGCTCGGCCAGTCGCCCGGGCAATTCGCCCATGGGGATGGCCACCAGTTCAAACCCGTCGGCGCGCACGCTGGCGGTCTGCAGCTCCCAGGGTTCGCGCACGTCCAGCACCAGGGGCTGGCTGCCTTCGGGTGCGGCGGCAAACCAGGCAGACAGCTGGGCGGGGCGGACGTGATCGATCATGCAGAACTCCGAAGAAAGCCGAACAACAGGGTCAGAACGTAAAGCCGGAAGGTTCGGGGAAGTTCACCAGGCGCGGGGCGATGGTGTCCCAGGGCGAGGTGGTTTCGAAACGGTCGCCGGTGCGGCGGGTCAGGGTGAAACGCATCACGGGCTCGCCCCCCACGATGGCGCCCAGGCGGCCGCCGTCACGCAGCAGCGCAAGCAGGGAGGTGGGCACTTCGGCCACCGAGCCGCTCAGTACGATCACGTCGAACGGGCCGTCGGGAATGGCGTCGCGGGCGCCGTCGTTCAGGCGCACATCGGCGTTTTGAACACCCGCGTCGCGCAGGTTCTCACGGGCCATTTCGGCGAGTTCGGGGTTGATTTCGAGCGACACCACACGTTCGGCGCGGGCGGCCAGCAGGGCTGCCATGTAGCCCGAACCTGCACCGATCTCCAGCACGCGGTCTGTTGGCTGGATTTGCAGGTCTTGCAGGATGCGTGCCTCGACGCGCGGCTGCAGCATGCTGTGGCCCAGGCGCACGGCCTCTTCGGCGTCGTTACCCAGCAGGGGCACTTCGATGTCCATGAAGGCCAGGCTGCGGTAGGCCGGGGGAACAAAGTCTTCACGGCGGACCACCGCCAGCAGGTCGAGCACGTCAGCGTCGAGCACATTCCAGGGGCGGATCTGCTGCTCGATCATGTTGTAGCGGGCCTGGGCAATAGGGTCGCTGATGTTGGCGGACGTGTT
>Ga0160492_100095_pt1 | contig 85468 bp, 81 predicted proteins | sample DID2MG_FD_108258 | JGI IMG/M metagenome (GOLD analysis project Ga0160492, IMG submission 108258) | Enriched soil microbial communities from UW Madison campus, WI, USA - DID2877_E24_FP2 MG | ecosystem: Environmental > Terrestrial > Soil > Unclassified | place: USA: Madison, Wisconsin | collected... | reverse complement strand
CTCACCTTATGCTCAATCCGCAGCTTGTCGGCGACCATCGCAATAAACTCGCTGTTCGTCGGCTTCGACTTGCTGATGTTGATCGTGTAGCCGAACAAGTGCGAGATGCTGTCGATGTTGCCGAGCGTCCAAGCGACTTCGATCGCATGGCGAATGGCGCGTTCGACGCGGGAAGGCGTCGTTTTGAACTTCTCGGCGATCGCAGGGTAGAGCGTTTTTGTAATGGCGCCGAGAATTTCGATATTGTTGTACACCATCGTAATCGCTTCGCGCAAATATTGATAACCTTTAATATGCGCAGGCACACCGATTTCATGAATAATGCTCGTAATATTCGCATCGAGATTTTTGCCCTTGGCGATCGGCACGACATTCGATTTCGACGAAATCGAGGAGCTGCCGCCGTAGGAGCTTGGCATCACGACATTGTTGTTGCCCACCAACTGACGAATCCGATTCGCCAAAATTTCCATATCGAACGGTTTCAAAATATAATAAGACGCGCCAAGCTGTACCGCTTTTTGCGTAATATTTTCTTGACCGAACGCTGTCAGCATAATGATCTTCGGAGCCGGATTCAAATTCATTTCTCTAAGACGTTCAAGAACGCCCAGACCGTCCAAATGAGGCATAATAATATCAAGGATCAACACATCCGGCACTTTTCGCGTTTCTTCCAACTGTTGAATAACTTCCTCACCATTATACGCGACACCGGTTACCACCATATCGTTTTGTTCCGAAATGTATTCCGAAAGTAAGTTTGTAAATTCCCGGTTATCGTCTGCCAACAATACTTCAATCTTCGTCAAGGTGTGATCCTCCCTTTATCCTTCAAATATGGCCTGTTATTAATTTCTAAGATCGCCTACCCTTCTCGTATCTATAGGTTTCGACAAGCCAAGTTAAATTCCTTCTGTCGAAAATTATTTTTCTTTATTTTTTATGTATAATGATTTATAATAAAAAATTTACTACATTGTTTTCGATTTTTCGACAAAATGCATCAGTAAACTAGGCATTTAACATATAAGTTTCGTCAAAAACAACAAATCTCGAGGCTTATTAAGCTGCCTCGAGATTTCCGTGGGACGGTGAAGGTTTTAATAAAATCCCTGCGTCTTGCAGCATCCATTCAATAAAGCATCCGTAACCGCTGGAAGGATCGTTCACGAACACATGCGTTACAGCCCCGACCAGCTTCCCATCTTGAAGGATCGGGCTCCCTGACATCCCCTGCACGATACCGCCCGTACGCTCCAGCAGCTTCTTATCCGTAATACGAATGACCATGCCTTTCGTGGCGGGAACCGATTGCTTCGTCACATGGACAATCTGAATATTGAACTTCTCGACTCTCTGACCGTCAATAACGGTCCATATTTCAGCGGGCCCTTCTTTGACCTCTTCGGCAAAGGCGACCGGCACCCGGCGGTTGTTATAGCCGTGGTCAGGCTGATTCGTCATGCCGCCGAATATTCCGAATGGCGTATTCCGTTTGATGTTGCCGAGGATTTTGCTTTGCTTGACGAATTGAGCGCGCTTCTCGCCCGGCTCGCCGTTCTGGCTCTTATTAATGGATGTCACATGCGACTGCAAAATCTGCCCTTCGCCAACTTCAATCGGCAACTGCGTATCCATATCCGTAATCACATGGCCTAATGCGCCATACACGCCCTGATCGGGGGCATAAAACGTCAGCGTGCCTACGCCGGCGGCCGAATCGCGAATATACAAGCCAAGACGCCAGGACTTATCTTCGGCATCGTAAGCAGGGGCAAGCTGACGCTCGACCATCTTGCCTGAGCGCTTGATCGTAAGCTGAAGCATTCGCTTGTTCATCCCCGCTTGCTCGACTACGCCGGCCAGCTTGTGCACATCATTAATTGCGATACCGTTAACCTTCATAATAAGGTCGCCTAAATGAATATCGGCGTTCTCGCCAGGCGATGATTTGCGCCCGTTCTCGCCTGTAACAAGATGATGTCCGACAACCATGATCCCCGCCGATCTTACTTTGACGCCGATCGTCTGACCGCCTGGAACGACATGCAGATCGGGAACGACATTCACTTTCACCGTCTTGAAGGGAATCTTACCGAATAATTTCAGAGACATCTCCGTCTCGCCTGCCCTGCTCGATTGCAGCGACAAAGGCTTGTTCAAATCGACGGAAGTAGAACGAGTCGTCGATCCGTTTACTTGAAGAATTGTCGGATCGACCGTAATTTTTGCATGAACAGGCACACCATATTCCAGACGCTTAAGCTGGCCGGAGAACAGTCTCACCTCATCGGGGAAGGCGGCCAAATGCTGAAATGGGGTAGATAACCCGACCATGCAAACGAAGAAAACGAGGACAAGACCGAACCATCGCTTCCGCTGGATGGAGTTCAATGCTTTCACGCTCCCTGCTGTTCCATCGCTTGTCGTGATGAAGGCTTGATCGCCATTGGCGTACCTATAAGGTAACCTTGCCCCGTTTCTTTTATGTCCCGCAATTCCTTCCCCTGCTGGGTTGTTTACGCGCCCTTGCGCTGATGCGCCAAGTCCAGCATTTCTTGCGCGTGATGCCTTGTCTTCTCCGTCACTTCCACACCGCCCAGCATTCGGGCGAGCTCTTCGATTCGGCCGTTCAACGACAATTCCGTCACGGATGTGCGCGTACGACTGTCGATGACCGCCTTGCGAATTTCGTAATGATGATCGGCCATACAAGCGACTTGAGGCAGATGCGTAATCGAGAATACTTGGCAGCCGTTCGACAGCGAAGACATCTTCTCCGCGATCGATTGGGCCGCACGGCCGCTAACGCCGGTATCGACCTCGTCGAATATAAGAACCGGAATCTGATCGATTGCGGCGAATATGCTCTTCAGCGCCAGCATAATACGCGACATCTCGCCGCCCGACGCAATCTTCGCCAGCGGCTTGAGCGGCTCGCCCGGATTCGGCGCCAGCAGGAATACCGCCTCGTCTATGCCGTGCAAGCCAAGCTTAGGCGTATCGCCGCCTTCCGCAGCCGCCTGCTCCAGTACGACGCGGAATATCGTTCCGCCCATTTGCAATTGCTGCAGCTCGGCCTCTACCGCAGCCGACAGCCGGCTGGCCGCATGCTCCCGCAGCGCGGTCAGCTCCCGCGCCAGCACGAGACATTCCTTATAAAGGCGCAGCTCCTCTTCGCGTAGCTGCTGCAGCCGCTCGTCGCGATTTTCCAGCCACTCGCATTCGGCTTTAATCTTATTGTAGTAGGCAATAATATCCGCCGTCGTCTCGCCGTACTTCCGCTTCAAATGATGAATTAGATTAAGACGGTCGTCAATCGAAGCGAGCCGCTCCGGATCGGACTCGATGTTATCGCGATAATCGCGGAGCGAATAGACGGCATCCTCCGCTTGATAATAAGCGGACTGCAATTGTTCAAGAAGCGGTCCGATCGCCGTCTTATCGAACGAGCAAATATCTTCAAGCTTGGACACTGCCTTGCCTATCGCGTCGAGCCCTTGCTGACCGTATAACAAATCATACGCTTCCGCCGCATTGCCGCGCAGACGCTCCGCATGCGTTAGCTTGCGTTTCTCCTCGGCCAATAATTCATCCTCCCCTACCTCAAGCTGAGCGGATGATATTTCTTCGAGCTGGAACCGGTAAAGATCGAGCATCTGCATCTGTCTGCGGGACGTCTCCTCCAGCTCCTTCAGAGCGGACCGGGCCGACTCATACTGTCTGTAGAAAGACGCATACGTCCGCTTGCGGTCGCCTAACGGCTCTCCGGCATAAGCGTCGAGCCATTCGAGATGCTTGTCCGTTCGAAGCAGCGACTGATGCTCATGCTGGCCGTGTATGTTGACGAGACATTCTCCCGCCTCGCGAAGAATCGATAAATTGACGGTTTGACCGTTAATGCGGCTGACGCTCTTGCCTTGGGCATTCAATTCCCTGCGAATAACGAGCAATTCTTCAGGAGAAGCGGACAGGCCGTTCCGGCCCAGCACGTCCCAGACCGGATGATTGACGGGCATATCGAATACCGCCTCGATCTCGCTGCGTTCGCAGCCGTGGCGAACGAGCTCCGCTTGCCCACGGCCGCCGACGACGAGACTGAGCGCGTCGATCAGAATCGACTTGCCGGCGCCCGTCTCTCCCGTAAGTACATGAAACCCATCGTGGAAAGAAACCGTTACGTCTTCAATTACCGCCAAATTACGGATCGACAATTCGCGAAGCACGATCATGACCTCCTTAAGTTCTTGACGTTCTAGCGTCCATTACAGAATGGATTCCATTCATTATGAAGTAGCTTCAAGCAAGCCGAGCAGCCGCTCGGTCACCTCGCCGCTCTGCTCACGGGTCCGACAAATAATAAGAATCGTATCGTCGCCGCAGATCGTTCCCATGACTTCCGCCCATTCCATGTTGTCGATGAGAGCGCCAAGCGTATTCGCCGTGCCTGGCGAGCACTTCATGACGACAAGGTTGTCGGTATAATCGATATGCGTAAAGTGATCGATCAGCGAACGCTTGAGCTTATGAATCGGATTGCTCTGGCGGGCGTCGCCCGGGAGCGAATACTTGTACCGGCCGTCTCCGGTCGGCACTTTAATAAGCTGCAATTCCTTCATATCGCGCGAGACGGTCGCTTGCGTAACTTGCAGACCGGCGGACCTCAACGCTTCCACAAGCTCGTCCTGCGTCTCCACAACCTGCTTCGTGACGATCTCTCTTATTCTAAAGTGACGCAACCCTTTCATTGTATACAATCCCCCTGCTGTCGTTATCGTTCGTACACGCCAATCTCGAACGTAATTTCATGAACTGTACCGTCTGCGGCATCGACATACAGCACGCCGCTGCTCTCCGGCAGCATCAATGCATACGCGATTAACCGGTCGCGTATGCCGCTTCCCGTCCATTCCATCGGCTGGCGGTCCCGGGCGCACTTGACGACGTACAGCTTGCCGTCCCGTTCCGCAATATAATCGATGTAGAGCCGCGATTGCAGCCGGTTGCCGTTCCATCCGACGACGATCGGCACGCGATGCTTGCCGGACGATACGGTATAGCCGTTCGCTTCGAGCACTTGTACGCCCGGCTCGTCGGCCGACCATTCGCCGCCCTTGCCCAAGCGGAGACGCTTCATTCCCGGCGGTGCATGCAGCCAATTATATAAGGCGCGATAAATCCAGACGAGCAACAACGATCCAGTGAGGAGCATGACAAGCCAATCGACATATTGTCCCAACGGTCATCCCCGCTTTACTCTCGAATTGGAAGCGCAGCCTTGCCGCCGATGCCGTTAATACGGCTGCGTACAGTTAAGATACACATTCGAGACGTATTGCGCGGAATCCTTCCGTCGAAAACACGAACGCTTGTTTGGTGACTTCAGTTTATCAAATGAAGTATGCCCCTGTAAAGGCGAACAGACACAAAAAAGGCATTTTTCGCAGCGGCAGTCCGCCAAATCGAAAAATGCCCTTCTTCCGTCGTTATCTCGTCTGCCTCTTCCATAAGAACGGTCGGCGGAATCGATCAGCCTTTGCCTGAACGGAACGTATGTCCGGCTTCCGCTACCAGCGCTGCAATCGCATCGTCGTCCGGCACGAACGCGCCGGACGGCTCCCCCGTCCGCATCCAATGGACGAGAAACTCAATATTGCCTTCGCCGCCCGTAATCGGAGAGAACGTCAGCGCTTGAAAGCGGTAGCCCTCTGCCGCCGCAAAGTCAAGCACCGTACGCAGCACTTCCGCATGGACGGACGCATCCCTCACGACGCCGGATTTGCCGACCTTCTCCCTGCCCGCTTCGAACTGGGGCTTAATCAAGGCGACGACTTCTCCTCCACTTGCAAGCAGCCCCGACAAAGCAGGAAGAATTAGCTTAAGCGAAATGAACGATACGTCGATCGAAGCAAAAGTCGGCGGCGGCCCGTCGAGGTCGCCCGGCTGCATATGCCGGAAGTTGGTACGCTCCATTACTCGAACCCGTTCATCCGAACGAAGCGAATAATCGAGCTGGTTATAGCCGACGTCGATCGCATAGACAAGCGCGGCGCCGTTCTGAAGCGCGCAGTCGGTGAAGCCGCCCGTCGATGCGCCGATATCCAGCATAACGCGGTCTTGCAGTTGAATGCCGAATTGCTTGATCGCTTTCTCCAGCTTCAGCCCTCCGCGGCTTACATATGGATGGGGAGCTCCCTTGACCGTAATCGTTGCCGTTCGCGGCACTTTCATGCCGCTCTTCTCCATTCGGTCGCCGTCGACCAGCACAAGACCGGCCATAACGGCCGCCTTCGCCTTCTCGCGGCTTTCATAAAATCCTTGCTCTACAAGCAGAACATCGATACGTTCCTTCAAATTCGTCATGTTTCTCCTTCGAGCCGCTTATTGCCCCGTTGCCATGCGCGTATGGCGCGGCTTCAATGCTTTCACTTCCGAAGCGATCCGCTCCGCCGTCAAGCCGATTTCCGCCCGTTGCTCCTTCACGGAGCCATGCTCGATGAATTCATCCGGCACGCCGATGATTCGAACGTTCATGCCGTACATTTGGTTCAACGAGTAGTATTCCATAACGGCGCTTCCAAGACCGCCGAGCTCCGAGCCTTCTTCCAGTACAATCAACTGCATGCCTTCTTCTGCAAGCGACTGGAGCATCGCTTCGTCAAGCGGCTTAATGAACCTCGCATTAATGATCCGAGGATTAATGCCTTCCCGCTTCAACTGCTCTGCCGCATCCTCGGCTACCCCGATCATCGGGCCGACCGCTATGATAGCGACTTGATCGCCGCCTCGCAGCACTTCCCACGTTCCGATCGGGATCGGCTTCATCTCTTCGTCGATTGCAACGCCCAATCCGTTCGTACGGGGATAACGGACGGCAATCGGACCGTCGTTGTATTCGATCGCCGTCTTCATCATTCGGCGAAGCTCGTTCTCATCCTTCGGCATCATAAGCACCAGATTCGGAACGTGGCGCAGGAACGCAATATCGTATACGCCGTGGTGCGTCTCTCCGTCCGCGCCGACGAAGCCGGCCCGGTCGATCGCGAACACAACGTTCAAGTTCTGGCGGCAAATATCGTGCACCACTTGGTCGTATGCCCGCTGCAAGAACGTGGAATAGACCGCAAATACAGGCTTCATGCCCTCCATTGCAAGAGCGGCCGACAACGTGGCGGCATGCTGCTCGGCAATGCCGACGTCGATCATCCGGCTCGGATAACGCTCCGCGAATTTCAGAAGTCCCGAACCGCCGGGCATGGCGGGGGTAATCGCAACGATCCGCTCGTCTTGCTCCGCAAGCTCCATTAACGCATTCGCGAACACTTCCGTATACATCGGCGGACCGACCGCCTTCATCACTTGCCCGGACTCCATCTTGTACGGCGTAATGCCGTGCCACTTGTGCGAATCTTTCTCCGCCGGCAGATAGCCTTTGCCCTTGACCGTCACGATATGGACGAGAACGGGGCCTTCCGCTTGCGAAGCCTGCTTGATGACATCCATCAGCGCCGGAATATCGTGACCGTCCACCGGACCGAAGTACGTCAAGCCGAACTGCTCGAACAAAATGCCGCTGACGAGCAAATATTTCAAACTATCCTTGAACCGCTCGGCCGTCTTGGCCAGCTTGCCCCCGATAGCCGGAATTTTGTTCAGGAAGTTCTGAACCTCGTCCTTCGCCTTCTGGTAATGCCGATCCGTTCGGATTTTGCCCAAGTAATGATGCAGCGCCCCTACGTTCGGAGCGATAGACATCTCGTTGTCGTTCAGAATGACCATCAGATTCTTCTTCTCATGGCCGATATGGTTAAGCGCCTCAAGCGCCATGCCGCCTGTCAGCGCGCCGTCGCCGATAATCGCAACTACTTTGTTCTTCTCGCCCTTCAGATCGCGCGCAAGCGCCATCCCCATTGCGGCCGACAGCGACGTGCTGCTGTGACCGGCTTCCCACACGTCGTGCTCGCTCTCCGAACGTTTAATAAATCCGCATAACCCTTTATATTGACGAAGCGTATCGAACCGATCGCGTCGTCCTGTCAAAATTTTATGAACATAGGATTGATGTCCAACGTCAAATATAAACTTGTCTTTCGGGCTGTCGAACAAATAATGAAGAACCAGAGTCAGTTCGACAACACCTAGATTCGGTGCCAAGTGTCCGCCCGTAGACGATAGTTTCTCGATTAAAAATTGACGGATCTCGCCCGCCAACGCTTCAAGCTCCGAAACGGACAACCGCTTCAAGTCCTTCGGACCATTAATGTTATCGAGCATCACGGCAACTTCCTCGCTTTCGCTACAACCAATAGTTTTGTCGAATCATCGTCGTCCGGCGTTTCCACTATTATAAATCAATGGTCCCGCTTCATCAAATAATCGGCAATTCCGAACAATCGGGAAGGCCCCTCAAGTCCGGCCTGGTCGAGCGCCCGTTTCGCTTCGTCCGTCAGCCGTTCCACTTCCGCCCGGCTTTCGTCAAGTCCAATCAAGAACGGATAAGTTACCTTATGCTGTTCCACGTCGCTGTTCGTTTTTTTGCCAAGCTTCGTCTCGTCGCCGACCACATCGAGAATATCGTCTTGAATCTGGAACGCGAGTCCAAGCGCCGTGCCGAATTCGGTCAGACGCCGAAGCTGTTCTTCGTTCGCTCCGCCGACCAACGCGCCGGCGCGCAGCGAGAATACGATCAAGTCGCTCGTCTTGTGCAGATGGATATAGCGAAGCTGCTCGAACGACGTCTCGCCCTGCTCGCCCAGCATATCCGCCGCCTGGCCGCCTACCATGCCCGACGCGCCCGCATAGACCGACAGCTCTTCGACGATTTGCAGCGCCGTCTCGGCCGGTACGCCGTGCGCTCTTGAAGCTTGCACGATCGCATAGAAAGCATGCGTAAGCAAAGCGTCGCCGGCCAGTATCGCCATCGCCTCGCCGTACACCTTATGATTCGTCAGCTTGCCGCGCCGATAGTCGTCATTGTCCATAGCGGGCAGGTCGTCGTGAATCAACGAGTACGTATGAATCATCTCGATTGCGCATGCGACAGGCATCGCGGCTTTGACCGCCTCCGGCTCGCATTTCACGGCATAAGCCGCCGCCAGCACCAACGCCGGACGCAGACGCTTGCCGCCAGCCTCAACCGAATAATTCATCGAATCTCTTAGCAAGGACGGAACGTCCCACTCGGAAGGCACAATCGACCTTAACGCCGCCTCGACTTCCGCCGCCGTCTGGTTAATATATTGCTGCGTCGTTAACCGCTCGCTCAAGCTTATTCCCCTCTATCCTCGTTTGCGGGAGCAAACGGTTTTCTCTGCACGCCTTGCTCCGTCTCGATCAGCAGCTCGATCCGGCGCTCGACGAGCTCCAGCTTGCTGCCGCACAGTTGAGACAACCGCATGCCCTCCTGAAACAGATCGATCGCCGTTTCGAGCGGAACGTCGCCGCTCTCCAACTGGGATACGATACGCTCCAGTTTATTCATTGCTTCCTCGAACGACAGTTGTTCATTCGTTTCCATCGTTCTCATCACCTCGAATCGACCAAATATGGCAGTCCAATTGACCGTCCGTCAGTTGAACCTTTATGAGATCGCCCGGCTGCACATCGTTAACGGTACGAATCAGCTTGCGCTCGTTCTCGTCATAGACAAGACTGTATCCGCGGGCCATTACTTTCAGCGGGCTTAAAGCGTCCAATTGCCTGATCGAAGAAGCGAGCTGGAACTTTCGCTCCTTAAGCTGCATCGCCATTGCCGTTTCCAGCCGCCTGCCTAGCATCGCCCGCTTCTCCGCCGCAGCCGCGGCGGCATTGCCCGGATGATGCACCGACAGCGCCGACTGCAGCCGCGCGAGCCGCTCACGGTTTCTCTCCGCCTTCCGTCCTGCAAGCGTTGTTAAACGCTCCTGCAGCCGGTCAAGCCGCTGCGCCTGATCTAGCAAATAACGGCGCGGATGAACGAAGAACGGCGACCGTCTGATTCGCTCCAGCTTCTCGCAGCGAATGCGGACGTTATGCCGCACCGCCTGCGCGAGCCGCTGCTCCATTCTCTCCGTATGCGCGCGCAGCTCCCCGATATGAGGAACCGCCAGCTCGGCAGCCGCCGTTGGCGTAGCCGCTCGCAAATCGGCGACGAAATCGGCGATCGTATAGTCCGTCTCGTGCCCGACGGCGGATATGACCGGAATCGCAGAGCGGGCAATCGCCCGCGCGACCGCCTCTTCGTTGAACGCCCACAATTCTTCCAGCGAGCCTCCGCCGCGCCCTACGATTAATACGTCGGTCTCCGCCATTCGGTTCATAAATTCAATCGCTTTGACGATCGCCGGAGCGGCTCCCGCTCCTTGAACGAGCACGGGACATACGATGACGGGCACCGAAGGATGACGCCGCTGGAGCGTAATGATAACGTCCCGGACGGCGGCGCCCGTAGGCGAAGTAATGACGCCTATCGCGCGAGGGAACTTCGGAATCGGTCGTTTGCGGGTCTGGTCGAACAGCCCTTCGCCTTCGAGCTTCTTCTTGAGCTGCTCGTAGGCGAGATACAGGCTGCCGATTCCGTCAGGCTGCATCGCCGTGACATAGAATTGATAGTTTCCGTCGCGCTCGTAGACCGACACGTTGCCTCTGGCAATCACTTTCATGCCTTCCTTCGGAATGAACGGCAAGCTTCGATTGTGAGAGGCGAACATAATGCATTTTAACCGACTGTCGCTGTCTTTAAGCGTGAAGTACATATGGCCGCTGGAATGATGGGTGAAATTCGAAATTTCGCCGCGCAGCCAAATATCGCCCAGAAGCGGGTCCGACTCCAGCTTCAGCTTAATGTAGCGGTTCAGTTCTTTAATCGAATAGATGCGAGGGGCGTTGGCCATTCGCGTCACACTCCGAGTCCGTGTGCCTTCTTCGCCGCCTTCAGCGTGTTCTGCATGAGCAGCGTAATCGTCATCGGCCCAACGCCGCCCGGTACGGGCGTAATTGCGCCGGCAATCGCGAGGCAATCCTCGTAGTTGACGTCGCCGACAAGCTTCTTGTCCGCCAGACGGTTGATACCGACATCGATAACGACAGCGCCCGGCTTCACGTAAGAAGCGTCGATCGCTTCCGGCTTGCCGATTGCTGCGACAAGAATATCGGCTTGCTTCGCGATTTCTTTCAAGTTCGCCGTACGGGAGTGCGTAATCGTAACCGTCGCATTCTCGCGAAGGAGCAGGCTTGCGACCGGCTTGCCGACGATGTTGCTGCGGCCGATCACGACGGCGTGCTTGCCTGCGATGTCCGTACCGGAACGCTTAATAAGCTCAATAACGCCGGCAGGCGTACAAGGTAGCAGACTGTCGTCGCCGATAACAAGATTGCCTACGCTTTGCGGATGGAAGCCGTCGACATCCTTGTCGACCGAGATGGCATCGATGACCGCTTTCTCGTTAATATGCTTAGGCAAAGGCAATTGCACCAGAATGCCGTTAATCGTCGTCTGATTGTTCAGACGAGCGATCAGGGCAAGAAGTTCTTCCTCCGGCGTATCCGCGCTAAGACGGTGGACTTCGGAATAAAAGCCGAGCTGCTGGCAAGCTTTCTCCTTGCTGCCTACATAAACTTTGGAAGCCGGATCTTCGCCGACAAGCACGACCGCGAGTCCAGGTACGATGCCTTGCTGCCGAAGCTTAGCCGTCTCCGCTTTTACTTCCTCGCGAATTTGTTCCGAAATCGCTTTGCCGTTAATAATTTGCGCTGTCATATAGATTCCCGCTCCCTTGTATGTGTCGTTTTATTGGTTGGACTTCAAATCGTTCATCGCGCCGATCAGCTTGCCGAGAACGCCGTTGACGAATTTGCCGGATTCGTCGGTGCCGAAATGCTTCGCCAGCTCGATCGCTTCGTTAATCGCCGCTTTAGGCGGCACGTCTTCCCGGAACACCATCTCGTAGCAAGCGAGGCGCAGCACCTGCTTGTCCACGCGCGACAGCCGGTCCACCTGCCAGCCGGTCAAATATTGCTGCAGCATGCCGTCAATCGCAGCCTTCCGCTCCATAACGCCGAGAACAAGCTCGCGCGTGTAAGCATCCACTTTGGCCGCTTCCGCCGGCTGCGCTCCGAGCTCGTTATCATGCTGGCGCGCTTCCTCCATAAGCATGTTAACCGCTTCGTCGGCCGATACTTCGTTCATTTCGATCTGGTACAAGCTTTGTACCGCAATTTCCCGTGCCAGTCTTCGTTTCATGGGGCCTCCTTGAACCTCGTCGTAAACAACTATAACCTTATGCAGGCGTTATACATAGAATGGGCAATCGCGCTTCCGAACATGAGAAAACCTCTGCCTTGGCCTCCCGAATCAACAATTCGGCCGTGTTCAGAGGTAAGTGTCATTGCCTGCGGGGAGGATGCCGCCGTCAGTCGCCTGTCTCTTAACGATTCGTCTGCGCGGATAAAACCTATGATCTCCTCCCTGCTCCAAAGCAACGGCTCGAAAGCCGGCTTCAGGAGTACGGAGGAGACCACAGGGCTACCGAAAAGGACGCTGACGGCCGATCCAGCGCTCCATCCATTCCACTACCCGTTGGAAGGGCGGCAGCAGACTTTGGCCCGACTCCAATCGTTTGCCGACGGCATATCCGACACAAATCAAAAAGGCAAATACGAGCATGTCCCAAAATCCGGCGATCAAATAGACGATACCGAGCACGAAGCCGACAGCCGCTCCGGCTATTCTGCCCCCATAATCGCTAAGCCATTGCTTCCACATCGGGCAAGCTCACCTCTATTCTACGCGGCTTTTAAATGCGGGCGCTTGAATGACATTCGCAACGAATACCGATACGCCGGCTACCGGAATGCCGGTAATGTCCTCGATATGAGACTTCACCGAGCGTTGAATTTCTTCCGTAACCACAGGAATCGAAGACTCTCCGTCCACGACCGTACGAATGACGATATCAAGTCCGGCTTCAGACACCCGAATACGCGCGCGCAAATCTTTCAGGCCGCGCTGCCGGGATGCCGCTTTCAATGCCAAATTTTCGACCGTTTCCATCGAGATGCGAACGTCGCCGTGCTCGTTGCGCTGATCGATCGATTGCGCCGAGCCGCCGCTGCGCTTCACCGAGAGGAAAAAAAGGCGAAGGCTGATGAGGAACATAACGACGCCGACGATCGCCGCCGTCAGTTGAAGCCAGAAAATATCGTCGTCATACAGGCTGCGCACGCCGTCTAACGCCGACTGCTCCGGAATCCATTGAAGCCCGAGGCAGAACAGCCCGATCGATGCGGCACCTACTACAATGCTGTATAAGAAAAGCAATAGCTTGTCCATTACTCTGACCAACGTAAAGGCCTCCTCCGGCATGACGGAATGAAAACCCCCTGCGCTGAGCGGCACGCCCGTTCACGAGGGGGTTTTTGTACGATCTTGCCGATCCGCGCGCACGCGGCTCGAACAACTATTTCACCCGCTGGTATGCGTCTTCTTCATCCGCCTTCTCTGCCGCCTTGAAGTGAACGTCGTGAATATGAACGTTAACCTCGACGACATGCAGCCCCGTCATCGTCTCGATGGAACGCTTGACGCTGCGCTGAATGTCGGATGCGATATCCGGAATGCGGTTGCCGAATTCCACAATGATCGATACGTCTACGGCAGCTTCGCGCTGTCCGACCTCGACCTTGACGCCCTTCGATAAGTTCTTCCGTCCCAACAGCTCGGCGATTCCGCCAGCGAAGCCGCCGCTCATTCCGGCAACCCCCTGCACTTCAACCGTCGCCAATCCGGCGATGACCTCGATAACTTCAGGCGCGATCTGAATACTGCCCATCTCTGTCCGCTCATAATCAGCAGCAATCGTACTCATAAATCGTCTACACCTCCCTTAAAGTCGAGCGCATCTCCGGGCTCGTAAGCCGGAGGCTTATCCGCTTCTAATCTCTATACTATAACATCAGGCCGGATTTATGACAAACCTGGCCAAATCGGCCGACAAGCCTTTAGGCTTCCTCGTATTCCGCCTCGGGATTGTTGACATCGTACTCTTCGAGAAACTTGATATCGAACGTGCCCTTAATAAATTTCGGATGATTCAGCAGCTTCATATGGAACGGAATCGTCGTCTTGATGCCGTCGATCTCGAACTCGTACAGCGCGCGCTTCATCCGGGCGATCGCCTCGTCGCGGGTCGCTCCCCACACGATCAGCTTCGCAATCATCGAATCGTAGTGCGGCGAAATCGTATAGCCGGGATAAGCGGCGGAATCAACGCGAACGCCCAAGCCGCCCGGCGGCAAATAAAACTGGATTTGACCCGGAGACGGCATAAAGTTGCGCTCCGAGTCCTCGGCATTAATGCGGCATTCGATTGCCCAGCCGTTCACTTTGATGTCTTCCTGGCGGAACGACAGCGGGTTGCCCTCCGCAACGGAAATCATCTCGGTGATAAGGTCGACGCCCGTAATAAGCTCCGTAACCGGATGCTCAACCTGAATACGGGTGTTCATCTCCATGAAATAGAAATTGCCATCCTGTCCGAGCAAAAACTCCAACGTGCCGGCGCCGGAATATTGTACGGCAAGCGCCGCGCGCACGGCCGCTTGACCCATCTTCTCGCGAATGGCGGGCGACAGCACCGGGCAAGGCGCCTCCTCGACAAGCTTCTGACGGCGGCGCTGCACGGAGCAGTCGCGCTCGAACAGGTGAACGGCATTGCCGTGCTTGTCGGCCATAATTTGAATCTCGACGTGCTTCATGCCCGTCAAATATTTCTCCAGGTATACGCCGGCGTTGCCGAAAGCCTTTTGCGCTTCCTGTTGCGCGGTCGTAATCTGCGAGATAAGCGAATCTTCGTCCTCGGCGATCCGAATCCCTTTGCCGCCTCCGCCCGCCGTCGCCTTGATGATGACGGGATAGCCGATCTCGCGCGCTATGCGAACCGCCTCGTCGAGATCCTCGATAAGACCTTCGGAGCCCGGAATGACCGGTACGCTCGCATCCTTCATCGTCTGCTTGGCGACCGCCTTGTCGCCCATCTTGCTGATGGCCGACGGGGAAGGTCCGATAAACGTAACGTTGCACGACTCGCAGATTTCGGCGAAATCTGCGTTCTCAGCCAGGAAGCCGTAGCCCGGATGGATGGCGTCACAGCCGGTCAGCGTCGCAACGCTCATAATGTTCGTTAAGTTCAAATAGCTGTCCTTGGACAGCGTCGGCCCGATGCAATAAGCTTCGTCGGCGAGGCGAACGTGCAGCGAATCGCGGTCGGCCTCCGAATAGACGGCTACCGTCGCGATCCCCTTCTCGCGGCAGGCGCGGATAATTCGGACTGCGATCTCGCCGCGGTTAGCGATCAAAATTTTATCGAATTTCAAGTGGAAACCCCTTTCAGAAGCGATATGGCGTCACTTATTCCGGCTTAACGAGGAACAGCGGCTGGCCGAACTCGACCAGTTGGCCGTTCTCGACGAGCACTTCGACGATCTCGCCGCGAACTTCCGCTTCGATTTCGTTCATCAGCTTCATCGCTTCCAAAATACAAACAACCGTCTTGTCGGAAACGCGCGAGCCCTTCTGTGCGAACGGAGCGGAGTCCGGCGTTGGCGCGGCGTAGAACGTGCCGACCATCGGCGATACGATCTTATGTAGGTTGTCTTGCTCAGCAGGAGCCGCAGGGGCGGCCGGCTGGGAAGCGGCTGGCGCGGCGACGGCCGCAGGCGCAGGAGCGAACACTTGCGCAACCGGGGCGGCAGCGGCTTGCACCGTCACGACTTCTGACTTGCCCGGCTTGCGGATCGAAAGACGCGTGCCTTCGTTCTCAATCTCCAGCTCGTGCACAGAGGTTTGGTCGATCAATTTAATCAATTCTTTTATTTCGTTCAATTTAAACATCCGAATGATTCACTCCTTCATCAAGTAACGAAGCTTGTCCGCTTCGATCCCGCGGTACGATTATCGCACAGGGAAGAATACCAATTGTTGCCCATAACGTTTGTATTATAGCATAAACATATCCGAACCAACATAGTTTTTCTGTCCGCATGCTTCCGAGGCGCCCCGGAGGCATGCGCGCGAAAGCCCGCTGCGGAAGCAATGGCTTCCGCGGCGGGCTTTCGTTCGGCTGTCTCGCTCCATTAAGGCACGTACTGCACCGTCACTTGCCCCGGCGCCACTTCCAGCGATTTCGTGACCATATCGATAATCTCGACCGCTTGGCCGCGTTCCAGCTTCTCGCTCTGTACGACGACTTTATAATGATCGTTCTGATCGTCGACGACGGCGATCGGGAACAATCGGTTCAACTGCTCTTCGAGCGCGGTAATCCGGTCCATCTTGTCTTCGAGCGCATCAAGCTTGGTCAGCGCCTGATTGGCATCGTCGCTGCTCGCGTCTTTCGGATTCGAGATGACAGCCATCAATTCATCCGAAGCCTTATTGTAGCTCTCGGTGCGCTTGTACTGCAAGTCGGTAAAAACGTTGCCGGCCGCCGCGGTCACCCCTTGCGCCTGAAGCATATCGAGCGTCTTCCGATCCTCCTCGCTCATGCCGGCCGCCGCCGTCTGGCCGCCCTTGCTTCCTTCCACTTCGTTCACGACGATTGCGGACCCGTCATTGCCGGCCGTCGCTTCCGTCGCCCCTTGCACCGTCTCCTTCTGCGTCCCCTCCGAAGCCAGCTTGCTCGGCGACGGGTCCAAATCTTCCGTAAACAGATAGTAGGCCGACAGAATGACCATCAGGCTGAGCATCGATACGAGCCAAATCGTTTGTCTTTTCGTGTTCATAGACGAACACCCTCCCATTCTTTCTCGAAATAATATTTATTGTTATGGCTGCTTGCGCGGAACGATCGAAATCCGGTTCACCGGTACGTTAACGCCCTTCTCGACCGCGTCCTGAATGAGCCGTTTGACCGTCGGATTCTCTACCCCTTTGGCGACGATCAGCACGCCGCTAATGCGGGGCTTGATCTTCTTCGTCACGATCGGGGACCGGTCGCCCGATGTCTCGTACAGCACGACATTGCCATTCTCGGTTACGGTCGTCAGATGCCGTCTGCCGCCGCTCTTGTCGCTTTCATCGTTAATCTGCTGCGACTTCTGCGTATCTACGGCGTATACGACTTCCTCCGTCGATTCAATCGACACCAATACATCGACCGTACCTACCCCGACGATTTTCTCCAAAATATCCTTCAGCCGACTCTCCAGCGGCTGTTCGATAACGGCGAACTCGGAATCGCTGCGATGCGGCGACAGGGCAGGCACGTCGCCTGTCGGCGGCGCGGCGGGGTTCGCCGTCGGCTCCGCCCCGTCGAACGACAAGTACGAGTTCACGATCATTAATCCCGCGCCCAAGCAGCCGATCAGAAGCAGCCATCGCATCGTATGAATCCGCCTCGGCCCTTTGGCGCCGCCCCCGATCGCTTTCTCCAGCCCGTCGAGCCAGTTGGCCACCGATACCCCTCCTTCCCGCCGCAATCGGCGGAGCGCGCCTCATTACGCACCCGCCATCGCAATGTCAATGCGGTCCGCCGCCACGTCCCACCCTTGCCGCAGCGCAAGCTCAACCTCCGCTTTCACTGCCGGATCCATCGACGGCTCTTCTTCGCCGGACTCACCGGCTTGCGTCTTCGCCGTCGGCGTATCGAGATGAATCGATACGTCCACCGCGATCTTGACCGGCTCGATCGGCTCCCGATCGCCGGAAGCCGCGCCATCCTCCGACTCCTCGCCGCCGCTTGCCTGCAAGGTCACCTTCACCGTCTCGATCGACGCGCCGGACGCATCGAGCGAGACGACCGCCCGCGTGCCCTTCGTGTTCAACCGTCGGTCAAGCTCCTGCTCCATCGCCGCCGCCAGCTGCCGCTCGGTCAAGGCGGACGCTTGCCGCTGCCGCTCCCGGCCGATTCGCTCCGCTTCCCGGGTGATGTCCTGCAAAGTCGGCATTTCCGCCTGACGCTCGGCTCCGGCTTTCTCCCACGCCTTCATGCCGGCCTCCACCTGCTTGTTGAAATCGCCCTGGAACAGCTTCAACAGCGGAGACAGAATCGTCAGCAGGACGATAAGGCCGACGACCAGTCTTGCATACCGCTGCATCGCCTTGTTCGGCAGCAGCAGATCGACGATCGCCGCCAGCAGAATAACGGCTATAATTTCTCTTAGCCAGCCGCTCAGCCAATCGAGCATCGTGACGTCCTCCGCGATCGGTTATTGGGACGGTCAACGCATCATGATCGCGGCATTGCCCGCGGTCAGAATGACGGTCACCGCCAGGAAAAACATGAGCGCGACAGCCGCAAGAGCGGCGAATACGTAGATCATCGTCTTGCCGATCGTCTGCAAGCAGGCGGCGATCGGACTTTCGCCAAGCGGCTGCATAACGGCGGCCGTGACGTTGTAAATCAGCGCCAGCGTCAATATTTTGAGCGCGGGGAAGGCGCACAGAAACAGCAGGATGACGACGCCCGCGATGCCGACCGCATTTTTGACCAGCATCGATGCGGAGATGACGGTGTCGGACGCATCGGAGAACATTTTGCCCACGACCGGAACGAAGTTGCCCGCTACGAACTTGGCCGTACGAAGCGTTACGCCGTCGGTCAGCGCCCCCGTCGCCCCCTGCACCGAGATGACGCCGAGAAACAGGCTGACGAGCACGCCGAGCGTTCCGATGCCGATGTTGCGAAGCAAGTTCGCAAGCTGCGTCACTTTGAACTTGTCCGTCAGCGCGCTTGCGATATGAAGCACGGCGGAGAAGAACAATAATGGGAACACGATCGTATAGATGAGCGTTCCGACCGCATGAATCATAAAGATAATAACCGGATGAAGCACCGTCACCGTTGCCACGCTGCCAACCGATGCCAGAAGCGTCAGCAGCAGCGGCACCATCGCCATCATGAACTGAATCATCCCGCCGATCGCGTCCTTGGCATAACCGATGGCGACGTTGAAGCTGTTCACGGCAATGATGATGAGCACCATGTACGAGATCGCATAAGCAACTTTGCTGACGGCGTTGCGCTCGAACGCGTTTTGCAGCGTCTCCAGTATGGAGCTGAACACGGACAGCAGCACAATCGTTACAAGCAGCTTGCCGTTGTAGAGCACTTCGTGCAGCATAAACTTCATTAACCCGGACAGCACGGTCGTCAGCTTCAGCCCTTTGCCGCCCGGCATAATCATCTCGGCGAAGGACGGCAGATCGCGGTCGGGAAAGTAGCCCCCGTAGTCGCTGACGAGCTTGCCCCAGTAGCTTGCGATCGGATCGGTGTCCAGACCGGCCGTCTGCTCCTCGGCGAGCCGTTCGGACAGCCCGTTGTCCGAAGGAATCGCGCTTCGGTCTTCTTGCGGCGGCGGAACCCCGCTTCTCGTATCGTTCGTCTCGGCGGCCGCGAACACCGCGTTCGACCCCGCAACGATAAGCCAGGTCAACACCAAGGCGGCGAACAGCTTGCGGGCGGCGGCAACATTTTTTAAGCTCGACATCGTATTATCCTCCCGGCGGCAGCAAGCCAAGCACCGTCTCGACGATGACGTGAATGATCGGCACCGCCATGACGAGAATAAGCACTTTGCCGGCGAACTCGATCTTGGAGGCGATGCCCTCCTGACCGGCATCCCGTACGATCTGGGCGCCGAATTCGGCAACGTAGGCGATGCCGATTATTTTCAGTATCGTCTTCAAGTAAATCGACGGAATGCCGGTCTGCTCCGCCAGCCGCTCCAGCATCGAGATGACGGCGTCGATTCGGCCGATGACGTACAGGAAGATGAACAGCCCGGTGAACGCCGCGAGCAGGAAGGCGAACATCGGCTTCTGCTCGCGGACGACGAGGATGAGGACAGTGGCGATTAATCCGAGTCCGACGATTTGAATGATTTCCAATCCGGTTCACCTGCCCTGCACCGACCCGCGTTGCGCGCCGTCCGAATAATCGCATTCATTGAAACAAGAAAATTGTCTTAATCTCTTGAAACAACTCGTTCAGAAGACGAACAACCATGAACAGCACGACGACAAAGCCGATTACCGTAACCCAATGCGCCATATCTTCCTTGCCCATCTGCTTCAAGACGGTATGAATCATCGCGATGATGATGCCGATGCCGGCGATTTGAAATATGGCGCTCACATCGATACTCATACGTGCGGCACCCCACTAAACCATCAATATGACGACGAGAGCGGCAAGCAATAGGCCAAGGCTTCTGCTCATCTTCTCGTACTTCGATTGTTCGTCCTTCGCTGCGTCTTCCTCCGCCTTGAGCTGCACGGCCGCCAAGCGCAAATGCTTAAGCTGGTCGTCCTTGTCGCTTATGCCGAGCGTCGAGCCGAGCCGCAGCGTCACGTTCAGCTCGGGAGCCCGCATCGCCGTCGCCGGCCATCCGTTCCGCATGGCCGCCTCCCAGCATTCCCTGAATGTCCGGCCGTCGCCAAGGCCAAGCTCCTCGGCCGCCGCTTGCAGCAGACGGCCGATCGGCTGCTCCGCGCTGGCGGCAGTCGTACGCAGCGCATCCGGCAGCGGCGTTCTTCCGTATACGATCTCCGTCTCCAGACGCTGGAGCGAGCCTGCCAACTGGCGGATTTGCTTCGGCCGGGCCGCGTAACGGGCCGCTTGCAGGAAGCCGATCAGCGTGCCGGCGAACAATACGAGGGCGGCGCCGATCAGCTTAACGAACATTCGGTTCACCTGCCGTCGGCTCTCGCGGCGACGCGGGCGAATGGGCGACAGGACGCGTCGGACCGCCGGCTGCGCTTGCGGCGGGAGGTCCCGCCGGCTGCTCCAGATCGATTACCCGGACGGCCAGTCCGGATTGCGAGCGGCGCAGCACGACGCCTCGCGCGAAGGCGTTGTCCTGCAGCAGCTTGCGGATTGCCGGCCTGACAGCGGCCTCCTGCCAGCCGCCCGCATGCGCTGTCGCAATAACGGCCACGCCGGCGCGAACCGCCTCGCGAATCGCCTCCACATCCTCGTCCCGTCCGATCTCGTCTACAACGAGCACCTCCGGCGACATGGAGCGGATCATCATCATCATTCCTTCCGCCTTCGGGCAAGCGTCCATGACATCGGTTCGCGGGCCGACATCGAATGTCGGCACGCCCCGGACGCAGGCGGCAATCTCCGAACGCTCGTCCACGATGCCGACTTTGCGGCCCGGCCAGCCCTCCGCATACGGAGAGCGCCATCTTCCATAGCTGACCGCCCTCGCCAAATCCCGTATAAAGGTCGTCTTCCCTTGCCTCGGCGCGCCGACGACGAGCGTCGACGCGACCGACTGCCTTGAACGGTCGATAAGCATCGGCAGCGTGCCGGCCGATACGCCGGCCGCATCCCGCGCAATCCGGACGTTGAAGCCGCCGATATCGCGTATGCTTCTGACCTTGCCCTCCTCCAGCACCGTACGCCCGGCCAAGCCGATCCGGTGGCCGCCTTCAACCGTAATGTAGCCTCGACGCAGCTCCTCTTCCATCGCATATACCGAATGGTTCGTCATGCGCTCCAGCAATCTGCGGCACATGTCCGGCGACGGCTTGAAGGCGCCGTCCGGACTGCTTTGCAAGACGCCGTCGGCAGTGACGAAAGCCGAGCCCCCGCCTGTCCACACTTCAAGCGGCCGATTGTCCCGAATGCGAATTTCCTCCAGTTCGGCTAAAGCTGAAGCAGGCAGACGAGCCAGCAATTCCGATAGCTCCGACGGCAGCAGATGCGCCACACGTTCCAGCATACGGCCACCCCCTCCCGGTGTTTGTCCTCTTCTCTGTTGTTTCATATGTATGTCCCGCAGCGGATAATATGCCGTCCGGATTGCGGTACGATGCGATTTTTATAGAAATAAAGCAACCGGGAGATAGATTGCTATTTTTTCAGAACGCCGATCAAGAGACAGCCGATTCCGGCCGTTATCCATGCCAGCTTGCCGAAAGAAACTTTGTCCGCCAGACCGACCAGACCGATCGTCGTCGTCGCGATCAGAATGATCGGGCCAACAAGCGCCAGCGAAGAATTGACGAGCAGCGCTCTGTCCACCTGATTGAACCGGAGCATCAGCAGCGCGGCGCACAGCTCGATCGAGCCCGACAGCATGCGCAGCATCGCCATGCTCAGCACGACTTTGTTCAGCAACGTCCTCTCCTCCTTTCTTGTACAGCCTATGCGCGCCTGTCCGAATTTAGGCCGGGGACACCAGCCCAGAGCCTGCTGCATATATTGCTTGCATGACCATACATCAATATGGTCGGAGCGCTCGCCGGCACGCAGGCGGCTGCTTTCGGAAAGGCGGATTTAAGGCATGCAGGTTGGAGTAATTTCGAGCGTCAACGAGGCGCGCGCCGACCGATTCTCGCACCGGACGGCTATCGTCATCGATGTGCTGCGCGCGACAAGCACAATGGTAGCGGCTCTGGAAGCGGGCGTTACGGGGATCGTTCCGACCGAGACGGTGTTGGAAGCGAAGACGCTGCACCGGCCCGGCGATCTGCTTGGGGGCGAGCGGTTCAGCCGCAAAATAACGGGGTTCGATCTCGGCAATTCGCCGCAGGAATACAAGTCCGAAATGGTCGGGGGCAGGCGGCTCGTGCTGACGACGACCAACGGCACCCGAGCGGTTATAAAATCGATGCGCGCGGACAACGTGCTGGCAGGCGCAATCGTGAATGCTGCGGCATGCGCAAGAACGATCGTAGAGCTGCGGCGGGACGCCATTCTGCTATGCGCGGGCAGTCATGACGAATTCGCGGTCGAAGACGGACTATGCGCGGGTCTGCTGCTCGACAAGCTTGAAGCGCTGCTCGGGCAGCCTGTCGAAACGGACGACTTCGGCATCGCCATGCTGGCTCTGTACCGGGACCGCCGTCAAGCGGTCGCAGAGACGATCGGAAGCGGGATGACGGGCAGAAGATTAATAAAGATGGGGCTTGGCTCCGATATCGATTGGTGCGCAGCCGTCGATACCAGCGATCTTGTTCCGCGTCTGAGCGGCGATTGGCTGACCAAATGAAGATCTATATGCAGGCCGTCTGATACTATCGGATGGCCATTTTATTTTGTAAGCCGAGGGAGATAGAGTATGGAAGGAGGAAGGAAGCTTGATAGATTACCCCGCCGCAGGGCGGAACCGTCCTGACAAGCTGAGGTAAGCGCCACTGAGGGTCGCTTATTTCATTCGGAACCTCGTACGCAATCCAACAAGCGCTCCTCAAGACCGCTTAATTGCTCGCCGTATGCCGGAAAGTGACGTTGATTCGGGTATTAGAAGGGTATACGAGACTCTTAATTGAACATCCGAATGGTCAGGTAGTAAATAAGGGCCTCTGTCGGACTCTTATTCGTATTAACAGGTTAGCCATAGATTTCTGGTCGACCTTTTTTGTATCGGGCACTGAGATGATCTTTTCAGGGTACTTCTACGGCATTCACCCGGAACGACAGACAAAAAAGAACAGCTCCGTCGCCGCAGAGCTGTTCTTCCATAAACATATAAATGCAATTAACGGCGTTCCGAAGGTCCACCGACGAACGCTTGCTCCGCCGCGTCGAGACCGTAAGCGGTATGCAGCGCACGAACAACGTCGTGCAGCGGCTCTGCCGCGATGACGCACGAGCATTTGATTTCCGACGTGCTCACCATCTTGATGCTGACGCCCAGCTTCGAGATCGAATCGAACATCGTTGCGGCTACTCCAGGATTGCTCACCATGCCGGCGCCGACGATCGACACTTTCACGAGATCCACCTCGGAAGTCGTCTCGCGGAAAGGCACTTCGCTGCGGATGCCCTCGATAACGGCAATCGCTCTGTCTTTGTCGCCCTTCGACAGCGTGAACGAGAAGTCCGCCTTGCCTCCTTGGACGCCGCTTTGAACGATAATGTCCACGTCGATGCCGCTCGTTGCCAATGCGCCGAACATTTTCGCCAGTACGCCAGGCACGTCTTCCACGCCCAAAATGCTAATTCTCGCTACGTTCTTGTCATAGGCGATGCCACTTACGACCACGCCTTGCTCCATGACCGCTTCCTCCTTCACCGTCGTTCCTTCGTTCTGATTGAAGCTGGAACGAACGACCAGCTTCACATTATTATGCTTCGCGTATTCAACCGCGCGCGGATGAAGAACGGCCGCGCCAAGATGAGCCAGCTCCAGCATCTCGTCGTACGAGATTTCGTTCAGCTTGCGTGCGCATTTCACGACGCGCGGATCGGTCGAATAAATACCGTCTACGTCCGTGAAAATCTCGCACACGTCCGCTTGAATCGCCGCGGCGAGCGCAACGGCCGTCGTATCCGAGCCGCCGCGGCCGAGCGTCGTAATTTCCCCGTCTTCCGTCATGCCTTGGAATCCGGCAACAATGACGATCTTGCCGTTATCGAGCGAATTGAAAATCCGATCCGGACGAATGTCGGAAATACGCGCTTTCGCGTGCACCGCTTCCGTCAAAATCCCCGCTTGCCAGCCTGTATAAGAGACGGCTTCATGGCCAAGCGAATGTATCGTCATCGACAAGAGCGCGACCGAAATCTGCTCACCCGTCGTCAGAAGCATATCCATTTCGCGTGCCGGCGGATTCGGGTTCAATTGCCTGGATTGATCGATCAGATCATCCGTCGTATCCCCCATTGCGGAGACAACGACCACAACGCGGTTCCCCGCTTCCTTCGTTTGCACAATCCGTTGTGCCACTCTTTGCATCCGTTCCGTTGTGCCGACGGAGCTGCCGCCGAATTTCATCACAATCAACGACAAAGCTGTTCACTCCCAACCTTGACATTAGCATACAAGTCAATATTATAGCACACGATAGGCGTGTTCGTGTACTCCAAACCTATAAAAAAGCGGCCCGGACTTGTCCGGACCGCCTGCAAGCGTCAGTGCCTATGCGCGGGAAATATATTTGCCGTCGCGCGTATCGATAAGCAGAACGTCGCCTTCGTTAATGAACATCGGAACTTGAACGCTGTGGCCCGTCTCCAGCTTCGCGGCTTTCGTCGCGTTCGTCGCCGTGTTGCCTTTCACGCCCGGTTCCGTCTCCGTTACTTTGAGCTGAACGCTCGTCGGCATCGTAATACCGATAATTTCGCCTTGGTAGCTCGCGATGTTAACGTTCATGTTCTCTTTGAGGAAGTTCAGCTCCCACTCAAGCTGATCCTTGTCGAGGTTGAATTGGTCGTACGTTTCGTTGTCCATGAACGTGTATTCGCTGCCGGAGTTGTACAGATATTGTACTTCGCGGTTGTCGATCTGAGCGCGGCCAATCGTCTCGCCGGCGCGGAACGTTCTTTCGACCGTGTTGCCGTTGCGCAGGTTTTTGAGCTTGGAGCGTACGAATGCCGCGCCTTTGCCCGGTTTAACGTGTTGGAACTCGAGTACCGTAAAAATATCGCCTTCCACTTCTACGGTCAGGCCTGTTTTGAAATCGTTAACTGAAATCACAGCTTATGTCCCTCCTAATAATGTGCGAAGCCTGCAGCCTACAGCGGTGCAAACCTTCCTCGTATCGGTGATCGCCATCTTCCTTCAGAAGCCGCCCCCCGCGCGTTATACGCGAAGCTCGATAAGCTCTTTCGGCGATGCCGTCAATATTTTAATCCCGGTGTCCGTCAAGACGACGTCGTCCTCGATCCGTACGCCCCCGAAGCCGGGGATGTAGATGCCAGGCTCGACCGTTACGGTCATGCCGGGTGTTAAAATCGTATCGCTTAATTTCGACAGGCGCGGCAGCTCGTGAATTTCGAGTCCGAAGCCGTGTCCAAGGCTATGGCCGAAGTTGTCCCCATAGCCGTATCGCGCAATAATATCGCGCGACAGCGCATCCGCTTCGCGTCCGGTCATGCCGGGCCGAATGTTCGCCAGCGCATGCAGTTGAGCTTCCAGCACGATGCCGTAAATTTCCCGATGGCGCTCCGATGCCTGTCCGACGACGACCGTACGGGTCAAGTCGGAGCAGTATCCTTTGTAGTACGCGCCGAAATCGAGCTTCACGAACTCGTCCGTGCCGACGATCCGGTCGCTCGCAACGCCGTGCGGCAGCGCCGAACGCTCGCCCGAGGCGACGATCGTCTCGAAGGACGGGCCCGAAGCGCCCCCCTTGCGCATGAACGTCTCCATCTCAAGGGCGACTTCCAGCTCGGAAATGCCGGGGCGAATAATGCCGAGCGCATACTGGAACGTTCGGTCGGCAAGCTCCGCCGCTTGCCGGATGACGGCAACTTCCCCCTCGTCCTTAATGAGACGAATATGCTCGACAAGCTCCGAGACGGGCTGCAACTCGACCGTGCCGAGCTGCCTGGACCAAGCCGCATACTCGCCGTATGTCACATGCTCCTGCTCGAAAGCGAGCTTGCCGATATTGCGCGAGGCAAGCAATTGCTTCACCGATTCCATCGGCTTGGCCGCGTGCTCGACAAGCTGAAAGCCTTTCGCTTGCTCCGCCGCCTGCGTCATATAACGGAAGTCGGTCAACAGCCAGTTGTCGTCCGCCGTTATAAGCAGCATGCCGGCCGAGCCGGTAAAGCCGCTCAAATATTTGCGGTTGTGCGAATAGGTCACCAGAAATGCTTCAATGCCCGCTTCCGCGAGCTTCTCGCGCAGCCGGTCCAATCTTGCATTCGCCATTCCATCCCGCCCCTTTCGCACTTTGCCTATATTCGGTTATGCCTGCTCCAAATGCGACGCGAGCGCCCTCAGCCCAAGCAAGTAGCTGTCCGTTCCAAAGCCGGCGATCTGGCCGACGGCCACCGGTGCGACGACCGAGTGGTGCCGGAAAGGCTCGCGCTTATGAATGTTCGACAGATGCACCTCGACGACCGGCAGCGACACGGTGCTGAGCGCATCCCTTAGCGCATAGCTGTAATGCGTCAGCGCGCCCGGATTAATCAGAATGCCTTCGACGCGGCCGTAAGCCTCGTGAATCTTATCGATTAATGCGCCTTCGTGATTCGATTGGAAGCAATCGATCACAAAGCCAAGCTCCGCTCCGAGCTGCCGAACGCGTTCTTCGATGGCAGAAAGCGTATTCGAGCCGTAAATGCCCGGTTCGCGAATGCCCAGCATGTTCAAATTCGGTCCGTTGAGCAACAATAATGTGCGCATGCTGCACCTCCTCGCGGCTATTGCCGCTCTCTTCCGCGCAAAAGTCCACTAGCCATTTTACCACAAGCCTTGGCAGTTTGAGAAGAGTTTCCTGCACGCGCGTCCCGTCTAAGTGGCGCCGGCCGCAGAGCCCGCGGGCTCGCGCGACGCTTCGTCCGTAAATTCGAATGCGATCGAATAGCCGATGAACGTGCCCCACAGCACAAAAATGCAAAGCTCCGTAAACAGCGTACTCCAGCCGATCAGCGTAAGGGCGGGCATAATCGCCATCATCGGTCCGGCCGCGCCGAATATAATCGCCCACCACAGAAAGCCGTAAACGACGCCCATCCACGGACCGCCGACCCTTGAGAACAACGAGTAGTAGAGCAGCGTGCATAGAATGCTGAATACGATAAAAACGCCGATTCCGACCGCATATCCCCAGCCCGTCTTCAAGAAGCTGATCCGGAAGAACGGATCGGCCAGCACCCCCGGCACCAGCTTCGTAAATTTAAGCCAATACGCAATTCCCCTCAGCGTTCCCCATATAAGCCCGGCGAAAAATCCGAGCGACAAACAGAACGTGAACGGATTCGTATAGCCTCGCCTTTCCTCCCCGCGCCCGTTCGCGCTCCCGGCTCCGCGGCCGCCCGAATGATTGGAGCGCGCGCTCCAAAGCGTTGCATGCTTGATCGTTCTTGCCATATTCGATTCCTTCCTTCCGTCGGTGATTCCATTCGCATAAAAGCTGTCTTCCCTAGTATGGCAATTACATACGGCCGGTAACCGCATGCCGTTGGCAAACGGCCTTGCAATCAAGTACAATAGAGAGACTACGCAAGCCGCAGCAGCGCGCATGCATATACAAGGAAGGTGAAATCCTTTTGCCGCAATCGAACAATAGCATTTACGGGGGACAGGCTGTAATCGAAGGCGTCATGTTCGCGGGGAAGCATGTGAACGTAACGGCCGTAAGGCGGAAGAACGAAGAAATTATTTTCTATGAAGTGCCGCGGACGACGCAGAGATGGCTCAAGCCTCTGAAGAAAATACCGCTGGTGCGCGGGGTCGTCGGCATCCTCGAATCGAGCGCGAAGGGCTCGCAGCATCTCAACTTCTCCGTAGAAACCTACGCCGAGGACGAGCTTGAGGAGGAGAAGGCGAACGGAACGGCGCCTGCGGAAGAAGAGAAGCCGAAGAAATCGGGACTCAGCCTGACGGCGATATTCGGTATTGCCGTTGCCGGCATCATCTCGTTCGTCGTCGGCAAGGCGGTGTTCACACTTGTTCCCGCAATGGTGGAACAACTGCTCTTTGGTCAAGCATTCAAGAATATAATATTACACAACCTGATTGAAGGACTCATCAAGATCATCTTCCTGCTCGTTTATTTGTATGTCATTTCGTTGACGCCGATCGTGAAACGTCTGTTTCAATATCATGGCGCAGAGCACAAAGTGATTACCGCGTACGAAGCGGGCGTCGAACTGACGGTACGGAACGTTCAACGCTTCAACACGCTTCATTACCGCTGCGGAAGCAGCTTTATCGTCTTCTCCGTTCTGGTCGGCATTGTCGTCTATTCCTTCTTCACTTGGGATTCCATGTGGGAGCGCATCTACTTGCGCCTGCTCCTTCTGCCGGTCGTACTCGGCGTCTCGTACGAGGTGCTTCGGTTCACGAACTCGCTTCGCGAAATTCCGGTGCTTCGCTATCTTGGTTATCCCGGCCTATGGCTGCAAAAGCTGACGACGAAAGAACCGACCGACGATCAGGTTGCCGTATCGATCGCCTCGTTCAATCGGATGCGGGAAATCGACCGTCAGATGGAGCAGTCCAAAGCCTCCTAGATTGATATTATCGCAAGGCACTATTCGGCAGAGAGGGTGGAAAAGATGGCACGGCGGAACAAAGATACGGTATGGGGCATCGTCTTGGCGGCATTGATCGTGCTCGGTCTGGCACAAATTATTGCGTCGGGACAATGGAGCGGTCTGCTGATCGGAGTAGTTGTGCTGGGGGCCATATTCCTGCTCTACAAATTCCCTCCCGGCCGGCTCCGCGCTCATCGCGGCAGCAGCGCCCGGTCGAAGCAGCCTGTCCGGCCTTCGCGCGGCTCGACCAAGCCCCGTACGCGCAGCAGCAAGGCAATGCCGTTCAAAGTAATCGAAGGCGGCAAGGACGACGATCAATATCCGAGATATCATTAACGCCAAAAAAGGCTGCTCCGAGTTACGCATCGCGTATCCGGAGCAGCCTTTTTCCTTGCTGTCAGTCGTTATCCAATTGATTGCGGATCGCCCGCAATTGTTCGAGTCTCGTGGCATCGAGACGGAAATATTCGACCAGCGTCTCGATGCATGTAATGGAATCCCAGCTTAAGTGATGCTCGATCCCTTCGACGTCGCGGTATATGTTCTCTTCCTGAACACCGATCATTTCCAGGAATGACTCCAATAGCTGGTGCCGATCCACAAGCCTCTTGCCCATCTTCTTGCCCTTATTCGTCAGTACGAGGCCGCGGTATTTCTCATAGATGAGATAGTTGTCCTTATCCAGCTTCTGGATCATCTTCGTCACGGACGACGGATGAACCTCGAGCCCTTCGGCGATATCGGACACGCGCGCGTAGCCCTTCTCATCGATAAGCTTATATATCCGCTCCAAGTAGTCTTCCATGCTCGGTGTCGGCACTGGAGAACCTCCTAACTCCCAATGTGCACCCCTGTCTCTCGGCGCTGCTCCTAGTATCATACAACGTTCATCGGACAACTGCAACCGATTAGGCGACGCTTCTTAGCCAAAAGATGTCTCTTCTCCCCGCGTCGCAGATCGAGCTCCTTGGCGCAAACTAAACGCAGGGCCGCCACGGCATCAGACGCCGGTATTGGTTCGGTGAGCGGCGGCTGCATCAACCCACAACCATTCGAGAAAGGAGCCGCGTTAAAGATGAGTATCGCTGTAATGGACGGCCCCTCTTCCAAGGAAAAGAAAGCGACGCCCGAATTCGTTCCCGACCTTGTCTATTTCGAGCCGAACGCGCTCGAATATCCGAAGGGACGGCGCATATTCGACTGGGTGCAGCAGGAAGGCATCCCTTACCGGATGACGACCAGCCATAATCGGATTACGAATTTGCCGGGCGAGACGGAGCTGGAGCAGTACAAAATCGCCAAACGGACGCTCGTCGTCGGCATTCGCAAGACGCTGAAATTCGACACGTCCAAGCCTTCGGCGGAATATGCGATTCCAATCGCCACAGGCTGCATGGGCCACTGCCATTATTGCTACTTGCAGACGACGCTCGGCGCCAAGCCTTATATCCGCGTCTATGTGAACACGGACGAAATTATGGAAGCGGCCAAAGGCTATATCGAGGAGCGCGCGCCGGAGATTACCCGGTTCGAAGCGGCCTGCACATCCGATCCGGTCGGCCTTGAGCCGATCGCCGGCAGTCTGCGGGAGCTGATCGAATTTATGGCGGAGCAGCCGCACGGACGTCTTCGCTTCGTTACAAAATACCATCATGTCGATTCCTTGCTGAGCGCCAAGCATAACGGGCATACGCGCATCCGGTTCAGCGTCAACGCGCAGTACGTTATTCGCAACTTCGAGCCGAACACTTCACGCTTCGAGGAGCGAATCGAAGCGGCCGGCAAAGTCGCAAGGGCCGGTTATCCGGTCGGGTTCATTATCGCGCCGATCATCTGGCACGAAGGCTGGGAAGAAGGCTACAGCGAGCTGATCGAGCGGCTCGCCGGCACGCTGCCTGCGGAAGCGACTCGGGATTTGACGTTCGAGCTTATTCAGCACCGGTTCACGAAGACGGCCAAAAATGTCATCGAACGCCGGTATCCCAAGACGAAGCTGGAGATGGATATCGAGAAGCGGAAGTACAAATGGGGGCGCTGGGGGCAGGGAAAATACGTATATCCCGACGAACAAGCAGATGCGCTCCGCATGCTGCTGTCGGAGCGCATCTTTGAACATTTTCCGATGGCGACCATCGACTATTTCACGTAGTTCTAAGCTTATACGTTCATCCCATCCAATCCGGCGTCAGCATTTTGAGCCAGATCGTAATTTTCGTCATCCGATCGGTGAACAGCAGCACGCCCATCAGCAGCATAATAACGCCCCCGATCTTCATCAGCAGGTTGGAGTAGCGCAGTATCCACCTTGTCGAGCCGATGAAGAAGGCCAGCACGAAGAATGGAATCGCGAAGCCGAGCGCGTAAGCGGTCGTCAACTGAAACCACGTTCCGGGGGACGACGCCGCCAGCGCCAGAATGGCAGTCAGCACCGGCCCCATACACGGGGACCAGCCCGCCGAGAATCCGATGCCGAATACGAATGCGCCGATATAACCAGGTTTTTTCAGCCGCAGGTGCAGCTTCCGGTCTTTCATAAGCGCCTGCGGCTGGAAGATGCCGAGCAGAAACAGTCCCATCACAATAATGAGAATGGCCGACAACTGCCGGATCAGCGATTCATACTCGCTGAAGAAGTCGGCGAACCGGTTCGTCCCGTAGCCGAGCGTATAATAAACGACGGAGAAGCCGAGTACGAAGAACAGCGTATGCGTCATCGTCCGCCACCGGACGTCCGCGCTCTTGTCGCTTACTTTCAGATCGGATACCGATACGCCTGTTATGTAAGACAGATAGGACGGGTATAAAGGCAAACAGCACGGCGATATGAATGATACGATACCGGCGGCAAAGGCGATTCCGATATTAACGTCCGTCAACTTTCGTCCCTCCTGTCTGAACTGAACATCGGCTGTAAAGCCGCTTCAAGCTGGCCGCCGCGGCTAAATCCGGAACCGGACTCGTCCGACAAGCAGCAGCAGCAAGATGGCGATCAAGAGCAGCACGATCGTCGCCCCCGGCGCCAGATTCCATACGCCGGCGATCATCAGACCGGCCACGACCGCAATTTCCGCGACGATGACAACCGTGAAGATCGACTGCCGAAAGCTTCGGGCGGCGACGAGACTGCATGCGGCTGGAATCGTCAGCAGCGCCGACACGAGCAGCGCGCCGACGATTTTGATCGAAGCGCTAATAACCAACGCGGCAAGCACGCTCATCATCATATTGTAATAGCGGACAGGCAGCCCGTTCACGGCGGCCGCATCCTCGTCGAACGTGAGCAGGAACAGCTCTTTCACATGCAGCCGAAGCATGACCAGCACGAGTACGGTTACGATGCCAATGACCATAAGATCGAAATCGTTCAGCGTATAGATGCTGCCGAACAAGTAGCTGGTCACGTCGAGGTTAAATCCTTTGCCAAGCGTGAACAGCAGCGACGCGAGCGCTACCCCGCCCGACATAATAATGGCGATCGACAGCTCCGCATACGTCTTGTACGCTTTGCGAAGCTTCTCGATGGCGAACGATGCGGCGAGCGCAAACACGAGCCCGATTCCGATCGGATAGACGCCGAGCAGAAAGCCGAGCGCGACGCCCGCAATCGAGACATGCGCCAGCGTGTCGCCGATCATCGACAGCCTCCGCAGCACAAGAAACAGCCCGAGCAGCGGCGCCGTTACGCCGATCAGCAATCCGCCGACAAGCGCGCGCTGAAAAAATTCGCTTGTTATGATTTCCAAGAAACTACGCCTTCTTTCTCTCTCTCCAGCACCTGGCGCAGCCCTTTCAGACTATGCGCGATACTCGTCTCGCCGCAATCCTCCGTATCGTGCGAATGGCGAACGTAAAACTTCAGCTTGCCGCATTCCCGAGCGGGCTTCTCGCCCAGATAGCCGCGAATCATCTCCATATCGTGGGACACCATAAGAAATGTCATCCGGTGATGCTGGTGCATATGCTTGATTAGATGGAAAAAGCCCGCCTGCGTCTCGCTGTCGATGCCGACCGTCGGCTCGTCGAGAATTAGCAGCTCCGGACTATTGATGAGCGCCCGCGCCAGAAAGACGCGCTGCTGCTGTCCGCCGGACAACTGGCCGATCCGCTTGTAGGCCAGATCCTCGATGTTCATCGCATGCATCGCCTCGTCCGCTTGGGCCTGGTCCGCCTTCGTCAATCGCCGGAACAGCTTTTGCCGCCCGTACAGACCGGAGAGCACAACCTCCCGGACCGTCGCGGGAAACAGCGGATTAAACGCGTTTTTTTGCGGAACGTAGCCGATTCGGTGCCAGTCCTTAAATTCGGATGCCGGCTTGCCGAACAGCGAGATCGATCCGGACGCCGGCTTCAGCAGCCCGACGATCATCCGGAGCAGCGTCGTTTTGCCCGCCCCGTTCGAGCCGATCAGCCCGACGAAATCGCGCTGCTGCACGGAGAAGGACAGCTTCTCGATCACTTGCTGCGTCTCGTAGGAGAAGGCGATATCCTTTAATGTAATAATATCCTCATGACAGGTGGCGACTGGCGCCTGCTGCCGTTCCAGCACGGATTGTTCCGGCATGTGGTGGTAGCCTCCTTCGGCCGAACTGCGCATGGAACAGCCGGATAAGCTGTTCCTGCAATAAAGCTATTGTAATGCCTTGAGCAGATTTTGCAAATTCGTTTCCATCAATGTAACATAATCGTCACCTTTTTTCTCCTGCTCGCCCGTCAAGCCTTCGACCGGATTGAGGACAAGCGTGTCGACGTCGGCTTCCCGTGCCAGCGTATCGGCGAGCGTGCTGGAGACAAGCTCCTCGAAGAAAATGTAGCGAATGCCGTTCGCCTTGACGAACTTGGCAAGCTCCAGCAGGTCCTGCGCTCTGGGCTCCGAGTCGGGCGACAGTCCCATAATCGAGCGCTGCGTCAAGCCGTAGTCGCGGGCCAAATAACCGAACGCCTGATGGGAGACGACAATATCGCGGCGGCTTGCCGCGCCCAGCTTCGTCTCGTATTCCACGTCCAACGCATGCAGCCTTTCTTCCAGCTTCTCGTAGTTGGCCGTGTATTGGGTCTCGTGCGCGGCGTCGACTTGCACGAGCATCTCCTTCACGTTGCCCGCCATAATCATCATCGATTTCGGACTGACCCACGTATGCGGATCGATGCCCCGATGGTCATGGCCGTCGTGATCCGCGTGCTCTCCTTCATGCTCGCCCTCTTCGCCCTCGCCGTTAAGCAGGGCGATTCCCTCGCTCGCCGCAGCGGTCTTCAGCTTGCTGCTCTTCGGAAGACCTTGCAGGAAATCGTCGATCCATCCTTCCAGCCCTGCGCCGTTATAGAGCAGAAGCTGCGCCTTGGACGCCGTATCCAGATCGCGGCTCTTCGGACTCCAATCATGCGGTTCCACTCCGGCAGGTATCAAGTTGATAACGTTCGTATAATCGCCGCCGATCTCGCTCGCCAAATAATAGAGCGGATAGAAGCTCGTCACGACATTCGTCTTATCCTCTGCCAGTTTCCCCGCCGAGCCGCTTCCGCAGCCCGATAATATGACCGCCACAGCCGCTGCCGCAAGCGCCGCACGCACGTTCAACAGCCGTCTTAAATTACGTTTCACCCTTTTGAATCCGTTCATTTCGTCCACTCCCTATTGTCCTAACCGCTGTTCAATCGCATTCTTGATCGTAATCATACCTATTACGTTAGTCATTATATAGGCGCTTAAAACAAGGTGTCAATACCAGTTCGTAATTGCTGCTACAAGCGTTGGAGCCGCTGTCGGCGCCCTATCGTTCTCTTAACACTATTGGAACAATGCGGCCCGTCTATTCATTGGGCGAAGGATGATTATTGTGTTGCTTGCCGGCACTTAGGGCGGCTCGTTCGCTCGCTCCCTTCGATTAGCCATACAAAAAGGTTGAGCAGAATGATACTTCCGCTGCTCGGCCGCAGGCTGTCGAGAAGTCTGGACAGCCTGTGAACGAAATAAGCGCCCCTAAGTAAGGGACGCTTATTTCGTTCAGATCCTCGCACACAATCGATTAAATGCTCCGCAAGACCGCTTAGCCGCTCACTGTATGCTGGAAAGCCACGTTCGCTTAAGGATTGAAGTCCGTGCGAGACTCTTAATCGGGAACGATAATGGTTATTCCCTGAAATATGAGTCTATGCCGCGCTCTTATTTCACTTGAGGCATGCGGTCGCCCATGCAAGCTCCCGTCACTTCACTTTCGCGCCGTTCGGCATATCGTCCGGCACCGTCGCCAGCGTCAGCTTGTCGCCTTCCGAGGCGGCCAAAATCATGCCTTGGGACAGCTCGCCGCGCAGCTTGACCGGCTTCAGGTTCGTTACACAGATCACTTTGCGGCCTACCATTTGCTCCGGCGTGTAGTATTTCGCGATGCCCGATACGACTTGACGCGTCTCGAAGCCAAGATCGAGCTGCAGCTTCAGCAGCTTATCCGCCTTGGCGACCGGCTCCGCCGCAATCACTTGCGCGACGCGCAGCTCGACCTTCGCGAAATCGTCGATCGCGATTTCTTCCGCCATCTCCGGCGCTTCCGGCCGTTCCGATGCGGCCCCCTTCTCGGGCTCCGCCGCCGGAGCCGTACCGCCGCTCATCGAGGCGATAATATACTCGATCTCTGCCGCCTGGTCCAGCCGAGGGAAGATCGGCTCGCCCTTGCCGACGCGCGTGCCGCCCGGCAGCGAGCCGAACGATTTCACGCTGTCCCACGACGTCAGCTCGCCAGGCTCGATGCCAAGCTGCGCCCACATCGCGCGCGGAGCGTTGGTCAAGAACGGCTGCAGCACGATCGAGACGATTCGAAGCGACTCGGCCAGATGATACATCGCCGATGCAAGCTCGGCCCGCTTCGCCTCGTCTTTCGCCAGCACCCACGGCTGCGTCTCGTCGATATATTTGTTCGTGCGGCTGACGAGCTGCCAGAGCGCCGTCAGCGCCACCGAAAACTCCATCTTCTCCATCGCCGCTTCCAGCGCCGCGATCGATTCCGCCGCCTGATTGCGGAGCGTTTCGTCGAATGGCGTAACGTCGCCCGCATATGCCGGGATTACGCCGTCGAAATATTTGCCGATCATCGCGATCGTCCGGTTCAGCAGGTTGCCGAGGTCGTTCGCCAGATCGAAGTTCGTCCGCTCGACGAAGCTTTCCGGCGTGAACGTGCCGTCGGAGCCGAACGGCACCTCGCGGAGCAGGAAGTAGCGCAGCACGTCGAGGCCGTAACGGTCGATGAGCTTGACCGGATCGATGACGGTCCCTTTCGACTTCGACATTTTGCCTTCCTTCGTCAGCCACCAGCCGTGCGCGAACACTTGCTTCGGCAGCGGCAGATCCAGCGCCATCAGCATAATCGGCCAGTAGATCGTATGGAAGCGCACGATTTCTTTGCCGACCAGATGGACATTCGCCGGCCAGAACTTCCGGTACAGCTCGTCTTCCGGCGTATCGTAGCCGAGCGCCGTAATATAGTTCGACAAGGCGTCGATCCAGACGTAGACGACATGCTTCGGATCGTTCGGCACTTTAATGCCCCAGTCAAACGTCGTCCGCGATACGGCAAGATCCTCAAGACCCGGCTTGATGAAGTTGTTAATCATCTCGTTCTTGCGCGATTCCGGCTGAATGAAGTCCGGGTTCTGCTCGTAATATTCAAGCAGACGGTCGGCGTATTTGCTCATTCTGAAGAAGTAGCTTTCCTCCTTCACCAGCTCGACCGGACGTCCGCAATCCGGGCAATTGCCGTCCACCAGTTGACGCTCCAGAAAGAACGATTCGCACGGCGTGCAGTACCAGCCTTCGTATGCGCCTTTGTAGATGTCGTCCTGCTCGACGAGACGGGCGAAAATCCGTTCGACGACCCGTTTGTGACGATCCTCCGTCGTGCGAATAAAGTCGTCGTTCGAAATGTCGAGCTTGGTCCAGAGCTCTTTGATGCCGACGACGATATCGTCTACGAACTGCTGCGGCGTCTTGCCCTTCTCCTGCGCCTTGCGCTCGATCTTCTGGCCGTGCTCGTCCGTACCGGTCAAATAACGTACTTCGTAGCCGCGAAGCCGCTTGTAGCGCGCCATTGCGTCGCCCGCAACCGTCGTGTAGGCATGACCGATGTGCAGCTTGTCGCTCGGGTAATAGATTGGCGTCGTAATATAAAACGTTTTGTTCTCGCTCATTGAGATTCGCTCCTTTATCGATGGGTTCGCTAGCCTATGGACGACAAAAAACCCCCGTCCAACATGGGACGAGAGCTCTCACTCACGCGGTACCACCCAATTTCCTCCCCGCGCCATAATCGGCGTCAAGCCGGCTTCATCGCTCGGGAAGCTTCATTCGCCGTCCGTAATGACGGCACATTCCTTAACGCGGAACGAGTCGCCGCCTCTTGCCGCGCAGCCCGGAGTCGGCTATAAGCCTTCCGTTCGCTTCGCCTTGCTCGACAGCGGATCCTCCCGGACCATCTTCGGGGTGCGCGCCATACCGGTTCTCAGCAGCTCCGGCTCTCTGGAAAGGTCGCTGTCCTTACTTATCCGTTCATCGGTTCGATCTATGCTCTTATGTCAAAATATACCGAACGCCGCCTGCCCGTGTCAAGAAACAGCCGCCGTTCCGGTTCAATCCTTCCGCCGAGGCTCCGGCACCGGATCGTATCCGCCGGGATGGAACGGATGGCAGCGGCATATCCGCTTCACCGCCAGCCACGAGCCGCGTGCGGCGCCGTGCTTCTCCAGCGCCTCCAGCGCATACGCCGAGCACGTCGGATAATAACGGCAGGTCGGCGGCTTCAGCGGCGATATGGCGCGGCGATAGAACCGGACCGGCGCCTGAATCACTTTAACGAGCATCGCCGTCTCCATCGTCCTGACGGCAATCTTTGCAATAACCGAACACTTCGAATTTATGCTTCACCACTTGAAAATTATCCGGCACAATCGTCTGATCCATCGGGCAATGCGTAACCGGGTACGTCTTGCCGCATTGCAGGCAAATCAGATGATGATGGTGGTGATGCTCCCGGCAATGAAGCTTGAAGCGTACGCCCTCTTCGAAGACGACCTGCTCCAGCACGCCCAGCTCCTCCATTATCCGAAGATTCCGGTATACCGTATCGAAGCTGAGACCGGAATAAATGCGTCCCATATATTCATAGACGTCCTTCGGCGACATGTATCCCGGCGAATCCGCGAACAGTCCGGCCAGCGTCTTGCGCTGATCCGTTATCCGCAGCCCCTGGGCCGCCATCTTCTGAACGATTTCATCCGTCGTCATCGTAGCCAAGCTTAACCCTCCGAATCCACACAATCTTCTATGACCATAATGCCCGAAATCGTTGACGCCGTCAATGCTGCCGCGCGGAACGGTTGGCGATGCCCGCATGAATAAAAGACCGCGGCCGATACGCAATCGCGTACCGCTGCCGCGGTCTTCAAGCCGTTAAGGCCTGTCACCGTCTACCATCGAAGCTCAGGCAGCGGCGTAAAGATCAGGTTGATCGGCAAGTTGCCGCCCGGCGCAATCGTGAAGACGATCTCTACCGCTTCTTCCGTCGCTCCGGTCCGGTACAGCACGCCCGCTACGTTCTGATCCTTAATAATGCTGCCGTTCGTCGGAAGCGTCACCAGCTTGCCGTTGACGAGAAACGCGCCCATGTAATAACCACCGCGCGGGTTAAGCGAGATCAGCGTGTTCGGCGCGACATGGTTCAGCTTCATGCGGTACAGGACGCCGAAGTTGCCCGTATTGACCTCCAGATTGCCGGTCAAGCCGTCATAACCGTCCAGATACGTGTCCAGCTTCCGATCGCCGATCGCGATGCGCTGCGGCTGATTGCCGAGCACATCGTCAACGTCAATCTCCCGGTTCGTGCCGTTGAACGTCCCGCGAACGTGAACATCCCGCGTCATGTAACTCAGATTGCGCAATTCGGCAATCGGGTTCTTGCCCTCCCGCACGACGACGATCTGAAAATCGAGCCGCTGATCGGTAATTAAATCGGCAAAAGCCGAGAACACTTCGTTCTGCTTCATCGCACGCTGCGAAATGATCGGCAGCACTTCCTTCGTCTCGCCCGGCTTGACCGTCATCCAGGTTGTCGCCGGCTTGGAAGCAAGCGAGGTCAAATAACGCGCGGTCGACATTTTGCCCGTCGCCGACACTTGCGGATTCGGTCCGCCGATGCCGTTCGCGCCCATCCCGACGTTAGCCGTGACGCTGCCGTAGTTCGTTGCCAGCAAGTACATTTTGACCGGGGCGCCGATATTGTTCATGTTGTGGAACATAAACCGCACTTCCCCGAGCAGTTGATCCTGATAGGCGATCCCTTCCGACGTCCATGTCTCCGGGCTGTTGCTGCGCACCATCTGAGCCGGCTCGGAGACCGGCGTGTAGCCGATCGTCGAGAAGTTCAACACGCTGGCGCCATCGATCGGATAGCTGTCGCCGACCGGCGTGAACAGCCTTGCGTATTCGTCGCGCGTGTACAGCACTTCGTTGGATACCGTGACATACTTCGTCACTTGAGACGTCAAGCCGTGACGATCCGTCACTTCGAGCGTAACCGGATAGTCGCCCGGCTCGAAAAATACTTTCTCGTTGCCCGTCCACTTGGTCGATGCAATCGCGTTCTCGTCGTCGGTGCTTCGATCCGTATACAGCACGTTCTCACCGATCCGATAGATGCTCTTCTCCATCGAGAAGTCGGCAACCGGCGGCTGATTCGGCGGTTTGACGAAGATCGTTACGGAATAAGGCGCGCTCCAGACGCCGTTGCCGTCTTGAATTTGCCGCGTAATCGTATACGTGCCCGCTTGCTCGAACACCGTCTGATTTCCGTTCCATACCTCATTTAATATGCCCGTAGCGCTAGGAACGACAGACTTGTCGATATATTGCACCATTGTCTGCTGCGCATAAATTTCCGTTGGCGACACTTCGAACGTTGCGGTCGGCGCCTTCGGCGCCGTCGACCAAGTAAGGGTCATCACGTTCCCCGAAAGCGTCAAGCTGCTGCCTGCCATCGCCGCCCACGATTTGACCGGAATCATGAACGTGCCCGCCTGATTGATAGCCGGACCGTTCAGCGTCACCTTCTCCCCATTCTTCAGCACGATTGCATTGTTCGGACTGAAACGCAGCTCCACGCCGTCCTTCGTCGCCGTCGACTGCTTCGTTGCCGCGATATAGCCAACCTTGTAGCCGAATTCAATCGCGATCGCTTTCAGCGGAATGTAAGAGATGCCGTTAATAAACGTCAACGGCTGAGCGGCCGTCGTCTTGACGCCGTTATGGACGATGACTTTGCTGTTCTTGTTCATTGTGAGCTTGTCTGTCGGCGCAGCCGATTGCACTTGCGCGCTCGTCGTCGTAATAGGCGACGTAACAACAGGCGGATCGGACGGCGTGCCCGCATCGGCAACCTCCGTGCCTGAAATCGAATCCGGAATGGAACCTTCCGCCTGCACGGCCGAGGCCGAGACGGATACTTGCATGACGATTAAAGAGGAGAGCAACAACCATTTAAGCTTTTTCAAAACAACGACTCCTTCTGCGTTCTGCTTCTTCTTGGCGTCCTCAGACACTTCATGGGCGCGCCTGTGTTGAAGAATGCCTATGTCCATTGGACGCCTTACAGCAGGCAAAGGTTGCGTGGAAAAGCTTGGTTGTCATATATTTGCCACAATTGCTTTTGAAATGCGTACCCGTTCTCTCAGCCGTTCACTTTCATATTCATCATAAAGCTGCCCGCCATGACGAGGAACATGACGAGACTTGCGATGCCCAGCGCTTTGCGTCTGCGCACGAGCGATTGGATCTTATTCGGCTCCGCTTCCGTATGTCTTGCCTCCGAAACGGATCGATGGGCGAACAAATAAGCGATGACGCACACGACAAACACAATATTGGCTAAAAACCAGACGCCTGTCCACATGAACGGGACCCCACTCCTCTTGAGCAAAATAAATAACCGCCAGCGGTAACGCCGCGTCGACCGGCAACATCCGCTGGCGGATCATTGTGACAGGCGAGGCGCCGCAAGGCGCCGCTTGTCCATCTTCGAACACGCCGTTATAAATACCAGGCGTTCAGGATGAAGCCGAACACGACGGCGCTTACGACAGCGCCTCCGAACGAGAACCATCCTCTGCGGAATCGCTGTTGAAACATGCTCAGCACGCCAAGGCTAAGCAGCGAGAAAACCAGCATAATAAATACGGCCGCGAGTACGAATAGCCCCGGCGACACGGCGCTGACGTCGACAAGTGTCATAAACAATCCCCCTATAATGATACAACCGCTACTGCATACACATATCTCGCTACATTATAACGAAACCGTGACAGCGTTACCAGTAGCTGCTTGCGTCGATTTATTGACAATATGCTCACCAGCGGATCGGGGTTTCGTAATATTGGCGGTTGGCCGGCTTCTTGCGAAGCTTGATCTGAAGCACGCCGTCCTTGCACAGCGCCTTGCACGCGCGCGGAATCACCTGCTTGGCAAGCGGGATCGTTTCTTTCTTGCCGTCCGGCAGCCCTTCGATCCGCACTTTATCCTCTCGCACGAGAAGACGAAGCGACGATGGGTGCACGCCTCGCGGAAGCGGCCATTTGACGACGAGAAAATGGTGCGTCTCGAACGTTTCCGCCGTATTGTGTCCGGGCAGCCTCCCCTTCTCTTGCAGCGCGCTTGCCATCATCGATTTGACGTAGTTCGCTACCCAGCCCGTATCTTTAAGCGCTTCGAACCCGCGCGGAAGCTGCTGCGATTTCATCCACTGCTCCATATCGTCCCATTGGGTCATGCCTCCCGCCTCCCCGTTATACGCTGCCGTGTCCGGACGTTCACTCCATAATATGCGATTCGCCCATACGAGGTACATCGTACAACCCATTCCACTGGGCGTGAGCGGAACCAATAGGCGAATGCCGCATACGATACCATATATCGATATCCGAACAAGGAGGTTCGAAGCGCATGCCAGCTGTCGTAGGCTTCGTCAACATTACGAGCGTCGGCTCCAGCTCCGTCGTGCAGTTCGGCGATACAGTCCAAGTGTCGCCATCCAGCGCATCCAAAACCTATGCGGGCGCAGGCTCGTTCCTGACGGGCGGATTGGCCAATTCCAACAACGCGCTGAGCGCAACGAATACAATCGACCCAGACGTGCAGGACACGACGCAGAACGAGGTCGGAAACGGCGTTAACGTCATATGAGCAATTGGACGATTTATCAGCAGATTACGATTAAACAGTTGCGCGTAGAGAGCGTATCGAACAGCTCCGTTCTGCAAGTCGGCAGCGCCGGGTCGATCCGCTCGCTCTCCCAGCTTTACAACACCGGCGGATTTACGGAGCCAGCCCCGCAGCTCGGGCAAGAAAATCCGCTTTCCTTCGTCCCGCTTCCAAATCCGGTGTAATGATGCGAGGTGCATGCGCATGACGTTGGCGAACAATAGCGGTATACCGCCTTACGGCCATATCGCTCAAGCGGGCGATGCCAAGCCGCAGCAGGCTGCCGGGTTGGCGGGGTGGCCCGCTTGGGCCGCTCAAGTCCAGCAGGCCTTGAAGCTGCAGCAGGATCAGATCGCGATGCTGCAAAGCCGCGTCGATATGCTATGCTCGCAGATGAAGACGGCCGAAGCTAAGCCTGCCTACAGCATCGACAAGATCGAGTATCATTTTGACCAATTAAAGATCGAGAAGCTGGACGGTACGCTCAATATCGGCATTCAGCCGCCTTCGGACGGAAGCGGGAGCGATATCGACCAGTTGATCGTGCAGCAGGCAAAGAAAGGACAGGGAATGGGCTTTAACGGGAATGGAACCGGGAATGGGAATGGAGACGACGATAACGTCGAATCGGGCGGAGGCGGATCGCCGAACGTCTTTCCCTCGGCGGAGCCGGCCGCGATGAAGCTTCCGCCTCCTTTTGACAACATTCAACGAAGGGTGAACGACTACATGGATCGGCAGGCGCCCGGAGCTCTGGTTGACCTGGAGAAGGAGATGAGCCTGCCGCTCGACCCTTATCATCGCAGAATCGTGATTGAAGATATTCGCCGTCAGCTCCCGACTCGCATCCAGTTCTACATGAAGCAGGCCAAGGCCGACAATCCGGACTCGGATACGCTGCCATTCACGGTTGAGGAGCAAGTGACGGGCAAGACCATTCGGGACGTGCAAATGGCATTCCGCCAATACTTGACGAAGCTCGGCAGCAACGGTTCCGGCGGCGAAGGAGGAGTGTTGCAGGTATGATTTTTTACGTGGTCAATTACGAACTCTCGGTCGGCTCGATCGAAGTGCTCGGCGTATCCAGTTCTTCGCTGCTGCAAGTTGGCGACGACGATACGATATCGCTGTTCTCCATGTTCGATACGCCGGCCGAGTCGATGATCGTCGGACCGCTGGCTCCGCTTCAACTGCCGGAGGGAGCCGAGAATGCGGAGGGCGAACGGATGCCGGGCGAAGAACACGGTCCGGTCACGATCAAGCTGCGATGAGAATGAACGGCGTCACCTTCTCGCTTCCCGGCGCCAACCTGCCGGACCCGACCTTTCTGTCGCTCGACGATACGAATCTCCGCACGTCCGAAGTGCAAGGCATTTATGTGAACACGCTCGCGCAAGCCGGCGTGCTGCAGGTCGGCGATCGGTCCGAATCGAACGCGATGCTTCGGGCGCTCGCCTTGCAGCGACAGGAGGATCATCCTTATGCGGGAGACGTTTTCTTCGAATCATATGTTATATTCGACAGGCCGATCCCCGCATTCGTCGACGCCAACGATCCCGACAGCTTCGTCGTCACGCATCGCTGGAACGCGTGCAAGACGATCGCGGTCGGCTGCATTAGCATCATAAGCGCCGGCGCATCGGCGCAAGTCGTGATCGGCACCGGGCAGACGCATCGTTCGGAATCCCGAATCAAGCATATTCGCCAGTTCCGGGGCAGTCACCCGGTTCCGCCCGCCTGTCCGTAACAATGGATTATCGCCGAGCCCGTCATTCGTTACGCCGGGCCGAATGACCCTCGCCGCTTGGCCCCGTCCGGCTGGGCGAATGTTGAAATGCGCAACAACCGGTACAAACGTCCATAACAACAGCCCTCCTGCGACATACATTAGAAGTGTGAGATCATCCATCACACAGAACCAAATAGGAGGTCATGAACTATGGGTTATCCTGTTGCAGGCGCAGCGGGTGGCTACGGCTGCAGCCCGATCGGCGGCGTAGGCGTAGGCGGCATCGGCATTGGCATCGGCGTCATTCTCGTCCTCTACATCCTGCTTATCATCGTACTTCGCGCAGGCTGTTTCTGATTTCAAAGCGAAAGCGAATCGATAAATAGTTCAAGGGCCGCCGCTCGCGACGATCGCGGGCGGCGGTTCTTGTTCTGTTCGCGTTGAAGTCCGAGCGAGCCGTCTGAGGTTTACACTTTGCGCCCCATAATGACGACATCCCGCTCGATGCCGTCCAGCTCGCAGGCTCCGGGCAGCAGCCCCCATTGCGCAAAGCCGTGCTTGTTCAGCAAGCGGAGGCTCGGCTTGTTATGACCGAAAACAAATCCCAGAAGAGTCTTAATACCTAACTCGCCGCACGCGGTAACGGCCCGGTCCAACAACAAACCGCCAATGCCGCTTCCGCGATATTGATCCGCAATATATATGCTAAGCTCTGCGGTAGCGCGATAAGCAGGTCGGCCATAGTAAGGCTGAAAGCTAAGCCATCCGACCATCTCGCTGCCGTTGTGCGCAACCCAGATCGGCCGCGTGCTCCAGTCTCGATTGCGGAACCAAGGCAGCCTGCTTTCGACCGTCACCGGCTCCAGATCGGCCGTAACCATCCGGCTCTCTACCGTCGAATTATAGATCGCGACGATGGCGGGCAAATGATGCTCTTCTGCTGTCGCAACCGTTATCTCCATCCCCACTTCTCATCGCCTCCCGGATTGTAATTGAAAGTAACGTTAAGTATCGGCGGACGTGACGCCCCATTGATAAACGCTCCTTGCTTATTATGGCACATAAGCCGGACAGGCTCCAGCAGACGGGACGCTACGGAAGTGCGGGAGCGATTGTGTCGCACCAACCCGGCTACCTCACTCTGAGCTGCTCCTGCATCACTTTTTGTGTCACACCAACTCGACTACCTCGCTCCGGGCTGCTCCTGCATCACTTTTTGTGTCGCACCAGCCCGGCTACCTCACTCCGGGCTGCTCCTGCATCACTTTTTGTGTCACACCAGCCCGGCCACCTCACTCTGAGCTGCTCCTGCATCACTTTTTGTGTCACACCAACCCGGCTACCTCGCTCCGGGCTGCTCCTGCATCACTTTTTGTGTCACACCAGCCCGGCTACCTCACTCCGGGCTACTCCTGCATCACTTTTTGTGTCGCACCAACCCAGTTACCTCACTCTGAGCTGCTCCTGCATCACTTTTTGTGTCACACCAACTCGGTTACCTCGCTCCGGGCTATTCGTGCATCACTTTTTGTGTCACACCAGCCCGGCTACCTCACTCTGAGCTGCTCCTGCATCACTTTTTGTGTCACACCAACCCGGCTACCTCACTCTGAGCCGCTCCTGCATCACTTTTTGTGTCACCCCAACTCGGTTACCTCGCTCCGAGCTGCTCCTGCATCACTTTTTGTGTCACACCAGCCCGGCTACCTCACTCTGAGCTGCTCCTGCATCACTTTTTGTGTCCCACCAACTCGGTTACCTCGCTCCGGGCTAATCGTGCATCACTTTTTGTGTCGCACCAGCCCGGCTACCTCACTCTGAGCTGCTCCTGCATCACTTTTTGTGTCACACCAGCCCGGTTACCTCGCTCCGGGCTATTCGTGCATCACTTTTTGTGTCGCACCAGCCCGGTTACCTCACTCCGGGCTACTCGTGCATCACTTTTTGTGTCACACCAGCCCGGCTAACTCACTCTGATCTGCTCCTGCATCACTTTTTGTGTCACACCAACTCGGTTACCTCGCTCCGGGCTACTCGTGCATCACTTTTTGTGTCACACCAACCCGGCTACCTCACTCTGAGCTGCTCCTGCATCACTTTTTGTGTCACACCAGCCCGGCTACCTCGCTCCGGGCTGCTCCTGCATCACTTTTTGTGTCACACCAGCCCGGCTACCTCACTCTGAGCTGCTCCTGCATCACTTTTTGTGTCACACCAACTCGGTTACCTCGCTCCGGGCTACTCGTGCATCACTTTTTGTGTCGCACCAGCCCGGCTACCTCACTCTGAGCTGCTCCTGCATCACTTTTTGTGTCACACCAACCCGGTTACCTCGCTCCGGGCTGCTCCTGCATCACTTTTTGTGTCACACCAGCCCGGCTACCTCGCTCTGAGCTGCTCGTGCATCACTTTTTGTGTCGCACCAGCCCGGCTACCTCACTCTGAGCTGCTCCTGCATCACTTTTTGTGTCACACCAACTCGGTTACCTCGCTCTGAGCCGCCCCTGCATCACGCACCAGCCCGGCTACCCATCCTCGGCTGCTCCTGCAGCCCTGTTGCAGTCGCCGGAGCGAGCTTGATCTCGTCGTCATCGTTTATGCAGATTCGTTACAATGCGAATGCCGCCATTTATGCAGAAATAACGCGATTGCAGTTCGTGACGAGCGCGAGCGGCTCGCTGCACGAAAGCCCGCAAGCCGGCATTGCTCACAGGATCGCTCGTCGCCCGGCTCCGGATCCGTTGCAGCGCCACCGTGCCGCATAGGCTAAACAGCCGAAAGAGCCAATCCGCATTATGGCCGCAGATTGGCTCCTTCTATGCCGCCGACAAACCTCCGTCAGCTAAGCTCCCGATACTTGTTCGCGTACTTCGTTACGCTCTGGACGAATGTCGCGTGCGACCAGGTGAGCGGCGCCACCGACAGCGGTCCGCCGTCATGCGGATTAAGCTGCTCCGGGAGAATACCGCTTTGCAGCGCATGGTCGACAACCCACTGCAGCGTGCGCTTCGGCCCTTCGAGCTCTTCCAGCGACTTCGCGGATTCGATCTCGTAATTCGCCACCCACAGCGTACATATAATCCAAGGGTTCCCCGGCACTTTCTCGATATCGCCCGACTGCTGGAAATAATAATCGTTCGTGTAACGCGCGATGCCGCCCACCTGCGTTCGAACGCTCAGCCCTTCCTTGATTGCCCGCATCGTCCGAACGACGCGATCGTCGTCGACCGGCAGTACCCCGAACTCCCAGATCGCGAACAAGCTGCTCTCCAGCGTCATATCTTTCACCCAGCGATTGTCCTTCTGCACCAGTCCCCGCGCGAAGCGGCCCGTTTCCTCGTCCCACAGATGCGTCACGATGCCGTGCTTGATCGTCTCCGCCGTATTCCGGTAATGATCGCTCCGCTCGTAATCGCCGAACAGCTCCGTGAAATACGCAGCCGCCATCAGCCCTCCGTATACGGAAGCCGCCGTGTACGTCCATATGCCGTATCGCTCCTCCCATAGGTCGTAGCTCGGCTTCGGCAGCGACATGGAGTGCTCCATATATTGGGTCAAAAAATGCGCCGATTTGCGAATCAGATTCGAATAAAGCGACTGCGGCAGCTCGATCACCTGATGGCGGGCGTAGTCCTTCCATAACGCAAACAGGACGAGCGCAGTCTCGTCTTCTTGAATCGGCAGCCTGCGGCTTCCTTGCACGATATAAGGATGCCAGCTTGATCCGACCGTTCCGTCCGGATTGTATTTGTGGTACAAATAGCCTTCCGGAGCCAGCGCCTGCGCGCAGAAATGGAAGAACGGCGCAATAACGCTGTGAAAGCCGGCGGCGGACATCGACTGGGCGATCAAGGCGCCGTCCCGCGGCCACATATAGCTGTAATGATCGCGGTTGTATTGCAAAATATCGGTATCGTTCGCCGCCACGATAGCGCCGCGCTCGTCGGTCTGGGTCCGAACGATCAACAGGCTCTGCTTGAATATGCGAACGACATCGGCGGGCAGATCGCCCAGATCCTTCTCCGCCCGGTGCAGCCAGTGCTTCCAGTAGATGACCATCCGGCTGAGCAGCTTCTCCGGATGGTTCTCCTGCACGTATTGATTAAGCTCCTTCACTTCCTCCAAGCCTTTGCCGATCGTCATCCAGTAATAAACCGTCTTCTCGCCGCCCGGCGGCACGATCGTCCGGAAGCTGAGCGTGCTGTCGACCGAGCCCTGCGCGATCGAATTGCCCATCAGTACGCCGTCCTCGGCGTCTCGCCAAGTGCCTTCGGCCGAATGAAACCGCTTGATGCCGGTCGAATACTGCATGATGCCGCCTTCATCGGAAAACCCGTTGAACATAAAGTACGAAGACCGCTTGTAATGAAACAGCGTATGATTTTCCGGGAAATAAGCGGCCGTGTCGCCGACCTCCGAGCCGTCGATCATCAAGTCCTGATGGAAAAACAGCCGGAATTCGCGGGGCTCGCCCGCAAGATTGCGGACGACCACGCGTTTAATATAAATACATTCCCGCTGATGAATGCCGTCGTTCATATGGAGCTCGACGCCGAGCGCCTCATGCTTCGCGATAACATTCGTCACCAGCGAGCCTTCGATATAATCAAGCTCGAACGTCCAGCCCGGATCGTCGAGCCACGCGAAGCGTCCGGCCACCCAAATGCCGAAGCGGCACGTCTGGCCTCCGACATGGTTAAGCTGTCCGACGTAGGGATAATAGATATCCCGGATAAAGCAGTGATTGTCGAGATTAAGAAGCATTTTGCCATTACCGATCACGAGATGACGGGCCATCTTTCTGTCTCCTTTCGCAGAGGCAGCAGTTCAGTATACAGGGTCATATACGATTTGGCAGAACGGCTCCAGCTATAGTCTTCTTTCGCCCCGTTGGCGACGATCGCTTTCCACGTTTCCTCGTCCTGATACAATGACAGCGCTCTTCTAACGGTATGAAGCATATCGTGCGCGTTGTAACTGGCGAATGTAAACCCGTTGCCCGTTCCAGTATATTCATCGTACGACTGTACCGTGTCTCGCAGCCCGCCGGTCTCGCGAACGATCGGAACCGACCGGTAGCGGAGCGCGATAAGCTGGCTCAAGCCGCATGGCTCGAACCGCGACGGCATAAGGAACATATCCGATCCGGCATAGATCCGTCTGGCCAGCCCTTCGTCGTAGCCGAGCTTGACGGCAAGCTGCTCCGGACGCCAACGGGCGGCGCCGAGCAGCATTTGCTCGTAACGATATTCGCCCGCCCCGAGCACGACAAGCTGGATGCCTTCGTCAAGCAGCGGCTCGATCACGCGCTCGATCAGATCGATGCCCTTCTGCTCGACAAGCCGCGTCACGACGCCAATGACCGGGATCGATTCCGACTCGGGCAGCCCAAGCTCCTGTTGAAGCGCGAGCTTATTCTTGCGCTTGCGGGCGATCGATCCGCGATATGGCGTATGCAGCGCGGAATCGTTCATCGAATCGTAGCTGTCCGTATCGATGCCGTTCAATATGCCGTGCAGATCTGGCGCCCGCCATCGGATCACGCCGTCGAGCCGCTCGCCCCAATACTCGGTCTGAATCTCTTCGGCATACGTCGGGCTTACGGTCGTCAGCTTGTCCGCATATTGCAAGCCGGCTTTCATGCAGTTGGCCGCGCCGTAAAATTCAAGGCCGCTTGTCCAGAACCAGATGTCGTCCATGCCGACCAGGTCTTGCAGCAGCTTGTGCCCGAATACGCCTTGATATTTCAAATTATGAATCGTAAATACGGTCCGGACGGAACGGCACAGCGGGTCGTACGCATATCGGGTCTTCAGTAAAAAAGGAAGCAGCGCCGTCTGCCAGTCGTGGCAATGAATAATGTCCGGCATGAAGCCCAAGTGCGGCAAACATTCCGCGATCGCGAAATTGAAGAAGACGAACCGCTCCGGATCGTCTTCGTAGCCGTACAGTCCATCGCGTTTGAAATATTGCTCGTTATCGATCAGGTAGTAGACGACGCCGTCGATTTCGGCGCGGAGCAGGCCGCAATATTGATAGCGCCACCCGAAGCGGAACGAGAACGTATAGATCGTCTCGAATTGCGAGACGAAGGATTCGGGAATGTCGGCATACTTGGGAAGCACTATGCGCGCATCCGCTCCCCGTTCGTTAAGCGCCTTCGGCAGGGCGCCAACGACATCTCCCAGCCCGCCGGACTTTGCCAATGGGACCGCCTCCGAAGCGGCAAACAATACATTCACGGCACTTCCCCCTTCCAGGCTAGATCGTCTTGCGTTTGGCCGCCACGAACGGCAGTCCCGCGGCCCCCCGAATGTCGCGTCCGTGCTCGATAACAACGTCCTTATCGAGAACCGCGTAGTCCAACACGCTGTTCTCGCCTACAATTCCGTTCTGCATGACGATGCTGTTGCGGATAACCGCTCCTTTGCGGACATGGACGCCGCGGAACAGCACGCTGTTGACGACCGTGCCTTCCACGATGCAGCCGTTGGCCACAATGGAGCCGGACACCTTCGCCCCTTCCAAATACCGGGCGGGCGGCTCATCCTTCACCTTCGTATAAATCGGCCCCGGATGGAAGAACAGCTCCTTCCATACGTCCGCCCGCAGCAACTGCATGCTGTTGTAATAATAGCTTTCGAGCGTATTAATCATGCCGAGATAGCCTTCGTACATATAAGCGCATACGTTCAGCTTATCGAGCCGCGACATAACCGCATGACGAATCAAATGCTCTTGTCCTTGCGCGAGCGACGTTTCGACCAGCTCCAGAAGCAGGTCGCGCCGCAGCACATAAATTTCGGTCGACAGCAGATTGCTGTCCAGCCGGCCGAAGTGGTCCTGCATAGCCGTAATGCGGCCGTCCCGGTTCACCTCCACCTTGCGGCTTCTGCCGGGGATGAACGACGTCTGCCGCTTGCAGACGACCGTAATATCCGCCCCCTGCTTCTCGTGGAACGCAATGACCGGCTCCAGATCGATATTGCATATGACATGGCTGCGCGCCACGACGACAAATTCTTGCTGGCTGCGCGTGAAATAGTCCCGGTTCTGATACATATGATACAAGTCGCCGCGGCGCAAATCCTGACTGTCCTCGGTCGTCGGCGGCAGAATAAAGAAATCGCTTTGCCGGTTATGCAGATCCCAATGCTTGCCGGAGCCCAGATGATCCATCAGCGACCGGAATTTCGTATGCGCGAACACCGCGACTCGCGAAATTCCGCTGTTCACCATGTTCGACATTATAAAATCGATCAGCCGGTAACGGCCGCCGAACGGCACCGTCGCCGGACAGCGCCCCGCCGTCAGCCCTTCCAGCTCATCCGGCTCGTGAATCAGATTGATGACGCCCATCACTCTATTCTTCATGAAGGCTCGACCTCCAGCAGCGTTTTATGATTGGCGACAAATTCGTCGCTGCCGACGACGGTCACCGTCGATTGATCCGGATGTCCGATCGTAACGCCGTCCGCGATAACCGCGCCGTCGCCGACAATCGTCCGATACAGCTTCGCGCCCGCGCCTACCCGCGCATTCGGCATAACGACCGATTCCCGAATGACGCTGTCCGCTCCCGCCTGCACGCCGTAAAAGATGACGGATCGATTCACTTCCCCTTCGATCAGGCAGCCTTCCGTTATAATCGACGAAGCGATGCGCGCTTGCGGCGCAATGTATTGGGCCGGCCGGTTCGGACTGACCGAATAGATGCGCCATTCCGGATCGGTCAGATCGAGAAGCGGGCGGTCGTCCAGCAAATCCATGTTCGCCTCCCACAAGCTTTCGATCGTGCCGACATCCTTCCAGTAGCCCTTGAACGGATAGACGAACATATTCATGCCGTCCTTGAGCATCGCAGGCAGTATATCTTTGCCGAAATCGTTGGAGGAAAGCCGATTCGCCTCGTCCCGGATCAAATAACGCTGCAGCACCGGCCACGAGAAAATATAAATGCCCATCGACGCCGTGTTGCTCGTCGGCACCTTCGGCTTTTCTTCGAATGCGGTAATTCGATCCTCGTCGTCCACATGCATAACGCCGAACCGGCTCGCTTCCTTCCAGGGCACCTCGATGCCGGCGATCGTCACGTCCGCGCCCGTTTTTTTGTGGTGAGCAAGCATTTTCTCGTAATCCATCTTGTAGATGTGGTCGCCGGATATAACAAGCACATATTCAGGGTCGGAGCGGTCGATGAATCCCATGTTCTGATAGATGGCGTTCGCCGTCCCCTTGTACCAGACGCCGCCCTTCTGCTTCACGTAAGGCGGCAGGATCGCCATGCCTCCGTCGCGGCGATCCAGTCCCCACGGGCTGCCGATGCCTAAATAGCGATTCAGTTCAAGCGGCTGGTATTGCGTCAGTACGCCAACGGTGTCGATGCCGGAATGAGCGCAATTGCTGAGCGTGAAATCGATAATGCGATATTTCCCGCCAAAGTAAACGGCCGGCTTCGCCAAATCTTTCGTCAATACGCCGAGTCGCTTGCCTTCTCCCCCGGCGAGCAGCATGGCGACCATTTGTTTACGCCCCATAGACATCCACCCCTAGTTAAAATAATTGTGGCGCTCTTCCTTCATAGCGGAACAACATGAAAGAAAAAGGCTGAAGCGAAAATGCGATGCTATGTTCACGCCCGTGATAAGCAATTGGGTCGCTGCATATGATATCGGTCCCGCCGGCTTCGTCGGACCGGCGCTCATCGTCCCCGCTGTGCAGCGGCAGGCTGTACAGCCCCGGCTCCGGCACGCCGATCCGGTATTCGCCGTAATCGCCCCGCGAGAAATTGCAGACGACGACGGCGATCTCGTCGGCGTCGCGCCCCCGCCGCTCAAAGCTGATGACGCTCTGCTCGGCGTTATGTACATCGATCCAGCGGAAGCCGTCGGCTTCCGTATCCCGTTGCCATAATGCCGGAGTAGAGCGATAGATGCCGTTCAGCCGCCGCACGTAACGGTGCAAGCCGCGGTGCATCGGATAATCCAGCAGCATCCAGTCGAGCTGGTCGAGATCCTTCCATTCGTCGAACTGTCCCCACTCGCCGCCCATGAACAGCAGCTTCTTGCCCGGGTGCGTCATCCAGTAGCCGTAAAACAGTTTCAATTGCGCAAATTTTTCTTCGTAAGAGCCGGGCATTTTGTGCAGAAGGGATTTTTTGCCGTGAACGACTTCGTCATGAGACAGCGGCAATACATAATTTTCAGAGAAAGCGTATAGAAGCGAGAACGTGATGAGTTCGTGGTGGTGTCTGCGGTCGGCCGGATCAAGCTGCATATAGCGCAGCATATCGTTCATCCAGCCCATATTCCATTTGTAGTTGAATCCGAGTCCGCCGAGGTAGGTAGGCGATGTGACTGCTGGCTGAGCGGAAGAGTCTTCGGCAATCATTAGCGTCTCGGGATAGTAGCGAAATACGACTTCGTTAAGCGTCCGCAGGAAGCGGAGCGCGTCCAAATCTTCTTTGCCGCCGTAGGGGTTGAGCGTGCGAAGCTCCGGCGGTTTATCCATATGAAGGTCGACCATGTGAGCAACGGCGTCCACCCGAAGGCCGTCGATATGATAAATGTCCAGCCAGAATAACGCGTTCGATATTAAATAGCCGACAATTTCGCTGCGGGCGAAATCGAAGGACAGCGTCCCCCATTGCGGCTTGTCGGCTTTGCGCCAATTGGGCCCTTCGTACAGCGGCGTGCCGTCGAACTCCCGCAAGCCGTGATCGTCCCGGCAGAAGTGGCCCGGAACCCAGTCCATAATGACGCCTAACCCTTGCCGATGGCAACGGTCGACGAAACGCATAAGCTGCTTCGGCGCGCCATATCGGCTAGTCGCTGCGTAGAAGCCGGTAATTTGATAGCCCCAAGACCGGTCGAACGGATGCTCGGCGAGCGGGAGCAGCTCGATATGGGTGTAGCCCATCGATGCCGCATAGTCGACTAGCTCGTCGGCTAGCTCGCTGTAGGAGAGGAACAGCTCCTTGCCGTGAATCTTCCAGGAGCCGGCGTGCGCTTCGTAAATAAGGAGCGGTCGATCGAAGGAACTTCGCTTGCTCGCCATCCAATCCGAGTCGCCCCATTCATAACCGTTCAGATCGGTTACAACCGAAGCGGTATTGGGTCTTAGCTCGGCGCCGAACGCGTAAGGATCGGCTTTGAGCAATTTGCGCCCGTCTGCGGTAACGATCTCGTACTTGTAGGCGGCGCCCTCCTTGATCCCCGGAATAAACCCGGCCCATATGCCGGACTCTCCGAATCGTTCCAACTCGTTGCCGGTGCCGTCCCAGCCGTTGAAATCGCCGGCAACTCTTACAGCGGAGGCGTTAGGCGCCCATACGACAAAGCGAACGCCCGTCTTTCGTTTCCATTTCATCCGGTGAGCACCGAATGTCCGATAGCTTTCATACAGCGCGCCTTCGTTGAACAAATAAATATCATGCATCGTAAGCCCGTAAGGCGGCGTGGCTATTTTCGGCAATGTAACACCTCCTGTCAGCAGACCGTCTGTTCCTGCGAGCATTTCTAGGTGAATACCTTTATTATACAAGATGTTTGAAAATTTGAAAGCCCATTTTCAACATTTATGGAAACTTAATTTACACGATCATTACACAAAATTCACAAAAATATGACATAATTTTCGTCACTTAAGACTAGATTCGTGTCCGTTAATGCGGTTAATATAATAATGCTTCGTACACCATCCTTTGCTGACGGCCACGCGCGTACAATTGGCCCATCCGCATGCCGACGGCTCCTTGGCCGTTCTCGTCTTTACCGTCTGCGGGTTGCCGTGCCGGCGCATTCGCTGGTGGTGCATGGAGCAAAGTCCTTTCGCTTTGACAGGCTTCGTACAATCGTTAATGTCGCATGTGTTCGAATTCATCGGGCGTTTCCTCCTGCTGAGCGTCAATCTGTCTATTCCACGAGCACATTCTATAATAACGAGAATTGATGCGCCTATAAAGCGCGGTAATAGTCCAAGCAGGCCCCGCAGCACGGTTCATCTTCGAAATAGACACTTTATCGTCAGAATCGTGCGCTCGGGTTTAAACTTTTAAACAAACTGTTTAAATTGTAAATTTTCGGAACAAATAGCTATTTTGTATGATTGTCCATCTCCTTTGCCAGCCCCTATACTGTTATATATGGAATCATTGAAGAGAGGAATGGTAGGATATATTTCGGCACATCTTTAATACGCTCGAGCAGCCGCTCGCTGTCGTTCGCCGCCACGGCCGTTCCTTCACGATTATCGAAGCCAATCCGGCTTTTATGCAATTAACCGGGTACGATCCGCAGAAATTGATGCAAACCCCGTTTCGACAGCTTTTCCCAAAATTAACAAGCCATAATAACGTTATTCTCCCCGAGGACGTGACGGAAACGACGCTTCAGACCGGCTCGGGAAGCCAGAAAACGATCGGGCTGGACGTAAAGGCAATGGATGCGCGCGACGAGGAAGGCCGGCCTTTGCTCCTGATTATTGCCAAGGATATGAGTACGGACAAATGGTTAGAACAACAATCGAGAAGCGGCAAAGCCTTGTACACCGGGATCTGCGACAGCCAGTACCGAATCCGTACGTTTCATGCGCATGGCCAGCGGACGATGTCCGGCGAATCGGTCGTGCACCAGTCGATCTTCGATTATCTGGACCCTTCCGAGCATACGGCGATTCGAGAGCGGTTAATTGGCTGCAGCCTTGCCGATTATCCGTGCGACATCGTCGTTCGTACGATTAAATTCGACGAAGCAAGCGAGCTTGAGCTGCGCGCAACGATCTGCACGATGTTCGACGGCTTCGGCGCAATTCAGCAATACGCTTTCTCCGTATGGGATATGAGGGAATCCGGCGAAGCCGGGCAGCCGGGCATGAAGCTGAAAATATGGATGGCCAAGCGGGACATATCGGCCAGTCAGTTGTCGGCGTCGACCGGCATTTCCATGCAGACGATCTCGAAGCTCCGCAACGGTAAAATTAGGAAGCCCCAGCGGCTGACAGCCGAACTGCTCGCTTCCGAATTGAAGGTCGACGTGAGCGCGCTGTGGTCGGAGCTAAGTAGGCGTTAATTGTTCCGGATTATTATATAAGCCCCTTTGATTGTTATATGTATGATGCCGAACGGCTATTGTAAAATACATATAGAACAAGCAAAGGGGCTGACGAAATTGTTGTCTGCGAAACTATCCAGAATGTTATATGGCGGCGACTATAATCCCGAGCAATGGGACCGCGGCGTATGGCCCGAGGATATGCGAATGATCCGGCTCGCCGGCATGGACATCGCAACGATCAACGTATTCTCTTGGGCCATGCTGCAGCCGAACGACGAAACGTACGATTTCACGACGCTCGATGAAATCATAAACATGCTGCGCGAGAACGGCATTTACGCATGCCTTGCGACGAGCACGGGCGCCCACCCTGCCTGGATGGCGCGCAAATATCCGGAAATATTGCGGACCGACTTCGAAGGCCGCAAGCGGAAATTTGGCGGCCGACACAACTCGTGCCCGAACAGTCCGGTCTATCGCACCTACTCCGCTAGACTGGCAGGCAAGCTGGCCGAGCGCTATCGGGCTCATTCCGCGCTGCTGCTCTGGCACATCTCGAACGAGTACGGCGGCGAATGCTACTGCGACAACTGCGCCGCCGCATTCCGCATCTGGCTGCGCGCCAAATACGGTACGCTGGATAAGTTGAACGAGCAGTGGAATACGAGGTTCTGGGGCCACACGTTCTACGATTGGGAAGAAATTGCGCCTCCGAATATGCTGAGCGAGCAATGGTCCAGCCGCCACACCTGCTTCCAGGGCATATCGCTCGATTACGCGCGCTTTAACTCGGACAGCATGCTGGATTGCTATAAGCTTGAGTATGCGGAGCTAAAAAAGCACACGCCCGACATTCCGATAACGACGAATCTGATGGGCGCTTATAAGCCGCTCGATTATTTCAAGTGGGCGAAGCATATGGATATCGTCTCGTGGGACAACTATCCGTCCGCCGATACGCCGTTCAGCTATACGGCCATGATGCACGATCTGATGCGCGGCTTGAAGGACGGTCGGCCGTTCCTGCTTATGGAACAGACGCCGAGCCAGCAAAACTGGCAGTCGTACAACTCGCTCAAGCGTCCCGGCGTGATGGCGCTGTGGAGCTATCAAGCCGTCGCTCACGGCGCCGACAGCGTCATGTTCTTCCAGCTCCGCCGTTCCGTCGGCGCATGCGAGAAATATCACGGCGCGCTGATCGAGCATGTCGGGCACGAGCATACGCGCGTATTCCGCGAATGCGCCCGGCTTGGCGGCGAGCTCGCGCAGTTGGGCGACAAGCTGCTCGATTCCCGCGCCGACGCGAAGGTCGGCATTCTGTTCGATTGGGACAACTGGTGGGCGATCGAATATTCGAGCGGCCCGACAATCGCGCTCAAGTATACGGACGAGATTCATAAGTATTACGATGCGCTTCACCGGCAGAACATCGCGGTCGACATGGTCGGCCTCGATGCGGATTTCAGCCGATACGACGTGTTGATCGCGCCCGTTCTGTACATGGTGAAGCCCGGCGTCGCCGAACGTCTGGAGCAGTTCACGCGCGGCGGAGGAACGTTCGTCACGACGTTCTTCAGCGGAATCGTGAACGAGAACGATATCGTCACGCTTGGCGGATATCCGGGCGAGCTGCGGAAGCTGCTCGGCATCTGGGTGGAAGAGATCGACGCGCTGTTACCCGATCAACGCAACCGGATCGTAATGAAAGATACGATCGGTCCGCTGTCCGGCGAATACGAATGCGGACTGCTCTGCGATCTGCTTCATAGCGAAGGGGCGGAGATCGTCGCCGAATACGGCGACGACTTCTACAAGGGGATGCCCGCCCTTACGCGCAATCGGTTCGGACAAGGCGAAGCGTGGTATGTCGCCGCGAGTCCGGACGCCCCGTTCCTGCAAGGCTTGCTGGGGCATATTTGCATAGAGCGCGGCATACGGCCAATTATGCCGCCGAAGGCAGGCATTGAGACGACATGCCGTACGAAGAACGGGCAATCCTACGTATTCGTGCTCAACCATAGTGCGGACACCCAGACGATCGCGCTTGGGGGCGTCCAAGGCACGGAGCTGCTGACGGAGACGAGCGTTGCGGGGCAAGCGGTTATTGCCGGGCGCGGCGTGCTTATTATTGAAGAAGGGTAACCGCTATAAGGGGCTGTCCCGACCGTCATCTTGACGACTGGGGACAGCCCTTTTCATCGTTCGCTCGCCAGTATATTAGCCGATCGAGGGCTGCGGACAATAAAAATAGCTGCTCCACAAGTCATGTTCATGACTTATGAAGCAGCTATTCTGCGACAGAGGTTATGCCTTTGCTTTCCGATTCGCGTCTCCCGCCGAACGGAAGGCTGCCGTTGACATGCCGACTCCCGCTCCGGTAGAGCCCGCTCTCTGCCCCAGATAGGCAGGCTTACCGCCAAGCAGCACCCATATGCCCGGAACGTACCGGAACAGCAAATGGACGCCCGCAACCGATACGAGAAGCGCGGCTGCGAACCCGCCCCAGATCCAGAATACATATTCGGAGACGAACGGCGAGATGCCGCCTCCCGTCTTGCGATACAATGCCAGAATCATCGGATGAACGAGATAGATGGCAAACGACAATTGACCGATGACCGACAGCAGCCGGATCAGCCTGTTGGCCGCGAACAGACGATGCAGTTGGAACGCCGCGAACATTAGGAAATACGCGGACAGCAGCGTATGGACATTCCACAGCAGCTCGAACAGGAGCGAGTTGAAGCGGGTGTTATGCAGCCGCGACATATACCAGATCGAGACATGGGCAGCCGCAACCGCCAGCCATGAGACCGTTAAAGCGATCGTCGCCGTCCGATGAACGGTATTCATTTGCTTCCAGCTCGATGTCAGCCATAGACGCAAACGGTCGAAATAAATGGCCGTGAACGCGCCAAGCATATAATACGACAAATACGTAATCGACAAGCTGCCTTTCGGGATGTACCATTGAAACTTGTATTCGTGATTAAGCAGCACGTAGGCCCATTGAAGCGCCAAGCCGACCGGGAACGCCCATACGGCGGCCCACTTCAATTTCTTTAATAAAACAAGGAACAAAGGAAACAATAAATAGAACTGCATGTTAATAAACACAAAATATAAATGCGTGTGTACGGAGCCCGTCGACAGCTTCTTCAAAAACCGCGCCGCCTCATCGTGCCAGCCGAGCCAAGGCGAGTGGTTGATCCCTTTGTTGAAGAAGAAGTACGCAACCGAAATGAGCAGATAAGGTACAATAATGTACAGCGTCCGCTTCCGGTAGAATCGGGCAATCAGCGCCCCCGTATCGGGACGGTTATAGTAGTTGTAAAATAAAACGAAGCTGCTTAGAAAAATAAAACACGGCGTACCGAACTTAAAAAAGATGTTCATGACGTTGAAGATCGGAAAATATTTCGAATGAATGCCGTCCACCGCCGCCGCCGTCGAGGACGAATGAACGCTGATTACGCCGCATATGGCGAAAAATCGGAATAAATCAAGCTGCGGAAGCTTGAGCGGGCGCTTCAGCGCCTCCCCGTCTCGCATGTAATCCCTCCTGGACCTGTTGAAATCATCGTCAGTATGAATATTTTCGCATATTTGTTTAATATAGACGAGTACAAAGTTTGTAAAGTTTCGCCAAAATAAAAAAATAAAGCTTGTCGTCTATTAGTATAGACGACAAGCTTCTTGGAATCTATCGGATTACACTAGAACCTTTTCCAAATAAATACGGCTCGTTTCGCTCCATGCCTCTCCCGGCTGCAGCGTGACCAGCCCTTTCGTCTCGTCCGGAAGATCGACGTTCGGCGCATCCACCATATTAATCTGCGGCTCCGGACAGAAATAGCCGGCGGATGCCCCGTTATTCCAGACCATCCATTGTTTGTATTTCAATCCGGCGTCGTATACGAGCTTCACGCCGATGCGGCGATCGACGACCTCGCAGAAGTTGCGGCCGTCGACCGGTGCGGCGGAGTAATGGTTGTCGAGCGCTTCCGCGTAAGGCCAGCCGCCTTCCGGGCGCTTCATCGCCGCTTCCGCTTCGGTCATCGGAATCGTACGGCCCGTCGGCAGCATTCGGCCGTCAAGCTCCCACCGTTCGCCGGTCGTCACGCGAGCCGTGACGTCCTCGCGCTTGCCGCCCTGCGCGAACGGCGCGTTGAATGCGGTATGGAAGCCGAGCATGCACGGCAGCACTTGGTCGCCCTTGTTCGTCACCGTGCTCGTCTGCGTCAAGCCGTTCGCCGACAGCGAATAACGCAGACGAAGCTCGAACCGGTGCGGCAGCATGGCGTAAATGCTGTCGTTCTCGTCGACTTCGTATTTGACGACGACGAAGCTTTCCCGCTCGTTCGATCCATGCTCCGCTACTTCCCATTCGTTGTCCGTGAAGAAGCCATGCAGATGGTTGCCCGTCGCCTTCTCGTTCACCGGCAGCTCATATTGGATGCCGGCCACTTCAAATTTCCCGTCCCGATACCGGTTCGGCGGAAACAGTACCGGAATGCCGTACACGGCAGGCGAAGCAAGGAACGCTTCCATCTCCGATTCGGCGGGCTCGCGCAGAATGCGGTATCCCGCCTCCGTGTCGCGGAATGCGATCAGATTCGCGCCTACGCCCGGTAGCAGCGCCGCTTCGTACTTCCCGAAGCGAAGCCAGACCGCTTTCTGTCCGTTATATAATCCGAAAGTCGTTTCGTTAGCCATATTGGGATCACAACTCCTAATCGCGATTTGAATTTAAATTGTATGTACAACTGCCCTCACCTCATCTATTATACGGACTGACAGGCGGCAAGAGCAAACGATTCGTTCACGATTGAACCGAAACTTCCGCTTGTCTCCTATTGAATGCAACTTTTGTCAATCTACAAACGTTTCTCTATCTAAACATTATAGAGGGGGAACGGCTATGCGAATCAAAACGATCGTCGCGGCAACCGCCATTGCGGCTATCGCCGGGAGGCAGCCACCTCTTCCGCGCCGGTAGAGCCTCCGTTCGAAATGAACGTCAATCGTCCATTCTTCTTCGCGATCGAAGATTTGCAATCCGGCGTTCAATTGTTTACCGGCTCGCTGTACAATCCTGCCTTAAGCGAATAACGGTCGCAAAGATAAAAAGCTGACTTTCCGTCGAACGGTTCGCGTTCGATCGGAAGCCAGCTTTCGTTATATCGCATTCGATTATTTTATTTCGTTCCAGAACGTCACTTCATCCAACGTCAGCCGGACGGAGGCGTGCGCTTCAACCGCCGCTTTGCCGACCGCAATGAGCATGACCGTCTCGTAACGGTCCGGAACGCTGAACAGCGCGTTGAACTGCTCTTTGCCAAAGCCGCCCATCGGAACCGTGTCGTAGCCGTGCGCCTTCGCAACGAGCATGAACTGCATCGCGATGAGACCCGCGTCCACCAATCCGACCTGCTTGGAGAATTCGGCATTCCGGTAAGGAGAGCTGTCGCCCGTAATCCGGCCGACCATACGCTCCTTCGTGTCCGCATCCATAAAATTCACCTCTACCGCCCGGCTGTAGATCGTCTCGGCGTTCCGGTACGATTCTTTATCCGCAAGAACGGCGATAACATGCGATGCGTCGACCACTTGCTGTTGATTGAAAGCGATTGGGAGAAGCTTCTCCTTCAAGCTCTGATCGTCAATTACAAGAAGACGCCACGGCTGCAGGTTGCTTGAGGACGGAGCCAGCGTCGCTTCCTCCAGCATCCGAGTCATTTCCTCGCGGGAAATGCGGAAGCTTGGGTCGTACTTGCGGACAGAGTGGCGCGCGCGAATGACCGTCTGGAAATCGGGGCTCGCTACTTCATTCATTGTACTCATAGATGGTTCCCTCCGTTATCTGTGTATAAATTTGCACAGTTAAAAGTAAAAAAACACGCCTCTTAACTGTTCATCTTTAATCACAGTATATGAAATCAAAAAGGTGCTGTCAACAGCACCTTCATAGGTCTAATTTCCTCATTCTAACAGATAGCTTCGTCGACATATTGTTCGACCGTATACTGGGACAGAACGGACAGCATACACTCGTCCAATTCGGACACAAGGTCGTCGAATCTGGCTTTCATCTGCATGCCGAACGGATGCGAGCCCGTCGCCTCTCCGATCGTACGGCACATCCCTCCGCCGATTTCCAATGCGGTATAGACTTCGGCCAGCGTAATCGTTGAAGCCGGACGCAGCAGCCGATAGCCTCCGTCGCGGCCTTCCCGCGTCTCGATAAGGCCCGCTCGCGCTAGCTGTGCCATAATTTTGCGCATTAAAGTCGCTTCCGATTGTACTTGCTCCGCCAGAAAGCAGCTTGGACAGCTCTGTTCATTCTTCGCGAGGACGACCATCGCTTGCACCGCCAGTCCGAAAGTGCGGAAGCTTGGCGGACAGCCGTTACGGACGATATTCAATTGCCGTCCTCCCCTCTCCCGTTGCAGTCATTGTGCATCAATAAAAATACTATAGCGCATTAGCATTAATTTGACCAGTACGATCCGTAACCGTTACTACTTAGGCGGCATCCGGCATTAATCCGCAAGTCCGATTTCCTTCGCATACCGTCCCCAATGCGGCTTTCTCCCGTCCGCGTCGACAATGCCGTAATGGTCCGACATATCCCAGCTTGTCAGCACGGAGCCGTTCTTCGCCTGACGATTCGGGTCGGCGGCGAATGCCGCGAGCCCTCTGCCGAGCAAGTACGGCGTCTCCGACTGGGCAAAATGCGGATCGGCGGCGACGGCATCCCGCCAATTGTTTTCCTTCACGCCGAAATGGTCGAGCATCGCCTCCGACCGGAGAAAGCCCGGCGTCGCGGCGACGCACGTCACGCCGTATGCCGCCATGTCCGCCGCCATCGCTTGCGCCAGATGGATGACGCCGATTTTGGCCAGACTGTAATACAAATTGCCTCGATAACGATAATCCCATCCGTCCGTAATCTCGATGATAAGACCGCTTCGTCTTGCGGTCATCAATGGAGCGGCGTAGTAGCTCGTCATCATATGGGAATGAACGGCTTGAGGCTGCAGGCGCAGTCCGTCCGCAAGCGAGTGCTCCCAGAACGGCTTGCTCCAATCGACGAGCGGATCGCCTCCCCACACATCATTGACGAGGATATCGAGTCTGCCGTCCTGCTCCCGCGTCACCCTCTCGAACAAAGCTTTCACCTCCGCTTCGTTCGTATGGTCGGTGCGAACCGCAATGCCGATACCGCCGGCACGGACAACAATCTCCGCCGTCTCCTCGATTGTCTCCGCCCGATTCATATCCGAACGATGCGTCCTCGTCGTCCTTCCGGTGCAGTACACGGTTGCGCCCCGTTCCCCGAGCGATACGGCGATCGCGCGGCCCGCCCCTCTTGTCGCGCCGGCAACAAGCGCCACTTGTCCTTGCAATGACATCGTTAATCGACTCCCCGCCTTCGGCTATTCGCTTATATTGTAGCGCGCATACCCTGACAACTGTCTGTCATCATTTTCGAAAAAATAGCCATTCCCGCCGCCAACGGCAGTCGCCCAAGCATAAAACCCGAACAGATCGCCATAAAGTTATAATACGCCTCCCTAATTCGACGAGCGGCGGCGCGAGAAGGAGGAACCACCATGACGACAGAACCTACGTGGAGATCCTTGAAGGATACCGATGCCCTTGCGGAAATACCGGCAGGCCGCCTGGAGTTTACGCTCCCTTCCGCCTGGTGGAGCCGCTCGAAGCCGCATGCATGGGCTGGCCTGTTCGTCCATTCCGGCAGTGTCAGGCTGGATTCGGCAGCCCGATTGCCGAACACATTCCGCTTCATTGCGCAGCCTGAAACCGCGGCTCCCGTCTCTGCAGCGGCCAATCCCAGAATAGTGTCTCTTCACTCCGTCGTCGAGCGGCTGGACGACGAACGAGACGAAGAGGGCGAGGGCGCAGGTCCAGCCGCAGGCGGCTCGGATTCGAAGGGATTAGACAGCTTGCGCTTTATTCAAGCCGATATTGCGGCGCTGCCTTACGAGGACGGCAAGTTCGACACCGTATTCGGACTTTCCGTCCTGCACCGGCTTGCGACCGAGGAAGCACAAGTCGCGCTTGATGAATTTCGCCGCGTGCTGCGGGCCGGGGGACTGCTCGTTCTCACCTTCGACGACAGCTTCGCGGATTTCCCCTCTTTCGCACGTATCGTGCGGGCATGCGGCTATTCGTTCGCCGGCGAATTCGATTCCTGCGAGCCGCACGAAACGCGAACGAGCGGCGCAAAGGGCAGATTGTATGCTTTTCGCGCCGAGGAGAGCCTTTCGCCGGCATAAGAACGAGCAAGACCGTTCCCCGCTGTATCAGAAGGGAACGGTCTTGCTCGTTGGCGCCGTGCCGCCGAACCGAATCGGTTAAGGGCAGCGGCCCGGCTTTTTCTTCTTCGGAAGGTTGCCGCTTTCGCCTTGCAGCTCCGCGCCGAATTGCTCAACGTTAGAAGGGGAAGCGGCCGGTCCGTCGTTCCTCGGCTTGCTGTTGCGGCCTGTCATGCCATCACCTCCGATGGCATTAGGATGATCCATCCTGCCAGCGCCCATGCATGCCATTCTTTCGCGTCCCGGCTATCGGATATGCTTCGTTACGATAGCCTCCACATGCGCCAGATGATCCCGCATCGCCTTGGAAGCGCCCTGCGGATCGCCCGCCGCAATCGCTTCGCATATCGCATCATGCTCGCGGTATAGCTGCTCTGCAACGGAACGGTTCGCATACATTTCGACGCGGCGGACGTCGCGGATCGCATGCTCGGTCTGCAGCATAATCGTTTCGAACAGCCGCACCATAATCGAATTGCGCGTCGCGTGCACAACCGCTTGATGAAAAGCCAGATCGAGCCGTTCGCCGTCTTCGTCGTTCCCGGCCGTGGAAGCCATTCTGTTCACGATCACGCGCAGCCTTGCAACGTCCTCCTCGCTTCGCTTGCGCGCCGCCATCTCCGCGTTCGACGTTTCAAGGGACTGCCTCGCCTCCAACAGCTCCAACAGCGTCGAGCCTTGCAGCCGAAGCGCATCCGACGCCGATGTCTCGCTGAGCGGCTGATCGCTTACGACGCGGCATCCGCCGCCCTGGCGGATCTCAATCATCCCGATCGCCTTCAAGGCGCTCAGCGCTTCGCGCATCGTCGATCGACCGACGCCGAATTGCTCCGCCATCTCCTTCGTCGACGGCAGCTTGTCCCCGATCTTCAGCTTGCCGCTCGTAATGAGCAGAGCAAGCTGATCTTTTATTTCCTCATAATGATTCCGCTTCTCCAGCTTCGTAATTTCCATTCGGTTCAGCTTCTCCTCCGTTGCGGTCCGTTCGCGACGCGAGCGCGGCACAGCGTACAAGCATTAGCCTACAAGCAGAGCGTAGACGACGCCCGGGCCGTGAACGCCGATCGTCAGGTCGTTCTCGATGTCGGCCGAGCGGCTCGGACCCGAGATAAAATGAATGCCCGCAGGCAACTGCTCGCGCCCGATGGCGTCGAATTGCATAAGCGGCTCGCCAAGCCGCGTCTTTAACCGGTCTGCCGGTATAATGGCGAACAGCACGGTCGGCAGCAGGCTGACCGAGCGCCCTCTATTCTTCGAAGATAATACCGTAATCGACCCGGTATACGCAACGGCATAGTCCGCAACGACGATGCCGAAATCCGCCTCTGCCGCGCGCGCCTTCCATTGCCCGCCGTCCTTCGTATTCCATACGGCAACTTGCGCGTACGGCAACGCCTCTTCGATGTTCAGCGCGTCCAGCTCCGCCTGACCTTGCCGGACGACGGTTCTCGTGCTCATTTCCTCCGCTTTATCCGCGATAAACCGCTTGGCCTGTTCCATATTCGCCAGTCTCTCTACGTGACCGCCCGCCGCGCGGAAATTCGCGCCGAATCGTTCGATCCGCTCCTCCATCGTCCACTCGAACGTCCGCCAATAATCGGGCGCGCCGCGATACGGATGCGCCGGCGGACGCTCCGGACGCGAACGCCTCAGCTTGGCCGAGATGCCGTCGATGAATGATTGCTGCTTCGCAAGCGATTGTTCGTCCATCTTGCGAAGCCATTCCTCATGCGTGTCCGCCATGACCTTGTCCGCCTCCTTGTTGTCGCCGCTTCACGATCGATTCCATCCGGGCTTGCACGGCCGGGTCCAGCCGGTTCCCGTTCGCCTTGACGTCCCGCTCCACTTCCGCCCATCGGTCGCGGAACGTCCGCTTCGGCAGGCTCGGCGCAACGCGGTACGCATTCCACCCTTTGAGCGGGCCTAGCTTCAGCCGGATACCGCCGTTGCGAACGACGAGCTTCTGGCCGAATCGGCCGAGCTTCAAGGCAGAACGCATCCGCCTGGCATCGCCCATGACGGCCGAGAAGCCTTTCATCCCGACAGACTCCAGCTTGCTTCCGCTGCCGCTCTCGACTTTGCGCCTGCGCAGGTAGACTAGCATGTCGTGCAGCGGAATTTTGACCGGACATGCTTCGTAGCAGGCCCCGCACAAGCTGGACGCGTTCGCGATGTCGTCCCATTCCGCGACGTTGCTGTTCAATGCCGGCGTCAGCACCGCTCCAATCGGGCCGCTGTACGTCCCGCCGTACGCATGGCCGCCAATGTGGCGATAAACGGGGCAAGCATTCAAGCAAGCCCCGCAGCGGATGCAGTTCAGCAGCTCTTGAAACTCCGGATCGCCGAGCTGGTTGGACCGCCCGTTATCGACGATAATGATATGCATCTCGTCGGGCCCGTCGGCGTCCTCGCTTCGTCTCGGCCCGGTAATGGCCGACATGTAGACCGTCAGCTTCTGGCCGGTCGCCGAGCGAGGCAGCAGCGTCGCCATCACTTCCAGATCCTCGAACGAAGGAATGATCCGTTCCATGCCCATTAGCGTAATTTGCGTCTTCGGCACCGTCGTCACCATGCGGGCGTTGCCTTCGTTCTCGAACAGCACCATCGAGCCGGTCTCGGCGATCGCGAAATTGCAGCCCGTCATGCCGATGTCCGCTTCCAGAAACTTCTCGCGCAGCTTCTTGCGGACGAAGCCGGCCAATATTTGCGTATCGGGCGCCAGCGTCTCTCCCGCTTCCGCCGAAAGCAAATCCGCGATTTGGTATCGATTCTTATGAATAGCCGGAATAATAATATGCGACGGCGTCTCGCCGGCGAGTTGAATAATATATTCGCCGAGATCCGTTTCAATCGCTTCGACGCCGATGGAATCGAGCGCGCGGTTCAAGTGCAGCTCCTCGGTCACCATCGATTTCGATTTGACGACCGACTTCGCTTGCTTGCGCTGCGCAATTTCGAGCGCGATGCGCACCGCTTCCGCATCGGTCTGGGCAAAATGCACATGCACGCCGTTCGCGCGCGCATTGTTAGCGAACAAATTCAAATAATAATCGAGATGGGCAATCGTATGGAGCCGGATTTGCCGTCCTCGCTCGCGCCATTGCTCCCAGTTGCCGTGCTCTTCGGACGTATTTTTTTTGCCGGAACGGAGCCTTTCCGTCGTAAATTTGACCGCCTTGCGCAGAAATTCGTCGTTGAGCGCAAGTCCCGCCCGCTGCTTCACCGTTGCATGCTTCGTGCCTGCCGCCGTACCGCTCATGCCCGTCCCACTCCTTCATACAGCAATTCCGCCAGATGCATCACTCTCACCGGCTTATTCCGAAATCTTAGATTGCCGGCTATGTTCATCAGACAAGCCATATCGAGTCCAACAAGCACTTCCGCTTCCGATTCGAGCACATGATCGGCTTTCTCCGTCACCATTGCCCCCGAAATGTCGGCCATCTTCACCGCGAACATGCCGCCGAACCCGCAGCAATCGTCCGCGAACGGGAGCGGAACAAGCTCCATCCCGCGCACTTCCTTCATAAGCGCCATCGGCTCGTTCTTCACGCCGAGCAGCCGGCTGCCGTGACACGAGGGATGGTAGGTTACTTTATGCGGGAACGTCGCTCCGACGTCGATGACGCCGAGCACATGCACGAGAAACTGCGTAAATTCGTAGCTTTTGGCCTGCAGTCTCTCGGCCTTGCCGCACATGACCGGATCATGCTCGAACAGCTTCGGATAATGCTGGATCATGCCGGTACACGAGCCGGACGGCGAAATAACAAAATCGCTGTCCTCGAACGCTTCGATAATCGTCGCCGCCGTTGCGCGGGCATCGTCCCAATAGCCGCTGTTGTACGCGGGCTGGCCGCAGCAGGTCTGCACCGGAGGAAAATCGAGCCGCACCCCGTACCGGGCCAATAGTCTGACCATCGACTCCCCGACATTCGGATAGAGCGCGTCGCTTAGACAAGTAATGAATAAGGATACTTTCATGCGCACACCTCGTTAGCTGCCAACTAGGGCTTTGTCTTGTATAGGATTATCATATAATATTATCAGGTTGTCAGACAATTTGAGATTGTCTACCCACCCAAACCCTCAGGTCCTCTACCCACCCAAACCCTCCCTGCAAGGGAGGGCCCCAAAGGACTTCGTCCTCTGGACTCCTGAAGGACTATCCTAGCTACGACTGTGCCCAAATCCGCTTTCCGTCCCTTCCGGGACACGCTCTACTCCCTGCTTTCCTAACTGCTGTTGCGCATTGACTCACTGGATCGATGCTCGACCTCACTTCCAATTAATCAAGCCGCTTTCGTCCCTTCGGGACACGCTCTACTTCCATGCACTCGACCAATCCTGATTTCGTTCCGGTATGAACCGAACTGCATCGGTAAATTATTTACCCACCCCAAGCCCTCAGGTTCCTCTATCCGCCCATCCCCCCTTTACAAGGGAGGCGCCGAGGACTTCGTCCTATGTATGGACTCCCGAAGGACTATCCTAGATCGTGCGCGCTTGCCTCCGCTTTGTCACTGCGTGACAAAACTTTCTTTCGAGAACCTCTCGGTCCGATTGCTCGTCCTCCCATTATTCGTCTAAACCCCGCTGCTCGATAATCAAACGATACTTCATGCCGGACGGCTCCGCCTCTGAAGGACGATAGGTTAACAGAGTGACAGGGGAATAGAGAGATAGTATGAAAGATAGATAGAGTGAGAGATAGAGTAGATTAAGTAGATTAAGTAGATAGAGCAAATTGAGCAGATTGAGTGAATTAAGCGGATAGAGCAGGTTGAGTCAGGTAGATTGAAAAGTTTAGTGCGCTAACGAATCGTATAGATGCTATTCCTCGCATTCGGGCATTTTTCAATGGCTAAAGAACTCCCATAATGCTATTTCGTGCTTATGAGCACCTTTTGGCGGAAAGCCGGTTGAATAACGTGCGGTGGGTTCGCTAGATTCTCAGAATGGACGTTTCCGGACCAATAACGTGTGTACGGTTCGTTATTTGTTGCAGCGAGTTGGAGAGTTTAGACGTCCGATGGAGATGGTGGAGCTTTGTGGACGGCGATCACGACTCTTGTCAGCTTGTAATAACGGACTTCGATGCGATCGTCGAGCTGCAATGCGCTTAGCGCATTCGTAAAACTTAAATTCATCCGAAACGTGCGCAGCAACTCGCTTCCATCCGGCCGCAGACGCAATCGATATCCGTTGACCGCGTCCTTCCGCTCGATCAGTACGCCGCCAACGACGACCCTGTTGTCCCCGATTAGATCCATACAGACGACAACGACCAGCGCAAGGAGAACCGGGACAGGGAGAAAAGAAATAAAACCTAACCACGCCGGTCGATCCGCGAGCAGATTGACGATCCACATGCCCGTCGCAATCAGCATCGCAGCACTCGTGTAGCTCAATAACCATATTAACGATTTATGCGGCTTATTAGTCATGTACCCTCCTTCAATCCATTCCCTGGAAAATGTGACCGACTGTACCACGGTTCACCGTCGTCCGTTCAGCCCGATATCCAATTCAAGCGGAAGGCAGGAACATTAGCAACCGAACAGCCGTCTCCAAAGAACGATTTACATATTCTAGTATAGATATATTAGGTATGCGATGGAAGGTCGTTTCTCCATAAAATAAAAGTCCCGCCGTTCATCGCAAAGATGACCGGCGGGGCAGTGCAACAAAAGTTAGTCAAGCGAGATCAAGAGGAAGGCGTAAAATTTTGCAACCCGTAGCCATACGGATACAGCGGATTGCCATAGTTGGTCGGAACCGGTTGGTTGTTGTTGATGTAGTTCCGGATTTCGGCGCGCTGCGCTTCCGTTGCGCCGATGTCATATGGCAAATCCCACTTCTCCAACTGGTTGTTGACGTTGTCCGTTCCGATCTGGTCGACCGAGCGCGGTAGTTGGAACGGCAGTCTGCCCGTCGGCATATAATCGCCGAACAGCAGTTGGGCCGTTGCCAGCCCGCCTCCGTTGCCCGGACGGTACAGGACGACGATAGCGGAGCATTTGTTGACGATGTCGGTCAGCACATACGGTCTCGGCATGACGATCGCGCATACGACCGGAATGCCCCGGTTATAAAACTTATCGACCTGCGCCACCTGGTCGGCCGGGATCGTCGGCAACTTATCCGGCCACTCCGTGCCGTGCGTATAGCTTTTCTCGCCGATGACGACAACGGCCGCTTTCGCCGAGGCGGCGTCGTTCAGCACAACGTTGACGCCTGCGCCTGCACGGTCTTTGATGCCTTGATAATACGTTTTGGCGGCCGGATTGTCGTGATAGATCGATTGCCAGATGACGTTGGCGATGTTGTCCGCCGCCATATCGTCGCTTGTCGCGCGCGGACCGGCGACGACGATCGTATCGCCATTGTTCGGCTTCAACGGCAGAACGCCGTTGTTTTTCAGCAGCGTCAGCGATTGGCGCGCCGCCTCGTTGACGATGTTGTTGCTGTCCGTGCTATGCCAGATCGTCGTCGGATAGTCGGGATCGGCATAAGGGTTCTCGAACATGCCGAGCTTGAACTTCAGCTCCAGCACGCTGCGAACCGCTTCGTTAAGCCGCGCCCAGCCGACAGCGCCCACGAGCGCGTTGAAGTCGGTGCCGGAGGCGACCGCGCCGCCCATCACATCCGCGCCTGCGCCGATGCTCTTGACCGATATGTCGGTCGCCGAAGCGAGCCAGTCGGTCATGATGACGCCGTGAAAGCCGATCACGTTGCGCAAATAGTCGAGCGTCGGCTTGCTCGTGCCGGCTCCTTCGCCGCTCGGATCAAGATACGGCGCGCCGCCGTAGCCCGGCATAACGGAAGCCGGATTGGCATCCATCGCCGCATACCACGGCTTCATATGCCATTTGATCGTCGTGCTGTCGTAGACGATCGATTGCTCGCCGCCCGCTCCCTGACTCGGCCAGTGCTTCACCGTAATCATCATCGATTTCGGATTGACCTCCGGCCCTCCCTGCATGCCGGCGATGAGCGCCCGCAGCATAGCGGCGGAATAATCGGCGTTCTCGCCCGTGCCTTCTTGGAACCGCGGATACAGCACCTTCGTATCGACCTCCGCGATTGGCGACAGCGTGCCGGTGAAGCCCCAAGCCTTCTGCTCCCGGCGCTGAAGATCGCCGACCTGCCAGGTCAGGTTCAGATTGCGTGTAGCCGCCATACCAAGCTCCGTCGGAAAGATCGTCTTCCAGCCGTGGATTTTATCGCCGGTGAAAGCGATCGGAATGCCCAGCCGCTGCTCGGCCGCCACCTTCTTCTGCGCGTCCGTAATAAAGCCGGTTACGCCGTAGGAGAAGACGTAGCCCGCCATCGTGTTCAGTCCGTCAAGCGATTCCGGCGAGAAGAAAAGCTGGTTCAGCTTCTCCTCGTTCGTCATTCTCGACATCAGATCGTTCACGCGCGTCGCAATCGGATTATGCCAATCCTCATACGGCTCGATTGCGCCGTTCTTGTTCAAGTCGCGGCTGCCGTTCACGATGCTTACACCGTCGGCCACCTGCTCGATATAAGGAAGATAGACGCTGAATTGGCCGATATTGGACTGACTGCGTCCGCCTCCGGCATCGACGGCGACGACATACCATTTGTACGTCCAGCGATCCACCAGAGATGGCGCATTAAAGGTCGTGCCCGCCGTCTCGCCTACTTTCGTATAGCGGTCAAGCAGATTGCCGGATGCGTTCCAATCGTAATCGTTCCGCGTAATATTGACCCATACCTCGTACTTCGCCGAGCCGGGCTTTGCTTCCCACGTCAAGGCCGGCGTCCTCGTGTTCGTAATCATTTGACCGTTCGCCGGCGACAGCACCTTAAAAGCGGAAATCGTATACGCCGCCGTCGCGGCGTCCGAATCCGCCATGCCCGTCTTGATCGCAATCGCCCGGATGGTCGTATTGGTCGCTAGGTTGATCGGGCCGGTATAGGTCGGCGACGACGCCGTCGGCATCGTGCCGTCCGTCGTATACTTGATCGTCGCGCCGGCCGTTGCGGTAGCGATCGTCACCGACTGCGCGGCGGTATAGGCTCCCGGCGCAGGCGTGAAGGTCGGCGATGCCGCTTTCGGCGGCAGCGGCGCCGTCTGGCCGTACACCTCGAACTCCCACAGCGAGTAGCCGTACGGCGTGTTGCGTACTGTTCCGTTCATCCGCACGTAGCGGGCGTTGACCGGCGCGAACGTAATATTTTCGACATTGCCGGCTCCGTTCGTTTGCGTGTACGCGTCCGTCCAGTTCGATCCGTCGGTCGAAACCTGAATTTTGTATGCCTTGGCGCTCGCCGTTTCCCAATTGAGCTTCACGCCGGAAACGGTATTAACCGCGCCGAGATCGACCGAGATCCACTGCGGATCGGTGAACTGCGACTCCCAGCGGGTCGCGGCATTGCCGTCGACAGCGGCGCTTGCCGGGCTGCCGGCCATCGCCGAAGAGGCGGCCGCCGTCTTGTTCAGAGCCAGATTGACGGACGACGGCTGCCGATCCGTTATTTCCACGGCGACGGCGGAAGCGGCATGCACCGTGAAGGTGAGCGGGTTGCCTCGCACCGTATTGCCGCTGGCGTCCGTCGTACGGAACGCAACGTCCTTCTGCTCGACCATATAATTGACGCCGAGCGTCACGGTCGTACCGGGCGCATATTTCACCGTATGGTTCACCGTGGTGTTCTGCGATTTGAGCGTCGTCGTCTGATTCGCATCTGCCGGAGTCAGGCCGAGCTCCAAATATTGCGCGTAAGGTCCCGTAATCGGAACGGTCACCGACGCCGGAGGCACGGTCGATTGGCCGTACACCTCAAAGTCCCACAGCGAATAGCCGTACCCGGTATTGCGCACCGTTCCATACACGCGCACGTAGCGTGCGGACACCGGAGCAAACGAAATATTGTCGATGCCTCCGTCGCCGTTCGCCTCCGTATAGACGTCGTTCCAACTGGCGGCGTTGGCCGACACTTGAATTTTGTACGCCTTGGCGCTGGCCGTTTCCCAATTCAGCCTGACGCCGCCGACCGTGTTGGACGAGCCCAAGTCGACGTATATCCATTGCGGATCGCTGGACTGCGATTCCCAGCGCGTGCCGGCATTGCCATCGACGGCTGCGCTCGCCGCGTTGCCGCCAACCGAGGATGAAGCGACAGCCGTCTTGTTGAGCGCAAGGTTCGCCGACCCGGACGCGCCGATTGTGAATGCCGCCGTCGATACGGCCGAGTCCGTCATGCCCGCTTTCGTCGCGATCGCCTTGAGCGTCGTCGTCGAGGCGACGTTGATCGGGCCGGTATACGTCGCGGAAGCCGCCGTCGGTGTCGAGCCGTCCGTCGTATATTTGATCGTCGCGCCCGCCGTCGCGCTTGCAATCGTCACGTTCTGCGCCGATGCGTAAGTGCCGGCTCCCGGCGCGAACGTCGGAGCCGCCGCTTGCTGCGCCGCCCCCGACAACGCGATATTAAGCCAATTCAAGTTCCAGCCGTTCGTCATGGCGTATACGCGCAGCGTCTGCGTGCCGGCAGCCAGAGTGACCGTGGCGGACACCGTCTGCCAGCTCTGCCAGCCGCCCGTATTCGGCATGTTCACCGTCGCGAGCGTCGCCGCTCCGCTGCGTAGTTGCAACTGCGTGTCCGCATACGGACTTGCTACCCGCAAATCGACGGTATATGTCCCCGCCGCCGGAATCGCAACCGTATAATCCATCCAGTCGCCGGCGTCAATGTACGCAACATCCAAGCCGCCCTCCGCACACGCTTCGGTCTGGACGCCGTTCATCGCCGCGTAGCTTTCCGCCTCGATGCGGCCCGGATCGCCCGGCGCCGCTTGCGCGGGAGAGACGGCCGGCAGCAGGCCGAGCAGCAAAACCATCGTCAGCATCAAATGAAGCACTCGCTTACGATACATCAACGAGCCCCCTTCGCTCCTATGGATTCGGCATGCGCCTACCGTCCGTATCGTCGTGCGAGCATTGGCCCGAACGACGAGCGGACGATAGGCGCAAGACCGTTTAAAGATCAAATGCTGGCGTTAAGCGCCAAAACGAAACTTCTCGTTCGCGCCGATCGCCGCCGCGCTGGCCGTCAACGGATTCGCGCCGCTTGCCGACACGTATTTGCCGTTGGCCTCGCATTTGAGCGAGATCGTACCGTCCGCGTTCACGATTTTCTGGAACGTCTCGGACGGTCCGATTGCGCTTTGGTTCGCGGTCAACTGTCCGTTGCCGCCGGCTCCCGCGCTGGCGTATTTGTAGTTCATGAGCGCGAGCAGCGCGACTTTGCCGCCCCCGACATCGATCAGCTCGAACTTCTCCCACGTGCTGGCGGTCAGACGGCTTGCCGTAAGCAGGCTGTTGTTGTAGTTGTCGGCGCTGACGAATTGGTTGTTCGCCGCTTGGATGGACACGATGTTGCGGACAGGCGCAGGCGGATATACGCCGCCTTCGCGTTGATACACCCTTACATAGTCGACCGAATATTTCTGCGGAAATACAGTCGATGCATTCGGCGCGCCCGGCCATTCTCCGCCGACCGCCAGATTAAGCAGAATAAAGAAGTTGTGATCGAACGGCCACGTCCGGCCCGCAAGATCGTCGATCGTGCGCGTCTGAAAGAGCTGGCCGTCGAAATACCAGCGGATGACGTTCGGCTCCCATTCGATTCCGTACGTATGGAACGCGCTGCTGAATCCGGCCGGATACGTGAAGGAGGTGCCCAGACTCGTGCCGCCGCTGTAGCCTGGGCCGTGAATCGTGCCGTATACGTTCGTTGGCGTGTGACCGACGAATTCCATAATGTCGATCTCGCCGCTGTTCGGCCAGCCGGCCGTATCGATATTGTCGCCGAGCATCCAGAAAGCCGGCCAGATGCCTTGGCCTTGCGGCAGCTTGGCTCTCATCTCGATCTTGCCGTATTTAAAGCTGTACTTGCCCTGCGTCTTAATGCGTCCGGACGTATAGTTCCGGTTGCCGTACGATTCTTGCAGCGCTTTAATCACGAGGAACCGGTTGTTCGCGTCGGCAGGGTCCTGCTCGAGATAGACGTTGTTCGTCCGGTCCGTATAATATTCCAGCTCGTTATTGCCGAAGCCGCCGCCGCCCGTCTCATACGTCCATTTCGACGTGTCGACGCCGGATCCGGCCGCTCCGTTGAATTCGTCGTTCCATACAAGCTTCCACGCGCCGCCCGGCTGCTGCGTCGTCGAGATCGTATACGCGCCCGTCGACACGGCGGAATCCGTCATGCCTGACTTGATCGCAATCGCCTTGATCGTCGTCGTCGAAGCGACGTTAATCGGTCCCGTATACGCCGGCGAAGCGGCCGTAGGCGTCGAGCCGTCCGTCGTATACTTGATCGTCGCGCCGGAAGTCGCGCTTGCGATCGTCACGCTCTGCGCTGCGGCATACGTGCCGGGAGCAGGCGTGAACGTCGGCGCGGCAGCCTGTTGGGCCGGCGTCGTGCCGCCCGTGCCGTACACTTCGAAATCCCACAAAGAATAGCCGTACGCCGTCGCCCGCTGCGTGCCGTATACGCGGACGTATCGGGCGTTCACCGCGCCGAACGCAACATCGTCCAAGCCCCCGTCGCCAGTCGTGGTGGAGTAGGCGTTCGTCCATGCCGAAGCGTCGCTGGACACTTGGATCTGATAAGCTTTGGCATAGGCGGCTTCCCAGTTCAGCTTCACGCGACTGACGGACTTCACCTCGCCAAGATCGACGTAGATCCACTGCGGATCGGCGAATAAAGAAGACCAGCGCGTGCCGCTGTTGCCGTCGACGGCTCCGGCGGCCGCATAAGCGCCTTCATGCGACGATTCGAAAGCCGGCTTGTTAAGCGCCAGATTGTCGGAGGACGGGACAGTGGCTCCGGACGTAATGCTCAGCCAGTTCAAATTCCAGCCGTTCGTCGCCGCGTAGACGCGCAGCGTCTGGCTGCCTGCCGGCAAATTAACCGATGCGGTCACCGTCTGCCAGCTTTGCCAGCCGCCCGTGTTCGGCAGCGTGACGGTCGCGAGCGTCGTCGCCCCGCTGCGAAGCTGCAATTGGGTGTCTGCGTAAGGGCTCGACACTCGAAAATCGACGTTATACGTGCCCGCATTTACAATATTGACCGTATAATCCATCCAGTCGCCGGCATCGATGTAAGAGATGTTCAGCCCGCTCTCCGTGCTCGCCTCCGTCTGTATCCCGCTCATCGCGGAATAGTTCTCCGCCTCGATCTTGCCCGGGTCGCCGGGCGCCGCCATCGACGGCGCGATTGGCAGGAGCAGAGTGAAAGCCAGCGTAAAGCTGAGCAGCGCCGATAAAATTTTGTTACGAGACATGATTTGCCCTCCTTGAATAAAATTTGTTCGTTTGTTTACCAGCCGACCGTGACGATTAACGCAAGAGGATCGTTGCGTTCCAGATAAGCGGCCTGATTGTAGACATCGTCGTAGCAGAAGCCGTAAGACAAGCCGTCGATGCTATGGTCGTGCCAGAATTTCGAGTAGTAGTTGCTCGGCGTAATCTGGTAATAAGAGCTCGTATCGGTCCATTGCGCCCGGTTCGGATAGACGCCCCGGTTGAGCGCGGCGCATAGCTGCGGATCGGAAGCGGCGCCGATGCCGAGCAATATGTCTTGCGTCGTCGGTTTCGGACCCGGTTCGCTCCATACTTGATTCACGTAATTGTCAAAATAATTGGCGTAAGGCCCTCCGGCCTTGAAGCCACCCTTCGCAGGCGCCAAGATCCGGTACGGTGCTTGCACGAGCGTCTTGAATTCGGCAGGCACCTCGTTCAAATAAGCGGCGAACAGCGCGTCGCGCGTCTCCGTCTCGCCGACCGTCCGGTCGTATCCGTCCTTCGTAATCAGGCGGTGCGTAACCGGGAAGCCGAAGGCGTCGACGCGGGTCGTATTGCCGTGATAGCCGCCCGCATCGAGCGTAAATTCGACAAAGTCCCAATAAAGATCGTTATTCGGATCCGTCGGATTGTTCACGTCCGGCCCTGCGTAGCCGTCGTTGTACACTTTGATGTACATCGGCGATCCGATGCTGAGGAACATACGGCCGGACGAGATGGCCGGAGTCGAGACGATCGGAACTTCGCTCAGCTTATGATAAATATTCGCATAGTTGTTGCCGTTCTTCGTCAAATGGCCGGGCGCGTCGTTCAGCGCGGTCGTCGTCGGAATCAGATTGCCGCTCGCGTCGAGATAACACAGCTTGTTGTTCGAATCGAGGCCAAGGACGGCCCAATAAATTTGATTGTCCGCAAAGTTGCCCCTCGTGCCGTTCTTGATCTGGAAGTCCATGACGCCTCCGCCCTTGGAAATCTTGTAAGCGGTGCTTACGAGATCGGAGTCGGCCATGCCCGCCTTGATCGCAATCGCCTTGACCGACGTCGTCGACGCGACCGTAATCGGTCCCGCATACGTCGGAGACGCCGCCGTCGGCGTCGAGCCGTCCGTCGTATACTTGATGACCGCGCCGGCCGTTGCCGTCGCAAGCGTTACGGTCTGCGCCGCCGCATAAGTGCCGCCCGCAGGCGAGAACGTCGGCGACGCAACTTTCGGAGCCGGCGCGCCGGAACTAAATTGCAGCCAATTGAGGTTGAAGCCGCCGGCGGAAGCATAAACCGTCAGCGTCTGCGCTCCGGCAGTCAGGTTGACGCCTGAAGCGGCCGTAACGGTCGTCCACGTCTGCCAGCCGCCCGTGTTCGGTACGGCTACCGTCGCGAGCACGGCCGCGCCGTTGCGCAGTTGAATCTGGCCGCCCGCATTCGGGCTTGCGACCCGGAATTGAACGGTATACGCTCCGCTTGCCGCGACGTTCACGTTATAGCTCATCGAATCGCCGGTCTCGATCCAGCCGACGTTAAGGCCGCCCTCCGACGATTGCTCGGTCGCGACGCCGGACATCGCATCGTAGCTTTCCGCTTCGATCTTGCCCGGAATCGACTTGCCCGTCGTGCCCGGCGTCTGAATCGTATAAGCGGCGGCCGCGACCGGAGAATCGGTCATGCCTGCTTTCGTCGCAATCGCTTTGATCGTCGTCGATGCCGAGACGTTGATCGGACCGGTATAGGTCGGCGACGAAGCCGTCGGCGTCGAGCCGTCCGTCGTATACTTGATCGTCGCGCCGGCCGTTGTCGTCGCCAGCGTTACATTTTGCGCCGATGCATACGTGCCGGCGGCAGGCGTGAAGGTCGGCGTTGCCGCCTGCTGGACCGGAGTCGCCGACGTGATATTGATCCAGTTCAAGTTCCAGCCGTTGCTCACGGCGTATACGCGCAGCGTCTGGCTTCCCGCCGTCAAGCTGACGGAAGCCGATACGGTCTGCCAGCTTTGCCAGCCGCCCGTATTCGGCAGCGTGACGGTCGCCAGCGTCGAGACGCCTTGGCGCAGTTGCAATTGCGTGCCCGTATATGGACTCGCGACCCGGAACTCCACGTTATACGTACCAGCCGTCTGGACGTTCACCGTGTAATCCATCCAATCGCCGATGTCCGTATACCCGACGTTTAATCCGCCTTCCGAGCACGTCTCCGTCTGAATACCGCTCATTGCCGAATAGCTTTCCGCCTCAATCTTGCCCGGGTCGCCCGGCGCGGCGCCGGCCGGCAGCGGCGAATAAAGCATGCCTAACGCCGTAACCAGCACCAGCAAGAGCATGTACGCTCTTTTCCTGTTCATTAATAACCCTTCCTTTCCCGTACATTGGATATAAAGTCCACTCGCCAAGCTCTGTCGTTACTCACCTCGCAATTTGTAATCGTTTACATGAAATGCGAAGCCGTAGTACGCAACCCCATCGCCTCCCTCCCGCGACCATCCGCCGCAGCCTTTACTTGGACAGCCGCTCATTGTTCCATCTTAGCGCGACGGAACGTCACCGAACATGCGTGATTTTTACGATTTGGTGCAATAATCTTGCGAAAATACCGATCGGACGACGGGCAGGCGGCCTCTTGCATGAACGCAACGTCGGCGGGGTGCGCTGCTAGGCAAAAGAAAAACACATGGAGCGACGATGATATGCATCGACATTCGAATAATTCTTCGGTTTAGCGATGGATTCCGGGAGGTCTATTTTAAGGCAAGGAAATGGAGGGTCAGGTATGAAATGAAGCTGGAAGAGGGTTTATATGAATGGGAAAAGCGGACGCACCGACAAATGACGGAGCCTTTTAAATATTCGGAGGAAGCAACGTTCATATTAATTGCCTTCAGGGGTCTTATTGAATGCTACAAATATGCAATCCAACTCTAATCAATTCCTATAGAATCCTCAAGCGATCGGCAGACTTCTCGTTTAGTAGGATGTTTCTCTTACAGTCTGACGCCCTACCGGAAAGCAAATAAGATAGGAGCAACGCTACTATCTCTACTTTCATGATATTTTAGTCCACGCACCCGCATGGGGTGCGACAACAGCTTATCAACATGGCACATTTAAATAATTTGAAATTTCAATCCACGCACCCGCACGGGGTGCGACGCTAAAGAGTTAATGCGCCGAACGTGTATGAGTTGATTTCAATCCACGCACCCGCACGGGGTGCGACCACCATACCTCGGTGGACTCCCAATCCGCGCTTACACATTTCAATCCACGCACCCGCACGGGGTGCGACCGAAACAGATGGTATAATTAGGGTAGCTACTTTAATTTCAATCCACGCACCCGCACGGGGTGCGACAATGTATTGGTCAGATACAACCCATATAAGCAAGATTTCAATCCACGCACCCGCACGGGGTGCGACGAGTAAAGGTTGGTAATGCAGCATTTGTTTATGTAATTTCAATCCACGCACCCGCACGGGGTGCGACTACCGTATTTATTTTCAACCGGTGGATGGCACTTGATTTCAATCCACGCACCCGCACGGGGTGCGACCCTTAATACAATTATACTTTGCACTTCGCATATTATTTCAATCCACGCACCCGCACGGGGTGCGACTCGCCTTGTACAATAATGCCGCTTGTCAACAATGATTTCAATCCACGCACCCGCACGGGGTGCGACTCGCGGAGGAGGGCAATGCGATAATTGCGCTGGACATTTCAATCCACGCACCCGCACGGGGTGCGACCCGAAGTATTTGACATGAAAAACAAGTATAAGTTTATTTCAATCCACGCACCCGCACGGGGTGCGACAAAAACAACATGATGGTCATAAAATTTACGCAAAATTTCAATCCACGCACCCGCACGGGGTGCGACAATTCCGTTCTTGGTGTGATTACCCTGTAAAACGTCATTTCAATCCACGCACCCGCACGGGGTGCGACAGCGATTTTGGGCCAAAACGGGCTAAAGATCGCTCATCCCATTATACCAGTCGAGGAAAATCGTTACAAATGGTTTGCAACGTAATGTTTAATAGGGAATTTTTAGTAGATTTTTTGGTGCGAATCCCCCGGGAAAAGTATGTGCGCTATACATTCGCACCACCAGCTTTGGAGTTCACTCTCTCTTTTCAACGTCAATGAATTCGTCAAGCTGCCTTCTTACGCATCCTCATCATTCACTAAAATAAAAAGGGCTATCTTACATAATAAACCTATCTTGTTGGTCATACTTCTTATCGACATAAAAATTTGATTTGAGGTGAAACAGCGTGAAAGCAATGGAAATCCACCCAATAAAAAACGTGAGCAATTAGAGCCGTTTATTCACGAATCAGAAGGAAAGAAAATGACATCCAATGAAGGCATTACGATTTCCGATGATGAAAATACATTAACAGCCGGCGAGCGCGGACCAACACTAATTGAAGATTTTCTTGCGCGTGAAAAATTAGCTCATTTTGATCGTGAACGTATTCCTGAACGTGTCGTACATGCAAGAGGATATGGGGCTCATGGAGAATTCCAGCCTTATGAATCATTAGCGGATTTAACGATGGCTGACTTTTTGCAAGACCCTAATAAAAACACCATTATTTGTCCGATTTTCACAAGTTGTTGGATCTAGGGGCTGTAACGAGACCAATCGGGATGTTCGAGGTTTTTCCATTAAGTTTTATACCGATGATGGCAATTTCGATATAATCGCCATTAATATGCCGGTATTTTTTATTCAAGATGCGATTAAGTTTCCTGATTTAATTCATGCGGTTAAACCCGAGCCGGATAATGAATATCCGCAAGGTCAAACGGCGCACAATACGTTCTGGGACTTTATGGCGAGCAATAAAGAAACGGCCCATATGTCTTTATGGATTGCATCCAATCGTGCATTTCCGAAAAGCTTTAGAACGATGGAAGGGTTTGGCGTACATACATTTCGTTTAGTGAATAAGGATGGCATATCCCACTTTGTTAAATTCCACATAAAACCGTTGCTTGGCGTACATTCCTTAATATGGGATGAAGCACAACGCCTTGGTTCCGATGCCGACTTTCACCGCAGAGACTTATGGGAAAATATAGATATTGGCAACTTTCCTGAGTATGAGCTGGCTATTCAGGTCATTAAGGAGGAAGATGAGTTCGCCTTTGATTTTGATCTATTGGACCCGACGAAATTGTGGCCGGAAGAAGATTTTCCTTTGCGCAAAATTGGTAAGCTAATCATTAATCGCAATGTTGATAATGTCTTTGCCGAGACGGAACAGAGTGCATTTCACCCTGGGAATATCGTGAGAGGCCTTGATTTTTCCAATGACCCGCTTCTTCAAGGAAGGTTGTTCTCCTATACGGATACCCAGCAGGCACGGCTTGGTCCGAATCATCACCAACTGCCTATCAATCGTCCAGTATGTCCTTTGCCAATAATCAGCGCGACGGTGCTTCGAGGCTAATTATTGATCGCGGAAAGGTTTCTTATCACCGGAATGGACTTGCGAATAATACGCCTTATACGGTACCAGGCACTCAGGGAGGATTTGTCACTTATCCATCGACCGTAGAAGGACATAAGGTGAGAACAACAGCCCCACTATTTAAGGATCACTACTCTCAAGCCAAAATGTTCTGGAATAGTATGAGCGACGTTGAAAAGCATCAAATCATAGGCGCTTACTGCTTTGAGCTTGGAAAATGCGGACCATTCGTACGACAGGAATGGGTTAATGTGCTTGCCCATATTAGCAGCGAATTGGCCAATAGCGTTTCCAAACAATTAGGCACTACAGTACCCGATGTGGAGGAGTCTCCTGTTACCAAATCCTCTCCGGCGCTTAGTCTTCACAATACGATTTTTGTGCCGGATACACTACGCGTGGGGGTCTTCTTAGCCCAAGGCTTCGATGGTCCTAGCATAAGCAAGCTGTTGGAGGCATTATCTGAGGCGAAGCTAAGAGTTGCGATTGTACACGATACATTGGGAACGGTTAGCGGAACTAAGGACATATCCTATGAAGTGCATGACAGCTTTTTAACCGGTTCTCCACTTGTATACGACGGTATTCTGATCGTGGGAAGCGGCAACATCACCCCGCATTTTACGTATACAGCTCAGAAATTCACAATGGACATCTACAACCATTTCAAACCTATCGGCATCGTTCACAATGGCGATGCCCTGCTGGAGCCGCTAGGCTTATTGCACGATGAGGGGATCGTAACGGATTCAGATCCGGAGTTTGCCAGCAGATTTATTAAAGCAATGGCTCAACAAAGATTCTGGAACCGCCCAAGCTTTCTGTATCCTGCTATGGTTTAAAGAGAGCTTGCCGCAGCCATAGTGTTTATGCCGCTGTGAAGTAAACAATAAGTCATGCCCATTCGTCAAAAATCCGAAAGTCCTCAACAATGAGGATTTTCGGATTTGACTTTTTTCCGGAGTAGTTCTGTTGAATGATTTCTAATCTCTGAAATCCAAGACTAGTCCACTACAATACGGAGCACAAGATCGCAGGCGCTCTAAAGGTCTAGCCTAATGAGTCCTTTTCAATTTGATAAGGCGGACCAACCATAAGAACATTCCTACTAAACCATGCGGACCATAAGGCTCATATGCCTGCAATCTCTTGATGTAGCCGTTTTCCATTTGAAAAATAAAGACCTGAGAGAAATCTAGTTTCTTTCCGTGTTTCAATACATGATGCGTTGACGTTTCTACCGCCACATATTGTCCATCCTCTGACGTGCAATAATTTACAACTGTATATCCGAAAGAGCGCATACTGTTCATTGCTCCTTGGAATCCTTTCTTAATAGCTTGCTTTCCAATCATCTATTGAATAGGAAAATGCGGGTCAATAACAATTGCGTCATCTGTAAACCCTTCTGTTAATCGAATAGTGGCTTATAATGATTTAACCATTCAGACGGAGTACCAATGTAATCAGAAACAAAGCAAAGGCTAAAACGGACGCCCAAACCCCGGCAATATGAAAGCGCTCTGCTCGCTGAACTTGAACCTTCCAATCCTTGGGAGGGGCACTGAGTTTCCAATCGAGTGTAGCGCTATTGATTGGAACAGTTCCAATCCCCCTTATTATGATCCAGAGAAGCAAAGCAGCAACCGCGACGCACCGAAGTACAAAACCAGGTTCATTCGTGTTCAAACAGGTCAAGACAATCCCTAAAACAAACGAAGGCAAAAAGAAAGCAGGAGCTAGTACACGCAGTTTTAGCACAAGTGCTTTACGCAGTTGGAGTTGTGCATGATCGTCCAATGCTTCCGAGGGTCCTCGTACCCCGTGATGTATGATAAATTCAGTCCCAGCCAGCATTCCTGCGAAAAATACATTCACAAGTTCAAAAATGGTCATAAGCGTCATCTCTTTTGCACCCTTCATTTCATAATGATTTTAAAATGAGCTAATTCGTCCAATCTTAATCCAACGTCATATCAATTTTTTACTAATTTCAGTGGCATTTGTAATCAGTTGCTGGAGGTGAGCAAGAAAACGCTCCATCTCTCCATCCAAAAAACCATTTTTTAGATTATGTTCAAATCGCTCTACCACTGTTGCTAAAGCTTTTGAGACTTCAAGACCCTCCTCAGTAAGATGTACTTTGATTACACGGCGGTCTTCTTTATTCATACGGCGCTCTACCAACCCCATTTGTTCAAGCCTTGTAACTATCCCTGTTACAGCTGATGCATCAACACCACGACTCTGACTCATAGTCCCAATAGCTACTCCATCTTGAACAAGCAAAAGCGACAATGCCCCCCATTGCGGCGGTGTAACAACATAGGTCTTACCGAGCGTCTCACAATGCGCTCGCAGCACTTCCGCATAAATTGACGTTACATAACGAGTAGCAAAAAATAGCCAGTACGTGAGCCGATCACGATTTTCTTCGATTGGTAGTTCCATTGGTTACATCCTTTCCATTCAATTATTTGATACACATAATATTTGACTAATCAAATATTGATGTTAAAAATAATAAAGCAACAATAGGTCTCTGTCAATGTTGTGACGTATTATTAACATTGTCTCGCACTTTCAAGGGATTGGTCACATTTCAATCAGATAAACCAGAGGGATATTTCAATGTCTACTCTAAGGGGTGCCCTCAGCTTTGCTCCTGTGGCCATGAAATTTAAGAAATATTTCTCATGATTCGCTTTACCCATTCAGTATTTAAGTAACCTTCCGAATAACTTTTTAATTCATTCAGGAAATTATTGGTGACCGCTGAAATTTCACGAACAAATTCTTTCTCCGTTACTACAACATCTTAACGTACCATAATTAAAGGAGCTCAGCGGCTTAATGCTAGTCATTCCCCTCCCTGACTTCTCATCAGAAATAAGTTGGTTAATTTCCAACTCAGTGGGTGAATTTTTTTTATTTGTATCCATGAATTGTATGAATCCACATCGTTAAATTCTTATTTCGTTTGCCTTATCATGCAGCTTGCATTCCGCTTATATCGTTTCTAGCTTTAGCATTATTAAACTGTTGTGTAAGTTTACCCATCTCTTCTTGATCTTTTTTTGACAGATGATTGTCATTTTGAATTCTATGTCCTGTCGGGTCGGTATAAATTAACGGATTGTTACATGCACATAAAGATTCTGACTCAACGGATTCGAACATCCCCTCGTACGTATCCTTATTCATAAACCGTCCGATGGTTGGATCATACCATCTTGCACGAAGATATTGCAGGCCGGTCGCGTCGTCCCAGAACTCTCCCGCATACTTGAACGAGTTCGGCACCGTCTCCTGTATATTCGTTACGCTTCCCCAGATCGAGTATTTGTACTTGTTGACCACCCCGCCCGTGCTGTTT
>Ga0160492_100092_pt1 | contig 87341 bp, 76 predicted proteins | sample DID2MG_FD_108258 | JGI IMG/M metagenome (GOLD analysis project Ga0160492, IMG submission 108258) | Enriched soil microbial communities from UW Madison campus, WI, USA - DID2877_E24_FP2 MG | ecosystem: Environmental > Terrestrial > Soil > Unclassified | place: USA: Madison, Wisconsin | collected... | reverse complement strand
ACCCGCATAGGCTTTGGATAAATTTCCATAGGTCTGAAAACTTTTCCGGCCGCTGATATTTTGTACGCCGATCAACGCAATTTTATCTTCACCGCGTTCAAACACCACGTGTTCATCGAGCAACAAACGCCAGCCGAGTTTTGCATGGATCGCTTTCAGTTCATCGAGGTTGGCTTTTTTGGCTTCGGCATTTTCCCATTGTGCGTAGTCGCCGTAATCATGGTTGCCCAAAACGGAATACACGCCCATCGGTGCATGGAGTTTGTCGAACACATCCATGTAATCTTTCATTTCCTCCGCAATATTATTTACCAGATCGCCCGTGAAAAGGATGAGGTCAGGTCTTAATTCCAGTACTTTCTGCACGCCCCGCATTACAGCCTCCTTGTCAGTAAAGCTTCCTGAATGAATATCCGACAACTGCACTACGCGCAGCCCACGGAAGGCCTGCGGAAGATTGGCAAAATCGAGGGGCACTTGGTGTATGCGGTATTTGTATTTGTTTCCAAAACCATAAATAAGGGTGGCAAAAAGTCCGGAACCGGCGGCGATGCCGAGCCAGCTCATGAACACCGAACGCGAGATGCCGGTTCCCTCCTGCAATGCTTCCCCTTCGGTATTGCGGAATAAAAGTTTGGCCGCGATCCACTGGATGCCGCGGCGGATATCATCGATCAGCAGGAACAGGGCCGCTATTACTTTGGCAAAAAACAACCCGATGACGATGGCGAAAATGGTGGAGCGCAGAAAACGGCTTTGCTGGGAAAACTGGAAATATGGCAACAACAGCAACACGATAAGCGCTGCCGCAGAAATGCTCCAGTAAGCAGAATAAATGATGAGCCTTGTACGGTGCCCGGCCGGCTGGGCCAGCAGCCGCACGGCCTGGAAAATATAAACATCCAGCAGGATCATCAGGCCTATCAGTATCCACCAGAAAGGAGTGTTGCGCATGGGTCGCTCTTTTAGTTGCTGCCGGAAAAAACAACAATACGCGGCAGATTGTTGGCTTACAGACCGCTAAAAATGAGAAAAGATAGCCGCCTGTAAGCCGGAAAGGGACAAAAATAGGCGTATCAGTCAAGGAATTATCCTTTTTTCCCGGTTTCCGGCGCTCCGGTTCACGAAAGCTTTGCCCGCCCCTTTTTTAAGCCCCGGAATCCCATTACATTTGCATTTCATCAATTTCCCATTTTCTGTCTTTAACATCCGCAGGCGGGCAATAGCTTATGGCAAGAATCATCGGCGTAGCAAATCAAAAAGGAGGCGTAGGCAAAACCACTACCGCTATCAATCTGGCGGCCAGTTTTGCCGTACTGGAATACCGGACCCTGCTGGTGGACGGTGACCCTCAGGCCAACAGTACTACCGGCGTAGGTTTTGACCTGCACAACATTACCCAGAGCCTGTACGATTGCATGATCAATCAGGCTACCGCGCGTGATGTGATCCTTAAAACAGAAATTCCCAACCTCGACCTGATCCCTTCGCATATCGACCTGGTAGGTGCCGAGATCGAAATGATCAACTACCCCAACCGGGAAATGGTGCTGAAAAACCTGCTGGAAGCTGTCCGGGAAGATTACGATTTCATCGTGATCGACTGCTCTCCTTCCCTGGGTCTCATTACCGTTAACGCCCTGACCGCTTCGGACTCAGTGGCCGTGCCGGTGCAGTGCGAATTCTTCGCCCTGGAAGGTTTGGGAAAACTGCTCAACACGATCAAGATCGTGCAAAGCCGCCTCAACCCCGCCCTCGTAATCGAAGGCATCCTGATGACGATGTACGACGGCCGTTTGCGCCTCTGCAACCAGGTGGTGAGCGAAGTAAGAAGACATTTCGACGAACTCGTTTTTGATACCATCATCCACCGTAACTCCCGCCTCAGCGAAGCGCCCAGCGTGGGTAAACCGGTTATCCTTTACGACGCTAACAGCAAAGGCTCCGTAAACTACCTCAACCTGGCAAAGGAAATATTGCAAAAGAATAACCTGACCAAAATGTCGCAGGAAGAACGTATCCTGGAACTGTAGAATTTCCCGTTAACACATGACCAAGCCCAAACAAAATAAAGACATGCTCGGCAAAGGGATCCGTTCCCTGTTGCAAGGCATCGATTCAGATCTGAAAACCGGTTCCGGTAACAACGCCGCCCTGAAACCCGCCGCCGTGGAAGCTGCCACAGCTACTTCCCGCGTACCGGTAGGCGATATCGAAACCAACCCCAAACAGCCCCGTCATGATTTTGACGAACAGGCACTGAAAGAACTTTCCGAATCGATAAAGCTGCATGACATCATTCAGCCGATCACGGTTTCAAAACTTCCCACTGGCAAATACCGCCTCATTTCGGGTGAACGCCGCTGGCGCGCCTCGCAGATGGCGGGACTGAAAGACGTTCCCGTTTACATCCGCCAGGCCAATGATGTGCAACTGCTCGAACTGGCATTGCTGGAAAACCTGCAACGGGAAAACCTCAACGCGGTGGAAGTAGCACTCAGCTACAAACGGATGATGGATGAACTCGGCTATACGCAGGAACAAGTGGCAGAACGCATGGGCAAAGACCGCAGCACCGTGGCCAACTTTATCCGCCTGCTCAAACTGCCGCCAGACATTCAACTGGCCGTGCGCCGCAACGAACTGAGCATGGGCCATGCACGCGCCATCATCAACGTAGACACCGTAGACCGACAGCTTTATATCTTCCGCCAGATCCGCGACAACGGATTGTCTGTACGCCAGACGGAAACGCTGGTAAGAAACCTTTACAAGGAGAACGGCACTGTTAAAAAAACGGCAAAAACACAGCTCCCTGCTGCGTATCAGCGGATTCAGGATAAATTAGCATCTCAATTTGAAACAAGAGTGAAAGTGAAACATGCCCGCAACGGAAGCGGACAGATCACCTTCGATTATTATTCGCTGGAAGAGTTCAACAAGTTGCTCAAACACCTGAACATTTCTGCGGACTGATCACCGTCATCATGCGTCTTCGCAGTTTACATCATATTATTTTACTGTGCCTGCTTTTTGCTGCAACCCCGCTTGCTTTGAAAGCGCAAACGCGTGCCGACTCTGCGCGGGCCCTGCGCGACTCCACCACACCTGAAGGAGTATTCTCCGGCAAACCTGCAGACATTGTGGACTCAACCGGTAAAGTGGTAAAGAAGGGACGTATTCCCCGCGTAGCCGCTATCCGCTCTGCGGTACTGCCCGGTCTGGGACAATTATACAATGGTAAAGTATGGAAAGTGCCCATTGTGTACGCGGCACTCGGCGTTACCGGCGGCATCTTCGTTTACAACCTCAGATGGTACAACCGCACCCGCTTTGCCTATAAAGTATTAACCGAGGAAGGAACAGGTGCTTATGAAAAAGTAGCCCCCAAACTACAGGCCCTGGTGCAGAATAACCGCGGTGAAACCCTGCGTTATTACCGCGACTCCTATCGACGCGATATCGATTACTCCGCTGTATTCTTTCTTATTGCCTGGGGATTGAACGTGGTAGACGCCTCTGTCGACGCACACCTCAGCACCTTCGACGTATCTCCCGATCTCAGCCTCCGCATCAAACCCGGTTACAGCCAGATGGCAGGCACTACGGGTTTAAGTCTGGTGTTGAACATCAAGTGATAATTAGGGAATTTGAAGATTTGATAATTTGAAAATGGTTTGCCATTGGAACCCATATCGGATTTCCTGACTCTTTATTATTAATGTTAGAGGCCAATTATAATAATTAGGCCATTTGATGATTTGAAAATGGTTTTTGTCATTGGAATCCATATCGGATTTCCTGACTATCTATTATCAATGTTATAGGCCAACTATAATAATTGGCCATTTGATGATTTGATAACTGAAGTCAGCAGGCGAAGCCATTTTCAAATTATCAAATTTTCAAATCGTCAAATTGTTATTTTTACTGCGTAAAAATAACTCAATGAACATCGCACTGATCGGATATGGAAAAATGGGAAAAGCTATTGAAGCTATCGCCCTGGAACGAGGACACCAGATCGTTTTAAAAATCGATGAAACCAATGTTGCCGATCTGAATGCAGAAAAACTCGCTGCCGCCGACGTGGCCATTGAATTTACCGGCCCGCACAGCGCCTTCGACAACCTGGTTAAAACCATCCAGGCCAATACACCCGTTATCTGCGGATCTACCGGTTGGACCGAACGCCTCGGCGAAATAACCGCCAAGGTGAAAGAACACAACGGCAGTTTTTTATACGCCAGCAATTTCAGCGTGGGTGTCAATCTTTTCTTTGAGCTCAACCGCAAACTGGCCTCCCTGATGGCTACACACCCCGAGTACAGCGTGAGCCTCGAAGAAATTCATCATACACAGAAAAAAGATGCGCCCAGCGGCACCGCCATTACATTGGCGGAACAGGTGATCGAAAACCTTGGCGGCAGCAAGCAGCAATGGGTCAATGAGCCCTCTGACAAGCCGGAAGACCTTTTCATCAAAAGCCTTCGCGAAGACCCGGCGCCAGGTACACACAGTGTACGCTATCAATCCCCCATCGACGACATTGAAATCATCCATACTGCCCACAACCGCACCGGCTTCGCTACCGGCGCCGTGCTGGCTGCTGAATTCATAAAGGATAAAAAAGGTATCTTTAACATGAAGGACGTGCTGGGGATCTGAGTAAGGTTTCTCCGGCACAACCGGAAACCAAACTGCCATCACCTTGATACCAAAATTAACCTGTGCGCTGCTCTGCAGCCTGCCATTACTCCTGATTGCCCAAAACGCCCGACCGGTCCTCGACAGCCTCGAAAAAGTTGCTGCCGGTCAGACCGATTCCACGCTCGTTAAAACTTACAACGAACTTACCTGGCAATACCGCAATGTCAACCGCGATAAAGCCATCAGTTATGGCCGCAAAGCCCTGACACTCGCACGTGAAGTCAATTACCAGACCGGTGTGGCACAAGCCTACAACGATCTCGGCATTCTTTATTTCGACCGTGAGCAGTACGACAGTGCATTGCTGCTATACAAACAATCCGCTGCCATCCGCGAACGCCTCAACGACCGTGCTGGTATGGCCGGACTTTACAATAAGATCGGCATTCTCTACCAAAAGCAGGGCATCCTCGATGAAGCACTCGATGCGCAACTGAAGGCATTGAGCCTGTACGAAGCCTTGGGCAATAACAAAGGCATTTCCTATTCACTGACCAATATTGGTATCCTTCAGCAAAATCTTGGCCGCTATGCGGAAGCGATCAGTTACCAGGAACGTGCCGTTGCCCTCAAAGAAAAAACAGGCGATCAATACGGACTCGCCGGTTCATTCGTCAACCTCGCCAACGTTTATGTAATAAAAAAAGAATACAAACGTGCGGAAAGCTACTACCAGAAGGCGCTGGATATCTGCCGCAAACTGGATGACAAAGAGTATTTATCCAGCACGCTGAACAACCTCGGTAATCTTTATCTCACCATGAACGAAGGCAGCAAAGCCATTCCGCTGATCAACGAATCGCTGCAGCTTCGCCGTGAAATGAAAGACACCAAAGGCATTGTCAGTTGCCTCAACAACCTCGGCGACATTTACACCACACAAGGGCAATACGATACGGCTTATGTGTTGTTGCAGGAAGCGTTGCGGCTCGCACTGCCCGCCGTCAATTGCCGTCCCGAATTACAAAAAATATATCTCTCCCTTTCTTCCTGGTACGAAAAAAAAGGCGATCCGGTGAAAGCACTGGAGATGTATAAATACCATGCTGCTTATAAGGACTCCCTGTTCTCCGACGACCTCGGCGACCGTTTTGCCGAACTCGAAACAAGATTCCGTATGCTGGAAAAAGAAAAAACCATTCAGCAACAACACTTCGATCTGCAGCAAAAAGAATTTTCGATCACCCGCCGCAACTACTGGATAGCCGGTATTTCGGGTTTGCTGTTGCTGGGCGGACTGCTCGCTTATTCCGGTTACCGCCGTTACCGGCTTAAACAAAAAGCCGCGATGCAACAGGCTTTGCTGCAACAGCAGGATATTGCCACACGTGCGGTGATGGAAGCGGAAGAAGAAGAACGTAAACGTATTGCCCGCGACCTGCACGATGGCGTGGGGCAAATGATGAGCGCTGCTAAAATGAACCTCTCGGCCTTTGAAGCGGCCATCCCGGAATCCGGTGCCGAACAAAAACAATCCCTCAACCGCATCATCGGGCTGGTAGATGAAAGTTGCCGGGAGATACGGCATGTATCGCACAACATGATGCCGCATGCCCTGCTAAAAAACAACCTCGCCGAAGCTGTGCGCGATTTCGTGGAAAAGATCGACAAAAACAGGTTGCAGGTACATCTCTACACCGAAGGATTGGAAGAACGCGTGGACGCCAACGTGGAAACAGTTTTCTATCGCGTGCTGCAGGAATGCGTCAACAACGTGATCAAACACGCGGGAGCCACCACGCTCGACATTTCCCTGATCCGCGATAAAGATGGCATCAGCGCCACGATCGAAGACAATGGAAAAGGTTTTGATACCAGCCGCCGCGACGTGTTCGACGGCATTGGCCTTAAGAACATCCTCACGCGGGTGGAATACCTGCGCGGCACAGTCGATTTCGATTCTGCCCCCGGACGAGGAACGCTCATTGCCATTCATATACCTGTTGGATAAATGAATACCCGCTCTCATATCATCCTTTTTTTCATCATCGCTTTTTTTTACCAGCAAAAAGCAAACAGTCAGTCGCGTACCGCCCAGGTCGATTCGCTGATCGGGCAAAGCCAGCAGGTGAGAAAATTAGATGCCGATTCTGCATTACTATTGGCCAGAAAAGCGCTCGCCGAAGCAGACCGCCTCGATTACAAAAACGGACAGGTGCTGGCATTGCAGGCCCTTGGTGCTGCCTACAACGTCAATAGCAGCTTTGAGCTTTCCCGGAAATACTACACGCAGGCATTGGAAGTAATCGGCGATCAAAAAAAAGACACCCTCCGCTCCCGTTCCTTAATGGGCATTTCCACCAGTCTCTGGCATCAGGGAAAATATGCCGAAGCACTGGAATACGGTTTCCAGGCGCTGCGGCTGGCCGAGCAGCAGGAATACAATGTATTCAACATCGCTTCTGCCAAACTCGGCATCGCCATGGTATACCAGACGCAGGAAAAATTACCGCTTGCAGAGAAATACGTACAGGAAGCCCTGGCGCTGCTGAAAGAAGACAATGCCCCTACACTTTTGTTGAACGGCCTGCATACACTCGCCAATATTTACGGCATGCAGGGAAAGATCAAAGAAGCATTTGCACTCGACACAGCCGGCATTGGTATTGCCACACGAACTAACAATGAGTTTGCCAAATCGCTTTTCTATGATAACATGGCGAACTGCTACCTGTTTGGTTCTCCACCCGACTATGCAAAAGCGAGCGAATACTTCCGCAAAACCTTAGCCATCGATTCGCTTTTCGGCAACAGGAAACAGATGAGCGACAGTTATAAAAACCTGGGAATGGTACTGGTGGCACAAAAACAATATGCGGCTGCACTTCCCTATTTCTTCCGTTCTGCAGAACTGGCACAGGCCGCAGGATTCCGCCAGGGCGCGCAGGAGACCTACAAACAGTTGGCCTCTACTTACCAGTTATTGGGAAAAGACAAAGAAGCCCTCGGTATGCTGGAACATAGCATGCGCATAAAAGACAGCCTGATCAATACGGCCAGCGAGAGCAGGATCGCAGAACTGCAGGCGTACTATGAAACGGAAAAACAAAAACAGACCATTGCGCTGCAACAGACAGCAATCAGCCGGAAAAATTATATCATCATTGCCACCTCTCTGGCCCTGTTACTGCTTTTGGTGACCGGTTATTCCGTTTACCGTCTTTACCGCCGGCGTCAGAAAGCCGCATTGCAACGAACCTTACTCGAGCAACAGGAATTAGCCACAAAGGCTGTGATGGAAGCAGAAGAAAAAGAGCGGCAACGTATTGCCCGCGACCTGCACGACGGCATCGGCCAAATGATGAGCGCCGCCAAAATGAACCTTTCCGCGCTGGAATCGCAACTCAATATTCCCGAGGCTTCGCAACAGGCATCGCTGACAACGGTCATGAACCTTGTGGACGATAGTTGCCGCGAACTGCGGCATGTATCGCACAACATGATGCCGCACGTGCTGATCAAAAACAACCTGGCACTTGCACTCGGCGACTTCACGGGCAAACTGGATAAAAAAGACCTTACGATCAACCTGTACACCGAAGGACTCGAGCAGCGCCTGGATCCGGCCACCGAAACGGTTTTCTACCGCGTGGTGCAGGAATGTGTGAACAATGTATTGAAACATGCCCATGCCACCAGGCTGGATCTTTCCGTGATCCGCGACGCCGAATCGCTGAGTGCCACGATCGAGGACAATGGACGCGGTTTTGATCCGGGCGATCCCAAAACGGCCGGCGGCATCGGCTTGTCCAACATCCGGAGCCGTATTGCTTACTTAAAAGGAAGCGTAGACATCGATAGCAGCCCGGGAAGAGGAACATTGATTGCAATACACATACCTTTAACAAATCAGCAACAGTAATTTTTTTCACGAATGCATCCTGAGGAGAACGTAACAAGTACTAGTTTATAAGTGATGAGTAGTAGTTCTTTGCGTACATCGCCTTTTTCACGCAAAGACGCAAAGTAAGGAAGGCGCATAGGATGGCTTCGGGCATCTCACTCACTTATTCACTGATTGACTATTCACAATTGACAATTGACACGCATGAAACAGACCAAAATCACCCTGGCTTTAGTAGATGATCATCAGATCGTGATAGACGGATTAATGTCTTTGCTGAAAGGGCATGACCGCTTTCGTTTTGCCTTTGCCACTACGCGGCCCACAGAAGTACTGGACCAGCTTTCTTCCCAGCCGGTAGACGTCTTACTAACCGATGTAATGATGCCCGGATTGCCCGGCAACGAACTGGCACGCCAGGTGAGACAAAAATTCCCTGACACACGCATCCTTGCTTTGTCGATGAGTGGTGAAGGGGATGTGGTCAATGAAATGATCAACGATGCCGATATATCCGGCTATGTGCTGAAGAACATCGGCAAACAGGAACTGATCGATGCACTGGAGAAAATTGCCGGCGGCGGTATTTATTTCAGTGATGAAGTGATCGAAGAACTCAAACGCACCAGCGAACGCCGCAAACAGGAGAAGCAGGTTCACCTGACCGAAAGAGAGATTGAAATTATCCGCCTGATAGAAAAAGAATACAACAACCGCCAGATAGCGGAAGCGCTATTCATCAGCGAACGCACAGTAGAAACACACCGGAAAAATATTTTCCGGAAAACGGATACCAACAGTGTGATCGGACTGATCAAATACGCTTATGAACACAAACTGATCTGATACAAACAAGATCAATTACATCCCAGCAGTTCACATAATTTTTTAGTGAGGTCTTCGCCGCGCAGGTCTTTGGCCACGATCTTTCCATCAGGACCAATGAGCAGGTTCTGCGGAATGCTCTGCACCTTGTACATCTTCGCCACGGCATTATCCCATTGTTTGAGATCGCTTACATGTGTCCAGGTAAGATTGTCGGCATGAATGGCATCGACCCAGGGCTTCTTCTGCCGATCGAGTGATACGCCCAATACGGTGAAATTTTTATCCCGGAAACGGTTATAGGCCTGCACCACATTGGGATTTTCGAGGCGGCAGGGGCGGCACCAACTGGCCCAGAAATCAATCAACACATATTTGCCACGGAAAGAAGAAAGGGTGACGGGATTATCGAGTGTATCGTTTTGTGTGAAATCGCGCGCAATGCTGCCAATGGCAGTCGTTTTGCCTTCTTCAATGGTTTGTTTCAGATACGAACCGTACATGTTGTTCATCGCCATCGGCTGCAGGCGGTTAACCCTTTGTTCGAGTTGATTGATATCGGGATTGAGGTTGATGGTGGCCAGCAGAATAAAAGCACTTACCGGAGAACCGGGGCGTTTTTGGATAAACCCATCGATCTCCTGCTGAATGGCGGCCGTAAGCTTGTTAGCAGACAGCTGTAAACTATCACTGCGTTCACCGGCCTGCATACGCATGCCGATTTTATTCAACTGCTCGAAATAGGGAACGAAAGTCGTTTCAAAAGCTTTGAATCCATCCTGCACTGTTGAACCGGTAATGCTCCATGATGCGGGTTTTGCATAATCGCCTTTGATGGCAATAGTGCTGTTGTCAAAAAATACGTTCGATTTTTTATCGACGCCCACGCTCAGGATAAGCAGTTTGGGTTCAGCCAATTCGCCTTTCAGTACAAACGCACCTTTCAGTGATTTTGCTTTTGCAATGGTATCGTTGGGATTGTTAATGTCGGCCAGCCAAACGGGTGTATTGTCCGGCAGGTTGGTCATTTTACCATTAACCGTCATTTTTTTCTGAGCAAATGCTGCGAAGGGCAGCAACAGCACAATGGTGAACAGGTTTTTCATATCAATTCAAAAGTCAAAATTAAAAAGTGAATGTGATCCCGAAGCCTCGGGAGTGAATCGTCAATCTTTGCGACTGGCCTGAGAAAGACGCAGGTTGCACGCAAAGCTGCACAAGGAGCAAAGACGCAAAAGTTTCAACCTATGCTATAACCCTACACCTTACGCCTTACACCTTACGCCTTCTACCTTCCCCGCAAAGATAACTATTTTCATTCCCCTGTCACCGAGCGGACAAATGCACGCGTTGTTGCAAGTGAATCCTTCTCTTTCTCAAACGATTGTATAAATGCTGTGCCGATAATCGCCCCGTTGGCGTACGCACAGGCTTTTTCAAACCCCGCTTTATCGCGAATCCCAAACCCGATCAGTACCGGGTTCTTCAATTGCATTTCTTTCAACTGGCGGAAATAATCTGCCCTTTCATCCAGCGTTGCTTTCTGGCCCGTAGTAGAGGACGACGACACAGCATACAAAAAGCCGCTGCTCAATTCGTCCAGCTTGCGGATACGCTCCGGCGACGTTTCAGGCGTTACCATAAATACGAAATCCAGGCCGTGCCGGTTGAGGATCGCGCTGTATTCTTTTTCAAATTCATAAACCGGCAGGTCGGGAAGAATAAGTCCGTCTACTCCCACGCGTGCAGCTTCTGCACAGAATTTTTCAAATCCGTATTGCAAAACGGGATTCATGTATCCCATCAACACAATGGGTACGGATACGCGGTTGCGGAAATTTTCCAGTGTGGAGAAAAGCTTCGCGATGGTCATGCCGTTTGCAATGGCAACGGATCCGGCTTCCTGGATCACGGGCCCATCGGCCAGCGGGTCGCTGTAAGGCATGCCGAGTTCTATCATATCCGCGCCCGATTGTTCCAGCGCTTCCAATATATCGACGGTCGCTTCCGGATGCGGGTAACCCGCAGTGCTGTAGATGCTGAGAATATTTGCCGGCTTGCGTTGAAACAGTTCACTGATCCTGCTCATGTTATTCATTTGGGCGACTGTTGCGCCATGTGATCCATATAAGTTTGCATGTCTTTGTCTCCTCTCCCGCTCAGGCATATTACCACGCGGTCAGACGGCTGCCATTTCAATTGCTTCAAAACAGCCAGTGCATGGGCACTTTCCAATGCAGGGATGATGCCTTCGAGTCTGGCCAGTTCAAACGCAGCTTCCAGCGCTTCTGCGTCCGTTGCACTCAGTGCTGTTGCGCGTCCGGTATCAAAAAGATGGGCGTGCAGGGGGCCGATACCCGGATAATCCAGGCCGGCGGAAATGCTGTGGGGTTCTACAACCTGTCCGTCTTCTGTTTGCATCAGCAGACTCATGCTGCCGTGTAAAATACCGGGACGGCCAAGTACGGACGTGGCGGCTGTTTTGCCTGAATCGATACCACAACCCGCGGCTTCCACGGCGTATAATTTTACCTCCGTCTCCTCGAGGAAATGATAAAATGCTCCGGCGGCATTGCTTCCGCCTCCAACGCAGGCTATCACATGTGTGGGCAATTCGTTTCCTGTTTTTTCCAGTAATTGCTCTCTCACCTCGCGGCTGATCACACTCTGAAAACGCGCCACCATATCGGGATAAGGATGCGGACCTACCACGCTGCCGATGATATAATGCGTATCAACGGGGTTATTGATCCAGTCGCGGATAGCTTCATTGGTCGCATCTTTGAGGGTTTTACTGCCCGATGTAGCAGGGATCACCGTGGCACCGAGCATTTTCATGCGCGCCACATTGGGCGCCTGCCGCTCGATGTCCTTTTCGCCCATATACACAATACACTTCAATCCTTTCAATGCACACACGGTGGCCGTAGCCACACCATGCTGTCCGGCACCGGTTTCCGCTATGATTCTTTTTTTGCCCAACCGTTCGGCCAGCAATATTTGGCCAATGGTATTGTTGATCTTGTGTGCACCGGTGTGACACAGATCTTCTCTTTTGAGGTAGATGGTGGTACCGAATGCCTCACTCAACCGTTGTGCATGATAAAGCGGTGTGGGACGGCCTGCATAGTCATGCAGCAAGAGATTCAGTTCGTCCTGAAATTTTTTATCGTTGAGTACTTCGGTATACGCGGCCTGTAATTCGGCTACGTTACGGTGCAGCATTTCGGGAATGAAAGCACCTCCGTATCGTCCGTAATAGCCCTGTTGATCGGGGAAAGTATAACGGGCCTGTTCTGCATTTTTTTCCATGTCTGAAATAGTTTTCGTGCTGCACAAATCTTACGCTTCTTTTCGCATGGCCGCGCGGCGCATTTGCGACGCCGTTTCGGGTCCCAGGTATTTTTCAATCCGGTGATGAATGAGGTAGATGACGGGCGTAAGCACTACTGCCACGCAAAATTTATAAATATAATTTCCGATACAAATACTCATGACCAGCCCCAGCGACCAGGGTTGTCCCTGTCCTGCAGATACCCTCGGGCCTATATAAAAAGCGATAAAGAGCACCACAAAGCTATCTACAAACTGCGAAACAACCGTGGAACCGGTAGCCCGCAGCCAGATATTTTTTTCTCCGGTAAACTCCTTGATCCGGTGAAATACGAATACATCGAGCAATTGTCCTACCAGGAAGGCCACCAGCGAGCCGATGATGATCCAGGATCCCTGCCCGAAAATGGCATGGTAGGCTTTGTCGGCATCGGGCACATTTTGCCCCGCATAATTTCCCACCCAGAAATCGGCGGGTGTCAGGTGGATGGCACCCTGGAACATCACAAACGCATAAGCGATCAGCGCCACCGTGAGCAGCGACAGGAAACGCACGCCTTTCATGCCGTAATATTCATTGATGATATCGGTCATGATAAATACCACCGGCCAAAGCAGCACGCCTGCAGTGAGGTTGAAAGAAAAGCTGTGCCCGAGAATGGAAAGGTCCAGCGGCTGGAAGCCGAATGTTTTTTCCAGGGAAAACAACTTTACGCCAGCCACTTCGGCAATCAGCGCATTGGCAATAAAAAAACCACCCAATATGAGAAAGAGCCGCGTGGGTTTATGCTTGATTATAGTATGGATCATTGATGTAGAATATGTATACGAAGAGTAAAATCAAAAAAAGAACATTGGCAATAATCAGCCAGCGGGGAATAATATCGGCCAGTTTGCGGCGAATCAGCAGCGTACCCGCATAACAGACGATCGTTACCGGCACGATTATCAGCCCCAATACATAACCAATCATGATGATCGTGGACGTGATCACTTCGTCACCCGACCAGTTACGGATGAGCAATGACAGCGAAAAAACAAAGAAAACCCCGCAGATAAACGCTACCCGGGATAAAAATAATAGCCAGCGCATGGGCATTTTTGGTGTAAAATAGCATTATTTTGTCAGCCTGAAAATGAAGACGAGGGATACCTTTGTCACTATGCCGCTGAGGCGTGGTTAGCGGGTCCCCGGTTCAAAAAAACAGCTCATGAAACAACCTCTTGTTAAGAAAGCTCTTCCTCACGTCCTTGCGGTCCTTATTTTTTTGCTGGCGGCAGTCATTTTCTGCAAACCGGTTCTCGAAGGTAAAGTGCTCAACCAGCACGATATCGTCGGCTGGAAAGGCATGGCGCAGGATGCACTTCAGTATAAAGAAAAAAACGGGCACTTCCCGCTCTGGAATCCCACCCTGTTCAGCGGTATGCCCAATTACCAGGTAGCCATGGAAGGCAAATCAGTTTTACCTGATTTCAATACCATTTTTTCGCTCGGGTTACCCAAACCCATGAACTATTTCTTCCTGGCGGCCGTATGCTTTTACGTATTGTGTGTGGTGCTGGGCGCAAATCCATGGATTGGTGTGGCCGGTTCGCTGGCTTATGCCTTCTCCACCTACAACCCGATCATCATTGGTGCGGGTCATGAAACGAAAATGCTGGCAATTGCCTACATGCCCTTCCTGCTCGCCGGCCTGCTGCTGATCTATCACAGAAAATATTGGCTTGGCCTGGCGGTCACCACCCTGGGAACCATGCTGGAATTGTCTTCGAACCACCCGCAGATCAGCTATTATTTCTTCCTGGCAGCGGCAGCCATCACCATCGGCTACCTGGTGGTATGGATCAAAAGCCGCGATTGGAAACATATTGGCATCGCTTTTTCCATTACCGCTATCGCTGCGTTGGCAGGCGTCAGTATCTGCACACTGTCGATTCTAACCTCATCTGAATACGCCAAAGCTACCATGCGCGGCGGTAAAAGCGTAGAGATCAAAGGTGATACGGTCACGGCTGTTAAAACGGCCGGCCTCGATCCGGATTATGCTTTCCGCTACAGCATGAAACCCGCAGAACCGCTGGTAATGCTGATGCCGGGCGCATTTGGCGAAAGCTCCGGTAAACCGATCGGTGCCGGTTCCAACGTTGCTAAAAAACTCATTTCAGCCGGCGTGCCTGAAGGACCCGCCGAGCAGGTGTCCGAACAACTGCCTGCTTATTGGGGCGGTATGTCCGGCCCCGGCGAAAGCACTTCCGGCCCGCCCTACGTAGGCGCAATCATTTTCCTGCTGGCCCTGGTCGGTTTTGTGGTGGTTAAACATCCGCTGCGCTGGGGACTGCTGGCTGCATCGATCATTGCTGTTGTACTCGCCTGGGGACAATTCTTCTATGGCTTCAACCATTTCCTGCTGGAGAACCTGCCGCTGTACAACAAATTCCGCGCTCCATCGATGGCGCTCGTGATCACTGAGCTTACGCTGCCGCTGATGGCCGTGCTCGCCTTGCAGCAACTGTTCTTCAACACCACGCCTGAGGAACTCCGCAAAAAATTCAAACCGATCCTGTATACTCTCGGCGGCCTTACGGCACTGCTGGCCATTCTCTACCTGATGATGGATTATGGCGCACCGATCGACCAGCAACTGCTGGAAAATAAATGGGATAATTCCGGCACCGATGTGATAGGACGAGCCGTGGTATCGGGCCTCAAAGCCGATCGCAGCAGCATGTTCGGCGGACAGGTACTGCGCACCATTGGTTTCATGATCCTGGTGCTGGGCGCCTGCTGGTTGTACATGAAGAAAATACTGAAACCGGTATTCATTGTTGCGGCGCTTGGCGTGGCTACCATGATCGACCTGTTTGTGATCGACGGCCGATACCTCAACGATGAAATCAGCTACGTGCCGGCGGACGAATTGCAAAGCACCAACTTCACGCCTACTGCTATCGACAATCAAATACTCCAGGACAAAGACCCCAACTTCCGCGTATATAACATGCGCGGCGACCGCTGGTTTGAGGCGCAGACATCGTATTTCCATAAATCCATCGGAGGATATCACCCTGCCAAACTGCGTCTGTATCAGGATATCATCGAGCGTTATCTTTCGCAAAGCACGAATCCGGAGATACTGAACATGCTGAATGCGAAATATGTGATTGCCCAGAACCCGCAAAACGGACAGCAGATGCTGATGCCTAACCCGCAGGCCTATGGACATGCCTGGCTGGTGAAGAATGTGAAAACGGTAAAAGACGAAGTGGAGGCTTTGCAGGCCATTGGCAGCACACACCTGAAAGACACGGCGATCGTTATTGCTGATCAGGCTGCGGCCATTCCGCAACCATCAGGGGATTCTCTCTCATCTATCCGTTTGACCAAATACGACAACGATGCAATTGAATACGCAGTGGAAGCCAACGGTCCTCAATTTGCGGTATTCAGTGAAATCTATTATCCATATGGCTGGAATGCCTATATCGATGGACAGAAAACATCTGTTGTCCGTACCGATTACCTGCTCAGAGGCGTGCCGCTCCCTGCAGGCAAACACACGGTAAAACTGGTATTCGAACCTGAATCTTATAAGAAAGGTGTTAAGATTTCTTACATCGGGTCATGGCTTATCCTGTTGCTCGTGATTGGAGGTGTATTTCTCCATTTCTGGCAGCAACGCAAACAAAAACCTACAGCTTGATACGGGTAGCATCCCTGGTATCTTATAAAATTTTGCCGGCTAAAACCGGAGGCCAACGTGCAATTACGTTATTGCTTCGCTATCTGTCGCAACGCGTATCGCTTACCTGTTATGGTACCGACGACAACGAAACAGAACCCGAGCCGCCGTTTACCTTTATTCCGTTTTTCGGCAGCAGCCGTTTGCGGTATATCAATCCGCTTAATTTCTTCCGCATGCGGAAAGAAATACGGCGAACAAAAGCCACACATATTTTACTCGAACATCCTTATTGGGGGTGGCTGGGCCTCCTGTTGCAACTATCTACCGGAGCACGGCTGGTGGTGCGGTCGCACAACATCGAGTCGCTCCGCTTCCGTAGCATGGGACGTTGGTGGTGGCCGATATTAAAGTGGTACGAGCGATTCACCCACCGCAGGGCAGTACTCAACTTCTTCATTACCGAAGAAGACCGGCAATATGCCTTACAACATTTCGGACTTAAGCCCGCCAAATGTGTGGTAATCACTTACGGCACCACGCAAACAACGTCTCCGTCACTCGCTGCGCGTCGCGCAGCAAAAGCCATGATCTGTGCCCGGCACCAACTGAACCCTTCGGCGGCTTTATTTTTTTACAACGGCACCCTTGATTATCTCCCCAACCGCATCGGGCTGGATAGGATCATTGATAAAATAAGCCCGGCACTTACCGCAAAAGGAATGGCGCATACCGTGCTGGTTTCAGGAAGTAAACTCCCTTCCTCCTACGAGGGAAAAATGAAAACGGGAAATGTCCGTTACACCGGATTTGTACCGGATATCGAAGCCTATTTCCTGGCGGCAGATGTTTTCCTGAATCCGGTGATGGGTGGTGGTGGCATCAAAACAAAATTGGTGGAGGCGTTGGCTGCCGGCACTTCATCTGTATCGTTTAGCAATGGCGCTTTTGGCATTCCGCTAAACATTTGCGGAGAAAAACTGCGGGTTGTTGAAGACGGAAATACAGACGCATTTATTGAAGCCGCAGAAGAATTAACGCAGCAGGAAGAACAACTGATGCCGCAACAGTTTTATGATCACTTCAGTTGGGAAGCTATAGCAAAACAAGCAGCGGAAAGCCTTCAGAGTACCTTGTAGAAAAAAGGTCTGTTGCTTACCATGCGGGGCATCAATCCCCACAACCGCAACATATTTGCCGTAAAGCCTGCGGCATCGGAAAAATGCAGGAAAGGATTGCGCAGGCGAAAGAGGTTGTGCAAAAATCCAAGTGGCCAGTACAGCAAAGCCGCGCCACTATAACATAGCAGCAAAAATAAAAACCAGCCTGTACCGAACTCTTTTCTCACCCGCAACATGTTTGACACCATCATCTGCAATCCTTTACGGTTCGACAAATGATAGTATCCCTTCTGCGTATCACCGAATGCCTGACCCGAAGATTGTCCTTCGAGGTGCATCACGCGATATTGACCGAAGAGACAAAGTTTGCCTGTTTTGCGAAGCCTGCTGCACCATTCTGTTTCCTCCGCGTACAGAAAAAAATCCTCGTCGAGTAGCCCTGCCTGTGCGATAGCTGTTTTTTTTACCATCAGAAAAGCGCCGTTGATCCAGTCTACTTCTACCACACCTGTAGCTTCGGGTACATGCGGTTTGGACACCTTTACACGGCCGGCGGCCCATTTGATCAAATTGCCTATATAAGGCAATGGCAGCAGCAGGTTCAGTCCTCCTTTCATCGCATAACTTCCCGAAATCTGCGGCTGGCCGTTTGCAAAAATCAATTGTACGCCACAGGCAGCATAATTACTGGCAGAAAAATCGAGGTAACATTTCTTAACAGCTTCTTCCAATACCAGCGTATCGGGGTTGAGCAGGAGTACGGTGTCGCCGTTTGCCATGCGGATGCCTGCATTGTTTGCTCTGGCAAATCCGGCATTGTAGCCCATATTAATCCAGTGTACTTCAGGAAAAGGCAAAGTGATCATTTCCCTGTCCTTATCATTTTCATCGTTGTTCACTACAATCACTTCGAAACGTATACCGCTGGTCTGCGCATATATGGTCCGCAAACAATCCAGCAAAAGTCCGGAGGACCGGTAATTGACGATAATGATGGAAAGATTCATTGATTGGCGAAGGAAGAGAAGCTCCCATATTTGGGAATAAAACAATTACTTTGCAATAATACCGCAAAAATCATTAGCGCATGCAATTTTCGACGGAGCCGCTTGTGTCGATCATCATCCCCTGTTACAATCACGGAGCTTATATCCGCGATGCGTTGCAAAGCATTCTCGATTGCGAAGACAAGCATCTCTGCGAAGTGATCATCATCGACGACGGCAGCACAGATCAGCCGACTATCACCGAACTGGAAAAATTAAAAGCCGAAGGCTGGACCGTAATCACACAGGTGAACCAGGGACTGAGTGCCGCCCGCAATACAGGTATCGCACATGCCAAAGCGCCGTTCATACTGCCAGTGGACTCCGACAACAAAATAAGAAATGCCTATCTCCGTGCTGCCGCTATCATGCAGCAGGATAGCAAGATCGATGTGATCTATGGAGATGCATGGTATTTTGGACTGAAAGATGGCCGCTGGACCAACCAGCCCTGGAGCCTGCAGCGCATCATGCTCAGCAATCATATTGATGCCTGCGCCCTTATCCGGGCCAGTACCTTACGCGAAGCAGGCGGATACGACACCAGGCTGCGGTTGGGATACGAAGATTGGGATCTCTGGCTCCGTTTATCTTTCCGCGGATGCAGTTTTTATTACCTGCCTGAAATCTGTTTTGACTATCGCGTGGTAAAGGGATCGATGGTACGCAGGCTTACCGGTAAAAAGGAACGGTCCAACTCGGTACTCGAACAGATGTACCAATTGCACAAACCTTATATGGATCCCGCGGCAATAGAAGATTTTATTTTGAAACAATACCGGAAGAACCCGGTAAGCTACAGCTTCAAACTTTTTCTCAAGGCTTACCTCCCGGGTGTTTATGGTTATTTGTATAAAAAGAACCTGGTACGCAAATACTTTTAATGAATGAGTAAGAGTGAAGCCCGCACAGCGCAGTTAAAAAGACTGGATAAATACACCACCAATCTCAACGATCCGTATTACCTGCATTATAAGTTCCTGTTTGCAGATATACAACAGGCTGTAACAACTTACGCCAACGGCAAGGTATTGGACATCGGTTGCGGCAATAAGCCTTACCGCGATATGTTCCAGGGCCGAAGCGAATCCTATACCGGCTGCGATATTGTACAGTCTTCTGCCAATGAAGTGGATATTATCTGTCCCTGTACCGACATACCCGTAGAAGACAACAGCATGGATACGGTTTTCAGTACGCAGGTGATGGAACACGTAGCAGAACACGGTAAACTGCTGTCGGAAGCATTCCGCATACTCAAACCTGGTGGCCATATCATTCTTACCGCGCCAATGTACTGGGAACATCACGAAGTGCCGTATGACTTTTTCCGCTTCACACGCTACGGCATGGAGCACCTGTTTCGCACAGCAGGTTTCGAGATCGTTGAAATAAAAGCCAATGGGGGAAAATGGGCGCTTACAGGGCAGGCGTTACTAAACAATCTCCGTTCGACCTTGTACAGGCCAAACAAATCCTTCAGACGCCGTTTCTTTAAAGGAGTATTTGTGCTTTTCCGTATTAAATGGCTGATCAACCTTTTTTTTGGCTTCCTGGAAAAAACGGACAAGGACGAGCAAACCACGCTCAACTTTTTGGTGGTGGCCCGTAAACCCTGATGATTGCTCAGTCGAGAAACCTCCTCGCCAAAAGATTATAGGTAGTGTCTTCGCTTTTTATTTTCTCCGGCGTAAGATGTTGCAGGTATTGATCCCATGAATGTGATTCCCAGAGGTGATGTACATAAGCCTTGCTGAAATACCGTTTCTTTTTGAACAGATACGTCATGCCCAACCGGTTATATACAGGATAATGAAATGCATAAGGACCTGCGATCGTCAGTAAGCCGGGATTTTCATCTGCCAGTCGTTGCGGCAGAAACACCGAATGTTCTCCCCAATATTGGTCACGGCCTTTGGAACGGAAACTATGATAACTGTCGAGCCAGCGGTTGACAAATTCGCTGCCTGGTTCGCTCAGCATAACAGCATTACAAAGTCCTTCCACTTTTGCGCCGGTAAAAGCTTCGGCATTCATCCGGCGGAGACCGGTAAGAATACGCAGCAGGTGATGATCATAAAAAACATACTTGGGCTTGAATTGCTGACCGATCACAAAAGACGCATCCAGAAAGGGTGACAAAGGCCGCACGCAGATCGTGTCGAGATCGAGGTAAATACCGCCATGCTTTTGCAGCATCTGCAACCGGACCACATCACTCTGATGGGCCACATGATAAAGACGGTTGCCGAAAATCGATTGCGGGGCTTCGATCTGGTTCAACGTGAGAAAAGGTTTGATCTTGTTCCACCACTCGCCTTTCGGCTCGTATTGATAATGAAAAAAAACAGTCTCCGGCTGATTAACATCAATGGCAGAACGGATGGCGAGATAATGCACCAATGAAAAAGGTTTGCCGCCAAAGTCCGGCGACATGCCGAATATAAAATGAAAAATTCCTGGGATCATGCTACCGGTTCAAATAAATAATCGATTTCCAACACTCTTGTAATGCGGTATCCGAGTTCCGTCATTAACGGAATAATTTCTTCGTTGAGCATTTTCTTTTCCATGCATTCAATCTGAATAACCGGCTTGAAACGCGTGATCACCTGCCGGGCTCCTTTGATCACTTTGGGTTCAAATCCCTGTACATCCATTTTGATAAAATCGAGTCGCTCCAGTTGAGGTAACAGCAGGGCATCAAGCGTTACCACTTCAAAACTGCCACTGCTGTCTTCTTTCAAAAACAAACCGCCGTAGTTCACCTGTTTTTTCTTCCCCGAAATAACAATGTCATCCTGGAAGTCGGCGCTTGCCCGCGAAGGCTGATCGCCCAAGGCATATTTGAACGGCACGATCACATCCTGCGCATTATTCAGGGCTACATTTTCCTGCAGTAAAGCATATATTTTTTCCTGCGGCTCAAAAGAGTAAACCCGGGAAGCTCCGCAGATCCGCGCATAGTATACGGCATGGTTGCCGATATTGGAACCGGCATCGATCACTACACCACCGGCAGGAATCTTATCGCGCAAAGCTTCCAGGTCGTGAATATCGAAAAAAGTATTGCGGCTGAGTATAGTGAACGAAATGAAATCACGCGGGTCGGGCACTTTTATTAAGATGTCTTTTCCTTCGTAATTAAACCGGACGATCTGGCTTTGATGATCAAAGCCGGGATTCTTCAGCGCCTGCTTTACTTTTTGTTCAAATTTGGATTCCTCAATGCGGTCTTCGAGCGCTTTTTTCAGCGGACGAAGGCTGCGGGCAAGTGAGGTGACTATTTTTTGCAACATAATTTTTCTATAAAATGATTTTCCGCGGATGACCTTCTTTGCGATACAGGAAATAACGTGCAGGCTCGTAATGCGCCTTCAGGTTACCCGGCTCCATGAAATGGTCGCTTAAACAATCATTGCGCACAAAGAAAGCGTTGACACCGGCAAGGCTGCAACCTACAAGACTGTACCCTTTCAACGTTGCAAGCCTGTTGAGTGCCGCCAATGAAGCACCGAAATAGCTGCTGCCGTCCCAGGTCTGGTCGGCGGCATAGGGCACAACAAAGTCTACGCTTGGCGGAAAGATTGCATTGTATTCCATACAAACAACGCGGGGGCGAAATGCTTCGATTGCCTGCCATACATAATAATCATTGCGATCGATATCTATGGATAGCAAATCAGCCTCGGCCGGCACACCTGCTTCTGTAAAAAGTGCTTGAATATTTTCGGCGGTAATAAAGCGGTTGAGCAATGTGAGCGAACCGTTTTTCAGCACATCGCCGAAATTGTTGCGGATAGTAGCAGCGCTTTGTTCGTTTCCTTCAATCCACAAACCTTTCCATCCTTTGAACAGCAATAAGGACGAGTTGCACTCGATACCTGTTTCCACGCCAAACTCCACGAAATAGCGGTTGGTTTCACCTATGCGGTTAAAAATTTCCTCCAGGATGCCGTCTTCGCCATATTGGGAAAACGCCTGGTATTCAAAACGGGTGAGTTTACGGGGGTCAGCGTACTTGGAATCTTCACGCAACTGACGGGTAATATAATCTTCGATCAGCACAGATCTTACCACCGTGTCACTGCTGGAAAATTGCCTGTTTAGTATTTTTTCAATTTTTTGCTTGATGGCCATTCGGCTTTTTTAGGGTCCCAAAAATAGGACAAATAGCCTTGCGTTCGGACAGGACATCAAATGTGGATGAAAGTGGCTGCAGCAGCCGGTTCACCGGATTTACGTAGTTTTGCATCCGGACATTTTCCTGCATTAACCGAGCCCACCACCACCATGCAACGATCCAGTCGCCTGTTTATAGCTTTTTTGTGTCTTCACTTTTCTATGCCGCTTTCATCCAAAGCGCAGTATGCTGATCTGGGCACCGGGGTTCTTCGTAACCAGATCTGGTGGATTGACTGGGCCGGGTTTACCATGACAGAAGGCGCCACCCGGCAATTCAGGACCGATGACGGCCTTGATGTAACCATCCGTTTTACGGCATTGACCAATCCTGTTGTAGTCCCCAATGTGATGAATACGTGGTCGGGATCGATACTTCACCTGCTTTATAATTTCAGCAATCCGGCCAAACGTCCGGCATTGATGAAATATAACCATACCGGACCTGTTATTAACAGTGAATGGACCATGGACATCACAGTCACACGCAATGGGATTCCCGAACCCTTTACACTGGTTGCCGCCGATGCCGAAGCCAGTACGGTAGATGAAGTAACCATTTTTACCACCAACGGTTCACCATGGACTACGCTTGAATTTTTCCGCAACTCCACACAAACGTCCAACCCGCTAAGCGGCTGCGGTACACAGGTAGTACGTTTAAGTAATACCCACAGCGGCCTGCCCCAGAACGGGCAGAATCCTATTCTGGCTACGCTGTCTTCCGCCGGAGGTCAGCTATCGGTAAAAACAAAAATGGAAAACACCGTCAACGGTGGAATGGCCGTTGCATACGGCATTTTTTCCGCCGTCGACCGGGGCGATCTGCCTGCATCGTATGGCTTTGCACAACATCGTATATCTTATAATGCAGTTAATGGGTGTAATTTCATGCCCCCTTTTCCCTCCGTTATGCCCGGTAATAAACTGTATCTGGGCAACGTGCCGCCAGACGCTGACAATGTGCAGACGGCCGACGACAACACAGTTGGTGCAGACGAAGAAGCCATCGGCACCTTTCCTGTTTATGACGGAAGTGGAAGCTATTCGGTAACGATTCCATTAACTAACACCACAGGGAGCACCGCCTATCTTACGGGATGGCTGGACGCTGACCTGAGCGGCAACTTCACGGCCAACGAAGCAGCAACTGCATCGGTAGCGGCCAACAGTACATCGGCCACGCTTACCTGGACAGGATTGCCCGCCCTGATTCCGGATGGAGCTGCTACCAGGTTTGGCTTCAGGTTTCGTCTGACGACCAGCCAGGCAGAAAGCCTTTTACCCACCGGAGCCACCGTTGATGGAGAGGTGGAAGATTATCTTATCACACGCAGAGAATTTACCGGAAGCGATTGCACATTGAGTGAAACAGACTTTGGTTTCAGTCAAAACCTTTGCAACCCGCTGGAAATACAATTCAACAGTTATACCGCAGGCAGTGCCAACTGGGATTTTGGCGATGCAACGACGGGGACCGGCACCAGCCCTACACACCAGTTTGCTGATTACGGCACTTACCCTGTAACGCTTGAAGTCCGGCCCTCGCCGAGTTGTGTATTGCGTGCGCAAAAAAATATCACGGTTGGCATTACCCGTGATAGTGTGATCGTGACCAACGATACCGTTCTTTGTGTAAACACAACTGGCCAACTGAACGCATTAGATGCACTGGATTATTGTTGGTTTCCTGCGACCGGTCTCTCGGCGGCCAACATTGCCAACCCAGTGGCCACGGCTCCCGCTGCTCCGACAACTTATTTCCTGCACGCACGCGTAAAAGGTAATAACCTGATCCGGAATGGCGATTTCGAACAAGGCAATACAGACTTTTATTCCCAATACAACTATGCAACGCCCAATATCACCGAGGGACAATACTATGTATCTCCGAATCCGCGCAACTGGAATCCGGGACTATCGAACTGCACAGATCATACAACCGGATCAGGTAATATGCTACTGGTAAACGGTTCACCGGCATTGAACCAGATTGTATGGCAACAAACCGTGACCATTACGCCCAATACCAACTATGCTTTTTCAACCTGGATACAATCGCTCTCTGCGGCAAACCCTGCGCAGCTCCGTTTTTCGATTAACGGTCAGATCGTAAGTAACCTGATAGCAGCTGGTACGTTATGCTCGTGGAAACAATTTTTCGTAAGCTGGAACTCCGGCACCAATACATCGGCTGTTATCTCTATCGTCAATCAGAATACGATTGCTGCAGGAAATGATTTCGCTCTCGACGATATCAGTTTTGGTCCTGTACGTATTATCCGTGACTCGATCGTTATTGACACAGAGGTGCCGTCTGTAACGGCTACGGGCAGCGGTCCGATTTGTAAAGACGAGCAAACACAACTTTCGGCCAGCGGAGCGGCCACTTATTTGTGGTCGCCTGCAACAGGACTCGATGATGCCACTATTGCGAACCCTATAGCATCGCCTTCAGCCACTACCGTATACACCGTTAGCGGTACAACAGCGCTGGGCTGTAAGGCCTCCGCTCAGGTTAGCGTGAATGTATCAACACCTCCCACAATAACGATTACCGCAGACACTACCATCTGCAAAAACACCTCCATACAACTGCATGCAAGCGGAGGTGTCGCTTATCAATGGACGCCTGCCGCAACACTGACCAATGCGCTATCACCTGATCCGGTGGCAAGTCCCGGACAGCAACCCACTCGTTATATAGTGGAAGTAACGGATGCCAATAACTGCAAAAACAAAGACTCGGTAGACGTGAGCATTCGCCCGGACCCTGTATTTGCGATAACCGCACCGGCCGCCATTTGTTTGAAAGATACTATTCAGCTTACTGCCAGCGGTGGTCACCTGTATCAATGGCAACCGGCGAATACGTTGGAAAATGCGGGAGAAGACATTACCAAAGCTTTTCCATCAGTCACTACCCGATATACCGTCAACATAAGCGATACGGTTTGCCATCAATCAGCACAGTTGTCTACTGTTATTGCCGTAAACAACCTTCCTTCCATACGAATCGAAAAAAGTAATGATATTGACTGTATCCGCGGATCAAGTCAGCTAAATGCAACAGGTGCCTTTACTTATTCGTGGACACCGGCCAATAGTTTAAGCAACCCTTTATCTGCAAACCCTATTGCTACGCCTTCCCTATCCACCATGTATGTGGTAAAAGCTACCGATCGAAACAACTGTTCGGCGTACGATTCCATCAAGGTGGATATCCGTACAGACGTGGAGGGTATGTACCTGATGCCAACTGCCTTTACACCTAATGGCGATGGCCTCAATGATTGTTATGGTATCAAATGGTGGGGATTGATCGGCAGCCTGGATTTTTCAGTTTACAATCGTTGGGGAGAAAAAGTCTTTCAAACCAATCATCCCAATGGTTGCTGGGACGGGCGATTCAAAGGTCAGCTACAAGCCGGTGGTGTTTATGTATACCAGATCCGCGCGCAAACGCTATGCGGCACGATTGTCCGGAAAGGAACTTTTGTGCTGGTACGTTGAGAAGTGAATGGTGAATGGTCAATGGTGAATAGTGAATGGTGCCCCCCCTTCGGGAGCCTCATCGACCACCAGGTATTTACTTAAAACGGGGATTTCCCCTTCTCGTTTTTTGCCTTTTGAATTTTGACTTTTGAATTCTCCTACGCTTCCACCGGCTGTTCGTTGTCTTTTTTCAGGTAAGACAAAAAAAGCTCCAATCCTTTGCGCTTGCGTTCGTCGAGGTGGTAGCTGAGATTAAGCGTATAATATTTGCGCAGGTCATAAACCGGGAACGGATTGGCCGCTACAATCTCGTCGATGAGCGGGATGCCGGCCGCATTCGCTTCATTGAAACGCTGTACAAAAGATGCCGGTAAAAATTTCGTACTTACCCAGGCTGCAAATACAAAGGGCAGCCCCGTAATGGCGCGCCATTCTGCACCGAGGTCGTATATATAGGTGGAAATAAGCCGCTGTTCGAGGGCTCTGTCTCCTATTACCAACCCGGCAGTCGTCCCTTTTATCTCTTCGCGGTACGATTCATCTTCGGCCTGGATGATTTCGGGAAAAATGCCCCAGGATTCGCGCATCAGCCATTGCAGCAGCGCAACGGATGAACGGCTCTGGTAATCGAGGTATACGCGGGTTATTTCATCGAGCGGCACTTCGCTGAACAAACAAACGGAAGCCACTTCGCCTTCGGTGCCGATGCAGTAGTCACCGATGATATGGTATTCGCCCAGTTGGGGGATCACCGCCACCGGCACGAGCCCCAGATCGATCTCACCCGTTTTGAGCTTATCGGCCAGTCTTGCCGGAATATCTTCAATCAGTTCGATGTCGTTTGACAAAGCCGTATGTTGCAATCCGTAGATCAACGGACGGGTATTGCGATAACTGACAATCCCCACTTTTATCTTCTTGTCCAATTCTGTTATTTTTGCGCTGCAAAGATAAGATAAACCGGAAGCAGGACAGTTCTCCCCGCTTCTGTCGTTAACACAACTAAAATCAAGACCTTGGAACTTTCTCCCCTTACCGCAGTCTCCGCCATCGACGGCCGTTATCGTAACCAGGTGCATCACCTCGACGAATATTTTTCCGAATATGCCCTGATGAAATACCGGGTTTGGGTAGAAATCGAATACCTGCTTTTCCTGGAAAAAAAGAAAGTGATCAAACTCGCCGTACGCACGCAAAAGGCTTTGCGTCAGCTTGCTGCAGATTTCGGCCCCGATGACGCGCAGGAAATCAAGCGCATCGAAGCCACCACTAACCACGATGTAAAAGCCGTCGAATATTTCATCAAAGAGCGGCTTGAAAAAAATGGTGGGGCAGCCGCCCGCGAGTGGGTGCATTTCGGTCTTACTTCCCAGGACATCAACAATACGGCGGTTCCTCTTTCGTGGAAACATGCCCTCGAATATGAGTATCTCCCCGCAGTACTCAACCTGCAAACCACATTGCGTGTGGTAGCCGACAACTGGCGCGACATTCCAATGCTTGCCCATACACACGGTCAGCCCGCCAGTCCTACACGCCTCGGTAAAGAAATCATGGTATTTGTAGAACGCCTCGGCAACCAGATAGAGCAATTGCTGCACATTCCCTTTACCGGCAAATTCGGTGGTGCCACAGGTAACTTCAATGCCCACCATATCGCATTTCCAAAAACCGATTGGGTGAAATGGGGAAATGAATTTGTAGAAAGCCTCGGGCTGCAACGACAGCAGTTTACCACGCAGATCGAACACTACGACAACCTCGCCGCACACTTCGATTGCATTAAACGCATTAATAATATCCTGCTCGACTTCTGCCGCGACATCTGGTCGTATGTATCGATGGAATATTTTAAACAGAAGACCAAAAAAGGGGAAGTAGGTTCGTCGGCCATGCCGCACAAAGTAAACCCGATCGACTTTGAAAATGCCGAAGGCAACCTGGGCATGGCCAATGCCCTGTTTGAACACCTGGCGGCCAAGCTTCCGGTGTCCCGCCTCCAGCGCGACCTCACAGACTCTACCGTACTGCGTAATATCGGCGTACCGCTGGCACATACCTTACTGGCTATTAAATCCATCGAAAAAGGATTGAACAAGCTGGTGGTGAACGATGCACGCATCTACCAGGACCTGGAAGACAACTGGCCGGTTGTGGCAGAAGCGATACAAACTGTGTTGAGAAAGGAAAATTTCCCCAATCCCTATGAAGCGTTGAAAGAGCTGACACGCGGAAAAGAAAAAATTGACAAAAAAGCTATTCACAACTTTATAGACGGCTTGAAGGTGACCGCTGAACTGAAAAAACGGCTGAAAGCCATCACACCACACAACTATACCGGTATTACGGCATCGTACTGATTCCACGGGCATACTATTTGAAAGAGTATTGAATAAATACTCCTTTATGAAATGCCTGCTGGTTTTATTATTGGGAATTGCTGCACTGGGATTTTCCTGTGAGAAGGAGAATGACCGCAGCGACAACGCCATTTTACCCGGCCGGTATATCGGCACGTTCAGCCGCAGTGGCGGCGATACGGCCAATGTGGTCCTAAACTTCTCGGCTGAAGGACATTTCGAAGGCAGCAGTACCCAATTATACTATCCGGCCCTTTGCCGGGGCAGCTACCGGACCGATGGAAGCAGCCTTTTTGCAACGGATTCCTGCAGCTGGACCGCCAATTTCGACTGGACGCTCATCTTCAACGGTGAATACCAGTTTGAGCGCCAAGGCACTCAATTGCGCATCTGGCGCACATCCGGCACCATTACCGATGAATATCGCATCGGCATCATGAGCCGCTGAGTTATTTTTTTCCACAAAAAAGCATTCGTCTCCATTCCCTCGTACATTTACGTAGTTATTTCACGCTGCGTATCCAACCCTATACAAAATCTCCCCCATAGCCAGCTAACTCCCCCGTCAGATTATTTAAAGTCCTCTATTGTGTCGTTTGTTTTCCTGTAACCGGGAAAAATCGCTGTCCTCTGAACAGACCGGAACGCTGTATCTATTCAAAAACTATATATAACTCATCTATGAAAAGAAATCTACTCTTTGTATTGCTGATGGCTGTCAGTATCGGTAAGGCTTTTGCCCAACCCTCACAACCGGTTCTTCCGGACTGTGCGGGCACGGGATACGTAGTACTGAATCCGCAGACAACCACGCCTTCCAGCACGCTTTATTCGATTAACTCAAGTGGTACGGTAGCAGCAATCGGTTCCGGCACCGGAGCGGCCTCACTGAATGCGCTGGGCATGGATGCGCGTCCCGGCAAACGTTACCTGTGGGCGATGAATGCACCGGCTCCCAGCACCAACACCAACGCATCTTTGTACAGAATTGGCGGCGATGGTGTGGCCGCACTTTGGGGCACGATCAATACCCCTGCGGGAAATGCACTCGCGAAAGCCGTCGTTTCTTTTGCAGGTGATATCAACCCGTTAACAGGCGAATATTTTGTACCCGCCGTAACGGTGACCAGTCTTTTTCCGCTGAACTACACATTCTATCTCGGGCGCTTCAACATCGACAACGTGCCTTTTGGCGGAAGCGTTACACCCACCTACACACCGATCACGATCAGTGGCGGTTGCAGTGCAGCCTTCAATGCTTTTGTTGCGGCAACTGTTGCTTATGCATTAAATCCTGCCAACACGCCCGAACCTTCCGGATTGTTCCAGGATCTGGCGCTGAATCCACAGAAAACACGTTTGTATTCTTTTTTCGGCGTAGAGAACCAACTCTTCTACATCGACCTGGCTACCAATACGGCGGTTTGTTCATCTGCACCGGCATCCAACATCAGCAATGGTTATGCAGGTTGCACCGGCACTACTACCTGCGAAATGGGCGGTATGTATTTTGGCGGAGACGGTGTGCTGTATGCACTGCAGGTTGACCGCGGGCGTACGTATTCAGTAGACGTTACTACTGGTGAACTTACATTGCTGGCAGGTACTTATGCTGCCGACAGCCGTGGCGATGCAACAGCCTGCGTGGCATCACCCAATGCGCCATTGCCTGTTAACTTCACGTCCTTTACCGCTACTCCCCGTCAGTGCCGTGCCTTGTTGCAATGGAGCACGGGTTCCGAACAAAACAATGCACACTTTGAAGTGGAAGCAGGCACCGATGGTATCAACTTTACTTCCGTACAACGTGTAACAGGCGCCGGTAACAGCCAGACCACGCGTCAATACGAAGCGGATATCCTGTTGCCTGCTGCACAAAGTTTTGTACGTATCCGTCAGGTTGATATAGATGGACGTTCGAGCTACAGCAACACACTGCGTGTGCAGGGCGAATGCGGTAACGACTGGACAGCCAGCCTTGCCGTTTACCCGACAGTAGTAAACCGCAGCAGCGAAATTTCCCTGCGTTTCAATAACAACAGCCCGGCCCAGTTCAACGTAACCTTATCTAATGCGGCAGGTGCGCGTGTAGCAACATGGAGCCGCGCAGTCAATAGCGGCAGCGGACTTGTACTGCAATTGCCCATGCCTTCTTCATTGGCTACAGGTGTCTATTACCTGCAAATCGCCGATCAGAACGGTCAGCGACGAACAGAAAAACTAATCGTACGATAAATTAAAGAGGCCCGCGTTGCGGGCCTCTTTAATAATTTGACTATTTGAAAATTTGATGATTTCAAAATCTGAACAGCCTTTAGGCACTTCCGGCTTCATGGTTCGTGTATACACGAACCATGGCTGTTTGATTGACGATTCACTATTGACCATTCACCATTCACTCCTGCTTGTGAATCTCACTCGTAAAATGAAACTCAATATCCGGATTATTGGTGCGCTCGGTATTGAGGAACCATTCGCTTTGCGCCAGGTAAACGATCTGTCCGTCCTTGTCTTCGGCGATGTTGGCGAGTTTGAAACGAGCGAAGTCTTCGAGCTTTTTCTTGTCGTTGCTGGTAAGCCAGCAAGCTTTGTAAAACGGAAGACTGTTAAACGTAACGGACGCGCCGTATTCATGCAGTAAACGATACTGAATCACTTCAAACTGCAGTTCACCAACACAACCGATGATCTTTTTATTGCCACCAAACTGCGTGAACAACTGCGCCACACCTTCGTCGGTTAACTGCAACAGGCCTTTCTCCAATTGTTTTGTCTTCATCGGATCTTTGTTCACCACTTCCTTGAATATCTCGGGAGAGAAGGAAGGAATACCGGTGAAATAAAAATCCTCGCCTTCAGTAAGTGTATCGCCGATCTTGAAGTTGCCGGTATCGAACAAACCCACCACATCGCCGGCGTATGCATCTTCGATGATGCTTTTGTCCCGCGCCATGAAAGAGTAGGGATTGCTGAAACGCACTTCTTTATCGAGACGTACGTGATGAAAATATTTGTTACGCTCAAACTTGCCGGAGCATACGCGGAAGAACGCGATGCGGTCACGGTGTTTGGGATCGAGGTTGGCGTGAATTTTAAATACGAAGCCGCTGAGTTTGGCTTCTTCCACATCTACCATGCGTGTACTGGTTTCGCGGCTGCGGGGAGTCGGCGCGATGCGGATAAACGTATCCAGCATTTCCTTAACCCCAAAGTTGTTAATGGCACTGCCGAAAAATACAGGAGCTACTTTGCCTGCGAGATAGGCTTCCACGTCCAGTTCGCCATGGACGCCATCCACCAGTTCCACATCCTCGCGGAGTGAAGCTGCATCGGCTTCGCCAAGTTTCTGATCCAGTACGTTATCGTTCAGATCACTGATGGAAAAGCTGTCTTCATCGCCGCCTTTGGTATTGGCTGTGAAGAGTAGCAGGTTTTTATCGTGCAGGTTGTATACGCCTTTGAAATCCTTGCCGCTGTTGATGGGCCAGGTCAGGGGATGTAAAGAAAGACTGAGTTCTTTTTCAATTTCTTCCAGCAGGTCGAAGCGGTTCTTGCCATCGCGGTCCATTTTGTTGACAAACACGATCACGGGTGTATCGCGCATGCGGCACACTTCCATCAGGCGGCGCGTCTGGTCTTCCACGCCATTTACACTGTCCACCACCAGGATAACACTATCCACCGCCGTGAGCGTGCGGTAAGTATCTTCCGCAAAGTCTTTGTGACCCGGTGTATCAAGCAGGTTGATGAGAATATTGTTGTATTCGAAGCTCATTACGGAAGTGGCCACGGAGATACCCCGCTGGCGTTCAATTTCCATAAAGTCGCTCGTTGCGTGTTTCTTGATTTTGTTGCTCTTAACGGCACCCGCCACCTGGATGGCGCCACCAAAAAGCAGAAACTTTTCTGTCAGCGTTGTTTTACCGGCATCGGGGTGACTGATGATGGCAAACGTGCGCCTGCGTTGTATTTCGTTGTGATATTTCATAAAAACCGCGCGAAGATAGAACTATACAGCCAATGTGAAAATACGGAGATGTGGAGATGTGTAAATTAAATACATTTTCACACGGCCCCGCCCTGGGCGGACAGAAGCCTCGGACACATTTTCACATCCGGTGAACGTGGTGCACCATCCCTGCATTAAAGTTTGCGGAAGAGAATTCCAAAAAGCGTATCCGCCTTATGCATATAGCCGCTAAACAACCGGCTGTCAACACATTCCCAGCCGGGTTGTGCCTTCATGAAAGCTATTTTTTCCTCGTTTTCGCGGTGGAAAACGGAGCAGGTGATATAGAGCAGAAAACCGCCATTTTTCACTGAAGGCATTATTCTCTCCAGGATTTGCTGCTGCCGGGCGGCATAAGCATCGATCACTTCGGGTTTAAAATAATACAATTGCTCCGGTGTGCGCCCCCAGGTGCCGCTGCCCGTGCAGGGCACATCGGCCACCACACAGTCAAATTGTTGCGAAGGCAGCACAACGGATGGATTGGTGAGGTCGGCCACAAAGTCACCGTATTCTTTGATGCCCGCTTCGCGGAAACGCTCGCGCAGGTTGTGCAAAATGGAAGTCCGGATATCGGAAACGGTTAATGCAATGTTGGGGAAATAATCATGCAACAGTATCGACTTGCCACCGCTGGCAGCGCAGCAATCCCATACCTGCCGTGGCCGGAATACTTCGATTCCGCGCAGCCAATGCCCGATCTCCTGCGAACTGCGGTCCTGTATCACCACGTCGCGGTTGATCTTCAGCAGGTCCTGCAAGGCCGAACTGTTGGGCAGGGCGAGGCAGTCTTCATGGATGACCGTATAAGGCATGCCTGCGTTGGACAAAACCTGTTCGACAACTTTCCTACGGCCCGGCCGTATGCGGAGGAACAGATCAGGCTGCACCAGGTGCGAAGCAGGAAAGGTTGCTTCGTCCAACCCGTCACTCCATTTTTCCCGCCAGGGAAAAATATCTGCCGGCTCGAGGCCACTGCCAGTTAGCTTGATTTTTTCTGCTAAAGAAGCGTTTGCCTGTGGCGCCCATTCAGGTTTTAATTCGGTGAGCAGTGCATCGGGGGTGGTGACGGAAAGAAAATAACCCGTGAGCAAACGCTCCGTCTCCGGCATTTCGCGCAGCGCATGTCCCAGGCGGAACCACGCATAACAAAGCTGGCCGATCTGGCGCCGGTCGCGCGATCCGTATTTTTTCTGTTTGGAAAAAAACTTCTTCAGGAAGGACGCAAAAGGCTCCCCTCCGTCGTATTGACGCAGGATATCAACCGAGGTATTGATATAGGAATAGTAGCGGCTCATCGCGGGCTATGACCGTCGTCTCAGAGCTCGAGCAGCGTGCGTACCGGATCTTTGCCGAATAACAACAGTTCGGGATTTTCCAGCAATTCTTTCACGCGTACCAGGAAGCTCACCGATTCGCGGCCGTCGATAATACGATGATCGTAGCTCAGCGCAATGTACATCATCGGACGTACCACCACCTGGCCATTGATCGCCATCGGACGCTCCTGGATCTTGTGCATACCGAGAATCGCAGATTGAGGGATGTTGATGATCGGCGTGCTCATCAGCGAACCGAACACACCACCATTGGTGATGGTGAACGTACCACCGGTGAGTTCTTCGGCAGTGAGTTTGCTGTCGCGGGCTTTGTTGGCCATCTCGATCACTTTTTTCTCAATATCGGCCATGCTCAGGCTTTCCACATTGCGGATCACCGGTACGGTCAAACCGCGGGGTGTGCTCACCGCAATGCTGATGTCGGCATAATCGTGATAGATCAGCTGGTCGCCGTCGATATAAGCATTCACAGCGGGCCACTCGGAAAGAGCAACCGCGCAGGCTTTGGCGAAGAAGCTCATAAAGCCCAGGCCTACGCCGTGTGATTCTTTGAATTTGTCTTTGTATTTGGTACGGATCTCCATGATGCGGCCCATGTCCACTTCGTTGAAAGTGGTGAGCATCGCAGTGGTATTTTTGGCTTCTACCAGGCGGCGGCTGATGGTTTTGCGCAGGCTGCTCATCTTTTCCGTACGTGTGTTGCGTGTGAAAAGTTCGCCTCCGTCAAATGACTTGCGTCCGGGATTGGACAGCGCGGCCAGTACGTCGTCTTTCAGGATCTTTCCTCCGGCTCCGGAGGCAGATATGGTAGAAGGGTTTACTTTTTTGTCGGCGATGATGGCAGAAGCAACCGGAGTAGCTTTTACATCGGCGGGCTTGGCCGCAGGCTGCTCAGCCTGTTGAGGCTTAGGCGTTTCAGTTGCTTTGGTGGCTTCTGCGGGTTTGGCGGCGGGCGCTTCTTCCTTTTTTTCGGGTTTGGCAGCAGTTTCGTCGATAGTGGCCAGCAAATCCCCGATTTTGAGGGTATCACCTTCCTGGGCGCCGGTTTTCAATACACCAGCCTGTTCCGCATTTACCTCAAAAGTGGCTTTTTCACTTTCCAGCTCTGCAATCACTTCGTCGCGCTCCACATAATCGCCGTCTTTTTTGGTCCATTTGAGCAGGGTTACTTCGCTGATCGATTCACCAACCGTAGGAACTTTTATTTCTATCGCCATACTTACTGTTTTGAATGCGGCAAATTTCGTTAAAAAAAGTGAACGAACGCACTTTCTTATGAAATCCTTATTTTTAAGTTCAGCGTTCAGATTCAGCTCTGTATATGACCAAAACACCTATCCTGCTCTTGTTGTTCATTTCCCTGCTTTTTGCAGGCGGTTTGCATGGCCAGCAGTACGGTTTCCAGAATTACGCTTTCAGAAACGGCCTGCCCAACAACGTGGTCAAGTCTATCGGGCAGGATAATCTCGGTTTTCTTTATTTCGGCACTAACAGCGGTCTTTGTGTGTATGATGGCAGTACGCTCCTGCCCGTCAATCTCCCCGGCTCCGGCGACCTGCAACCCGTGTTCCGCATCAAACCGCTGGGACCTGCCCAGTTGTGGATCAATCACACCGGTAATAAACACCTGCTGATGGCAGAAAAAGGCAACCTTCACCAGACCATCCTGAAAAACAAAATAGACGTCAACAACATTTACACCGACCTGGGCCGTGATACGATTCTCTGCACCGATGCGGGTTTGTTCAAGTTGCGCGGGACGCAAACCGAAGCCATCGTTACCGGCCTTGCCGACAAGGCTCGCATCGTGCATTTCCTGCTGCCGGTTGGCAACAATCTGCTCGTGGGCCGTAAAGGCTTCCCGGTAGGGCTCATCGATCGCCAGCATTTCAAAAAACTTGATGAAACAATAGAATCCATCTCGGTTACCGATATGGCGCTCGCTGCCGACGGCGATGTGTGGCTGGGCACCGACTCCAAAGGTTTCTGCCGTCTCGACGGCAAGGCGCTGGCTGCCGGTAAAATCGTTTTCAAAGCGCTTCCCCCTTCCATCGCTTTCCTGGCGAACGAAGATATTTTTTGCCTTACCACCAATCCCGCCGACGGCAGCCTGCTGATCGGCACCACACACTTCGGCATCGTCATTTATCACCGCGATGGCAGCTCTTCCATGATCAACCGGCAGAATGGCCTGTCGGCCAATGCCGTCCGCTGTGTATTCATCGACCGCGATCAGAACTGGTGGGTGGGTACCAATTTCGGGGTAGACAAACTCAACAATACGGACCTGGTTGTTTATGGCCGCAACAACGGCATCGAAGCCGGTAATATCCACTATACCTGTCCTGATTCCACGGGGCGCATCTGGTTTTTTGGCCGGGAAAAATTGTATTACATGGATGGCGATACCGCACGCGTGGTCAACTATCCTTCCGGCGTTGAAACCATTCCGCTCGGCGTTGCCGTGATGCCGGAATATATCTGGGTAAGCACACCCGAACATATCTTCCGGATACGGACCAATGGCGCCAGACCTTCTGTTACACCTGCCAGGAAAGTTCCCGAAACCTATCACCGCATGATCACCTGGGACGACCGCACAGTCATCCTGGGCGGGCGCCATTCACTTGCGTTGATGCACGACGAGCAAATCGTTCCGCTGAGCGACACCATCGAAGACGTACGCTCATTGATGAAAGACCGCTTCGACCGTTTGTGGGTCGGTACTTTCTCCGATGGCATTTACCGTATTGCCCTCGAACAAAAGAACAATAAATACGAAGCCCGTTTATTAAAACGCATTCTCGATTCCACGAGTTCCTATAACCGTTTCCTCACCATTATGCAGAGCCGCGAAGGTGATGTATATGCGGGCACGCGCTTCGAAGGATTGTATATTTTCGGTATCACACCGGACAGCGTTACACGCAAAGCCGTGTTGACCACGCGTGAAGGATTGAGCAATAACTTCATCACCTGCATTGCCCAATCTGCCGACGGCAGTGTATGGGTGGGCACCAACACGGGGTTCAACCGCATCAGACCACTGGCGAAAAGCTACAGGGTGAGTAATGTGAGCAAACATTACAGTTTCAATAATCACATCAGCAGCATGTTTACCCAGGATGGATTTTTATGGGCGGCAAGCGATGTTGGCGGTGTGAAAATGAAAATGCATGAAGAGAAAAAATATGATCTCGATATTTATATCAAAGAGATCACTTTCCCTGATAGCATCATCAGTATTTATGCGAGGGATACCAGCTTAACATTTAGCCCGCAACGCAATTCATTCAGTGTGTCATTTACGGCTCCTTTTTATATCAACGAGCAACAGACCGGTTACCTTTATCGCTTGCTGCGCAATGGCAAAGGCGACTGGATGCGGCTGCACGGCAATCACAGTATCAACTTCACTTCATTGGAATCCGGCGACTATGTGCTCGAACTGCGGCCGGTTTCTTTTGCCGATCAACCCTCGAAACATACTGCGCGTCTCGCTTTCAGGATACAAACGCCTTTTCACCGGACGGGTTGGTTCATCGGCATGGTAGCGATGGTGATTTTGTTGCTGGCATACGCTTTCTACCGTTACCGTATCCGCGGATTGAAAAAACTATATGAAGTGCGGGATCATATTTCCCGCAACCTGCACGACGAGATCGGCGCCACGCTCAGCAGCATCAATATTTACAGCGATGTGGCGCGGAAAAAAGTAGCAGCAGAAAGTGAAGCACGTTCGTTGCTCGACCGTATTTACAAAGGATCGTCGCAGGTAATGGAAAGCATGAATGATATTGTGTGGTATGTAAACCCGCAACACGACTCATGGGATGACATCATCGTGCGCATGCGGGAATTTGCCATACCGGTGCTGGAAGCGCGTGAAATAGATGTAAGATTTGAAGCGGATGAAAAACTGCTGACGCAAAAATTATCGATGGAGCAACGGAAAAATGTTTATTTCATTTTCAAAGAAGCCGTCAACAATATTGTAAAATATTCGGGCACTGCCGAAGTGGACATCCATTTATTCCGCCAGGCACAGGCCATTCATCTGACGATCCGTGACTATGGCAAAGGCTTCGACATGCAAACGCGTTCGTCGGGTAATGGACTCAGGAACATGCGGCAACGTGCAGCCGACATGAAAGGCGAGATCAATATCGACAGCCAACCCGGCGAAGGCACCACTATTGACCTGGTTGTACCACTCACTTGAATTAGGGATAGTATGTGACTGGTCAATCATCTATTTTTGAAAGACATGAACCAGCAAATCATCCAGGTTGTCGTGTATGATGACAATGAATTCCGGAGAGAGAGTCTAGCACTGCTCATCAACGGAACAGAGCATATCCGTTGCACGGGTACGTTTCCGGATTGCAGCAATGTGGTTCGCGACATTGAACATCTTCAGCCGCATATTGTGTTGATGGATATCGATATGCCGGGTGTGGATGGTATCGAAGGGGTGCGGTTGATCCGGTTGCATTTCCCGCATATCCAGATACTGATGCAAACGGTATTTGATGATGATGAAAAGATATTCGCGTCTATTTGTGCAGGCGCGTCGGGTTATATTTTAAAGAAATCCACTCCACAGCAGATACTGCAGGCGATCGAAGATGTGCACAACGGCGGTGCGGCCATGACGGCCTCCGTGGCGCGCCAGGTGATCCGGGCATTCAGGGAAAACACCTTTATTGAAAACAATGAACGCATCGACCTTTCTCCCCGCGAGCGCGAAATACTAGGCTGCCTGGTAAAAGGGTTAAGCCATAAAATGATTGCTGCGCAATGTTTTATCAGCATTCACACGGTCAACAGCCATATCAAAAAGATCTACGAAAAATTACATGTCAATTCGGTGGCGGAAGCGGTGGCCAAGGCGTTGAGACAACGGCTGGTGTGAGACAAATTCAAAAGTCAAAACAAGTCAATGTGATCCCGAAGCCTCGGGAGTGAATCGTCAATGGCTGTTTACCTAACACCTATTACCTTACGCCTTACGCCTTACGCCTTCCGCCTTCCTCCTTCCTCCTTCATCAATATCCCCTTTTCGCGCGATTGTCTCAAGTGACAGCAATCGCTACCTTACACCCCTACTTCGGCAACCCTTAACCATTTTTATCCGGCCGGCGGGACTTATTCCCGGGTAACCAACATCAACATTCTGGCAGACTCAACGGAACGTTTATTGCCAGTCCACCGTCGGCCGTTTCCTTGTATTTGTAATTCATATCCCGTGCGGTATCCCACATGGTTTTAATCACGGCATCCAGCGACACTTTCGCAAAATCGGGTGTGCTTTGCAGGGCAAGTTGCGAAGCCGTAATGGCTTTGATGGCCCCCATGGTATTGCGCTCGATGCAGGGCACCTGCACCAGTCCGCCAATGGGATCGCAGGTCATGCCCAGGTGATGTTCCATCGCTATTTCGGCCGCCATCATCGCCTGCCGCTGCGTGCCGCCCATCGCTTCGGTAAGCGCCGCCGCCGCCATCGACGATGATACGCCGATTTCCGCCTGGCATCCGCCCATGGCCGCAGAGATGGTTGCTTCTTTTTTGAAAATGCTTCCGATCTCGGAAGCCGTCAGGAGAAAGCGAAGAATTTTACCGTTGATATCGGCGTCATCCTTTTGCTCGCAGAAGATCAGATAGTATTGCAACACGGCGGGGATCACACCTGCCGCACCATTGGTGGGCGCGGTGACCACGCGGCCGAAAGAAGCATTTTCTTCATTTACCGCCAGGGCAAAACAACTCACCCAGTCGAGGATATAACCAAAGTTGTTGCCGCCTTCGCGAATGGCGTCTGCCCAGCTTTCATAATCTGCGTAGCTTTTGCCTTTCAATAATCTTTTGTTCAACCCCGCGGCTCTGCGTTTTACCTGTAGTCCGCCCGGCAACACACCTTCGGTATGGCAGCCGCGGTACATGCATGACCGCATCACGTCCCATATCTGCATCAATCCTGCGCGGGTTTCCTCTTCCTTACGCCAGCTATTCTCATTTTCAGCTACCACTTCGTGGATGCCCATGCCGGTCTTGATGCACCAGTGCAACAGGTCTTTGCCATTGTTAATGGGAAATGGTGGTTGGGAACGCCGTTGTGCGGAGTCTGTTTCATTTTCTTTTACCACAAACCCGCCACCGATTGAGTAGAAGGTAGAGGAACGTTGTTCGCCGTTTTCCAGTGTTACAAGAAAACTAAGCGCGTTGGAGTGAAACGGAAGTACTTCTGTATAGAGGAATTCTATGGCGGCAGGAGGATTAAAAACGATTTCCTGTTCACCTCCGAGCAGCAATCGCTGGCTGCCGGCAATGTCAGTAATCTTTGGCTGGATCTGCTCCACGTCGATGGTAACGGGATCCTCATCCATCAAACCGAGTTGCACGGCAATGTCGGTACCGTGTCCGACCCCGGTTTTTGCTAGGGAACCATACAATAAAACGCGGAGATCGGTTACCTGCCGGAGAACGCCGTCCGACCGCAATTCTGCTACAAATTGCTGGGCAGCACGCCAGGGTCCAAGGGTATGGGAACTCGAAGGCCCCACACCTATCTTGAACATATCAAATACGGAGATAGGCTCGTATGACAAGTTGTTGATTTAAAGAACGAAGTTACAACAAACCTGTCGCCGCCGGCGAAAGCTTTCCGGAGATTATTGAACGTTGATCAGGCTGATATCGAAGAACAACGGAGCATCGGGAGGAATAACACCTACCTGTGAGCAACCGTATGCCTGTGCCGAAGGAATGATCAGGCGGATGCGGCCACCGGATTTGATCAGCGGCACGCCAATACGCCAGCCTTCAATCAGGTTAGACAGATACCAGGGTTCAGTATTGGGAGATGTCATCTGATCAAATACATACCCGTCGAGCAGTTCGCCGCGGTAAGTGATCGTGATGCGCGAGTTATCAGTGGGGATTGCGCCGGTGCCCGGATCCAGGATCTCGTAGTAAAGACCGGAAGAATGTTTGATAACGTTGAAGCCTTTCATCGTTGCATAAGCTTCAATCTGAGGGGCTTCGCTTTGAACAGAGCGGGGTCTGCACGATTTGTCTTTCAGACAACCTGAAAAAGAAACAGCGATCAGCACAACGGCAAGGAATACATATACTTTTCTCAAAGCAAATTTTTTTAAGGGTGTAACAGGGATAAAGACAACAGCTTGTCCAAATGCGCTGCAAGAATACAAAAAAATCAATTCTCCCGCTGCTTCAGCTCCAGGTAGCGTTGTTCGTTGATATCCCAACGGTGCCTGGCGGAAAAAACGGAGAAAAACACGACGATCAGCAGGGAGGCTACCAGCAATACCATGATCAGCGAAGAATCGGTATTGAGCACCATATCGGCCCGTTTATACCAACCCGAAAAGAAATTAGCAAAAATGGCGATCACAAACAGCAACCCAAGCGGTAACCCGACGGCCATGTTCCGCACCACTTTCTTTTTTCGCAGGCGGTTTTCCTCCCAATAGCGGATAAATTTCTTTTCCTCGTCCGTAAGCATGCCGCAAAAGTAGCACAATACCGGTTTGGGCTTGCGTTACCCGCACAAATTCTCTATATTGTGGCACCAATCTGAAAAACTGTGAAGATTACCCCTCTACTCGCTCAATACCTGTATGCCCACAAGCAATTGAATTTACCTGGCATCGGCACTTTCATCCTCGATCCGCAAGCAGTTACTGAGCCGGAAAACAGCAAACGCCCACAACCTCTCACGCATATTCATTTTGAGAATAACGCTTCCCTGCGCGATCTCGATCCTGAACTGATCAGTTATGTGTCGCTCAATACGGGAAAAATGAAATCGCTGGCGCAATCAGATCTCGAATCACATATCGAACTGGCGTTGCAGTTCCTGAACATGGGTAAACCGTTCCTGTTCGAAGGCATCGGCACACTCCTGCGCCTGCGTCCGGGAGAATATTCTTTTACACCCGGCATGGCCATCAGTGAGCGCATACCCGAGCGCACACAACGGGAAGAAAACGCTAAACCGGAATCAGAAAAAACGGAAACATACAGCGGTTCTTTTTTCACGGAGAAAAAACGCAAGCCCGCTTACCTGCGTCCATTGATCGGCATCCTGTTGCTGAGCGGACTGGGGATAGCTATCTACGGAGGATATCGCCTGTCGAAAAATAAACGCAACATTTCCGTTATGGAAATGCAGACCGACAGCGTAGTTACAAAAGACACTACACAACAAAAACCTTCACCCGACACCGCTGTTATTCCGCCCGGTACACCAACTCCTGCTGCACAAATTGATGCAGGCGGTACGTACAAATATGTGGTGGAAAAAGCCGGCGGCAAACGTGCATTCGACCGGTACAACAAACTCAAAAGTTATCAGTGGCCGATACAAATGGAAACACGCGACTCTGTCATTTATACCTTGTTCTTACGTATACCGGCAGCGGGCGCAGACACCACCCGTATCCTGGATTCACTGACGGCTCTCAACGGTAAACGCGTTTATATTGAACCTTGATCCTGCACCTCTCCACCGGTATTCTGCCGAATACTGGATCGACCGGCTTGCGCTCGAGCCGCATGTCGAAGGCGGCTATTATCGCGAAGTCTACCGTTCAACTACCGAAGTAAAACCCGGCTTCTCCTCCATCCCCCGCTCTGCGGCTACCCATATTTATTTCTTACTAACCGATGATGCCTTCTCCGCTTTTCATCGCATCACGGCAGATGAGCTCTGGCATTTTTATGAAGGAGATGCTGTAGCTGTTTATGAAATACTGGCAGACGGCACCCTAATAACGCACTTACTGGGCACCGATGTGGCGAAAGGGCAAATGCCTTTCTGCGTGATCCGCGAAGGAAGCTGGTTTGGTTCAAAACTTGCCGGTGAAGGTTCCTACGGATTGGTAGGTTGTACAGTTGCACCGGGATTTTTATTTACCGACCTGGAATTGGCCGATCGCACCACACTCATCGCACAGTATCCGCATCACACGGCACTTATTGAATCATTAACGCGCTGATCTTCCGCCACCGCCATTACCTCCGCCACCATTGCGTCGATTCTCTCCGCTGCCGCGGGGTCTTTCATTGGCACCATTACGCTGACGATTATTACCGCCGGTAAACTTCTGCAAACGGATATTAAGCGAGAGTAGAAAATAACGCGCGAGTCGAAGCGAGCGGCTTTCAATGATCGTTGTCTCCGACACATCGCGGCTGATACCGGTATTCTGGTTGAACAGATCGAACCCCTGAAGACGCACGGTCGCAATTTTATTTTTAAGGAACCGATATTCCGTAAACACATTCACCACGATTGGGTTACTGTTCACACTGCGGCTGAAACCATAGTTGAAGATCTGCGTCACATCATAGCCCAGCGTAAAATCTTTGAAGAAATAATTACGGCCATTCAACCCGAGATTCAGTGTACGTGCTTTAGTCACATTCGTAAAGGCCGTGTAGCGGGTAGTGGTCTGGCTCACCGAATAACTTACATTCAGCGATGCATCAATAATATTTTCGAGATCCACCCGGAAGTTTGCCGATGGCCGCACCGACCAGTTGTTGCCACGGTTGCGCAGATTGTCCGTGAAAGAAATATTGTTATTGTACTGGCCATTCATGCTTACACCGGCTGTATATTTTCGTTTGTTAAACGGACGTGTATAAGAGGCATTACCCGATAACATATAAAAACCATCGGCATTCAGGTAAGTAGTTGTACGCCCCGTACCATTCGTACTATTGAAGCGATTGCTCACGATCTTGTTATTGGTCTGATCAAAAGATACGTTGGCAAAAAGCGAGTTGCCACTCTTTGAATCAAACTTATTGTATTGAAGGGTAAAACGGTTGTTTTGCTCCGCTTCCAGATCAGGATTACCAATCACGATATTATTGAGATTGGAACTGTCGGCTACCGGTTGCAATTGCATGAACCCTGGCTGCCGCGCCTGACCGCCATAGGTAGCCGTAAGAGTATTGCTCCTGGCAAAATTATACACGAAACGCGCCACCGGTATCACATTGAAATTGCTATACCTTGTCCGTATCCCTTTGCCCACCGACTCACCTTCCAAAAGGATCGGCTGCAACGTAACACCCGCGACATAATTAAATTTATTACCCGAACCCTTCAGACTGGTGCCGATGCGATTGGTGATAAATGAATAATCGAAATAGTTACTCTGGTCGGGATTGAAAGCTTTGATATTGGTAAATGGATCATTATCGATTACGGTGCGGTCATTGCGCGTAACGGACCTGTTCCAGTCGTAACTGAGCTCGAGCACGAGGCGTGTCATTAATGGCTCGGTATAACTTGCTTTCAGGTTTGTTTGCGTATTAACATTGTGCAGGTTGATGGCCTGCTGCTGAACAGTATCGGTCTCCAATACGGGAACATAGGTGGAATCGGTATTCTGGTAGCGGTTGTTCTGCTCCTGGTCCTGGTTGCGGTAAGAATAATTGAAATCACCTGAAATGTTGATGCTGCGGGCTTTTTTCTTAAATCTCCGGCTGTAAGAAAAATTTCCACCGGTATTGATGGAAGAAGACTCGTTGGCATTACGGCTGTTTTGCAACGTTTGGTACATGGGACGCTGAATCAGCGACTGACTGCGCCCTTCCTGTTTGGATTGGCTATGCGAAAAGTAAGGCGACACTTTTATATAAGTCATGGTATCGGGTCTGTACTCAGCATTGAGTGTAAGCCGCTGGTTGAGCGAACTGCCTTCGCTGTTGCTGCTCCTGTTGGTGCTGCGGATATTGAGTGGGTTGATATCCTGGGAAAAAGAGGTAGACTCATTGCGGCTGCTGGATGAAGTAAAACTGTAGCTGCCATACACCGATAACTGTTTGCCCCATTGATCCCTGAAATTGAGACCGGCCGAACGCATGGTGGTGATACCGCCACCGAATCCGCCGGTATTAAAATTCATGCCGCGCATGCCGCCCCCTCTTCCGCCACCGCTGAAATTAAAAGTGGGCGTGTTAGTATTATTGATCGAAGCCAGCAGTGATAATTGTTGTTCGTCTCTGAAACGGTTGGCACTGATGCCTCCGGTAAAACGGCCTTCTGTTCCTCCCGCGGCCGTGGCGTTACCGAACAAACCGCGGTTACGGTCTTTGCGGATATTGATATTGAGAATTTTCTCCGGTTCGCCGGACTTGATGCCGGTAAGGTTTGCCTGATCGCCATAATCGTCGATAATCTGGATATTGTCGACTATATCTGCGGGAAGATTACGTGTGGCGGTCTGTACATCGCCACCGAAAAAATCTTTTCCGTTTACGCGAACGCGGCTGACCTGTTTGCCTTGCGCCGTTATCTGTCCATCTTTATCCACGGTGATGTCGGGCATTTTTTTAATGGCATCTTCAATTGGCGCGCCTTCTCTCACTTTGTAAGCGGAGGCTTTGTATTCGATGGTATCTTCTTTAACGGTGACCGGGTTAACGGAAGTGACGATGATCTCGCCGAGTATCGATGCATCGGGTGTTAATGACAACGTACCCCATGAAAGGGCGGATTCCGCAGCAGCCCACTTTTTCGTTTTGTCATAACCCTGGTAACCAACGGCCGACACCACCAGCCTGACGGAATCTTTTATGAGCAATTGTAAACTGAATATACCGTTGTCATCGGTAATGCCGGTGCTGCTGTCTGTTGCGGAGAATGCTTTTACAGTAACAGAAGGTAAAGGAGCACCGCTCGAATCGGTAACGCTACCGCGCAATGCTGTTTTGTGCTGTGCCTGAAGCAGGCAGGGCCAGAAGGCGGCAAAAAGGAGCAGGCAGCTAAGTCGTTTCAAAATAAGGCAGTTGATGGTGGAATGTGGTTTTGATTAAGACGGCAAATACGACAAAAACCTGCTGCCGGTAAATTAATTTTCACCGAACGTCTGTTAGTAATGCAGGATGGAAGGTGGAAGGTTTAAGGTGTGAGGCATAGGAATTGGGGAAGACTCTTGGCGTCTTTGCTCCTTATGCGCCTCTGCGTGAAAAAGAGTGCCGATTTACGCAGAGGCGCAAAGATTAGCATCGGAATTCACTCGTTTTGAATTTTGAATTTTGACTTTTGACTTTTGAAAGATTTCCCCATAATGTGCGGAAACCCTTGACTGGCATAGTTTTTACAGACAGATAGGCAAAACACCCTATGCCTGCCGCAGGTACTTCAAAAGAAACCAAGCGCCTGGTTCTCGATTTTGTTCAGGCTGAAATTCAACTCAAGGAAGAAGGTCGCTTCCTGCTGGAGCTGGTTGCGTTCAGTAAAAAACAGGCGGAATTGCAAACATTCCTTCTTCAATATTTATATGACTCCAGCGTAGAACTCACCCCTGGCTGGAATTTTAAAATCAACTAATCACTCGTCCGGTTGTTTGTAACTTTGCAAAAAATCCGGACATGAGTTTACTTGAATGGCTCCGGCAGCCATGGCCCTGGTATGTGGCCGGACCGCTGATCGGACTCACGGTGCCTGTATTATTACTGCTGGGCAACAAATCATTTGGCATCAGTTCGTCACTGCGGCATATTTGTGCAGCGTGCCTGCCTGCCAACATTCCTTTTTTTCAATACAACTGGAAGCGTGAAGCCTGGAATCTTTTTTTCGTAAGTGGCATCTTCATCGGAGCTGTTATTGCCGCTACGTTATTGGCTGATCCATCACCGGTAAAAGTAGTACCTGCTCTGCAAGCCGAGCTCGCTACTTATAACATTTACGACTATCATCATCTTGTGCCGGCGGATTTGTTTAACTGGCCCGCGCTCGCAACAACAAAAGGACTGCTGATGATGGTGGGCGGAGGTTTCCTCGTGGGGTTCGGCACCCGCTATGCAGGCGGTTGCACAAGTGGTCATGCGATCATGGGATTGTCTACCCTGCAATGGCCTTCACTCGTGGCTACTTGTTGTTTTATGGCCGGGGGACTGATCATGGCCAATCTTATTTTACCTTATATACTGAAGCTCTGATGAAAGAAGTAATACGCGATACAGATGGTGAAATGTCATCACAGATCGAAGCTGAACCTGAACAAAAATGGTATCAGCTTATTAAATATGCAGTGGTGGGCATCTTCTTCGGGATATTGTTTGTAAAAGCCGAAGTGATCAGTTGGTTTCGTATACAGGAAATGTTCCGGTTACAATCGTTTCACATGTATGGCATCATCGGCAGCGCGATTGTGGTGGGAATGTTATCGGTATGGCTGATAAAAAAAATCAACATCAAAACGCTTGACGGGGAAAGCGTACGTATTCAACCGAAAAAGTTCAGCAAAGGCCAGGTATATGGCGGATTGTTATTTGGATTAGGTTGGGCAATAACGGGCGCCTGCCCGGGTCCGTTGTTTGCACAGATCGGCACAGGCGCTACCGTGGTAGTGGTTACGTTATTGAGTGCCATTGCCGGCACGTGGGTATATGGAAGGATAAGGGAAAAACTGCCGCATTGAAAAGCAACCTGTTTATGCGTAAACTTCGTTCGTGGATCATCCCGTTATTATTGTTGTTCGTGGTGTTGTACCCCGATACGCGCGTATGGATCTTGTGTGGCCTGATGAAAGCAGGTTTGTTTTCACCTTCGGTGAAAGCGCCGGACGCCACTGCAGACGATTTCTCCGCGGTCGCCTTCAGCAATGAAAAAGGCGAAGTGCTTACATTAGGATCATTGAAAGGAAAGGTAGTCGTCATTAATTTCTGGGCTACCTGGTGTCCTCCCTGCCGTGCGGAAATGCCGTCGTTGCAGGCGATGTATGAAAAATGGAAAGACCATCCCGGTTTTGTATTCCTCACAGTCGATGCAGACAATCAACCGGAAAAAGCAAATAAGTTTCTTCAAAAAAATGGGTATACATTTCAGGCCTATCGACAGGTTTCGCCTGTTCCAGCGAGCCTGGCCGGTAATACTTTACCCGAAACGGTAGTGCTCGACAAAAACGGCAAGCTGGTGTTTCGTCATGTTGGCATGGCAAATTATGACAGCGGTGATTTTCATGGGTTGATTGGGAAGTTACTGGCACAGTGACCTACGAGCCACTGAGAAATCGCTGAATTCTTTTCATCGTATGTTCAGGAAATCGTGTGGCCTGTTGTTCCTGTCTATCCGCCGGATATCCGGCCGCAAGTGGCAGCCGGTTCCGGGGAAGGTTTGATGGCGGTAAAAGGGTTAATGGTTCAGTTGGCAAGATCGTTGAGCAAAGCAACGGGTGCATTTCTTTTCACCGAAGCAATGCCGTTGTCGCGGCCTGCGGCGCTTTGATACACTTCGCTGCGGCCGATGGTTTCGCCATTACCGGCTTTGAGTGTAAAAGAAAAACCGGCGGCAGTTTCTTTGCGGTGAAAGTTGTCATCCTGCTGGCTTTGCGTTCTTACCAGCGCGATGGCGGCTTCGGCGGAAGACTTTTGTTTGTAGCCTTCGCTGGCGAGAATGATCTCATTGTTGCCGGCTCTGAGATTGAAATAAAACTCCTGGTTCTTGTCACTTTTGAAAATGCTGAACTTTGCATTACTCATATAGATGGTTTTTGATTAAATAATTTAATTGTCCCAGGCAACGCGGAAGCCGATGTAGATTTCTGCTCTTTCCGGGTCCGCCTGCCCTCTGGCACTTGTCAGCAGGTCTGCGGCAGGACTGGCATAGTACCCTCCTTTTACTACTTTGGTTCGTGAAGGACCGGGCTGTGTAACAATACTTGTGAATGCCTGGCAGCTATCATAGTACCAGTCCGCACACCACTCTGCTACATTGCCGGTCATATTAAAGAGTCCGTATGCATTGTGGCTCATTGACCTGACAGGCAACGGGGAATATCCATACGCCGCTACCTGCCGCGCATTGTTGCTTCCGCTGTATTTGTGATTTTTTCCGGCGCGTGCTGCAGCTTCCCATTCGGCTTCGGTAGGCAGACGCCCGCCTGCCCAATTACAATAAGCTAACGCGTCTTCCCACGTTACATTAACTACCGGGTGCTGCCCCGTCGATTTATAAGGCTGGGGAGGCATAGGATACCCCTTAGAGTTACTGAACAGTTGATACTCATCTACCGTTACTTCTGTAACGCTCATACGAAAAGCCCTGGTCTTTGTAAATTTCTTATCGGGGCAGCCCCGCCATACGGCAGGAAAAAAACGCGAGGCTCTTACTCTGCCATCGTTGTTTCCGCCACACAGGAGATACGCGATATATAGCAACAAAAGCAATAGAGGCGTTCCGAAAAAGACACTGTATTTCAATGTGACACGTCTGTACCAGTTCGCCCGTACACGAAATCGTTTTTTTATTTGTTCCGCTATCTCTTCTGCATTATCACGCCACTCCATGTACACATACTCAGGACGGGGCACAGGCACATCACCAACTTTCAGAAATAATACGTTATTTCCCCATGGTTTTTGTGATATATCCGCAATATGGCTTTCAATCTGTGACCAGTATGCATCCTGAGAATTTGCTGAACGAATAAGCAATACTACTTTGGCAGGTTTATAATATTTCAGCGTAAGTGCCATCAATGACTCTCCGGCGTTAAGATGTTCATCATAGATGTAACACTTAACCCTATTTCCCAAGGCATTCCGTATACTACGTCCTATCCCCAGATCTGCCGCTGCCAGCGACAATGCCACATCAAATCGTTTTTTAAACATAGCGGTTAGATTCGGTTGTCAGCAATCAGTTGCCAGTAGTAGCGACCCAGTCTTGTAAGCCTGCACGACTTACTACGCATGGCCGTCCAATACATGTAGTCTTCCTCAACGGGTTCCAATAGCCCTGCACGATAAAGCGATTGCAGTTGTTGAAATATCCTGACATTGTTCGCGTTGGCTGTTTCCGATGTATGTTCGTATGAAGGATCGAGCTGAAGCATGGCTTCCGGTTTTACAAAATGCCTGACGATGCTCTGCAATTCCCTCAAAGGCACCGGCGGCGTCACTTTACGCAAGCTCACAAACCTGGAAATATTGGTTTTGAAAACCGGGCGTTGTCCCCAATAGCCGAGTGCTTTGTCTACATAACTATAAATACTACCGGGAGTAACATGTCCGCCCAGATCTGCGGCGCCACCTTCCAATGCTTCTGCTACCAGTTTGGTAAAAATGCCCTGACCGTTTCTTTCCATCGCCGGTTCGAAATAACGGCTGGCAGTGAGAATCGTTACACCATTGGAAAGCATCGTTGCACCATTATTCATCACAGCCGGCGTTCCCATTGCACCGGAATGGCAACAATCCAGTATGATCACTTTATTGATAAAGGCTGACCTGTTGGCAAGATTCAGGATGTAGTCCATCGTAATTCCTTCTTCACCGGGACGATAGTCCGGTGTTACAATAACGCCACCGGTATCGGAGAGCATCCCATGACCGGAAAAATAAAAGACCGCCAGTTCGCCTTCGCCGGAGAACAGCTCCGTTATTAAATCCCGCAAAACGACTTTTTCACGTACATGTCTTTGTAATGACACATGAAAATTAACAGCACCATCTTCATGACGTTCCAGTAATCTTGCCATTCGCGTAGCATCGGCCACGCAACCATATAACGGACTTCCCGGATAATCATCAATGCCTACAATGAGGGCTTTTCGCATAACAGTAGTTTTTAGTTTCGGCCAAAATTGATATGCCGCCTTTTTGGAAAAAACCCCTGCCACCGGGGAAAAATCCCCTTTTTAGAAAAAAGCTATCACCGACGGCAGACAACGGGGGGATTTTTCCTGTATCTGCTGCCCGATGATTTTTTTGCGCATACAAGCCACTAGTTTAGCACCCGGACCTGCAGGCCATCATTTTTCACCATTAAAAAAAACTTTCATGTCAACACAAACAACCCCTAAACCTATTCCCGGCTTTTTTGTAGGGAAACTCGTAACAGAAGAGCGCATCAACAATTACATCAACCAGAAACACGGTCTGCTCAGCGACGGCATCGGCAAACCCGAAACACAAAGCATCTGGTATTCGAGAGACCATTTCGCCGAACTGCTCGAAGAGATCGATTACGCCAACGGTGACGGTGTACGCATCCATTTTGGTATGTATGAAGAAGGTCATGAATTCGAAGGGCAGCTCTGCCTGCTGTTCACTTCTACCAAAGAAGTACTCGACGGTGAGATCGTCACACACCAGAACGTATTGCTCGAAGACCAGGAAGACTGGGAAGGCCGCTCAACTGCGGCAAGAGGCAACCCTAACGTGGCAAACGACGGCCGCAAGAAAGACTTCAACTACGGATCGCCCTGCCCTCCACGTTGCCCCGGCTTCACCGGCGGTATTGCTTATCCATGATTTTTTGTAATTTGTCCAGATGCATCGTTTCTACTTATACCAACTATACCTTATCCCCATGCTGCTTGCCGCAGTATTGAGCCTTCGTGTTTTTATTGAAAAATGGCCGAAGCCTTACCGGATATTCTCTGCTTTGTTATTGGCAACATTGGTCATAGAGTTTGGAGGGATCTTCTGGTCCGCAGATTGGTACAAGATGAGCGGTTATGCTCAGACTAACGCCTGGATTTATAATGCCGGGCTCCTGATTCGGCTTGCGCTCTTAGCCTGGTTTTACCATGATATGATGACATCAGAAAGAGTAAAAAAAGCTATTCGCTGGATCGGGGCCCTGGCGTTATTATTACTTACCATAGTCTATATCTTCTACACGCATACCAGTCATGTTGCTTATTTTCTATTGTATAGTTTCCCAGCCATTTTGTTTGCTTTTTTTTATTTCAGACAACTTTTAACGAATGATGAAGTGATCAGACTGGAGAAAGACCCCGGCGTCTGGATATCTATTGGTGTTTTTATTTATAACATGTCCAACCTTCCGGTTTTCTCATTCATTGACTATCTGAATAAAACGAATCTGACGAAAGCGTCAGCAACGCTGTACTACAACGATGCGCTCAATATTCTCACCTATACCTTATTCCTAATTGCCTTTTTATGCAAACCCCAACCGAAACCACTGCCCTCGTCATTTTCATCACCACATTATTAATCTTATTAGTCTGCACCGCCGGTGTATACTTTCTGTTTCTGTACCAGAAAAAACGATTCCGGCATCAGCGTGAAGTCCTTGAACTTCGCGAAGCTTTTGGCCAGACGCTCCTGCAATCCAAGTTGGAGATTCAGGAGCAAACATTGGATCATATCTCCAAAGAATTACACGCCAATATCAGCCACCTTGTATCGCTGATCAATATCAACCTCTCGGAAATTTTACCACAAACGCCCGAAGCCACCAGGGAAAATATCCTGGAAACAAAGTCACTGGCCAAACAGTTGATGGGCGAGCTGAAAGCATTGAGTGCTAGCCTCAATACCGACCATATCATGCACATCGGCTTTTCCAAAGCTTTCGAGAACGAACTCAACCGCGTTACCAAAGCCAAAAAGTACCAGCTCACTGCTGTCAAAAACGGTTCCGAATACCGCCTGCCCGCAGAACACGAGATCATTCTTTATCGCCTTTGCCAGGAAGTGCTGAACAATGTGGTGAAGTATTCAAAAGCTACGCAACTCTCCGCTACCATTGATTACGACCGGGATTGCTTCAGGCTGCGCATCTCCGACAACGGCGTAGGCTTCAACCCTGCCGAAGCACTCGAAGAAAGTGCTAACCGCAAAAGCACCGGCCTCATCAATATGCGCAAACGCGCCAGCCTGATCCATGCGGAATTCGGGCTAACCAGCCAGCCTGATCAGGGCACCACCGTTGAAATAACTATTGCTAATCCCAAGATCTTGAACGCATGAATATTCATCCCTTCTCGCCTATCAAAATAGCCATTGTAGATGACCACAACCTTTTCCGCAAAGGCCTTATCAAACTCATCAATCTCGGTGATACGCATCGCCGCTATACCGTTTTATTCGAAGCAGAAAGCGGCCTCGACCTGAAAGAAAAGTTGAACAAACGCACCATTCCCGATATCATGCTGATGGATATCGACATGCCTGATATGGACGGTTACGAAACGGTTTCCTGGCTGCATCATTTCCATCCAGGTATACGGATCCTGGTGATTTCCATGTTTGAAAACGAAGAAGCCATATTGCGCATGCTGCAATTGGGTGTACGCGGCTATTTGTCCAAAGACATTGAAGTGGAAGACATACATCACGCGCTGGAAGCCATCAGCAGCGGTGGTTATTACTACTCTGAACGCGCGACTGAAGTACGCGACCAGAAACTGAACAATAGTTCCGCAGGACAACAGGTACAAAATATGTCAGAACGCGAAAGAGAATTTCTGAAGCTCGCCTGCACCGACATGACCTATGTGCAAATTGCAGATGTAATGAATGTAAGCGTCAAAACCATCGATGGTTACCGCGAAGCACTGTTTCAGCGTTTCGGCTTTAAAAACCGCGTGGCCATGGCAATGTACGCCGTCAAAATCGGCATCTATACTCCCTGAACATTTACTGCCATGAACAATGCTCAACCACTGACACAGTCCATCCTGCAAATACTGCAGCAGCTGAACAAACCGCTCAGCGTAGAAGAACTTTCTTTCCGCACGCGCAGCACAGACACACTTGTTTTGCATTCTGTCAACCAATTGCTGGAAGCAAATGTGGTCGTAAAAGAAGGGGAACTTCTCAGCCTCAACCAACGGGAACAAGATTACCAACTCAAACGAATGCTGTACTAATTTTTGCTTATGAGCACGTTCTGGCTTTGCTTCACGGCATTTACTACCTCTTTTATTTTTACCTATATCGGCGTGTGGAACAGCAAACGTTTCAGCAACTATTTTTTCCTGGTACGTTACTCGCCAGTAGTGCTGACCTATTGTCTTTTCTATGGTGTACTCGCGGCGAGCTTATACCTGTTGCTGGCACCTGGCAAACTGACCATCGAAGATCAATTGCTCAGACTTCCCGGCGAATGGGCATTGGCGATGGGTATAGGAATGGTAACGCATGGTGTGGCCGACCTCAACTTTTTCAATATCCGCCATGCGGGCGAATCGTTTCCTGTTGGGCTGCGGAGTTTCTCACGTTATGCAGAAGCGTATTTCGAGCGGCAGTGTGATTCGGTTTGCTTTGATCGCTTTATTGTCTTCATTACGCCGTACAGAAGTAAATATCAACAGACCGAACTGACATCTTTTAAAGAACAAATCCTGCAATTGCTGACCGCTCATCCTTCGCCGGAGAAAATTGCCGCTTTCACCTCAGAAGTGATTGGTCCCGCCGGTTCGGCCAAAGAGATCATCGATGGCATCCTGCGTGAGTTTGGAAGAGATACTTTACAGACCATCGATAAAAATATGCAAGCCCTGCCGGCCACCGCTATTGCGGTGTAACAGCCGCCACACCAAATAATTTCCGGAACGCCATCGCTGCTTTATGTACCTCCTCCGTCCAGTCGGCCCCTGCGGTTTCATCGGCGCCATCGGTTATGTATTTCAGGCAGAGAAAAGGAATGTTTTCCTGCTTCGCAATTAAGGCTAACGGATAAGCTTCCATATCTACCACATCATAGTCTTCAGTAAGATGCTGCATTTCGAAACTGTCACCTGTACCGCAGATACCTTGTGGCAAGCCCTCAACAGCTAAACCGTATTCCAGCATCGTGCCCTCACCGGAAAACGGAGTTTCGTATAATTGATAACCAAGACCACGCACATCCATGTCACGCTGTACAAAACGATTACAACACACCACTTCTCCCCTGGCAAAACGACCACTGCCCGCAGACCCCAGATTGATGATGATACCGGGACGGCGCTTTTGCAGGGATTTTGAAAGACCAATAGCCGCATTTATCTTTCCCAATCCAACAATGAGCGGATTGTATTGAATGAATTGCTCCGCTTCTTCAGACGCCAGGGCAAATACAAAAAGAGGATCGCTCAGGTAAACAGAAAGATCAAGGCTATTTTCCATACTGCGTGTTTGCATTAATTAAGCGCCGAATATACAACGGATTTTATTCAACCAAAAAAGCCTGTGGCAGCTGCCACAGGCTCTGGTATATATCAAGGTTAGTGTATTACTCTTCTTCCGCCGCACCGGGAAATCCGCTGCGCAACTGGATCTGGTTACCAAAATAGATCGCATTCAGCAAAAGACGGTCCGTGCCGTGCCAGTAACTGCGGTACGTAGGATCATCCGCAAATGAAATGATCTTTCCGCCGCCCTCCTGGCTCACCAGAATGGCCGCTGTGTTGTTAATCCGCGCAATATTTTTCTTTGAAACATAGCCGCCAACATAAGAAGCCGCATCGTACTTTGCCACCGTTGCGTATTTGTTGCGTGATGACAACAAGATCGTCTGACTGTTTTTGGTAAAAAATATTTTACGGTTGCTCAATCCGAATGCAATGGGATGAGAAATGTCAATGTCTGCCGAAAATACACCACCGTTGATCCGGCGGGCCGCTTCGGTGGCTTCCTGGCTGGCGTAATCGAGCCGCTCTGTCGCCTTGCTTTCACTGCTGTCTACAGCCAGCCGTTCTTTTAAGATTTCCTGTTGAATGGCCCAGTCAATCGCGTTTTTAAACAAGATCAACGTGCCACCATCGGCTACCCAGGTTTTCAGTTTCGCGACGGTTGCTTTATCCAGTGTATTATAACTTCCGCTTGGCAGGATAATGGTATTGTAACGATTGATGCCCGCACGTGGTAAAGTGCCGATATCAAGTTTTGTCGGCGCTACGCCCACCTGCTGATTCAGTAAAAACCATACCTGGCCGGCTTCTTCATAGTTTACGCCGGTACCAAATATTACGGCAATAGCCGGTTTGCGCACCGCTTTGATATTGTTGCTGCCCAGATCGATACCCTCCAGGCTAAAGCCTGTGGAAACAGGAACGATATCCACTTTTGCCAGTGCTGCCGCTGTTTTCAGCAAGCGGTACAAACTATCCGGTGCTATGCGTTGCGAAGCCGTAGGTATAACCAGCGAACCATAACTGAATGCCAGTTGTCCGTTATCTTTTTTAATGGTAAAAGGACGATGGGCGCTTTTCACCACAATATCCTTATCCAGCAAAAGCTGTAATAGTTTCGAAGCATCATACTCCGACCAGCTCACCACATAACCTACACCACTCTGCGCACCTGTAACGCTACCGGTGCGTTGTGGCACCGTTGTTACCCGACTACCGCGGTTACCTGCCGCCGTTTGTTTGGCATATTGCAGTCCGTAAGCGTGGATCAGCGACCAGGATGTATTATCATAAAACTGGCTGTCGGCCAAGGGTGCGGTTTCTTCAAAGATCGAATGCACGATGCGAAAATTAGGCTGATCGGCCGGCACCACATACGCTTTCCCTTTGTCAAATGTTTTTCCGGCAACGGCTACGCGATCGTTTATTTCATACACTTCCACCTGGTGCTGCAAGAGCAGATCAAGAAAATGATTGGTCAACGATTGATCTTTCGTATCGCCGAATACCCATTGTTTCACCGGATAGCTTTTTCCCTGTGCCAGGGCCGATTGGAAAAATTCTTTCTGCAGTTTGAACAAGCCGCTCTTTTCCGCTACGGCGCCGCGCACGGTAGCCAGCCCGGTAAGGAATTGATTGCGGATCGTAAAAGCAAAGCTTAAAAGACCGGTCTCCGTTTCTGTGAGCAAACCGCGGCTGCTGGCTTGTTCGAATGTAACGCCAACCGCACCAAAGAAGTCAGGGTAGGTAGAACCGTAGATCGGAGAAAGATTATCAAATTGCTCTTTGGTAAAATAAAGCGAACCGATTTTGTCCAATGCATCTGCGTGATACCTGGCCAATGTTGTATTGAAATCGTAAGAAGCCTGCGGTACAATCGGGCTTTGTGTTCTTTTGGGTGATGGCTCAAAATAATAGGTACTGTTGGCGCCCATTTCGTGGAAGTCGATGTGCACATTCGGATACCAGCGGTGAAAAAACTTCAGGCGGTTCTGGCTTTCGATTTGTGTGGCGCTTAACCAATCGCGGTTGAGGTTGGCCAGGTAATGATTGGATCGTCCATTAGGCCATCCTTCCACATGTTCTTTGTCCAGCGGATCGGCCGAGTAGGGTTCGGAATGATAGGAATTGTGCCAGTTGGCGGCGCGGTCGCGGCCATCGGGGTTTAAAGACGGATCGATCAGCACCACGGATTCAGACAACCATTTCTTTGTCTCCTCGCTCTGGCTGGCGGCCAGGTAATAAGCGGTAAGAATACCTGCTTCTCCACTTGATGTTTCGTTGCCGTGTACGCTGTAACCGAGCAATACCACTACGGGAGCACTGGCGGCCAGCACGGGTTTTGCGGGATCTGCCTGTGCTAGATGCGCGGTGCGGATCGATTCAATATTACGGTAGTTTTCGGGCGACGTGATCGTCAGGATCACCTGCTCACGTTGTTCGTATGTTTTCCCAATCACTTCCAGGTGTACCCGCTCGGATACTCTTGCCAGTTCTTTCAGGTAAGCGATTAGCTGATCGTGACGCGTATAGAAGGTACCGATGTCATAACCCAGGAAAGATTCGGGCGTCGGCACTTTGGGATCAAAAGGACCACCATCGGCAAAAAAATATTGCTGTTGCGAACGCGATGCAAAAGGCAGCAGCAATGCAAGCGCAAGGATGAGATTGGTTAATTGTATTCTTTTCATGTTTTGTGAATTGTGAATAGTCAATAGTGAATAGTGAATAGTCAATAGTGAATCGTGAATAGGTGGTTGTTGACCTGATACTTTTAATTTAGTGCGGCTTACGCCTTATTCCTTATACCTTATGCCCTAAGCCTTATGCCTTAACCCTTATACCTTACACCTCTAATAGCCGGGATTATTCTGTCCATTGAGATCGGGGTCCGACAGCACATCGGATAAGGGCAGCGGGAAGAGCCAATAATTCTCGTTGGTCAATCCCAACACCTCTCCTGCCCTGCGGGTACGTACCAGGTCAAACCAGCGGTGTGCTTCGAAAGCAAATTCAATTCCGTTCTCTTCTTCGATCGCCAGCAATACCTGTTCCTTGTTAACAGCCGTTGTATTAGCCACACCTGCACGGCTCCTGACAGCATTGAGATCATTCCGGGCTTCGTTGAGCAGCTCCTGCTGCGCGCGCGCTTCTGCACGGATAAGATATAACTCGGCGATGCGTATGAGATAAGACGGATCAGTGCTTACCCCAACTGTATTGTACAACACACCGTAAACATTGTTACCGGTTCCTGCGATCAACGTGTTTCTTGTGCCACCGATAGCCGGGTTGTTTACTTTGGCAATAAAAGAAGCGGAAGGTTTGAGTGTGTATTGTCCTCCCGACGAACTCGGATACCAGAGATTCCAGAATGTATTGCGGTCATTGTTGGAATACGCGAGTTCCAATACCGACTCTCTTGTTTGAAAAGGTGTGGTGAAAAACGTTTTATAAGGCGTAACCAATTGATACTTGGGATTGTCGATCACCTGCGTGGCGTACAACTCCGCATCGCGCCATTGTTTGCGGTAAAGATGCAGCCTGGCACGCAGGGCGCGTGCCGTGCTTTTCTGTGCGCGGTTCCTGGTGCTGGCGTCTTCCGGTAATAAACGTTCTGCTTCAATAAGGTCATTCAACACCTGATCATAGGTTTGTTCCAGCGTGCTTCTTCTTACGCCTTTGATGCTGGTAATATTTGCCGTAGGCGTCAACTGCAGTTGCACACCTCCCCATCCCCTGGCCAGGTCGAAGTAACCAAGCGCGCGAATGAAATAAGCTTCACCGAGTATCTTATCTTTTTCAGCAGCCGGCAAAGACGGATCCGTCAATCCGGGTACATAGGCTATCACACTGTTGGCTGAATTGATGGTGCGGTAAATACCCTGGTAAGCCGCCACGGTAGTAACGTTGTCGGCGGGTATCGCATTCTGATCCAGTTGCAGGTATTGACTCAACGTACCGTTGAATACCACCTGATCTGCGGTAATGGTGCCCAGGGTCGGATACGAACCGGCATAATAGCTCTGCAAACCATCGTAAGTACCGATAATGGCCGCTCTCGCCGATCCGGCGTCCACGATCGCCACTTCAGAAGGTATCTGGTTATTGGGACTCTCCGTCAGAAATTTCTTGCAGGAACTGAATACCGCAACTACGGAAAGAGATAAAAGAAAATAGTTTGTTTTCATACATGAAGACTTTTAAAATGAAACATTTAATCCAACCTGTATCGTACGTGGTTGCGGCACCGTTGCCCAGTCATATCCTGCGGTATTCTGGTTGCCACTCTGCGAGCTCACCTCCGGATCAAGTCCCGAATACTTCGAAATCGTAAAGAGATTGGTCACCTGCACGTATGCGCGCAGCGAACTCATCCGAAGACGGTTGATAATCTGGGAAGGGAATTGATAGCTCAGTGAAACATTCCGCAGCCTGATAAAAGAAGCGTCTTCGAGATAACGGCTGCTGAGATTGGCCACATTGCCACCATAGTTATTCGCTGCACCGCCATTTACCGAAGGATTACCGCTGTAAGTCGTCAGCCTGGGAATGTCGGTGATATCTCCGGGACGCTGCCAGCGCTCCAACTGGATCGGCAGAAAGCCGATGTTGGCCTGCGTACCGCCATGCACCAGGAAGAAATTCTGCATATTCAGGATCTTGTTTCCCTGCGTGAAAAAGAAGAAAAAGTTGAGCTCGAAATTTTTATAGTTCAAGGTATTGTTCAATCCTCCGTAATAATTGGGATTGGCATTGCCCACGATCTGGCGGTCGGCGGCCGTAATGATGCCATCTTTATTCAGGTCTTCATACACGGCATTACCGGTTTGCGGATCGACGTATAATTGTTTATAGAGATAAAATGAATTCACGGGATGCCCTTCACGCAGAATAGAAGTATTACGGCCCGAAGCTCCGAGTGTGATATCAGAAGCAAGCTTATCTATGCGGTTGGTATTCCAGGAAATATTGAAATCGGTAGTCCAGCTAAAATCGGCGGTACTGATATTGTTCGTATGCAAACTCAATTCCCATCCTTTGTTTCTCACAGCACCAAAGTTTTGCAGGTAAGTCGTAAATCCCGAACGGTAAGGCACCGGCACATTCAGCAACAGATCATACGTATACTTATTGTAATAATCCAATGTAACAGTCAAACGCTTGTTGAGAATGGTAAATTCGGTTCCGATATCCACCTGGCGGGTAGTTTCCCAGGTAAGATCGGGGTTGGTCAACTGTGCGGGTGCGGTGCCGGGCTGATCAAGATAGTTGTAACCGGTAGACCACAACCCCGGAGCGGCATAGGCATCGATACCATTTTGTGTACCAGACAAGCCGATACTTCCACGCACTTTCAGGTCATCGAAGAAATCAAGGCGCTGGACGAAATCCTCCTGCGACAAACGCCAGGTAAAACCACCGGAAGGGAAGTAACCCCATCTTTTATTTACACCAAAGCGTGAAGAGGCATCCGCGCGGATGCTTCCATCGAATGTGTATTTGTTGTCAAATGTGTAGCTGCCTTTGGCGAAAAAGGAAACCAATTTTGCCAATGAACGGGAAGAAGAACCGGACCGGTTGGCCGCGGCAGAGATGGCTTTTATACTATTAGAAGGAAAGCCGGTGCCCGTCGCATTCGTGTTTTGAAACAAAACCGTGTTGATGGAATTACCAATGAGCGCATTCACCGAATGACGGCGACCAATGTTTTTGATATATGTCAGTACCTGGTCGGCAGTGAACACGGTATTCTTCGTTTCGTTGGAAGTAGCCGAGCCGTTGGATGCAATGCCTGCACTGATCAATGTATTGGCATAGTTGTTCTCATACATGCTGTTGTAATCGAGGCTGTAGCTGGTGCGGAATTTCAACTCTTTCAGCAAGGCAATTTCGGCAAAAACATTCCCGATGGTGCGCCAGCCTACCGCGTTGTTGTCGAGGTTTTCGATCAGCGCAATGTGGTTGTCGAAACTACCATACCGCGCATAAGTGCCGTTTGCATTATAAATGGGCAGAAATGAACGGGGAAAAATAGCCGAATTGATCACGCCTGTGGGACTGTTATCGTTTACGCTCACATTGCGGTACGTACGGCTGATATTGACGCTGGTGCCCGCTTTCAGGATCCGGTTGATCTGGTTGTCGTAATTAAGTCTTGTGGCAAAGCGTTCGAAATTGGAAGGACGAACGATACCCTCCTGTTTGAGATAACTGAAGCTGGCATAATAGGTGCTTCTTTCGCTGCCACCCTGTATTCCGAGTTCATAATTCTGTGTTCTCGCCGTGCGAAACAATCCGCTGATGCGGTCGTAGGTCTGCAACGTATCGGGATTATAAGGAAGGGTGATCGTAGCAGGGTCGATGCCCTGATCGATGGCCGTGTTGATGCGGGATTCATTCACCAGTAAACCATTCTCCGGACCTGTAACCAGTTTGAACTTCTTTGGCGCGTCTGACCAGCCCTGTGATACATGCAAGGAAACTTTACCCGGGCTGTTTTGTCTGCCGCGTTTGGTAGTTACGATCACTACGCCATTAGCGCCTTGCGAACCGTAGATGGCTGTGGCATTCGCATCTTTCAAAATCTGGATACTTTGTATATCGGCGGGATTGATATCCGCAAGCGGGTTGGACTGTTGCTGGTTACCGAGACTTGTCCTGATCAGATCGGTATTGCTGACGATCACGCCGTCGATAATATAAAGCGGGTCAGCAGAAGCATTGATGGAATTATTACCGCGCACGCGAAACGTAACGCCACCTCCGGGTACGCCGGAATTGGCGGTTACCTGTACACCGGCGGCCTTGCCCTGCAACAACTGATTGAAACCGGCAGCCGGAATGTTTTTGATATCATCGGCTGAAATACTGGCGATAGAACCGGCGATGAACCGCTTATTCTGGGTGCTATAACCGGTTACGATCACATCGTCGAGTTGTTTGTTGGCAGATTGCAGCGTTACATTATACGAAGAGGCGGAAGTAAGTTTTACCTCCTGCAATGTAAAACTGCTGTGCGTGATGGTAAGCGTGCGGGTGTTGTCCGCCACTTCGATCTGGAAACTTCCGTCTTTGCGGGAAACGGTCTGGTTGCGGCCGGCGGTGATCGTGGCACCCTCCACCGGTGTGTTGGTTTCAGCTTGCGTAATGATCCCGGTGATGGTCCTCGCAGGCGACTGGGCATGTAGCTGCGCGGCAAGGCCGGTCAATACCAGGAGCAAAACGCTCATGAATTGTCTTCTCATTAAATGTGGTTTAAAAAATGATAAATCAAAGCCAGGCAGGCAGTCGTCGGGGAATTGTCATAGTGAAGGCGCGGGAAAGACTAACAACAACAGCAGTTGAAGTCCGGCATCATGCGCATACAACAAACAGGACCAGTACACATTCGTACCGGAGGCAACTGCTGGTGATGTTGGAAAGAAAAGCGCATGATTTAGTTTATTAGTCTATTCAATTGGTGGACAAATATAAAACATCGGTTCAAATAAAAAAGAATATTAGTCCATTATTTTTATAGACTAATTATTTCCGAACGGCCGGTTGCACGGAAAATGGCGCGATACCGGTAACTGATACAGAGATAAGGTAGTCTAAGGTTGTTATGAGAATACTGCTGCTTATTTTTTTACTCCTTGCGGGAAAAACGAATGCCCAGTCTGAGCAAAGGTTGCACGCCATCGTAAATGCCTATTACCAGATAGGACTGTTTAACGGCAATGTGCAGATTACAGAAAAAGGAAAGACTATTTTTATGAGATCGTATGGCTATGCCGATATGAGTGCCGGAAGAAAGAATACAGCGGCGACGAGGTTCAACGCTTATTCTATCACCAAACCGGTTACCGCAACGGCCATATTGAAGCTGGTGGTGGCAGGAAAACTGGACCTGGACCAGACGCTCTCCTTTTTTTATCCAGCCCTGCCGGGCAGTGACAGTATCACGATCCGGCATTTGCTTTCGCACACATCCGGCATTTACAATTACAACAACGACTTCTCGATGCCGGTGAGCAGCGAAAAGGAAATGATCGCCTGGCTGGAGAAAAAGCCATTAGACTTTAAACCGGGTTCGCAATTCCGGTACAGCAATACCGGCTATTTCCTATTGGGATTCATCATTGAAAAAGTAACAGGTATATCGTACGAAGCGGCGGTAAAACAATACGTACTGGCACCTGCGGGAATGCAGGACAGCGGATTTGACCTGCGGAAGGTCAGCGATGCGCAAAAAGCAAAAGGTTATTGCTATATAAGCGGGAAAAAAAGTGAGGACGCCCCAGTATGGGATTACCGTGAATTGTATTCCGCCGGTGGCATGTATACCACGGTAGCGGATCTGCAGCGCTTTCATCGTGCCATGCAGGAGGGCAAGCTCCTTCCTGATTCATTGATACAACTGAGTTATAAACCCTATCAAAAAAACTATGGACTGGGTTGGTTTGTGGATTCGATTGCCGGAAAAAAAATCGTGAGCCATAGCGGTGGTGCAACCGGTTTCCGGACTTACCTTATTCGCGATGTAGCAAACGATGTATGCATTGTTTTATTATCCAACAGCGAGATGAGCGACATCGTTGTGGTGAGAAATAAATTATTGGCAGAGCTAAACGGGCAGCCGTATGATCTACCAAAAAACAGTAAACGTTTACAGCAAAACTTTTACAAATATGAGGGTGCATATAATATAACAAACTCGTTGACGTTGTATCTTCACCGCGAGAAAGGCCTGCTGATGGCAACGACCAATAAGGGTAGATCATCTGTGTTATTACCTGCCGGAAAAGATGCCATGATGATTGAAGCGATCGGTGCGTACTTATCATTTAAAAAGGATTCGCTCATCTTTAGCCAGAAAGGTGAAACGGTGACCGTACCACGCTTGAAAGCCGGTTGGGGTATAACCGGCAGCGCAACGGAAAATGGATGGGAGGGCCGGGATGTCGAAATGCAACCTGAAGGAAAAAAATGGATTGCGCGGAAAGTAATACTGAAAGAAGGTGTGATCAAGTTCAGGTACAACAACGACTGGGTATTGAATTACGGTCAGAGCGACGCGTTTCATTTATGTAAGGATGGAAAGGATATTAACGTGGCGTCCGGAACATATAAGATTGTGCTGGACCTGACGGATAATGATCATGTGCAGCTTCAATTATTGAAAGAATAATCTCAGAAAAGCTGCGTGAAAAACACATGGTAAAGGTGATGGTGGAAGATAGTTTTGTGTCAAATGATACAGACACCATCATACGAGTTTTATACAAACGGTTCGGGTAACGATTACGAGTTCACCAGTGCGGGTACGAATGGATTAATCAATAAGATTGCCCGCTTTACCGAAATAAACAGAAACGTTTATAACCTGGCTTTCGGAGATGTTATTGACAACAAGATGTCGGATAAAGTCGTCAGCAACAACGGTGATAAGGACTTAATCCTTTCTACAATGGGACAGATCGTTGCCCACTTCACCGACGGGATGCCCGAAGCTTTTGTATTTGCCAGAGGCGTCGATCCGCGCAGAACGCGTTTATACCAGCAGGGAATAAACAGGCACTGGGATAACATCGGCCCATTTTTTGAAATATGGGGACTGTTGAATGGTAAATGGATACCGTTTGAAAAAGGAATAAACTACCAGGCTTTTGTAGGCCGCCGGCATGGGCTGTTTACCGGTAAGCTGAAGTGGCCTGGTTCTCCATAACGCTCTTAACTTAAAAAATATATGAAAAAGAAAAAAATTGTACCTGTACTACAGGTAAAGCAGGCAATCATTTCCGACAAGGTAGGGAATTATGAAAATCACCCCGTTGTCGTTGAAAAGACAAAGGCGGCAAAAGAAATTATTGCAAAATACGGACTACCCAAAGAGGTTGAGGAGTCCCTTGCAAAACGAGCGAAATAGCCGGTCAAAAGCCATCCGGTCAGGATGGCTTTTTTTATATAGCTATCTTGTCAGCTTTCTGAAGAAGAAAATGATCCGTTCGTCGATAATACAAACGTTAAAACTGAACGAGGCATAATTTCAGGTGAACGAGAAACGTTCTCGGAAAATAGTTCATTAAACTTACCTCCCGACATGAACCAAAAAAGGCTACTATTTCTGTTGGCAGGCCTGTCAACCTTAACAAGCAAAGCCCAACTCCCCACCGCAAGAATTGATTCGGCCATGAAAGTGGCTTATGATTACGGCATTTTCAATGGAAACATCCTGATAGCCAAAGGCAATACCGTTCTCTATCAAAAATCCTTCGGCTTTGCTGACAACGGGAAAGACCGGGCATTAACCTCCGACAGTAAATTTGATATCGGCTCCATCAGCAAAGAATTCAATGGAGTGGGCATCATGATACTGAAAGAAAAAGGCTTATTAACGCTTGAAACGTCCGTGTCCGAGCTCTTCCCGGAATTTGCAGACTGGGCAAAAAAAGTAAAGATTAAACATCTCATCAACTACACCAGTGGCATCCCTAAACTATCCTGGAACTCCCCCGCCGGCAACGACTCGCTTTTATATGTTGATTTAAAGCAATTAAAGACATTAGACTTCGAACCGGGGACACGATACGACTATAATTATATAAACGTTTACCTACAACATCGCATCATCGAGCGATTGAGTAAGTCTTCCTACTCTTCTTTTATAAAAACAAACATTCTCATCCCTGCCGGAATGAAAGACGCAATGGTAGACTATCCCACTACCTCTGCAGACATGGCAAAGGCATTCGACAACGACGGTGTGGCTACCACCTACCCTGACAACTTTAAAGGTTGGGTAAGATTGACCGCACTGGATCTTTACTTGTGGGAAAAAGCACTGTGGAACAGAAAAATAATTTCCGAGCAATCGTTGAAAGAACTGGCCATAGCTTTTGGCAGCGGCGAATCCAGTCTCGGCAGAGTTGTATCAGTGGATGAAAAATTCGAAAGGCATTCGCACCAGGGATCCAACTTTAACTATGAGGCCGTAGTATCAAACTCGTTCAGCGACAGCATTACGATTGTGTTGATGACAAACAGCCAGCAAATGAAAGTGCAGGCATTAAACGCGATGTTGTTACATATACTGAGAAAAGAACCCTTCACCATTCCGAAAAAATCATTGTACTTATCCATCCGTACGAAACTGTTGGAAAACGTTGAAGCCGGGTTAAAATACTACCAGGAGTTGAAAGCCAACCAGTCGGATAGATATGATTTCTCCAGCGAAATACCGGATCTGCTCAATGCCGGAAAATACCTGCAGAGAAGGAAGTTATTGAAAGAAGCGATCCGGGTATACCAGGTGGCCCTGCAACTCGACGGCCGCAAAGAAGATCTCGCTTACGCACATGAATTAATGGGTGATGCTTTTGACGAACTGGGCGATAAGGCGAACGCTTTAACCCAGTATCAAAGAGCAACTGAACTCGATCCGAAAAACAAAAATGCGGAGAGCAAGTATAAAAGTATGCGGGAAAAATAATTGGCGGCTAAACGGTCTGTGGCCTGTTGAACTTATACGTGTACCGGACGCAGATCAGCAAACCGGTCAATGTCATGGCCACGCCTACCAATGAGGGGTACTGATAAGATAATCCGAGTGTCAAAGGTAATCCTCCGAAATAAGCACCCGAAGCGTTGGCAGTATTAAAAGCGGCCTGCATAAAAGCGGCTGACATCATTTCCGAATCCGGAGCGGCTTTCAGCATCATGATATTAACGGGCGCTCCCAGGGCCATTGACAAAATGCCACAGAGGAAAGTCAACACCAGCGATGTGGGCGCATGGGCAGAAAAGAAAAATACACACAACAGGGCCGTCATCATCAGCGAAAGGAACAACATGCTGGCTTTGAAAACACCGATCTTATCGGTAAGATAACCACCCAGCAGATTACCGATCACCATGCCACCGCCGGCGAGGATCATTACGTAAGCCACGCTGCTGTTTTCGATGCGCGACACTTCGGTCATCAACGGAGAAATATAGCTCAACCAGGTAAACAAACCACCGAAGCCGATAGCGGTGATCAGCAATACATACCAGCTCTGCGATTTCTTCAGAAAATTGAGTTGGGTCAGGTAGCTGGTCCGATCTTTCACTTCCATATCGGGCAGCCACAAGGAAATCAGTAAAATGGTAACCAGCCCGATCAATCCCACGATCACAAAACACCAGCTCCAATGAAAAGTGTGACCGATATAAGTGACCAACGGCACCATGGCCAGGTTCGCGAGTGTGAGTCCGGCAAATACAAGTGAGATGTACCGGGCTTCCTTACCGGGTACAGCCAGTCGCTTTGCCACTACGGTACTCACACCAAAGAAAGCGCCATGTGGCAGACCGGACAGCAGACGGGTGATGATCATGATGGTATAATTGGGAGCTACAGCCGACAGCAGGTTGAATAAGGTAAACAGTACCATCAGCCAGGTCAGCACCTTCTTTGGCGGAAATTTTATTGAAAAACCCACGATCAAAGGGGCACCGATCACCACGCCGAGTGCGTAAGCCGAAATGAAATGTCCTGCCTGCGGGATATCGACGTGAAGCGATTGAGCGATATCGGGCAATAAACCCATGATAGCGAACTCCGTAGTGCCAATTCCCAAACCGCCCATTGCCAGCGGTATGATTCTTTTGTCCATCCTGATTTAAGTGCTTAGGCTGGTATAACAGTTTTTAAGCAGGAAGGTTCGAGGCCCCGGATGCTTAAGTAACAGGCAGGTCCCAGATTAAAGCGACGCTTATTATTAATCATCCATACAACAACAAAACAGCCGTGGTAGTTACCACGGCTGTTCAGGAACCCGTACAAACTTATTGCTTCAAAATTTTGCCGGCAAACGATCGCTGTCCGCTGATCAATGTCACCATATAGGTACCCGCCGGAAGCTGGCTCACATCGACCACCTGTCCCTGCTGCCACGATTGTTGCAATATTTTTTGTCCATATACATTATGCACAACAACCTGGCCCCGGGCCACCGGACTGGTAATGATCAACTGTGCGGAAGTGGGGTTGGGCGATAACAGCAGTTTATATTCCTGCCCGTCGTTGCTCAAACGCACAACAGGGCTATAGGAAAAACTACCGTCGATATCGATCGTTTTAAGACGATAATATTGTACACCGGTTGCGCCCCTGTCAACATATGAATAGCTGGAAGAAACACCAGTTGGCGCAAAGTTGGCAATTGACTCATAGGATATCCCGTCGGGGCTTCGCTGCAATTGTATCTCCTGTACATTTGTCTCAAGACTGGTTATCCATGAGAGCAGATTACCTGTACCTGTTACTGTGCCTTCGAATTTTTCAAGTACAATGGGCAGTGTAACAGATGGGTTAAAAGCCGTAACCCGGCCGACCGTGATACCACTGAAACTGTTGCTGACCACGTATGAGCCGGCCACTCCCCGTGTACTACCGGCACTGATGGTCCAGCTTCCGGCAGATATAGCCGGATTGTGAGCAACCTGCATGAGTGCCTCGGTGTTGCCATTCAATTCACCTGCCTGGTATCGCACAGCAACGTCACCGGTAAAAATAACGGGACTTGTAAAAACAAACACACGGCTAATACTGTTTAGTGTGCCGCTGGTTTCGGGCGTACTGTTCTTCGTTAATACATTATTCGCAATGGTGAGGTTGGTGCCGGGTGTAAGTACCAGCCCGTCGTATGATAAAATCGTTCCGGGCAAAACCGTCAAACCGCTGGTGCCGGTACTTAGCTGTCCATAACTCACATGCACAAACAGGCCTGCCAATAAGCATAATAAATATCTCATATTCCTGTTTTAAGTGGTTAGTACAATTTGACGAGCGTTAAGCTGCTACCGGACAGAATAGGTGTTCCGCCCGCTACACCAATGGTTGCGCCAAGTTGAAGATTTGAAGTAGCGCCCACTGTTACCAACAGTGTGAACTCCCTGTTGAAAGGGCCGAAAGACGTTCCGGCAGTTGAAGTAGAGGTAAGATTTGAGGAGCCGTCGCTGAGGCTGACCACAATGGCTCCGGTATTTACACCGAGCACCAATTTTACATAAGCCAGGTAGGTTCCCGGCGCTACGTTGTTGACGGTGCCCAGGGTAACCGCTGTGCTTGTAGCTCCCATGTTGCCGGTTAATGGAAGAGAATAAGAAGCAGCGAGTGAACCGCCACCGGCAGGTTGCCAGGTTCCATCACCTCTCAGAAAAGTAGTATTGGAAGCTGTGCCGGTTGCAGCTATTTTGGCGGTGGTCACCGCGCCATCAGCGATCTGGCTGGTGCCGATGGTTCCGGTGATTTTAGCAGCGGGGATATTGCTCTCCCCGTTCAGCAGGATCACCCATGACGGAGACGCGCTGGTGCCGGCATTGTAGTAAAATCCAGCAGTGCCGTCCGTCTGGTATACAATAAGTCCGGCAGCAGGATTGACGATGGCCTGTCGTTGCGAAGCAAGCATCCTGGGTACAAGTACTCCTTTATTGGTACTTTCTACCTGCAACATCGCCGAAGCATCCGGTGTAGCCGTGCCGACACCAGCCTGGCCGTAACTGAAAGTGTGAGCGCCACATAGCGCCAAAAGCATAAGAATACTGGCGGAAATCCGTTTCTTTTTCATTTGTATTGGAGTTTAAAGATTCGCTCAAAAATAGAAAAAGTTTGACGGCAATAAAAGCTGCCAGTGGCTGATCCTCCAGCAGAAATAAATTAGCAATATTTATACTATTGCAAATAATAAAAATATAAATATTTACCCCTATTTCTGAATAATTGAAAGTCTGTAAAAAATCGTACGCTGAGTGTTTTTCATGCAAATGCAGGCAGGTAAAAAGCACTGATTTTCTGACAAATGTCAAAGGAAATCGAAAAGCAAGTTCAACCTCCCGGACCGTTCCCTCCACAAAAAATCTGCAGGCCTGAGACCTGCAGATTCTCTTTGACCGATCTATCAATTACGATTTGGCAAACTTCTCCAGTTCTGTGTTGAACTTTTCCATTTCTTCTACAAACAAGGCATGTCCGCTGTTCTCAAATTTCACGATGTAGGAGTTTTTGATCCCCTTGTGTAATTGTTCGGCGAATACAAAGTCACAAAGTTTGTCTTGCGTGCCATGGAAAATTGCAACCGGTACATTGATCTTGCTGAGCACGGGACGAAGATCCAGGTCGCGAAGCGCGGTGATAGCCTGCGTGGTAGCATAAGGCGATGCATCTGAGTTGATGCCGGCCAACCAGGCCGAGGTGGCGGGTGAAAGACTGGTTGCTGTTGCACCGAACGCTTTGCCGAAGTCCTCAATCAGTTGCTGCCGGTTGGTTTTTGTGGTATGAATCAGGCCTGCCGCGGCCTCGTCTGTTGCTCCGAAAGGAAAATCCGCACGTTGCTTCCATGACGGCGCTGCCGCTCCAAACAGGGCAAGTTTACTCACGTGCGCGCTGTTATACTTCGTGATGTAATGGATCACTACGGCACCACCCATTGAGAAACCACCCAGTACGGCATTTTCGATTTTTAGTTTATCCAGCACTACTTTGATGTCGTCAGAAAATACATCGAAGTTGTAGTTGCCATAAGGTCTGTCAGACTTTCCAAAGCCTCTCAGTGAAATCCCGATCACGCGGAATCCTTTCTCCACGAAATACTGGTATTGGTATTCATACATCGCATCGTTCAGGGGCCAACCGTGAATCAATACGATGGGTTGCCCGTCGCCGAGGTCAGTAACATGGAGTTTCACATTTTTCTCCACTTCGATGTATTCCGCTCTGCCGGCCGATGCCGCCACTCTTTGAGCTTGTGCATTTGCAGTGGAAGTAAAACTTAAGGTAGCGGCGAGAACTGTTGAATAGATAAGTGATTTCATGATTGTCGGTTTTTATTTTTTGTGTTGTTGTTTACTTTCGATTGACAACACAAAGATGGCCCCCGACGAAGCCCTTAAGAATGGACAAATGGCAGGATGTCTTGCAGATTTTTCCCGGGCAGGACCGAAAGAGTCATATTTAGCGATAAAACCGACGCAAAAGCCTGAACCGTCGTTTGACAAGGCGGGATTCCATGGGCTCAAATCCGGCAATTTCCTTTCCATTCGCACTAACGATGATGCGGAAAGGCTGCCCGCATTTTTGTGTGAGATGATACAGCGTTACCAACTCCGCCAGGTCTTCGTGCCAGCTGGCTGTGCTGTAAAAAGATGCGAATGGTGTGCGGATCAATGCCTGGTAAACATCGACAGCTTCGGCTGGTTGAAATGGCCGGCCATTACGTCGAAACCTGTTTCTTGCGACCAATGAATCGGTAAAATGCCACGCGTGCGTGGACATGTCTTTCCATATGCCTTTTGAAAAATGCTTAGTAAAACTATTCATGTGCGGCTTTCCCGCCGCTGTGTCAATGGCGAGCAAGCCGAGCGAACCGTCCACCACATGTGTGCCTTCATGCAGCAATATATAAGTCATCGCGTTCAACAATCCAGCCTGTATCGATATTGTAATAGCTGAATCATCCTGGGCAAACAGGCTACTTTCTTTTTGCATCATCCATTCTGAAATAGTTTGATGCAACAAGCCGGCGCGAAAAGTAATATGATAAAGCTTAACAGCTTCATCGCCGGTAACCGGAGAAGTAAGGGCCGTGTTGGGCATATTATCGAGGAAACTGAAACTTTTCAAATGCTGCCGCAGCATCCGCTGATGCAAAGGAGGCAGCATGTCGATGGCAGATTCGACTGTACGGATTTCTTCACTCGTAAGCACATGCTCCGTGGGTGACATGCTAGCTTCCTTAAACCGCTCAAGTATATCATCCGGGGTTTTATTCACCCGTTTCAGCAAGGGCGTGGCGGGGTCGAGCCCATATTTTTCCTGCACGGCTTGCAAAGTTGTAACGGCTCCTTTATTTCCCGGAACCTGCGCAAGTCCCTGCTGAACGGAGGAGGCGAATAGCAGCAATAATACCCAACTAAAAAACAGGTAGTCACGTTTCATATTAATCAATAGTTGAAACTTCATGACGAAAGCGTGCTGGATCGTGAAGTAGCCACGCCCTCACCTTTCGCAAGATATTTTGTCCGGAACACGGAGGGTGATTCACCTGATTTGATCTGGAAGAGACGACTGAAATAGGCCGGGTCTTCATAGCCCAGTTCATAGGCAATCTCCTTTGCGCTCATGGCCGTATGCACGAGCAATCGCTTCGCTTCGAGCATAATGCGGTTTTTGATGATCTCGCCGGGTTGCGGCAGATTCATTCGCTTGAATTTATTAGTAAGCGTTTTGGGAGCAACCAGCAACAGGTCGGCATAATCGGCAACCGTATGTTTTTGTTTATAATGTGCGTCTACGAGCTGGGTAAACTTTCGAAACATGTCGGGATCATTGTCAGTGTTGGTCAGCACACCGTCCAGGTGCTGCTGCTTCCACAGGCGTGTCGACTTGATCAGCAACTGTTTCAGGTATGTGCGCAGCATTTCCTCGTGCGAAGATTCTTTTAAGCGGAACTCATCCTGTAGCTGGCTAAACAGATAATCAATAAAACTGACTTCTGAAGGTGGCACAACCGTCATCGGCATATTATGGATGTTATTAAAGAGCAATCCATCACATGCCACTTCATCATCGTGAAGCTGGATACAGTAAAAATCCTGGTTGTAAAAAATAAAATAACCGGCAAGTTCGCCTGCACGTTCAATGCTCAGGCGTTGATTGGGCGCAACAAAAAACAGCGCGGCACCCGTTGTTTCATAAACCTCGAAATCCACCCTAATCGTATAACCTTCCGGCAGGTAAAGCACCTTAATATATGAACTGTATGCGGAGGAATTGAGCTGGTCAAGCGACTCGCCGTTAATGTGCAGCAGCCCAATTGTTTTAAGGCTCACATCGAAAATATTGCCTGTCATGTTTCTTCGCGGTTTAAACTTGCTATTCCTATAGGTATAGCAATCGCATAATATTACTATTTACCGGCGATAATTTTCAGTTTGACCGGCCAATTCGCCGTATTGAAGAAACCGAAAAAATTGCAATAGTCTTATGTAAATCTTAAGCTCCCAAAATTCAAAAGCGAAAAACCAACTTTTGAATTTTGAATTTCAGAACTCCCGGCCGGATTATAGATCCGCCCGGGATAACCTGAAGTCAGCATGAAAAAGCCATTCGCCAGCGGCGAATACGTTTTTTGTTCGCCGGCCAGGATGTTAACTTCCCGCTTCCCAAAAACAAAAAAGCCAAAAACCAACTTTTGACTTTTGATTTTTGACTTTTTATTTTTTCAGAGGTCCCGAGCGGATTCGAACCGCTGTAGGAGCTTTTGCAGAGCTCTGCCTAGCCACTCGGCCACAGGACCATCTTCTTTCCCCTCAACAAACCTGATCATCAATTTGTTAAGCAGAATATCCGTTTTTGACGGACTGCGAAAATAGGATATTTTTGATTCCTAACAAAAACACGCCGTATGAGTCGTATAGCAGAATCCGAATTGATCATCAATGACCGCGGAGCCGTTTACCACCTCGACCTCCGCCCCGAAGAAATCGCCGGTACCGTCATCACCGTCGGCGACCCCGACCGCGTTAAAGAGGTGAGCAAACATTTCGACGCCATCGAAGTGAAACGCCAGCACCGTGAGTTTATCACCCATACCGGCCGCATCGGTAATAAACGAATCACCGTCCTTTCCTCCGGTATCGGCCCCGATAATATCGATATCGTGATCAACGAACTCGACGCACTCGTCAATATCGATTTCGAGACCCGCGAGATCAAGAAACAACTCGGTTCGATCAATATCGTCCGCATCGGTACCTCCGGTTCCCTCCAGGCCGATATCCCGGTCGATAGCTTCGTGGCCTCCACACACGGCCTGGGCATCGATAACCTGCTCAATTTCTACCGCTACGAACAGAACGAAGAGGATAACGAACTCATCCAGTCATTCATTACCCATACCCAGATGCACGGACAAATGAGCCACCCCTATATCACCGGTGCCGCTCCTTCCCTGCTCAAGAATTTCGTTACCGGTTTCCATCAGGGCATCACGGTTACCTGTCCCGGTTTCTACGGTCCGCAAGGCCGTGTTCTCCGCCTCGGTATCCGCAACCCCGAACTGATCAACCGCCTCACCGATTTCCGTTTCGGCCAGCACCGCATTACCAATTTCGAAATGGAAACCTCCGCCATCTACGGCCTCGGTCGCCTGCTCGGACATAATTGCCTTGCCGTGAACGCCATCGTGGCCAACCGGATCAAAAAGGAGTTTTCCAAAGACGGCAAAGCCGCCGTTGAAAACCTCATCCGCAAATTCCTGGAAATTTTTGCGGCACATATCTGACCGGATAAGCTAATTTGCCGGTGAATTTGTTTCGCGAAGCAGTATAACATGAACCTATGATTCTCTTTTTTTCCAAATACCAGGGCACCGGCAACGATTTTATCCTGCTGGACAACCGGGAAGGTATTTATAATACACTTTCGACCGAACAGATCCGCCACCTCTGCGACCGCCGCTTCGGCATCGGTGCCGATGGCCTCATGCTGCTCAATAACCACGCAGGCTACGATTTTGAGATGAAGTATTTCAACGCCGATGGCCGCGAAGGCAGCATGTGTGGCAATGGCGGACGTTGCCTCGTCCGTTTTGCCTACCACCTGGGCATCCACCGCAACGAGTACAAATTCCTGGCCGTTGATGGCGACCATGAAGCAGAGATCGACACCGACGGCATCGTGTCCCTGAAGATGAAAGACGTGGATAAGATCCGCCGGCAAAACGGCGATTCTATCCTCAACACCGGTTCGCCGCATTACGTAAAGGTGGTGTCCGATGTAATGGATATGGACGTTTATAAAAAGGGCCGCGATATCCGTTACAGCAAGGAATACGAACAGGATGGCATTAACGTGAATTTCGTTGAACAAACCGGCGAAGATAAGATCACCGTCCGCACCTATGAACGCGGCGTGGAAGATGAAACCTATTCCTGCGGCACCGGCGTTACCGCCGCCGCCATGGTTTGTTACCACAACGAAAACGGCTTCAACGATGTGCAGGTTAAAACCCTGGGAGGCAAACTGAACGTTGAATTCGACCGCATAGAAGAACGTTATATCAACGTCTGGCTTTCCGGACCAGCCGAAAAAGTATACGAAGGAAAAATAGAATTGCGCGACTAACCACCGAAAAACTCAGCCGCTTTGATACAGTATTTTAAAAACGTCAACCACCAGACCATTGCGGTCGACAAACCTGAAGACGGCGTTTGGGTAAACGTATTGCCGCCCCTCCGCCAGGAAGAGTTTTCCAATCTTTCGGAGGAACTGGATATTCCCATCGACTTTCTGACGGACTCACTCGATATCGATGAACGAAGCCGTTTCGAAGAAGACGACAACGTGCGCCTCATCGTGATCAAAACACCTACAGAGAATAATTCCTTCAACGAAAGCGACGCTTATTATATCACCATTCCGATCTGTATCATTTTAACCCACAACCAGATCGTTACCGTCAACTCATTTGAAAATCCAGCGATCAAAAAATTCCTGAATTCTTTTCAAAACCGCCATCCGGATAAGAAGAATATGATGGTGCTGAAGATCATCGAAAAGATCGTACAGAATTTTCTGGAATACCTCAAACAGATCAACCAGCAGCGCAATATCCTCGAACAAAAATTGTACGATTCCAGCCGCAACGAACACCTGCTGCAGATGATGCGTATCCAGAAGAGCCTGGTGTATTTTGTGACGGCACTGCGCTCGAATGAATTGCTGCTGATGAAATTGGAGCGTTCCAGTTTTCTTTCTTTGAACGAAGACGAGAAAGAATACCTCAATGACCTGATCGTGGATAATTCGCAGGCGTTGGAGATGGCGAACATTTATACCAATATCCTCAGCAGCACGCTCGATGCTTTTGCCAGTATCATTGCCAACAACCAGAACGAAGTATTGAAGCGCCTGGCCGTGATCACGATCGTACTGAGCTTTCCCGTGTTGATCGCAAGTATATTCGGCATGAACGTGCCAAGTGGCTTCGAACATTCCCCTTATGCTTTTTATATCGTGGTGTTTGTATCACTGCTGATCTCGCTGGCAATCGGCTGGCTGTTTTTACGTAAAAAAATATTCTGATGCCGAATTTCAATCTCCGCGTATATGGCATCCTGGTGAATGAACAACGCCAGGTTTTGGTGAGCGATGAGTTGATCAGGGGAGGTTATTTTACAAAATTTCCCGGAGGCGGATTGGAGTTTGGCGAAGGCACGCGCGAATGCCTGGCCCGCGAGTTCAAAGAAGAAATGGATCTGGCTGTAGAAGTGACAGAGCATATTTATACCACGGACTTCTTCCAATTGTCTGCATTCCGTCCAGACGATCAGATCATTTCCATTTATTATTTCGCCAAAGCCATGGAACCCATCCGTGCGCCGCTTCGCGACAGACCATTTGATTTTGATGAGGAGCAATTGCGTTTGTACGCAGAAAGAAAAGAGATAGAAACCTTCCGCTTTCTGAATTGGGAAGATTTTTCGCCGGAAGCATTGACGCTTCCCATCGATAAACTCGTAGCAGCCATGCTAAAAGAAAAAGGCCTCGCGGCCCTTCCTTACTAGGCTTTCATTTCCTGTATAAATTTTTTCACGCGGTCCATGTCTTTCACTCCCGGACTGAACTCGAATTTGCTGTTGATATCGAGCGCAAATAGTTTGCGGGCTGCGTCTTCTTTCGCAAAGGCTTTTAATTTTTCTTCGTCACCCGGTTCGATGCCACCGCTGAGTAAAAAAAGTTTATCGATCACAGCATCACTCAACACTTTCCAATCAAATTTTTTACCGGTGCCGCCGTAGCCAGCGCCGAGTGTATCAAACATGTACATGTCGCTTGCATCATGGAAAGGGCGTACCATCCATTCAAGCGGATCATTATCGGAGAGGCGGAAGGCTTTGATAACGGTCACGTAGTTGGCCACCTTTTCGCAGAAGATGGGCGTTTCATCGCCGTGAAGCTGTACGATATCGAGGCGATAACTTTCTACGGTCTGCAACAGCTCTTCATAAGGGGTATTAACAAACACACCGACCTTGCCGATGCCGCCGCCAATCTTTTTCATTTTTTCAGGGGAAAGCTTATTTCCTACAAACCGGGGAGATTTGGGATAAAAAATAAAACCGGCCAGGTCTGCCCCCATTTCGGCCAGCGCATTCACCTGTTCGGGAAGAGTCATGCCGCAGACTTTAATCCTCATACGCTTATTGCTTTTAGTCGTTCAATAAATTCGGCAAAAGCAATCGCGGGATCGGGCTCTTTCATAAAAGTTTCGCCGATCAGGAAACCTTTAAAGCCCGCTTGTTTTAAAGTTACGATAGTTTCCGGATTAGTAATACCACTTTCTGCAACCGCGGGTTTATTTTTTGGCAATCGATCAATAAGCGAGAGCGAAGTTTCAATGCTTACTTCGAATGTGTGCAGGTTGCGGTTGTTGACACCGATCATGCTTACTTCGTCGCAGATATGATCCAACTCTTCTTCGTTGTGTATTTCCAGTAATACTTCGAGGTTGATCGATCTTGCATAAGCCGCCAGCTCTTTCACCTGCTGCGGGCTGAGGCATGCAGCAATCAGCAGGATCACGTCGGCACCAAAGGCTTTTGCTTCCGCAATCTGCCAGGGATCCACGATAAAATCTTTTCGCAGAACAGGAATGTCCGTTACCACTTTGGTTTGTATCAGGTCGTCGAGGTCACCACCGAAATATTCGGTATCGGTCAACACTGAAATGCCGGCGGCTCCACCGTCATTGTATTGACGCACCACTTTCTCCACTTCCAGTTCTTTTGTCTTGAACCAGCCGCGGCTGGGGCTTTTGCGTTTGAACTCGGCAATGATGCCCAGGCTTCCCGGGAATTCCAGTCTTTCAACCAGTGAGCGGTTATTAAACTGCCAGAAGAATCCTTCGCGCTCGAACCTTTCGATGCTGCTCTTGGGTTTGAACCGCGCTACCTCCGCTTTTTTTGTTTCAACGATCTTATCCAGTATTGTACTCATTGTAAGGCGATTAATTTGTCCAGACATTGTTTTGCTTTCCCGCTTTCCAGGCTGTCAACGGCGGCCTGATAAGCCGTTTCATAGTTGACATATTTGCCGGTGCTTTGCAAAGCCATGGCCGCATTGGCCAACACTACGGCGTTCTGTGCCCAGCTTCCATTGCCGTTGATGATGGTACGGAAAATAGCCGCCGCTTCGTCGACTGATTGTCCGCCCGTGATATCGCGGGCATCCACATTACGTTTGCCTAATTGGATGGCAGAAAAAACCTGCTCCCCGCTTTGCGTAATCACTTTTGTATCGTTGGTCAGCGATATTTCATCGTAGCCATCGAGACCATGAATAATGGTAAAAGGTTTACCGGTACGTTGTAGCAGGTAGTTATAAATCCTGGCCATTTCCAGGTTGAACACACCCACCAATTGGTAAGCCGGGTTGGCGGGATTTACCATTGGTCCGAGCATATTGAAGAATGTGCGCATCGCCAGGTTTTTACGGATCGGGCCCACAGCCTTCAATGCCGGATGAAACAAGGGTGCATGTAAAAAACAGATGCCTGCTTTGTCCAATTCATTTTGCAAAGCGCTGCTGTTGTTCTTGAATGTATACCCGAGTTTTTCCATTACGTTGGAAGCGCCACTCACCGACGAAGCGCCATAATTACCATGTTTCGCCACAGGCTGCCCCGCACCGGCCACGATGAAACAACTCAGGGTGGAGATATTGAATGTATTTTTCCCATCACCGCCGGTGCCGACAATATCAATAACGGGTACGTCACCAAGATCAACCGGTACGCAAAGTTCGAGCAGCGCATCCTGGAAACCTTCCAATTCTTCGATGGTAATGCTGCGCATCAGGTACACGGTCATAAAGGCCGTCACCTCATGTTCGTTGTATGCCTGTTTGCCGATATTGACCAGCACGTCTTTTGCCTGTTGCCGGCTTAGCGTTTTGTGTTCGAAAAGATGTTGCAGCGTATTTTTCACTTAAGTTATAGTTTTAAAGGTATAAGGGCCGAAGCTTCGGCCTAAGGATTAAGGTTTAAGGAGTGCTTTGCGTCTTTGCCACTTATGCCGCTTTGCGTGAACCTGCGCATTTTTCACGCAGAAGCGCAAAGGAATTAAGACGCAAAGATTATCTCCATTCACTATTGACTATTCACTATTCACTCCCTTCAGCCAATTCCTCAATATCGTCTCTCCCTCCGGTGTCAGCACGCTTTCCGGATGAAACTGCACGCCCTGCAGGTCATAGGTTTTATGTTGCAGTGCCATGATATAACCATTGTCATCGCGGGCCGTGATCTCCAGCTCTTCGGGAAAATTTTTATCGTCTACTATCCATGAATGATAACGGCCAACGCGAAACACATCAGACATGCCATCAAACAACGGCGACGCAATGGATGTCAAACGACAGTCCGTAGCGATGCCATGATAAACGGTAGACAAATTTGACAGCGTGCCGCCAAATGCTTCGCCGATGGCCTGGTGTCCCAAACACACGCCCAGTATGGATTTCGTGGCCGCATATTCTTTGATCAATGGCAGTAACAATCCCGCTTCGGCCGGAATGCCCGGGCCCGGCGACAGAATGATCTTGTCATACACTGCTACATCTTCCAGTGGCAACTGATCGTTGCGGATCACATCGATCTGCTGGTTCAATATTTTTTCTACAATATGAACCAGGTTGTAGGTAAATGAATCGTAATTATCGAAAACAAGGACTTTCATGGCTTGTATTGTTAGAGGACTATTGAATATGTTCTGCTGCTTCAATGGCTTTCTTCAATGCCCCGAGTTTATTATTGACTTCCTGTAATTCATTCTCTGGTTTGCTGGCCGCCACCACACCGGCTCCTGCCTGGTAAGTCAGTTTGTTGTTACGACTGAGCAGTGTGCGGATCATGATGGCATGATTGAAACTTCCATCCATGCCAATGAAACCAATAGCACCACCGTAGTAACCGCGGTCCGTGGGTTCGAGGCCACTGATCAATTCCATTGCTTTGATCTTGGGGGCGCCGCTCAACGTGCCGGCGGGAAAAGATTTGGCAAAAAGCTGGTAAGGATTTTTTCCCTGCGGAACCTGTCCGCTCACTTCACTCACCATGTGAATGACATGCGAGAAATATTGCACCTCCTTGTAATGATTTACCCGCACATCCGAACATTCACGGCTCAGGTCATTTCGTGCGAGGTCAACCAGCATTACGTGTTCGGCATTTTCCTTTTCATCGGCAAGCAAAGAAGCGGCGGCCTGCCTGTCCTGCTCTGCATCGCCTGTTCGTTTCACCGTACCGGCAATGGGATGCACCACGGCTCTGTTGTGCCGGATGATGAGTTGCGACTCGGGAGAGGAACCCATCAATTTATAATCACCATAATCAAAAAAGAACAAATAAGGAGAAGGATTGATGCTGCGCAAAGCACGATACACATTAAATTCATCTCCGGAAAAAGGTTGTTCAAAACGACGGCTCAACACGATCTGGAATACATCGCCGCGCAAACAACTCTTGATACCGGCTGACACCATTTCGCGGTAATGCTCATCGGTCATGTTGGACTTCTCCTCACCTTTTTTGCTGAAAGGATAAACCGGCACATCCTTGCTTCGGATCAGCGATTCCAAAAGGCCCAGTTCAGACGGCACACCATCGATCTGGTTCTCGCAGATGAACAACTCGTCGCGGAAATGATTAATAGCAATGATGTATTGATAAAGGCGGTAACGGATCAGCGGAATGGCATTTTCTCCCGGATGTGTTTGTAAATGGATGCGATCGAAGAACGCTACTGCTTCATAGGAAGTGTAACCATAAAGTCCCTGTGCGAAAGCTGTTTCTTTACCTCCGGAGGAAGATGTTTCAAATTGTGCCGTATAAGATAACAGCAGATCGGGAATAGGCGTGCCTGCGTTGATCTCTTTCTTTTCCGGCGGCATGCCCGGCCATTTGATGTCGGCCTGCCGCGGGTTCCTGATCTCGATGCCTCCTATCGCATTCACGCAGATAAATGACCAACTGTCGCTGGCAGCATGGTGATCGGTGCTTTCCAGCAGGTTGGTATCGCGAAAACGGTCGCGCAGCCGCAGGTAGATGCCTACCGGTGTGTGTACGTCGGCGAGCATGCGTTTGGTGACGGTATGTATCCTGATCTTCTTCATTTGTTCAATTTGCCTGTATAGTCTTAAAAAAACAAATCCCCACGTATTGTGGGGACTGAATGCGTTTATTGCAATTATGACAACGACATTACATAACCCCGGAAGAGTTTGTCTGCCACCACCAAATAATATTGCATTGTTGAATCATGGAGCAAAGATACAAGGCTAAATATAGCCGCCAAATTTTTCTTAGCGGAATGATTCCCGCTGCTGGCATGAATTCGTTAGTTTTGAATAAACCTCTCTCTCATGGAAATCCTCTTTCAACAGGACGGTACCAAAGGCAGCTTTTATATCGGTGGCGATGGCAATGAACCGCTCGCCGAACTTACCTTCAGTATGGCAGGTACCGATAAAATGATCCTCGATCATACCGGCGTAACCGATGCACTCCGCGGTAAGAATGCCGGCGCTGTTATGGTAGCCAAAGCGGTTGAATATGCCCGCGCCAATAACATCCGTATTATTCCCCTATGCCCTTTTGCCCGTGCCCAGTTTGACAAACACCCTGAATACAACGATATCAGATCCTGATCCATTCGTCTTCATTTAAAAAAGAAATGAACCATGCGTTATCTGCTTTTCCTGTTTGCCCTGTTAATAACAGCGCCCCTGCATGCGCAGGACGATATTGCCTACCAGACGCCACCCAAACTGATCAGCGACCTGGTGCTGGCTCCTCCTACTCCTTCCATTAGTTTAAGCAAAAAAGGCGACTGGCTGTTATTATTGCAGCGATCCAGTTATCCTTCCGTGGAAGAACTGGCTCAGCCCGAATTAAAGATCGCCGGTCTTCGTATCAATCCGGCCAACTTCGCACCAAGCCGTCAGACCTTTATCAATAGCCTGGTGCTGCGCCAGGTGAACAGTGGCAAAGACTTTACCATCACCGGTCTGCCATCGCCGCTGTTTGCCAGCCAGGTGAGCTGGAGCCCTGATGAAAAAAAGATTGCATTACTGCATACCAGCGCATCACGCGTGGACCTGTATGTAATTGATGTGGCTACACGCCGCGCCACCAAAGTAAACAAGACGGCCCTGAACTCCATTATGGTGGATTACGACTGGATCGATAACCAACGTCTGCTCTATGCCGTCACCACAAGAACGGCTGCACAGGCACCCAAACGTTCTTTATTACCCAAAGGGCCAGCCACCCAGGAAAATCTCGGTAAAGCCTCCCCACGTCCCACTTACCAGGACATGATCAAATCGCCGCACGATGAAGACCTGTTTGCATTTTATACAACCGTACAACTAATACAAAACACCAATGGGGCAGAACAAAAAATCGGTCAGCCTGCTATCTATTCACGGGTAAGTATTTCTCCGGATAAAAAATACATGCTGACGCAAACGATCAAAAAACCTTTTTCCTACCTGGTACCTGCATCGGGATTTGCTACTGCGGTCAGCATTACCGATATCGCAGGAAAACTCATTAAGAAGATAACCGATCTGCCTTCCGCCGAAACTGCACCAAGCGGATACGACAACGTTCAACCCACACCGCGTGGTTATGGCTGGCGCAACGATCAGCCTGCATCGCTCACCTGGTGCGAGCCGCTTGACAGCGGTCTCATCAAAAAACCTGCTGAATACCGCGATGCGGTTTACCAATTAGAAGCACCGTTCAGCGGGAAGCCTGAGCAACTTTTCCGCACCAAAATGCGCTTCAGCTATGTATTGTGGGGAAATGACCAGGCCGCATTGGTATCGGAAGGTCTGCGTAGCAAACAGCAAACGCAACTCAACCGTTACAGTCCCACTACCGGTGATCTTGAAAAACTTTTTTCCCGTAACACAACGGATGCTTACAGCAATCCCGGTCAGCCCGTCACCGCCCCGAATCAATGGGACAAGCAAACTTTGTTGTTACTGGACAATGGCAATAAAATTTTACTCAACAACATCACAGGCAGTTCACCTAAAGGCGATCTTCCCTTCCTGTTATCATTTGACCTGCATACCAAAAAAGCAGATACGTTGTGGCGTTGCCAGGAAGGAAGCTATGAATATGTAGCGCAGGTATCCGATCCTGAAAAGCTGGTGCTGATTACCCGACGCGAAACCGAAAATGAAGTGCCGAACTACTGGCAGAAGAATCTGCGCTTGCGTATCGCCGATCGTCCACTTACTGCATTCAAGGATCCTTATCCTGCCATGAAAGGTGTACAAAAACAAAAAATAAAATACCAGCGTGCCGATGGCGTAACCTTAACAGGTGACCTCTATACGCCGGCTGGTTATACGCCGGGTAAAGATGCGCCGCTGCCTGTGTTTATCTGGGCCTATCCGGCAGAATATAACTCCGTTGCGGATGCTGCACAAATCCGTGGCAGCAAACATCGCTTCACCACGCTCAGTTGGGGATCACCTGTGTTTTACGTAACGCAGGGCTATGCGGTGCTCAACAATGCTGAAATGCCGATCGTGGCAACGGATACGGCGCGCAAGCCCAATGATAATTTCATCGAGCAACTGCGCCTCAATGCCGAGGCTGCTATCCGTAAACTGTCAGACATGAAAGTGGGCGACAGCAATCGTGTAGCGGTGGGAGGACATAGTTATGGCGCCTTCATGACCGCCAATCTTCTTGCGCACACCAAACTCTTCAAAGCCGGCATTGCAAGAAGCGGTGCCTATAACCGCACGCTTACACCTTTTGGTTTTCAAAATGAAGACCGCACCTACTGGCAGGCACCGGAACTGTATCATGACATGAGTCCGTTCAGCTATGCCAATCAGATCAAAACACCTTTGCTGCTGATCCACGGAGATGCCGACAACAATACCGGTACTTATCCTATCCAGAGTGAGCGTTTGTTCAATGCGATCAAAGGACACGGAGGTGTGGTTCGTTATATCAGTCTTCCTTATGAAAGCCACGGCTACCAGGGCAAAGAGAACATTCTTCACTTACTCACCGAGCAGCTCAACTGGCTGGATAAATATGTAAAAAACGCACGCTGATGATCCGTAAAATAATCTGTCTGACTTTGTACTGTTCGGTGGTATCCATGCTATATGCTCAACCGATAACCACCGTATTTGAAAAATCGAAAGGTGCGGAAACTCCGACCTATCACGAAATCATTGACTGGTGGAAAACATTGGATAAAACATCGGCACTGGTGCAGATGCGGGTAATGGGTCCGACGGATGCGGGATTTCCTTTGCACCTGATCACGGTATCAGCAAACGGGGAACACGACATAGCTGCTGCGCGAAAAAAAGGGAACACGATCATCCTGGTCAACAATGGCATTCATCCCGGCGAACCGGATGGTATTGACGCCAGCATGTTGCTGGTGCGTGATATCGTGGAGAAAAAATATACACTACCATCTGGTGTGTTGTTGTGCATCGTACCGGTTTATAATATCGGCGGATGCCTGAACAGAAGTCCGGACTATCGTGTAGACCAGAATGGTCCTGCGGAATTCGGATCAAGGGGAAACTCGCAGAACCTCGATCTCAACCGGGACTTCATAAAAGCAGACAGTAAAGAAGCCTTATCCTTTGCGGCACTATTCCGGCTGACGGATCCGGATATATTTGTCGACAACCACGTAAGCAACGGAGCGGATTATCAGCATGTGATGACCTTGCTCAGCAGCCAGCACAACCGGGTTGGCGGAGCGATGGGTGAATACCTGCAGGAAAAATTTGAACCGGCAGTTTACGCGTTGATGAAACAAAAAGGGTTTGACCTCGTACCATATGTCAATCACTGGAGTGATAAAAAAGTGGAAGAAGGCTGGCAGCAGTTCTGGGATTCGCCTCGCTATGGCAGTGGATACGGAACGCTGTGGTCGAGTTTTTCCTTTGTGCCGGAAACGCATATGCTTAAGCCTTATCCGCAGCGTGTGGCAGCCACGCGTGCACTGATGGAATCGTTTATCAATTATGCCGCAGAGCATGGAACGGAGATCCGCCGGCTAAGGGCCGCGGCGAGGGAAGAAAATAAAAAAGCGGCTTATTTTCCTATCCGCTGGCAATGGGACTCTACGAAACAAAACAGTATACGCTTTCTGGGCTATGAAGCGGGTTATAAAAAAAGTGAAGTATCGGGATTGCCGCGACTGTACTACGACCGGAACAAACCTTATGAGCGGCAGATTCCGTTTTACAATGCCTATTATCCGGTGGATTCGGTGAAAACGCCGTTGGCTTATGTATTGCCACAAGGATGGTGGAAAGTGGTGGAGCGTTTAAAAGCGAACAATGTGGTGATGCGCCCACTGCAGCGTGATACGGTAATAGAAGTGGAAGTATACCAGATTGCCCAATACCAGGCAGGGGGACTATATGAAGGTCATTATCCGTTGAGCAAGGTGGAAATAAAAACAAGTCGCCGGCAGATGTCGTTCAGAAAGGGTGACTGGTATATACCGATGAACCAGGAGGCGGCGCGTTTTCTGATTGAAACGCTGGAGCCGCAGGCAGAGGACTCTTACTTTACCTGGAACTTCTTTGATCCGATCCTCCGGCAGAAGGAAGGATTTTCGGACTATGCGTTTGAAGACATTGCTGCCGACTACTTGCGGCAGCATCCCGAGGTGGGTAAGCGACTGGAGGAAGCCAGACAGAAAGATGAAAAACTGGCCAAGAGTGCCTATTTACAACTTCAATATGTATTCCGCCAGTCGCCTTACCTCGAGCCTGGTTATATGCGTTACCCGGTGTACCGGATAGCAAAATAATTACTTGATACGGAAACCGTTCTCTTTAGCGAACTCCCGCTGTTCGTTCTGGAGGTTCGTGATCTCCTGGTTTTTACCGTTGACGATCTTCATCATCTCTTCGGCAACTTTTTGTTTAGCTTCTTCTGTAGAAGCTTCTCCGTATTTGCGGTAAGAAGTGTAGATGTTCTTCATGTATTCGAAATAATGAAGACATGCTTTCTTGAATTCTTCGCCGCGGGAAATTCCTTTTACGGAGCGGCCTTCGATGTCTTTGATTTTAGCATCGATCAGTCCTTCCATCCTGGAAGAGCTTTTGATAACGGCGTCGTTATCTCCTTTTTCGATGGCTTGTTCAACTTCTGTTTCTGTTTTTTCGATCTCCGGGGTAAGTTCAGTTTCCATTTTCACGATGTCTTCGCTGAATTGGAAAGCTTTCTTTTTGGAACCGCAGGCGGTAAGGAGGAGAACGATGAGGAGTGCGGGGAGTAGTTTGTAGAATTTCATCCGGTAAAAATTTGGTTTTGGGAGAAAGTTTGGGATGAAGCTAACCAAAATCGTGCAAATGTTGGTGAAAGTTATAGGTTATAGGTATTAAGTTATAAGTATTTAGGCGAAAGCCCGAAGGCAAAAGCCCGAAGGCGAAAGGTATTAGGTTATAAGTTTTAGGTAGTAAGCGGAGGTAGGTAAGAATTGGAGAACCTGGTGTTGGGGATATATGGCGAATGCGGTAAGTATTGTGCGAAAGACGAAATAGAATAGGATTATGGGGCGGCGTGAGCTGATGAGGGAGGTGAAGTTTGCGGATTTTCTGTAATTGTAAGTTGGAATGGTATAAAAACAAAATAGCCTCTCAGTAAACTGAAAGGCTATTTGTAAATAATATGGCAGCTACCTACTCTCCCGCATTGTGGTGCAGTACCATCGGCCATAAGGGGCTTAACTTCTCTGTTCGGAATGGGAAGAGGTGAACACCCTTGGAAAAACCACCATAAGAAGGTAATAAGCGGTAAGTTTTGGATGATAAGCTTCAGGTATTGTTAATCCAAACAGATGGAAAACTACATACCTGGGGCTTATTACTTACTACTTAAATAAGATCATATTGGGAAAAGTTAGAACGAGAGTCTAAGAAAAAAAATTAAAGCGTACGGGCAATTAGTACTACTCGGCTTTGATGTTACCACCTTTACACCTGTAGCCTATCAACGTCATAGTCTCTGACGGCCCTTAAAAGTAAACTCATCTTGAGGCAGGTTTCACGCTTAGATGCTTTCAGCGTTTATCCTTTCCGTACATAGCTACTCTGCATTGCACCTGGCGGCACAACAGATACACCAGCGGTACGTACGACCCGGTCCTCTCGTACTAAGGTCATGTCCTCTCAATTTACTAACGCCCACCACAGATAGGGACCGAACTGTCTTGCGACGTTCTGAACCCAGTTCACGTGCCACTTTAATCGGCGAACAGCCGAACCCTTGGGACCTTCTCCAGCCCCAGGATGTGACGAACCGACATCGAGGTGCCAAACCTCCCCGTCGATATGAGCTCTTGGGGGAGATCAGCCTGTTATCCCCGGAGTACCTTTTATCCTTT